>Ga0066795_10000198_pt1 | contig 9691 bp, 5 predicted proteins | sample PersoiDNA2013191_FD_70940 | JGI IMG/M metagenome (GOLD analysis project Ga0066795, IMG submission 70940) | Permafrost soil microbial communities from the Arctic, to analyse light accelerated degradation of dissolved organic matter (DOM) -... | ecosystem: Environmental > Terrestrial > Soil >... | reverse complement strand
CTGCATCTGTCCATTGCCGAAGATCACCGAGAAGATGACCAGGAACATGAGCGGAAAGATGAGAGTGAAGAAGGCAGCGATGGGGCTCCGGATGAACGCCTTGTTCGTGTAGTCGACCTGCTTGAGCGCGCGCTGGAAGTCGTTCATGGGTTCGCCTCCGCCGCCGCGACGTCCCTAGTGATCTCGAGGTAGACGTCCTCGAGCGACGGCCGCATGACCTCCAATCCATCGAGTGCGATACCCGCCTGGACGGCCCAGGAAGTCAGCTCGTACAGCGTTCGAGTCGGATCCTTGGTGTCCAGCTCGACGCTGCGGCCGTCGATACGAGCTCCGGCGCGGAGGCGTTCTGGCAGGTCAACCGCCCCGGAAGGCAGCTGGAACCGGACGATCGCGGCTGCTTTTTCGCGGCCGGCCAGCGTGTCGGGAGTGCCCTCGGCAACCACCCTGCCGGCAGCGATGATGGCGACGCGATCGGCGAGATACTGCACCTCGTCCATTGAATGCGAGGTCAAGAAGATGGTCTTGCCGAGTCCGGCGAGGCCCTTGATGACCTCCCAGGCATTGCGGCGCGCGCCTGGATCAAACCCGCTTGTCGGCTCGTCGAGGAACAAGAGCCGAGGGTCGCCCGCCAGAGCCACCGCGAAGTCGAGACGGCGCTGCTGGCCACCCGACAGCTTCAAGACGCGAGAGTCCTTCTTCTCCGTCAAGCCGACCAGCTCGAGGACCTCGTCGCGCGGGCGTGGTTTTGGGTAGTAGCCGCGAAACATGTCGACTGTCTCCGCGACGGTCAGATAAGGATCGGTGCCAGGAGTCTGGAGCACGATGCCAAGCTGCTCCTTGAGCGGCCGCTCGCCCTTCTGCGGATCGAATCCGAGGACCGAGACCTGGCCTGCGTCACGGTGCCGGAACCCTTCGAGGATCTCGACCGTCGTCGTCTTGCCCGCTCCGTTTGGTCCCAGCAGGGCGAACACCTCGCCCTCCGCCACCGTAAGGCTGATGCCGCGAACCGCCTCGACCGCACCGTACGACTTACGAAGATCCTTGATCTCCACCGCCAAAGCCCCCACGGTGGCGCATCGTAGCCGCTCAAATAGCGGTATGCCAGAAGCGATCCGGCAAAGGTGTGCCGAAAGCCTCGTTGTACCGCTTCGAGAATTCGCTCCGCGTATAGCTGTGCTCGACGGTGCCCACCTGCTCGATCGCATAAGTCGCGGCGAGCGAGGCCACTCGCCCGGCGGCCTCGATGTCAAGCCCGCGCAGGAGGCCTGCGACCAGGCCCGCTCGGTAAGCATCTCCCGCACCTGTCGGATCTGACTCGCGAAGCGGGGGCGCCGCCGGAATCTCGACCTTCCGGTCGCGCGTGCAGATGCGCGAACCCTGGCGCCCAAGCGTAGTGACCACGATCTCGGCCAGCTCGAGCAGCCCGTCGACGTCGTGGTTCGTACGCTGCTCGATCAGCTCCAGCTCGTAGTCGTTTCCGATCACGATCCATGCTCCGCGCGTGCTGTCGGTCACGTCTTCGCCGGACATCATCGGCAGCTGATGGGCGGGGTCGAAGACGAACGGCACGCTTCTCTCGCGGCACTCGTGCACAAGGCGCTTCATGGCGCCGGGATCGTTGGGCCCGATGATCACGGCGTCCACAGCGGGCGGCGCATCGTCGAGGCCCAGCATCGCAGCGCGCCACATCGCCCCTCCGTAGTAGCCGGTGAGCTGGTTGGCGTCCAGGTCAGTCGTGGTGAACCCGGTCGCGCTGAGCTCTCCCTCCAGCAAGCGGAGTCCGCGGCAGTCGATGCCACGCGAGACAAGCCAGTTGCGGTACTCGGTGGCATCGGTGCCGGCGGTCGCAAGCACCGCCGCCGGGTAGCCGAGCAGCGCGAGGTTGTGTGCGTAGTTTCCCGCCACCCCGCCCCGCCGCTTCTGAAGGTCGTCGACGAGGAAGCTCAGGTTGAGGATGTGCGTCTTGTCGAGCAGGATGTGCTCTTTGAAATGACCCTTGAAGGTGAGGATGTAGTCGTAGGCGATCGATCCCGTGCAGACGACTGTCATCGGCGGCTCCGGCACGGCGAGTTGGACACGAACGAAGGCTAAAGAAAAAGGGCGCCCCCGTGGGCGCCCTTTCCCCTCTCCCCATCGGGGAGCGTCAGAAGTCCCTTCCTCATCGCCGCTTGCGCGCAGGCTAGGGTGAGGGGCTTAAGCCCCTATTACGGCGTCGAGTTAAGCGGCGCGGCGACGAGCGGTCCGGCGGCCCGTGGCTCGGCGCGCCTTGACGACGGCCGGCCTGGCAGCCGTCTCATGTCGCGGCGTCAGCGCGGTCGCCTGCTCCAGCCGGGTCGCGGTGCGGGCGATGGTTTTGAACGATCCGTTGAAGATGCGCAGGGTCCGCTTCGCGACGTCGCCGACGACGTCCTGGCGGCGCGCCTGCAGCTTGACCAGGTGCAGACCCTTGATCGCGACCTTCTCGGGCAGCTTCCCGTTCACTTCGACGCCCCAGAGGGTCACCTTCTCGGGAAGGATCGCGTTCAGGCGTGCGTTGAAGCGGCGGTTGACCTTGCGAGCGGTCGGGGCGCCCCTCTTGACGAATCCCTTGACCTGCTTGCGCGCCGATCCGATCGGGTCCGAAGCGACCCCAGCGGCAGCCTTGGCGGCTCCGATGGCGACTTCCTCCATCGTGGTTGCGGCGTCCGTGAATGTGGTCTCAGTGCTCATGTAACTCAGCCTCCTATTTGATGTTCTAAATCCTGTCTTGACTACCGCAGTATAACGCAATGCGTCAAATGCGTCAAGTGCGCCCCTGTCTCACCCCTTGAAGCGGGCGATCAGGGCTTCTGCGGGGGGACCGAACAGGTCGTAGTGCGCCACCTTGCGGCGCTTCTCGGGTTGGATCCACTCCGGCCGGAGGCCGCGCTGGCGGCCCCACTCCTCGAGCCCCGGCCGCAATCCGATGACATGCAGGAACGGCTTTTCACGCACCATCCCTCGGATCGTCGAGCCGTGGTAGTAGTCGAAGTTGCGGTGGATCGCAATCCCGCCCGCCTCGGCGAATGCGATCGCTTCCTTGATTTGGCGCCTCTCGAAATAGCGCTCTTGAAGCATCAACGCAAGATAAACGCCACAACTGCCCACCCGGCAGCCCACACGATGCACCTGGCGCGTACTTCCCAGCGAGGAATCACCCAGTCCCAATAGAAGCCACGTGCGAAGGCGCGGCTCCAGCGATTGTCAGGAAAGGCCGCGCCGAGGACGCCGAACGCACACGCCAGAAGAACCAGGCTCTCGCCAAACCAATGGTCCACGCTGGTCGGACACGATAGCCCGCATTTGTGCGCGGGAGCACCCGAGGGTGTCCGGGCTTATCGGGGCCTGGCGTCGGGGCAGATTGGCCGGAACGCGCAGATGTTGCACGGCCGCTGCGCGTGCTCGGCCCTCAGGCTGAAGTCCCCGGCGGCGATGCGCGCGGCCGCCGCCTCGACTCGAGCTTCGACGCCGGCATCATCCGCAACCACGTCGATCAGCTCACCACGACGCAGATCGAAAAGGACCAAGGCGAGCGCGCCGCCGGGCACGAGCCCGCGCCTGGCCGCCAGGCCATATAGCCTCAGCTGCACCGAGTAAGCCTCGATGAGCGACGCATCCAGCGATGCATTGGTCTTGTAGTCGACGAGGATGGTGTGACCGTCGAGCTCGCAGATCCGGTCGACGAGCCCCCGCACGCGAGTCGTACCGATCCTCATGTTGAAGCCGACCTCGACCGCCAGCGTCTTCGCCCGAGCGAGCGGATGCATGAGATAGCGGGACAGCATCTCCCGGCCGGCTTCGGGCCCCGCGTACATTCCGACCAGATCTCCTCCCGCCGCGTGCCAGGCGGCAAGCGCCGCATGCACAGCCGCCCCAAGCTCACTTGATCCAATGGCTTGCACGTGGCGAGGCTGCAGCTCGTCCGGCGGAGCGGGCACGCGCCACACCTGGCTGAAGCGATAGCGCACGGGACACACCTCGAAGTCGTGAAGCTGCGAGAAGCTGAGCTCCACGCCGGTGACGGGCCCGGTCCGCACATGGGCTTGTTGCGGGCGAAGCTGTTCCAGCCGGTCCAGCACTGCGGCAACGATGGCGGGGCCGCCATCCACATGACCGTTGGCAGCGCTCATGACCGGCAGCTCGAGCTGCTCCGCTTCGACCACAGACGCGGACTCTGGGTTGGCAAGCGCCCAGCCCAGGATCTCCGCGAAATGGTCGTGCTCATCGAGGCCGTTCGCCCCGACGTCAAGGACGGTCGTCTCTTCACGGGTGGCTGTGACATAGAGCGCGTCTTTGGCGCGCGTCATGCCCACGTACACGATCCTCCGTCGCTCGCCGATCGCCAGCTTCACCGCCGGCGCACCCGGCGAGGTCTCGACATACCGCGGATGCTTTTCGCCTCGCCAGTTCTTGATCACGAACCCAAGGCTGTCCGGATCGAAGAAAAGCCGTTCGGTGTCCCGCGGTCTCGGCGGCCGCAGGTTCACCAGGAACACGACTGGAAACTCGAGCCCTTTTGCCGAGTGGATGGTCAGCAGCGAAACGGCCTCGGCCCGGGCAGACTCCTCCGCAGCCTCACCGACCGGGAGCTCCGCGTCGATCACCTGGTCGAGGTGGTGGACGAAGTCGCCGATCCCCGCCAGCGAGAGGTTGCGCTCGAAGCGGCCCGCCAGCTGGAAGACCTTGCGCAGGTTGAGCAAGGCGCGAGGGCTCCCATCCCGCTGGGCCCGAAGCTCCGCCCAGCGCAGGTACCCGCTCTCCTCGAGCAGCCGGTTCAGGATATCGGCCACGGTCAGGGCGTCACGGAGCCGGCCCAACCTGTCGGTGAGCTCGACCAGGTGCGTGGCTTCGTGGGCCACCTTGGGATCCATCTCAGGGAAGCCCTCGCGGCCCGATTCGTCGAAGCAATCGCGCAGGCGCATGCCCGAACGGCCCGATCTGCGGGAGGCGAGCCGGTACATCCCGCTGTCGGGAAGCCGGACGATGGGGCCCTGCAGGATGCGCACGAAGGCGCCGTCGTCCATAGGGTTGTCGGTCAGGCGCAGCAGCGCCAGGACGTCCTTGATCTCCTGACGGTCGAAGAATCCTGAGCCACCGCTGGTGATGTAAGGGATGCCCTGCCGGCGGAGCTCGTCCTCGAACTCGCGCGGGAGCATGCGGATCGAATGGGCAAGGACCGCGATGTCCGCGAACGCCCGACCCGAGACGTGGAGGCGGCGGATCGTCTGCGCCATCGAGCGGGCCTCGGTTCGCGAGTCGGGCGCCATGATCACCGTCACCGGCTGGGGCACAGACCCACGGGTCGCGACCAGGTCCGGCTCGCCGCTGAAATCCGGGTCACGACGGATGAAATCCGTGGCGCAGTCGAGGATCCCCTGGTACGAACGCCGGTTGTGGGTGAGGGGCAGCCGCCGGCCGGGGAACCTGCTGCGAATGTTCTCGATCTCGGCGTCGCGCCAGCCGTAGATCGATTGCTTCGCGTCGCCGACCACTGCGACGTTGCCGAAGTTGTCGGCCGCCAGCAGTCGGATGAGGTCGAGCTGTATGCGGTTGGTGTCCTGGAACTCGTCGACGAGCAGGTAGCGGAATCGTTCGCGGCACCGCGACCGAAATTCCGGAACGCGGTCGAGAGAGCTGATCACGTCGAGGATGAGGTCGTCGAAGTCGCGCAGTCCGGCGGCGCCCAGCGCGTCCTCATAGGTCTTGTAGATGACCGACAGGACTTCGATCGCTTCCAGCTCAGCGCCCGCCGGATCCGGTCCGCCCGACTCGTTGCCCTGATGGCCGTTCGCGCGCACGCTCCAGAGCAGTGAGTGAAGCTCTACGGCGCGCTGCTGAAAGCCGTCGGGGGTGATGCCCCGGCCCTTCAGCTTGAGAAGAAAGCGCAGGCCTGAACGCAGCAGGTCGTCCAGGTCCTCGACGGCAAGCGCCGAGAAGGAGTCGGGGTCGAACGGAGCCGCGCTTCCGCTGCGAAGCCCGGCGATCAGCTGCTGCTCGAAAAGGCGCTGCCCGGTCTCGTCGAGCACCCTCAGCTCCCGCGGCGCTCCGACCAGGTAGGCGAACTCGTCGAGCAGCCTGGCGCATGTGCCATGGAATGTGCCGATCCATGCCCCGTCCAGCACCTCGGGTCCGAGCTCAGGCCTGCGCGCGCCGAGCTCCCTGGCGATGCGCTGCCTCAGCTCTTCGGCGGCACGGTCGCTGAACGTCACGGTGAGGATCCGGTCCGGCGCCACGCCCTGCTCGACCAGCCAGCAGAAGCGCTCGGTCGCGGTGAACGTCTTGCCAGTGCCAGGTCCGGCCGCGATGAGAAACGCGCCTTCCGGCCCGGCGTGGGCTGCGGCCGCCTGCTCTGTACTCAGGGAGATCGTGCTCGGGAGGCGGGTCGCGCTCATTCCGGTGGCGCGCCTCCATACGGACACACGGCTGCGTGCGGGCAGCTGCCAAAGCGGGTCACGCAGGTACCTGCGAGCTCCCTCGGCGCCGGTTCGAAATGGCCCGCCTTGATGCGCCCGATCGCCTCCACGACGATCGCTCGGCTGCGCTCGAGGTCCTCGTTCGTCAGCAGCTTCTCGCGATACTCCTTCAAGCCTGCGGCGCGCCCAACGCTGAAGATGACCTGCCGCATGTCGCGCCAGACCCATTCCTTCGGATACCAGAGCGACAGGAACCTGGGCTGGAAGCCGAGGGGCTTGCCCTCCTCGTCGAATCCCTCCTTGCAGGCGATGTAATAGAGAGCAAGCTGCACGTCGTAGAGTTCCGGCCCGAAATAGGCTTCATAGGCGTACTTCATAGGCTTGCCCGCCCCGGTCTTGTAGTCGACGACCTCCACCTCGCCGTCGCCCACGTCGTTGACACGGTCGATCTTGCCGACGATCTCGGAGCCGTCCAGCTGCAGGCTGAAGCGAATCTCCGTGTCGATCGTCCGCAACCTGCGAATCTGCTGCATCCCGGTCACAAAGCGGATGTAGTTGGTCAGCAGGGAGCGGACCTGCCGCTCCTCGCGCTTTCGGTCGAGCACGCCCTCCATGTGCACGAGGTAGCTCTCGAGATGTCCCTGGAGCGCGGCCTCGAGCCATTCCTTCTGGTGCTCGGAATCGAGCGGACGCCATTCGCCCTCCTTGGCGTGAAAATCTTCGAGGACTTTGTGCAGAAACCCGCCGCGCTCCATCGCGACCGAACGGGGTTCGTCGACCAGGCCCGGGTGGTGGTTGTACCAGTAGAGGCGGGGACACTTCAGGTAGTCGTTGAGGGTGGTCGGGCTGAAATGGTCGATCTGGACCGTGGTTGGGTTGCGATCTCCGCCGTAGCTTTCGAATGGCTCGCCTGACTCGGAGTCCGTCAGGAACGCGACGTCGAGACCCAGCGCCGCGGCTCGCGCCGGGACTCCATCCGTCAGCGCAGGGCGATGGGCGGCGAGCAGGACCTCCGCCTCGCGCGGCAGCAGCACGTCGCCCGGCTGCAGCCGGGACGACCCGCGCGTGAGGGAGCGCGACTCGGCTTCTGGCGCGGCCATGTCGAGGAACACCGAAGGACCTGCCTGACGCAGGTACGTGTCGGCATACGTCACGTAGAGGCGCCGGCGGGCGCGAGTCATCGCGACGTAGGCGAGCCGCGCTTCCTCGGCGAGGTGGCCATCCGGATCGGACGGCCACGACGGCATGAAACCGACCTTGAATCCCTCCAGCCACGCGCGGTCCTGTTCGTCCAGGAGGGGGTGCGGGCGCGCCGGCAGCGGGAACAGGCCGTGCGCGAAGCCGGAGCAGAACACGACCTCGAACTCGAGTCCCTTGGCCTGGTGCACCGTCATCACCTGGACCGCGTCGCGGCGCCCGGAGGCGGCCTCACTGTCGTCTGCCGCAGCGGCGAGCAGCGTCTCCAACGATCCCGAGATATCGGAAAGCATCGGCGGCGAACCCGTGAGACGCTCGTGAACGGCCTCGATGGCTTCCAGTCCTTCGATCGCCGCGCGCAAGTCGGAGATCGCCTCCGCGCGCTGCTCGTCGGGCAGCTCGAGGTCGAGGAGGCGGCGCATGGCGCCGTCTTCGATCAGGACGGAGTACGCGAGTGCGGCCAGCGAGAGATTCGAAACCCGACCCAGCAGGCTCTGGCGCGCGACCATCGCCGCGTGCAGGCTCACCAGCTCTTCGTCGGTGAGGAACGCCATGTACTCAGGTTCAGCTCTTTCTTCTGCAGGCGCCTCGCCACCCCATGGCAGCGGATAGCGCTGGGGGTCGCGCGCGGCCAGCGCGTACATCAGGCGGCGCATCACGCGCAGCAGCGGTCTGCTCCTTTCACGAGAATGGGCTCGAAGCCGGCCGAGAGTCCTCGCACCCACACCGCCGAGGCTCGATGCGAGGGCGCCCTCGAATGCTTCCGGGTCATCGGGCTTGCGCAGCGACTCGAGATAGCCGACCAGGAAGCGAACGACCTCGTTGCGCGAGGTCGCTCCCGAACCTCTCACCTCGTACGGCAGGGCAAGCGCGCGGAGCGCCTCTTCGAAGGGAGCGCCAAGCGAGGTCGTGCTGCGCAGCAGGATCGCGAAGTCGCTGTAAGCCAAGCCGGGCGATTCCACATGGAGTCGCTTGATCTCGCGGGCGACAAAGAAGGCTTCGTCCACCGGGTCGCTCTCGCGGGCGACGACGACAGCGGGCAGCGCGGACTCGCGCGCTACCGTGCGCAAACGCCTCGAGGGGCGGCCGGGATGTGTCGCAACGAGCAGGCGCTCCGCCGCGTCAAGCGCCTCCTGCGAGCACCGCCGGCAATCCTCCAGGTGGTGCGTGGCGCTGCCGTAGGCCGCTGCGAAGTCGCGGCTCAGCAGGCGCGGAACGGTCCCGCGGAACCCATAGATCGACTGGTCCGGGTCGCCGACCACGACCAGCCTGGGGCGCATCTCGGGAGGAGCGACCAGCCGGAGCAGCTCGAACTGCGCCGGATCGACGTCCTGGAACTCGTCGACGAGGATCAGCCGGAACTGTGTCTGCAGCTTCTCGCGCAGCGATGTGTTCGACTGAAGGAGCTCGATCGCGCCGGATATGAGGTCGCGGAAGTCGAGCATCCTCGCGTTCTGCAGGCGCAGCTGGTACGCCTGGTAGATCGAGGCAAGCACGCGCAGCCGCTCGCCGGCGCCCGCCTCCGCGGCGAGCACGAGAGCGGATGGATGCACGAGGTTCTGCTTCATGAGCGCGACGAAGGTCAGGACGTCGTGAGCGAACGCATCCGAACGCCGGACTCCATCGAGAGAGCCGAGCACCTCCGCGTCGAGCTCCGAAAGGACGCTTCGCATGACCAGCCATTCCTGGAAGCCGTTGAGCAGCAACCGCTCCCGATCCGGTGACATCCCCACAAACTCAGAGGCTTCGCCGTGAATTTGCGGGGACCCCTTGTAATGCTCGCGAAGCAGGCGCGAGCAGAAGCTGTGAAAGGTCGAGATCCACGCCTCGCCGTACTCGTCCTGGAGGCGTGCGTCGATCCGGCGCGAGATCTCGGCCGCGGCGCTGGTCGAGAAGGTGAGAACGAGGATCTCCCCGCGACCGGCCAGGCCTTCACGCACCGCCTGCTCGTAAAGGTCCACCAGGGCATGCGTCTTGCCGGTGCCCGGTCCGGCGAGCACGCGCAGTGGTCCGTCGATTTCGTGGATGTCGAGTGGCAAATGGTTCCCTTGAGTGGCGCGGGC
>Ga0066795_10000192_pt1 | contig 9773 bp, 7 predicted proteins | sample PersoiDNA2013191_FD_70940 | JGI IMG/M metagenome (GOLD analysis project Ga0066795, IMG submission 70940) | Permafrost soil microbial communities from the Arctic, to analyse light accelerated degradation of dissolved organic matter (DOM) -... | ecosystem: Environmental > Terrestrial > Soil >... | reverse complement strand
TTTGGCACGAGCTTGATCAACGGCGGAATCGGGCTGCCGGCGCTGATGGCCCTGATGGGCCACGTCACCCCGGAGATGACGCTGCGCTACGCCAGGCTGGCCTCCCCGACCATCCGCACCGCCTACCAGCAGGCGATGGACAAGATCCGAGCGGGGCAGGCCCTTCCGCTGGTTGCGATGACGCCAGCTCCTCCGGTCCCGGACCGGGTCGAGTGGCTGCATGCCGAGATGGTCAAGACCCGGCTCGCCGCCGGCCATTGCGCTCGGCACCGAGCCGCCGGCCCCTGCCCGTATGCCAACATCTGCGAGCAGTGCGACAGCTTCATCCCGGCCACCGATGCGGCCGCCACCCTCGACGCCCAGCTGCACGACGTCCGCGCCCTCCAGCAGGACGCCGCGACCCGACGTGGAACCAGCAACGCTGCTCCCGGGTGGTGGGGAACACCTCGCGCAGCGCGGCCCAGAACCCGAGCGCCCCGTCGCCGACCGCGAGCACCGGCGCGCGCATGCCGCGGCGCTTGCAGCCCCGGAGCAGGTCGGCCCAGCTTTCGGTGGACTCGCGGTGACCGTCGGCGAGCGCGATCAGCTCCTTCGTCCCGTCGGCGCGGACCCCGAGGATCACCAATAGGCACACCTTGTCCTGCTCCAGGCGGACCTTGAGGTGGATCCCGTCGACCCAGCAGTAGATGAGCATGGACGTACTTTCCCGAACCAGCGCGCCAACGCCGGCCCTTGATCTGACTTGTATGGGCTTCAGATCATCCTCGGGAAGGTGCGTCCCTTCACGTCACCCGGCCGAGGGCCATCCACAGGTTCTGATCATTGCTCGTCGCTCCACCCGGGAAGCATCGCCTTCGCACCTGCTGCCACGCAGGCGGAGCCACGTCTGGGCCACGTTGACACCCCCCCATCTGGGGTAAAACCGTAGAGTTCTTCACTGGGGGTTTCAGAATGAACGTAGAGTTCTTCACTGGGGTTTCAGAATGAACTTGATCATCATCACTCTTGGCTTGGGCTGCCGGGCGTCGGGTCAGTCGGCCGGTGTTGGCGCTTGAGCCGCGCCAGTACGACCTCGCTGATGTTCAGACGCCGGCGACCGACGAATCCAGGTCGGTTCAAATACTCCTCATCAACGCAAGGAGGTAAACGGTGCAGGGACGCCCTGAATCCAGCCTGTTGACATACGAAGCCCGCAAGAGCCCGCATCCGCTGAGGATCACCGTCATCTTTGGCCACGAGGTCGTCGGTGGTGGGGAACTCTGGCTGCTACCGATGTTGCAGAGGCTGCCTGCTGCTTGTGAGGTAGATGCAGTCTTCCTTGCGAGCGGCGCTCTCGAACAAACACTGCCGGCGATGGGCATTCGCGCGCAGACGATCCCGACGGGTAAGACCGCTCGAGATTCATTCCTATCGATGCGTAGCCTACGCGCGAGTCTGAAAAGAACGGACCCGGACGTTATTCTTTGCAACGGGATCAAGGCCGGCACGCTAGGCGTTCCGATCGGGCGTCTGCTTGGAATCCCCACGGTCTGGTGCAAGCACGACTTCGTGTTCGACAGAAGCCTAGGCGTAGGTGTCTCAGCGCTAGCCGATGCAGTTATCGCGACTTCGGACGAGTTGGTGGCCACGGCTTGGAGGCGCAGCGGCAACGTTGTGCAGCCACCTTATCCCGGAACTCCAGCAAAGTCCTCTGACGCAGAGTCATTCTGGGCGGATCGCGAACTAGACCTCTCATGTGGCAAGACTTTGGCGATGATCGGAAGACTTGTTCCCTACAAAGGCTTAGACACGGCAATTGATGCGTTGGCGCTCCCCGCGGCCACGGGCTGGCGCCTAGCCGTCATCGGCGGTGAAGATAAAGGAGCTCCAGGTTACGAGAAGCAGCTACGCCAACGCGCGGAAGAACTCGGCGTCCACAATCGCGTCTCATTTCTTGGCCCCGTCGCGGAGGTGTGGCAGTGGCTTGCTGCCTTTGACGCGGTAGCCGTCCTCACCGCGAACCGGACGGAACACCGCTACAGCTACGAGGGTTTCGGGATCGCCGCCCTGGAAGGATTCAGTGCCGGCGTGCCGGTTATCATGACGCCTCGCGTCCCAGCCGAGAAGCTCGCACCGGCTGCCACGCTAAGGGTGGGCCCGGATTGCCCGGCTGACGTCGCCAACGCCCTGTCTCGCGTGTCTGAATACAAACCCGCGGCTCTAGCTGCGGCGAAGCGGCTGGCTGACAGCTTCGGATCAATCGATGCCAGAGCGGAGCGGTTCTTCGAGGTGTTAAGCCGCACTGCCCGCCGGCCAGGCGCAGGCCGCCGGTCGTCGTCACCAGATCTCTCGGTTGTCTCGACGGTCTTCAACGAGGCTGACTCGCTGCCTGCGCTGCTGCAAGAGATCAGCGAGCAGTTGAAATCCGGTGACGAGTTCTTGGTCGTTGACGCAGGTTCCCTTGACACGTCGCAAGAGATTGTGAGTCAGTTTTCGGCTAAAGACCATAGAGTGAAGCTGATCGTCGCGCCCGAGACGAACATTTCGCAAGGTCGGAACATCGGCGTACGCCACGCTAGAAATCCGGTGATCGCATTCACCGACGCCGGATGCCACCCGGCTGCAAACTGGTTAGAGAGCTTTCGGGTGGCGTTCGCTGGAGAGTCCCCGCCCGATCTCGTCACCGGGATCTACCGGGCCGACGCGACTCCTTCTGCCTGGCACGCGGCGCAGTCGCATGCCCTTTACCCATCGCCGGCGGAGGCTTGCAAACGCGGGCCCTGGACGCGCCTCCATGGGAAGCTGTTCGGCACAGCGTTTAATGCGTCTTTGCCTACGGGCCGATCTATGGCGGTCACGAAATCGGCGTGGGTGGCCGCGGGCGGGTTCCCTGAAGATCTATTAGCGGCGGAAGACGTGACCGTTGGTCGAGCCATTCGTACCAGCGGGCGCGAGTGCATTCTTACAGCGGATGCCGAGGTCACTTGGGGTCAGCGCGATAGCCTGGTGTCGACTGTAAAGATGTTCTTCTCTTACGGGCGAGGAGGGGGCCAATCCGGGAACCTTCTATTGATTGCGCGAGACGTCGGCCGATTGTCTGCCTATTGCTCCTTACCGTGGGTAATCAGGCGCGCCCCCTTGAGGATGATGCTCGTTGGCGGCGCGTACCTGTCCGTACCAGTTCTCCGAGCGCGCCGAGATCGAGCGACACTTCCGACGTATGCTTACCTACCCCTAGCGTTGGCGATGAAGGACCTGGCAAAGGTTGCCGGATGCCTGGTCGGGGTGGCAGGAGCAGCTGCCGGACATCTGCCACCTGGCTCGCTGGCCGACCGGACGCCTGTCCAAACGGATGACCACCAGGCTGAGCGCACTGAGCCCACCGAACCCGTACTCGGCAAGCGATTTCGTTCCATAGCGAGGCTCTTTTGACGGCAACATCTGGCGGTAGCGACCGAACTCTCGTTGAAGCGTTCCGGTCCATAAAGGCGAGGTCTTTCGGCGGCACGATCGTCGCACTGGTCGTATTGGGCGGCTTGGCAGCACTTGTATTTGGAAGCGGCCAGACTTACGCCGCGACAGCGGTCGTAGCAGTTGCCCCTTCGAACGCTGCGCCCCCTTTTGGAGACCAAGAGGTGGCGTTACTGCTCACTCGTTACTCTGCCTACGCTGGATCAGACTGGGCGCTGAGGTCGGCGGTGCGGAGTGCTACGGCGAACAGCGACGATCGGCCATTCAAGGCCAGCCTTGCTATTCCACCGTCATCGGCGTTGCTGCGCATTACCGTTTCGGGCGCCGATCGCCCGAACGTTGCGAAAGTTGCAAACGCCTTGGCCGATGTAGCCATTCAGTTCGTCGAGCGTGACGGCATTCTTCGAGCCGAAAACGTTGCCGCGGCCCAGACGCCCTCTCCCGGTTCGCTCAGGTCTCGGGCCTTTAAGGCTGCCCTAGCCTTGATACTCGCAATCGTTGCTGGCCTTGCTTGGATTCTCGTTCTCGAAGCTCGTCGGCCGCGAGTCCGATCCAGTCGACGTCTTCGCGCCTTCGGGTTTCGGGTGGTCGAGTTTCCGCGCTCGCGTCGTGGTTGGTGGCGTCGATCTGCTGCGAAGTTCGCCTTGCGGGAGAATGCAGTTCGGGAGCTTCGTGGTGCTGTTACCAGCCGGACAGGGAACGGTGAGGCTGTCGAATCCAGAGCCAGTGGGCTAGTCGTGTCAGTTGTTGGCTTAGCTCGGCGCTCTGGATGCACGACAACCGCAGATTCGCTGGCGAATTCTTTAGCTAGCCTGGGATCGTCGGTTCTGCTGGTAACGATTGAACGCTCAGGTGGTCTCAAGGACGCACGGCCGAGCCAAGATTTAGGCCCTAGCGTATCCCACCACCCGACAAGGGACGCCGATGCGCGGATTGGAGATGCCCCAGACATCAATCCGGGGGATTCCCACAGACCGGGCGCGGTCTCAAATGAAGTCGTTCTAGCGACGCCCGAACGGTTCGACCAGACGGTAGCGAGGCTGCCCAAGTTGCTACATTCGCGCCTCACTCAGTACGACGCCATTGTCATCGATGTCGGAGTCTGGAACTTCGGCGACCTAGCCGAACGCGTCATTCACCTCTCGAGTACGCGCATTCTTGTGGTTGGACGCGGCGCGGGCCTCTCTGAGTGTCAACTCGCCTTGAACCAAGTCACTTGCGGTCCCGCACAAGTGCTGATCGTGGCGAACGGTGTGGGCTAATCCGAGTATGGCGATCGTGGTTGCCAATTCGCCTCCGACGATGTCACCTGTGCAACCCGTAGGCATCGGCGGGTTGCGATGGCGCCGTTGGCCGCTGTATGCCATCGGCATACTGATCGCTAGCACCCCCATCGGATTACAAGTCGTTCCCGGAATTCCGCTCTCCTTCAAAGTTGTGCAGGTCGCATCACTTGCAGTCATCGCGGCGACAGTTGTGGGACGGACACTGAGCGGGTTGGTTCCACTGCAAATCGCTGGGACCAACTCATGGACGGTTGCATTGCTCGGCTCGGCGCTTCTCTCGAGCATGTGGGCGGTGAATGCCAGCGTAACGAATCGAACTCTCATTCTGTATGTGATCGCTGTCTTGCTAGCGATCGCTATAGCTTCGGGCCTAAAGGAGATAGCTGACATCCGCGCAGCTTGCTGCTTACTTGCCGTCGTTGGCGGAGCGGTTTGCTTGCAAGGTGTCCTAGCCAGCGGAATCCCAAAAGCAGAGTTTGGCGCCCAAGTGGTCGTGAACCGATCACTGGGTATCTTCAGTCAGCCCAACGAGTTCGGCAGCTTTTCTGACCTTATCTTCATTATTGCGCTGTCGCAAGCCGTTCACTGCCGCCGCTGGTGGTCTCGCTCGCTGCTAGGGACTTCATGTGTCGCCGCGGCCGCGGCGCTATTCCTTTCGCTGTCTCGAGGGGCTTTCATCGGCGCCGCGCTCGGACTAGTGTTCCTCATGGCGCTTGACCCTCGGGTGCGCCGATTCCTCCACGTGGTTCTGCCCGTTGCAATCCCTCTTGCAGCATTGGTGATTCCGACGGCCTCGACATCCAGCACACTCGGCGTGCTCCGCGCGCGCGTGGCGACCATCGCCTCAAGTGCTGCCGGCCCCCAAGATGAGCGGCCAGCCATCTGGCGCGAGGCACTGCGACAGTTCGACCAGAGTCCAATCGTCGGCGTAGGCCCAGGCGACTATCCGTACGCTGCGCTAACAGAACCAAATCCGGAGTTCACTGTCCTGCCTGACGTAGCTTCTCCAACCCCGGAACTCTTCGCCCGCGGGCCCTATCATGCCCATAACTTGTTTCTAACTACTGCTGCCGAGACCGGACTAATCGGGCTTCTCGCGCTCCTGGGCCTGGCTACCTCCTTGTCTCTGTCAACTCTCGTTCGGATTCGAGCGCGTATGAACGCGGCGACTCACTTCGTCAGCAGCGGGCTGCTCGCGGCGTTGGCGACCGTCGCGGGGCAGGGGCTCGTGGACGATGTTTATAGAAACGCCCTGCTTCTTATGTTGGTTTGGCTCGTCATTGGACTTCTTATAGCCGCCAATGCGGCGGACGAGTAGTGGATCGACTTTGAGACTGCGAGAGAATGCCTTACTTGGGCGCGTCACCTGGAGTGCCGCCGGACTGTCGGCACCTCTGCTATCGCTCATAGTCCTGACCCCATCCCTGGTTCGCACCCTGGGAACTGACCGATACGGCGCCTGGGCACTTGTCACGACACTGGTGGCCACCGGGACTGGATTGGACGGGGGCGTTGGAGCAGCCCTCCTTCGTTGGTTCGGCGCTTATCGAGTGAGAGGCGCACGAGTAGAGGCGACTCGGCTATCCCTGACTGCCTTGGGTGTCATCTTCGGAATCTTTGTTTTGGTTACCTCCATAGTCGTTGTCTCCGCCCCGTGGCTTTCGGAGCACTTACGTGCCCCCAAATCAGTTAAGGCGGATGTTCAGGGACTTCTGCACTGGGTCGGGGTTCTGATCACGGTGCCATTGGCGGCCAACGTGTTTGGCGCCCAGCTAGAAGCGCATTCAAGGTTCAAGGCAATAGGTCTCACCTCCATAGTGGCACATCTTGGATTCTGTGTGGCTGCGCTCCTACTAGTCCCGAGATTCGGTCTCTTCGGTTTAGTCAAGCTGGCCGCAGTTCGGGACTCTTCGATCCTGTTGGTGTACTTCACTCTGGCGCGGGAGCATCTATCTCTATCTCTCAAGTCTCCTGGGAGCCTTGATCGCAGTGAGCTTGCAAGGTTCTTTGCTTTCGCGGGACGCCTGCAGCTTGGAGCACTGGCCCTCCTCGTCATGCTGGAGGGAAACGCTTTTATCGTCGCAGCCACGCTGCCGATCAAGTACGTGGCGTTCTACGCGCTGGCTTCATCGATCGCGACTGGACTACGCAATATCCCACTTTTTGCGGTCCCTCCCGTATATGCGCGAATAGTGGCCACGCTTGAAGAGTCTGGGACTGCGGCGGCTCTCCACGATGCTGCTCGGATCCAGCGTCTCTGGTTGGCGGGCTTAGCCGGATTCTCATTGGTTGCGTGCGCCTCCGGCTTCGCCGCTGTTCGGGCTTGGGTTGGAAGCGACTTTTCGACAGCGGGATGGCTCACAATGATAATGATTGCGGGTAACTCCGTCGCCGCAGGAACTTCTGTGACAACTTGTTTAGCTCGAGCTTTTCACCTTCCCGGACTCGAGGCCACGTATCTGTGGCTATCGGTACTTTGCAGCGTCACGTTGGTTATTCCGCTCTTTATGCTTTTCGGTATATACGGTATCGTCGCCGCGACGGTGATGGGGCAGATCGCGGGCGCGCTCTGGCTGCCCCGGAGGCTGGCTAGCGCATTGCAAGCCAATTTCCCGCCCTTCTGGGAAGGAGTGCCCTGGCGCCAGGCGCTGGGATTTGCCTTAGTCGCCGGGACAGCATCGACGGCGATCGCGATTAGCTTGTCTCATGGGCCCGCAACGTTGATTCTCACTGCGGTTCCGAGTGCGTGCGCGGTGGCAGGATTTGCGTTTTTTGTGCTGCGGCCCGCTGCCGCGGCAATTTGGAACCAGCAACAACCAGAAACTGACGAACAGGTAACGAGTTGACGCCTTGGAGGCGCGGGAGGTTGGGAGGAATTCGACTGGCTACGGTCAGGCGTGTCAAACTTGCCGACGTAAGGCAAGCTGTGGCTGAACGAGAGTGTCCCGCTGAGAATCTGCGTGTGGCTAGGTCGCGTACTTGGCGGACTTAATCCGCTGGCTGAGCTCCTTGGTCGCGAGACCCCCGGCTCGCTGACCGCGTTCGTTGTTAACCTCCGGTTGCTACGGCGGAGGCTGTCTGGAAGGATTGATAGTCGGTGCGAATATTGTTTGCGCCCGCTTCGGTGGTCTACACGGACCATCTACCCGACGGTGAAGGCCTCATTGCCTGGCATATGGCTAGCGGGCTGGCTTGTCGCGGCCACTGCGTGACGGTCCTGACCGGGCACGCTGATCTCGCAGAACCAGCCAATGTCAACGTGTGCACGTTGCCACTGGCTGTCGCCAATTCGCCGTGGGCTGCTCTCCAGCGCTCAAGACGGATATCAAAGGCAGTCCGGGAGAAAGTGGCTGCGGAGGATGTCGACGTGGTGCACTGGTTGTTCCCGCAGGCTGCAGACACGTTGCTTTCGCCATACGGAGGCGGCAACCTGCCCTTCGTCGCAGGGCCAATGGACTGGCCATGGCCACGCGCAGCGCAAACGGGGTTCAAGCGCGCGCTGCGCCTGGCGGCGAGTCAGCTCAAGGCGGCGTTCCGAACGCTTTGGCTGCGTCGAGTCGATGTGCTTCTGATCGCCGTACCTGGGGTGCCCGTTCCCGCCGGTCTCAATAAGGGCCGTCGAATTGTGGTTCCGTTCGGCGTCGACCTCCCGGTGGCCATGAACCAAGGCGAAACTGGTTCCAAACAGATTCTAGTCGTTGGACGGCTCGAAGCCTTCAAGGGCATCTTCGACGCACTGCAAGCATTCAGTCTGATCGCTCGGGACTTCCCGGAGACGATATTGACTTTCGTCGGCAGCGGTACGGCGCACGCTGAGCTTCGCCGTGAAATTGCCGTCAAACAACTAGATGGGCGCGTCGAACTCATTCCGCACCTTGACCATGCAAGCATTCCGGCTGCACTAGCCAAAGCCTCGGTTGTCGTCTGCGCCTCCCACGGCGAACCCTTCGGGATGTCGGTCCTTGAGGCGATGGCGTCTGCCACACCAGTGATCGCTACCGCAGCCGGTGGGCCAAAGGAGCTCGTCGCCGACGGCGTCTCGGGCTATCTATTCGACGTTGGAGACTCCCGATCCCTGAGTCTGCGGTTGTCGCAACTTCTCTCAGACCAAGACCTTCGATCCCGGATGGGCCTAGCGGCTCGTGGAATTGCGGCGCGCAAATATTCCTGGGATGTCGTCCTGAGCCAGCTTGAAGCGGCATACGAAGTAGCTATCAGCGAGCACAGACGGTAGCTGTGGCCGCGTTTCCGTTCCCGAGCAGCATCATAACCATCCCGTTCGTCTCCGCCGTGACCCATGATCCCGGTGGAACCACTGTCCGGAGAAGGGGTGACACTCCACCCGGCAGCGCCCCGCACCGTGAGGACGACGCCATCTGAGCGGAAGCAATTGACCCGTCCGGATTCAACCCGAACCGCCGCAACTGCTCAGCGTCTATCGCTCCGACCCAGCTCGGCCAACAGGTCGGCCAGCCGCCCGGCGGCCCCCCGGTCGCCGGCGTTGGCCCGGGCACGCAGCCCGTCGAGGTCGCCCCGCTCGGCCAACAGGTCGGCCAGCCGCCCGACGGCCTCCCAGTCGCCCGCGTCGCTGGCATGGCGGTAGAGCGGGATGGCGTAGCAGTTCAGCAGTCGGTCGGCGGCGCTGTCGGCGAGTCGGCGCGTGTCGGCCGGGTCGTGAATGTGGGTGACGGCGGCGTCCCAGGTGCTGGCGGGCACGCGTTCGTGGCGGCGGTGCCGGGCAGCGTGCTGGATCAGGTAGTCGGCGGCCGTGTAGCCGGCGATTTGCCCTATGCCTGCTCCGGTGGGGCTGAGGGCGGCGGCGGCGCCGTGCAGCTTGCCGGTGGCATAGCCGAGGGCCTCCTCGAACCAGTTGTCCGGCGCCTCAGCCTGCTGCCGGCTGGTGCAGTAGTCCACCGCGGCGGCCCGCAGCAGGCCGACGCTCAACGGTGCCCGGGCGCCGAGACGAGCCGCGTCCAGCGCCGCAGTGAGCACCGCCCACGCGTACGGGTCGACGGTCTTGGCGTCCTCCCACCGGGC
>Ga0066795_10000191_pt1 | contig 9786 bp, 8 predicted proteins | sample PersoiDNA2013191_FD_70940 | JGI IMG/M metagenome (GOLD analysis project Ga0066795, IMG submission 70940) | Permafrost soil microbial communities from the Arctic, to analyse light accelerated degradation of dissolved organic matter (DOM) -... | ecosystem: Environmental > Terrestrial > Soil >... | reverse complement strand
CCTCCGGAAAGGCTGGATTGTACTCCTTGCTGCAAGTACCACCCGGCAAAATTTCGCGGAAAGTCTTCAGGCGGAATTTTCAGGCCGAGGTCATCAGGCCGAAGTCATCAGGCAGGAGCGCCAACCCGGCGCGGAATGCGCAGAACGAATCCAGGAGGATCGCCGTTGCCGAACACCAGCGATGCTCCGGCGGTTTCGAGCACACGGCTGGCGATCGCAAGCCTCACCCTGCGCAGCGTTGATACTGATGCTGATGTCGCCCCGGCCGGATCGCGCTTCGTCTGCGGGCTGGTTGCGCTGCGTTCCGGCTCGCGAAAACCGCGTTCGCCTTCAACTCGCAGCACCGCTCCCGCCGGGCCCTCCCCCAGCAGAAGCATAACCTTACCGCCCATCGGTTGCGCTTCGATCATCGTCGTAATCAAATACTGCAAAGCCAGCCGCAGCCGCGACTCCGGTACCGGCACCGTCGCCGTACATGTACCCACTAGGCGCAACCGGATACCGCGCACCGCCGCGATCGAGGATAGTTCTTCGATCACACTCCGCACTGCCGGCGCCAGCGCGACCGAGTAAGTTTCCGGCCCAGGCCGCTCGGCGTCAAGATACTCGCGCATTAACTGGATCATGCCAATAACTTTTTCGGTCTGCTGCAGAGCTACCGAAACACTCTCCTGCTGCTGCTCCGCGACTTCCTCGATCGAGAGTTCCAACGAACAGCGCAAGCTGGTGAGCGGCTGGCTTAACGAGTGCAGCAATTCGCCGAGCACGTCCGGACCTCGCGGCAGCTTCGGGAAAGAATGCGAACTCGTACTCATGCCGATGCCCCTTCAGGACTCATCTGATACCCCACCCCGCGAACCGTGTGAATCAAGGATGGCGAGAAGCCGTCGTCCACCTTGCGCCGCAGGTAGTTGATGTAAACATCCACCACGTTCGTCGTGGAATCAAAGGTCAGGTTCCAGACGTGTTCGATGATCATCGCTCGAGTCAGCCGCCGCCCGGCATTGCGCATCAGGTATTCGAGCAACGCGAATTCCTTGGTTGTCAATTCAATGTGTCGCCCGGCGCGCTCCACTTTGCGCTCCACGCGATCCAAACAGAGATCACGGACAGTGAGAATCGATTCCGATGGCAGGTGGCTGCGCCGCAACAACGCCCGCGCGCGCGCCGACAGTTCGAGATATGAAAAAGGCTTTACCAGGTAGTCGTCCGCTCCCGAATCCAGGCACTGCACACGGTCTTCGACCCGGCTGCGCGCGGTGAGAATCATCACGGGCAAGTTCGCCTTACGCTGCCGCAAACTTTTCAGAACCGACAACCCGTCAATCCCCGGCAGGTTCAGGTCAAGCACCACCAGATCGTAATCAAACTCCATCGCCATCGAACGGCCCTGGTTCCCCTCGTTGGCAACATCCACCGCATGATGTTCCGCTTCCAGCCCCTTCCGGATAAAGCTGGAAAGTGCCGCATCGTCTTCCACAATAAGAATTCTCATGAGCGTCTTCTAAGTCGGCTAGCTCTGAACCGATTCTCATTCTCGACGCACTCGCCCTAGCACACAAGATAACCAGCCCGTACAAAGGGACGTACTTCCGGAAGTGAAACAGAGGGTTGCAAAACGGGTCGGGATCGCAAGCGCGGGCGCGCAAGACCATATTCACGATTGCTGTACCTGCTCCAGAATCATGTGGGGACGGGGCTTTGCCCCGTCCAAGGGGCGTGGCCCCGCTTCCACACAAGCCTATCCAACCACTTGATTCAAGAACATCCCTCTGGCGAAAGTTGTTGGATATTTGGAATCAGGACATGCCTTCACGCACGCCGGAAGAGTCTCAACGCGAATGCGCCTTCAGGCGCTGAATTTCCGCATTCTACGCGCCCAGCGCCGACCGAATCGACTCGACGATCGCTTCCGCAAGCCGATCCATCTGCTCCTTCGATTCCGCTTCAATCATTACTCGCGCCAGCGCTTCAGTACCGGAGTAACGTACGACCACTCGGCCATTGCCGTCGAGTTCCCGCTCAGCCACCGCAATCGAGGCTTGCACCGCCGGAATCTGCGCGAAGGGAGTCTTGTTCCGGACCCGCACATTCCGGATCGTCTGCGGAAACACCTTCAGATCGCCCACCAGATCGGCCAGCGGCTTGCCCGTACGAACCATAATCTCCAGCACCCGGAGCGCGGTGAGCAGTCCGTCGCCGGTGGTCGCCTCCCCATCGCGAAACAGGATGTGGCCTGACTGTTCGCCGCCGAGAGTAGCTCCGGCGCGCTGCATTTCTTCGAGCACGTACTTATCGCCGACATTGGCACGCAGCATCCGAATGCCCGATCGCTTGAGCGCCAACTCCAATCCCATATTCGACATGGTCGTCGCCACCACGGTGGCATTGGCGAGCGCGCCGCGCGACTGCATGTCACGCGCCGCCAGCAGCAGAACCGCATCCCCGTTGACCACTCGCCCATTGGCGTCGCAAAAAAGCGCGCGGTCAGCATCGCCATCAAAAGTAACGCCCACATCGAAACGTCCCGGGTTGTCGCCGACAACGTTTTCCGCGACAATTTTGTCGGCGGCCAGGCTCTCGGAGACAAAGCGCGCCACCATTTCCGGATGCAGCGCGCCGCAATTCTCGTTGATGTTCTGTCCATCCGGTGCGGAGTGCAAGAAGGTCGTGCTGATCTTGAGCGCCCCGAACAGCTCCGGAGCTTCCGCAGCCGCCGCGCCATTCGCGCAATCAACCGCCACGCGAAGCCGGGTCAAGTCGGTGGAAATACTGCCCGCGAGCCAGCGAACGTAATCTTGGCGCAGACCTTCCTCACCGGGAAGGCTCGAAACCTCTGGAGTGGACTCCGGCGCCGGAACCGCATCCGGATCCTGCAGCAGCGCGAAAATCTCTTTTTCAATCGCCAGTTCGCGCGCGTCCGGCAGTTTGTAGCCATCGCACGAAAAAATTTTGATCCCGTTATCGGTCCACGGATTGTGCGAAGCCGAAATCACGATACCGGCATCGAACCCTTGCGAGCGCGCCAGGAAGGCGACGCCGGGCGTGGTGATCACGCCAGCGCTGCGCGTTTCCACACCCACCGACGCGAGCCCTTGCAAAAATCGGTCGGCGATCCATCGGCTGGAGACGCGCGTGTCCTGCCCAATCACCACCCGCGCCTTGGCATTCACGCGCACCAAATCGTGCCCCAACGCCCGCCCTATCCAATAAACGCTGTCGCGCGTCAGCGGGAACTCCCCCGCCAGCCCACGAATCCCGTCAGTACCGAAGAGTTGTCTGGTTTGCGTCATGCAAGGAAGGGGAAAGAAAAACTACTCCTTATTTTTTTTCTCGTCTCCCGAACCTTCCATGATAACCGTCACGCGAATCGGGGTGGGGTGCACAACTTGGATCAGAGGATCGGGGACATAGGCCTGCGTCACAAAAGTAGCCCGCGTCATGGCTCCGGTAACGTCTACCGGATCGGTGACAGCGGCCTCCACCGCATCGACGCGGCGGCGAGGTCCGGTGATCACGATAATCGGCGGATCGGCGATCACCTGCGCCACTCGCATGCCGCTCGCAAAATTCCCGGTCACCCGCGGTCGAACCTCGACCACACGGGTCGCGCGATTGTCGAAAGAGAGGTGAAACTGACCGGGTATCATCTGCACGACTTCCACATCCTGCGGCACATGAACTTGCCGGCCGGTCAAATCGAAAGTCCGTTCCCCCGGCCGGACGCCGGCCAGATCAATCTCCGCATGCACATCCGCAACTTGCAGGCGATGAATCACACGCCCCGGTCCCCGTACCCGGATCTGCGCTTCGGTGAAGCTGGCGGAATCGATTTCCAGATTGTCGGGAAGATTATGGAACTCGATCGGAACTTTCATTTCGACTTCGGCGATGGGATCGCGCGCCACCACCATCCACAGGCCGATGGCGAGTAACAGGGAAACGGCCTTGAGTCCGACATTGTGAACGAAAGTACGTTGGAAAAAGCTGCGCTGCACAAAGCCCGGCATCGTCAGTCGTCCTTTCCCGTGCGCAGACCTGCATCCTGCCTGCGGGAGGGATGCGAACTGAGCGGCTCCTCTTCGATATAGCTTTCCTCCACCGGACTCGGCAGCGTGGGTGCCGGAGCGTAGCGGCGCAGCAGAGCGCTCAACCGCTCACGCAGACGCTCCACCGTCAACTCGCGCTCAATGCTCCCCGCCACCGCCATGCTGATCGTGCCCGTCTCTTCCGAAATGATGACGGCGACCGCGTCGGTTTCTTCCGTGATCCCAATCCCCGCGCGATGACGCGTTCCTAGTTGAGTCGAGAGCACAGGATTCATCGACAGCGGCAGGAAACAAGCGGCGGCCGCGATGCGGTCCCGCTGTACAATCACGGCGCCGTCATGCAAGGGAGCGCTCGGACGAAACACCGTGGCCAGCAGGTCGTATGACAGCCTGGCATCCAGTGACACGCCGCTTTCGATGTAGGTGCGAAGCCCAATCTCGCGCTCGATCACGATCAGCGCGCCCGTCTGATTTTGCGAAAAAAGATTCGCCGCCAAAACAATGTCGTCGTAAACGTCGGCCACCGAACTCGGAGACCGCATCAGCGAAATGCGGCTCCCGAGGTTTGCCAGTGCGTGCCGGATCTCCGACTGGAAGACGACGATCAGCGCGAAAACAACAAATGGCAGCAGCGTGCTGAGCAGCCAGTTCAGGGTCCGCAATTCCCCCAGTCGCGCGAAATAGAAGGCCAGCCCAAGCGCAGCCACCCCGACCAGCATCGGCGCCGCCCGCGTGCCCCGCACCAGCACCAGAAACTGGTAGATCAGGATCGCGACCAGCACGATGTCCAGTATCGAAATGACCGAGATGTGCGACCAAACCAGCGACGGCGTCACGCCACCCTCACGTCGAAAGTTGAATTGGCTTTCATTCTAATGCAGCCCCGCCGGATTCCGGTTCGCCGCGCTCGGTAGCGGTCACGCGGGCACGGATCCGTCCCCGAGCCAGGCGGGCCGACAACTCATCCCCAGCTTCGAGGCGCGCCGCATCCTTCACCAGTTGGCCTTTCGCGTCGAATACCAGAGCGTATCCCCGATTCAGAATCGCCACCGGCGAAAGCGCCTCCAGGCTCGCGGTCTGGCGATCCAGCGCCCCGCGGCTCTCCAGCAACCGCGTGTGCGTGACGGCGGCCAGGTTCACAACTTCAGCCTCCAGCCGCTGCCGCACCGCAGCCAGACGGCGTCGCGCATCATAGTGCCGGACTGCCGCGGAAACACTTTCGCAGCGCCGATGACATCGTTCCAGAAGTTGCCGTTCCGCCTTTTCCAGGCGGAAGCGCTGTTCATCCAGCTTCTGCTGGCGCCGGTGGATGCCGTCCATCATGCGCGCAAACGCTCCGTGCCGTGCCCGCTCGGTCAGTTCCTGACGCGCCATCAGCAGCCGGTACCGCAACGCGTGCTCCAACCGCCGGTACAAATCCTCTGCCTGCGCTTCAATCTCCTGTCGCGACCGGATCACCAGTTCCGCCGCCGCTGACGGCGTGGGCGCCCGCAGATCGGCGACAAAATCCACGATCGTGAAATCCGTCTCGTGACCAATCGCCGAAATCACTGGAATCTTCGAATCGGCGACCGCCCGCGCCAGTCCCTCATGATTGAACGCGGCCAGGTCTTCGGCCGAACCTCCACCCCGCGCAATAATGATGACTTCGACCGCGCGGCTGTGACACAAGCCTTGATGGAAGTATCGAAGCCCGGCCATCACCTCGCCCGGCGCCGAGTCCCCCTGCACCTGCGCCGGATAGATCAGCACATTCGCCGAGTGATGCCTTCGCGCTAGAATGTTCAGGATGTCCCGCAGTGCCGCTCCCTGCGGTGAAGTGACGATGCCAATTCTTTGCGGCAATGGCGGGATCGGCTTTTTTCGTAATGCCTCGAACAATCCTTCCGCCTGCAATCGCGCCTTCAATTGTTCGAACGCCAACTGCAGAGCGCCCGCGCCCTTCGGCTCCATGAATTCGGCGGAGATTTGCAGCTCCCCGCGATCTTCATACACGGTGATGCGGCCGCGAACCGTGACGTGCAATCCGTTCTCCGGGCGAAACCGCAGCAGTTTCGCCGACGACCGGAACATCACCACGCGAATCTGCGCGTTCTCTTCCTTCAGCGTGAAATACAAATGGCCGGAATCGGGAATGCGAAGGTTCGAAATTTCGCCTTCTACCCAGCAATCGGAATACTCGCGCTCGATGTGCGACCGTACCGCGGAGACCAGCGCCCGCACCGTCCAGATGCGCCGCTCCGGAGGACGAAACTGGAACCCGAGTTGGTCCGCCGTCTCCATGCAGTTTCAGCTATGACGTTTCAGTTTACCCCGCCGCGCGAGTGAGATACACGTAGGGACGGACGCCCTCGTCCGTCCAGCCGAGCGAAGCTCGGCAGCGTCTTTCGCCGGCCTATTACCGCTTCAGCCGCCCAATCAGGAAGAGAACGATAGAGAGCACAACACTGAGCAGGATGGAACTCGCGAGCGGAAAATAGAAAGTGGTGTTCTTACCCCGATACAAGACGTCCCCCGGCAGCCGCCCGAGGGGCAAGCCTGTCCGCCCCAGCAGCATGACGATGCCCCCGATTACCACCAGGGCCACGCCGAGCATTACCAGCATCCTTCCCATCTCCGCCATGCTTCGAGTTTAACCCCGCAGGTTGCCATGTAAACGCCTGTTTACGTCAACAATTCCAATTGTTGGCCTGCTTTTTGCCGAGGATTCCGTAGCGCGCAACCGTCGCCTGCATCGGCGCACACTACTCCCCACTCCTAAGAGCGGAATGCCTGTATTTCAAAACTGTGCAATTGTGAACAGACACCCAATTGGCGCCGTTGATAAGCTGGCTTCACAACGGCGAACGTTGAAGGTGCTGTGCGGCCCCAGAAGGTCGCCGGGGTCGTTTGCTCCTCTTGTGGCGCAGCAGCAGCAGGCTGCGCCATTCTCTTCTTTGGACGGTGTTACACAGGACGACCGGCGCTTACCCCTCCCGGCGGTCGCGTCCGTGAGCCGGAAGATCTCATCATGTGTGGAAGCCACCAGAAGCGTTCTCGCCCTTAGCCGCGGAACTCGCGGTGTGGTTTCCGCCACGGTTTGCGCGCCCGACTCGGCGATTGTGCCTGTTTACAACAGCATTGGGTAAGCTGCCCACATTTCCGAGAAGCCCGTTGAGCGGGCGCAGAAGTCGTAGGGGTTTCTATAATCGTCCCTTAACGACATGGCAAGTCGTGGCGATTAGGCTAAGATGCGCCAATTTATTGCTGTTTTCTTGGAGTGAATTCCTGGTTGTGCATCACAGCGATCAGCCACCGATCGTCGTGGCGGGTCACAACCCAATTCAGTAGACCTTTACGGGTCGGAAGAGGTGTCCCATCAGTCTCGATGGCTCCGGTCATCTCCCAGGACACATCAACCGAGGCGATATCGGGATTAATCGTTCGGACCTTGACCTCGCCGGCAGTCAGGTGAGTGTTCTTGAAACGCGTCGCAAACATAGGGGCGTGAAACTCTTCTACTGCCTTCCGCCCGTGCGCCGAGCGTCCAATCACATTCGTAAAATCGGCATCTTCTGCGAACGTTTCGGCGAAGGCATGCGCATCGTGACTGTTCCAGGCATCCATGAAGCTGGCAACCAACTTCTGGATTCCCTGGTCATTGGTGGCAGGGGCGTTTTGGCATAAGGCAACGCCGGTTACGCACAAGACAATCATCAATAATCTTGAGAGCATAGCCGCAGATTATACTCGATTTCGGGGACTGAAAAACCGGCATGCCGGAAACCGAAAATGTGGCTACGCTGGCGATTGCTGTTGCAAAATCGCGATTTCACCGGCAATTCTCAATTGGTGAAATCGTCTGTTTAGAACAGCAGGGCAAAACAAATATCCGCGCCCAGGCCGCGCCATCGCTCCCTACACCTTGGTAACTGGAGACAAACGCGCCCGTGCCCCAAAATGAAAACAAGCCATGGATTGGGAGCGCATAGCGCAGATTCACGCCCAGGCGGTGCGGTGTTACGAACAAAGCCGCGACTGAGACGAGTGATAAGTTCTGAACTCCACAGCAAGGATTGAACGATGAAAATTCTCGAAACCACCCGCCTCCTGCTGCGCGAGTTCACCCCGCAAGACGCCGAAGCCCCCTCGCCCTAGTCCTCTCCGATCCGCAAACCATGCGCTATTACCCCGCACCCTACGATCGCGCCGGTGTCGAACAATGGATTGAACGCAACCGCCAGCGCTACCAGGACGACGGCGTCGGCCTCTGGGCGTCGCCGAGCGCAACGGCATGACCGTCTGGAAAGAAGCGAACTGGCGAGGATTCCCCCACTATGTCTATTCCATAGAGAAAGATAAATCGCCAGCGTCGGCACCGTGACCAACGATCTGTCCCCAATTCATGAAAGGTGTCGCTCGTGCGCCGCTCCGGACCCGACTTTCACCACGGCTCCTACACCAGATCCTCCACCTTCAACTCTCCCGCTCCGCCCTTCCACGCCTTGCGAAACTCCTGCTCCACAAACCAGGCATCGGAATTTCGATCCTGCGCCTTCAGCGCCCGATGCAAGCCAAACAAAGACCGTGGATTCCGAATATTCCGGGCCAGGTCATCCCGAAACACCTGCTCCGCCCCTTTGGCATCCCCACTCATCAGCAACACTCCGCCCAGCGACTCCCGCACCGGAAAGAACCAATCCTGAGGCTCGTCGTACTTCAGCGTATCCTGCACGACGACGGCGTCGCGAAGCATACCCACCGCGGCAGCGTTATCCTTTTTCGCCAACGCCACCTGCGCCCCCAGAACGTTTTCTGCAATCTTCAGAATGTCTTTGGTTTTGTTGTTAATGGGCATTTGGAAAATCGCATCCGGCGGCGTCGCCTTCTCAGCCTCGGCCACGATCTTGTACTCCGCTTCCGCTTCGCTGATCTTGCCTTTTCCCGCCAGCGCCATTCCGCGCGCAAAGTGCCAGAAGCCAACCGTGGTCTTCATCTCCGGATCGGGCGCCTTCATCGCCAGAATTGCGTCCCACTTGTGGAAGCGCACATTCACCGCCATGGGGATCGTCATGAATCCTTCGAGCGGTGGCATGTCCTTTACGGACGGCCCCACATGGGCCGCGAGCATCTCCGCCGCCTTGCGCGATTCCGCGTAGTCTCCGGTCATGGCCGAGCACATCGCGATGAAATGCAGATTGTGGCTGTAGTACATCATCGGGTAAATGCCCTGCGCGCCGCTGCTCTTGATGTACGCCCGATCGACCGCCGCCGCTTCCTCGTTAGTTTTCACCGCCGCCGCATAATCTCCCGTGCGGATGTAAACGTGCGCCGGCATATGCACGATGTGTCCCGCCGCCGGCGCCAGCGCAGCCAGGCGGTTCGCCCCCGCCAAAGCCCGCTCCGGAGAATTCGACGCTTCGACGGCGTGAATGTAGTAATGGAGCGCGCCCAGGTGGTTGGGATCGCGCTTAATCACCGACTCCAGGGTTGCGACAATCTCCTCCGTGCCGTCCTCGGGCGTCCCGTCACGATGCCACAGTCCCCACGGATGGAGGTCCATCCCCGATTCTGCGAACAGCGTCGCCGCATCTAGATCGTCGGGATAGCTCTTCACCACTTCCCGCATCGCGTCACGGTAATCTTCCGCAGCCTTCCGCAGGTCGGACTTAGGGTTCGCCGGAAAGCGTTTCGCCATCGCCAAAATGTAGCCGCGTTCGGCGTCGGAGGCATTGCCACTCAGGTCCACCGCCTTCTG
>Ga0066795_10000190_pt1 | contig 9788 bp, 6 predicted proteins | sample PersoiDNA2013191_FD_70940 | JGI IMG/M metagenome (GOLD analysis project Ga0066795, IMG submission 70940) | Permafrost soil microbial communities from the Arctic, to analyse light accelerated degradation of dissolved organic matter (DOM) -... | ecosystem: Environmental > Terrestrial > Soil >... | reverse complement strand
ACCGAGGACAACCAGTATCAGGCCGCGAAGATGAAGGTCCACGGCATCTTCCGCGAGGTCACGACCGAGGTCGGCCAGCTCATCGTCGCCGACGTCAACCCCCAGCGCATCGCCGAACTCCTGGCGCCGGATCGGGAAGCGTTGTGGAGGCTGATCCGCAAGGAGGCATAGGGGGCGCAGGGAAATCACAAGGCACCAACTCACCAGGGTGCAGAGGACTCCCTAGATCCTCTTCCGATACAGCGTTCGCCGGCTGACCCCGAGGAGCTTCGCCGCGCGGCTCTTGTTGCCCTTCACCTCGGCGAGGACGCGGCGGATGTGGGCGTTCTCCACGTTGCGCAGATCGACCGATGTGACGCGCAGATCGTCTGCGCCCTCGCGCGCGATGCCGAACTGCAGGTCGGCGGCCTCGATCGTGTCGCCCGAGACGAGCGCCGCGGCGCCTTCCAGGAGGTTCTCCAGCTCGCGCACGTTGCCCGGAAACGGATAGTCGAGGAGGGCCTTCACGGCGTCGCGCGAGAGCAAAGGCGCCCGGCGGCCGTCGCGCGCGGCGATGCGCCCGAGGAAGTGCCCGGCAAGCCGCGGAATGTCCTCCCGGTGCTCGCGCAGAGCGGGCATCCGGATCTCCACGACGCGCAGCCGGTAGAAGAGGTCTTCGCGGAAACGCCCGCCGCGGATCTCCGCGGGCAGATCCTGATGCGTCGCCGAGACGACCCGCACGTCGACCGGCACCTTCGCGCGGCCGCCGAGGCGCTCGATCTCCCGCTCCTGCAGGACGCGGAGGAGCTTGGCCTGGATGGCGAGCGGCGTGTCGCCGATCTCGTCGAGGAAGATCGTGCCGCCATTCGCGAGCTCGAACCTGCCGATCCGCGCCTCGACACCCGTCGCGACGCCGCGCTCGATCCCGAAGAGCTCGCTCTCGAGCAGGCTTTCGGGGACGGCCGCGCAGTTGAGCGCAAGGAAGGGACCCTCGCGGCGCGGCGAGCCCGCGTGCAAAAGCTTCGCCGCGAGCTCTTTGCCCGTGCCGCTCTCGCCCGTGACGAGGACGTTGACCCGCGACGCCGCCGCGCGGGCGACGAGATCCTTGGCGCGCCGCATCGCCGGCGAGTCGCCCACGAGGATCTCGTCCACGCCGAGGCTGCCCTTGAGCGAGCGGTTCTCCTCCCGGAGACGGTCGAGGTCGGCGGCGAGCGTCCGGAGGCGTCGCGCCGCCTCGAGCGCCGGCGCGACGAGCCCCGCCAGCGAAACGAGGAACCGGCGATCCTCTTCGTCGAACGACGGCAGGTCGCCGCCCCGCGCTTCGCGATCGAGGACGACGAGCACGCCGACGACGCGGCCTCCCGCGAGAAGGGGGACCCCGGCCACGCTCTCGACACCGGTGCCCATGACGGTCTCTCTGCCGCGCGAGAGCGACGTCTTCGCGCGCGCGAGGTCGAGGACGAAGGGGTCCGACGCGACCGCGAGCGGCCCCGGCTCGGGTTCGAGCCCGAGCGAGGCGACCGTCCCCGAGCCCTCGGCGTCCTCGAAGGCCGCCGCGAAACCGCGGGCGGCATCCAGAACCGGAACGGCCCGCGCGAGGATTTCCTCGAGAAGCGCTTTCTCCTCGCGCGCCGACGTGAGCGAGCGGCTCACGTCGTAGAGGGTCTCGAGGCGCAGGACCTTCTTCTTGAGCGCGAAGGCCTCGAGATCTCGCCCCGGCGGGCGGCCTCCGCTCATCCGTGCAGGCGCGCGAGCTGGTCGAGCGCGGGCTGGTATCGGGGGTTGCGCGCGAGGACCGGCTGGAGCGCCTTCTCGGCCTCCTCTTTCCGGCCGAGCCGGGAAAGACAGTCGGCCAGCAGAATCCGGGCGGTGTCCTTGCGCGAGTAGTACTCCGTTCCGCCGGGGCCCGAAGGCCCGTCTTCGGAAAGCGTCTTCCCGAAAAACTCGGCACCCTCGGCGAACCGGCCGGCCTTCACGGCCACGATGCCGCGAAGGAAGGCGAGATCCCGCGCGTAGCCTTTCAGCTTTTCCGGGTCGCCCTCCGTGGGGACGGCTTTCTGGAGGGCTTCGAGAGCCGCCTCGGCCCCCGCGGCGTCGCCCGCGCGCGCGAGGAAGACGGTGCGACGGAAAAGCGTCTGGACGGCCATCGTGTTCGCCTCGCTCCCGGGCGGGAACGCGCGCGCCTCGGTGGCCATGTCGTCGAATTCCTTGCGCGCTTCTTCGATCTTTCCGGCGTCGCAGAGTGTGACGACCGCGAGGAAGCGGAAATCCGCCCGGTCCCGGGGACCGGCCGCGGCATCGGCGGCCTTGCGAAACCAGACGGCCGCCTTCTCGGGATGACCGCGCCCCACCTCCACCGAGCCGAGGTGACCATAGGATGCGAAGAAATCCTCCTTGATGGCGAGGGCCTTGCGGAGGTTCTCTTCGGCCTCGTCGTAGCGCCCGACGCGGGCGTACAGCTCGCCGAGGGAGTCGAACGGGTTCGCCTGATCGGGCGCGAGGTACCGGTACCGCTTCAGGAAGTCCTCGGCCTTCGCGAAGTCGCCGCGCTCGGCCCAGTAGTAACCGAGCGTGTTGTAGGCGGTCGCGTAATTCGGGTTGATGGCGAGAAGGCGCTCGTACTCCGCGATGGCGTCCGCATTCCGGTTCACGTTCGAGAGGTGGCTCGCTCGCATCCGGTACCCCTCCGGGTCGTCCGGGAATCGCTCGACGTACTCGTCGAAGAGCTTTCCGAGGACCGCCATGTCGCGCCGGCCCCAGCGCTCCTCGTAGATCCGGAGCAGGAGCTTCTCGCGCTCGGTGATCTCGTCGCGATGGCGCGCCGCCGACGCGAGGAGCGACTTTGCCCGGTCGGGATCGCGCCCGCGCATGTGGTCGGCGAGGCGCAGCGTCGCCATCACGAAGTGAGGGTCTTCCTGCAGCGCGGCTGCGTAACCGGAGATCGCCTCGCGTTCGTACATCTTCAGGTCGTTCTCGGCCGCCTCGTGATACGCCCTCCAGGCCTTCTCCGAGGTCGTCGTGACGTCCCGGCGGGACCTCATGAAGAACGCCCCGGCCGTTCCGGCCACGGCCAACCCCGTCACCGCGAGGGTGAGGAGAAGGGGGCGCAGGGAGCGGCGGGACGTCACCTTTCGATGATACGCGTCGCCCGGGCCGAAGTTTTCATGAGCCGCTCATCCGATGCGCATGAGAACGAAGGTCTGATCGTCGTACTGCTCGGCCCCTCCGGTGAACTGCCGAATGTCCTCGAGGAGCTCGTCGGCGAGCTCCGCGAGCGGCCGCCGGGCGTGCCGGACGAACGACGCCTTGAGCCTTTCGTCCCCGTACGGCGTCATTTCGACGGACATCGCCTCGTTGAGACCGTCCGTGTAGAAGAGGAGGAGGTCGCCGGGCGCGAGGTAGAACGTGACGGTGTCGTAAGGCACCTCGCGGAAGGCGCCGAGAGGGAGCCGGTTCGCCGGGGAGGGAATCTCCACCGCGGCGTTCGCGCCGGCGCGCACGAGGAGAGGGGCCGGCTGTCCGCCGAAGGCATACGTGAGTGACAGCGCCTTCGGATCGAGGAGGAAGTACGCCAGCGACACGAACATCCGCCGCTTGATGTCGTAGAGGCGCCGGTTCGACTCGCGGAACACGACGCCGGGATCGGGATCGGCCATCGCGCGCGCGTAGACGATCTCCTTCGCCGCGACCATGAGGAGGGAGGCCGGAATCGACTTGCCCGAGACGTCCCCCACGACGAGGCCGAGGCGCCCGCCCTTGCGCACGTCGCCGTCCACCTCGAGGAAGTCGTAGAAATCGCCGCCGACGACGCGGGCCGGCCGGCTCACGCCGAAGAACGAGACGCCGGGCACGCGCGGCAGCTCGCGCGGGAAGAGGCTCGTCTGGATCTCGCGCGCGATGTCGAGGTCGCGCTCCATCTCGGCGCGCCGCGTGAGCTCCTCGTGCAGGCCCGCGGCCTCGAGCCCGAGGGCGCCCTGGTTCGCGATCGTGAGGAGGTGGTCGAGGTCCTCCCGCGAAAGCTCCTCCTCCGACCGCTTGCGCCCGACCGCGAGGAGCCCGAGGAGCTTGCCGTGCGTCGCGAGCGGCAGCAGGACCGTGACGGGCCGGCGCCTGGCGGCCGCAACGAAGGCGCGGGAATCGGCGTCGAGAGTCCAGCCGTCGAGCTCCGCGAGCCGGACCGGCACGCCCTTCTCGAGCACGAGACGAGGCAGCATCGCCCCCATCGGAAGCGGGGGAAGACCCGCGCCGCCCCCTGACCCGTCCATGGTGGACCCGTCGGTGAAGGCGCCGTCCTCGCCGCGCGGCAGGAGGAGATCGAGGCTCTCGAGCCTCAGGAGCTCGGCCGTCCGGGACGTCAGGAGCGTTCGGAGCTTGGGCCTCTCGAGCTGCGACACGACGGAGCGGCTCATGTCGAGGAGAGCGCGCTGGAAGTCCGCGCGGTCGCGGAAGAACACGCGATCCACGACGCTCTGCATCCGCCGCCTGAGCGGGTCGAAGAGGAGCACGACGACGAGGCCGAAACCGAACGCGAACGCCGGGGACGAGAACAGCGTCGACGACGAGACCGTCGACACGAAGGCGTTGCCCGCCACGACGCAGAGCGCGTAGAAGCCGGTGACGACGGCCGTCAGGGTCGCGTAGACGAGCGACTTGCGGACGATGACCTCGACGTCGAAGAGTCGGAACCGCACGATCGCGTACGCGAACGTGAGCGGAATGAGCGCCATCGGGACGACGCCCCACGCGAGATAACGGTCCTCGCGAAACAGCGACGGGAAGAAGACGGCGAACACGACGAAGGGCACGATGCCGGCCACGGTCCCGAGGAGGAGGACGAGGATGGGCCGGCGCGCGGTACGGTCCTCGCTCGTCCACCACGTGTGCGCGAGCGCGAGGAGTCCGAGGATGAGGTAGTCCGCGAGGAGGATCCAGTTCAGCGTCGGGGCCCCGTAGATGAGGCGCCGCGACCTGCCCTGGTGCGCACCCGCCATCTGAAGCACGTAGAGCACCGGTGGAAGCGTGTAGAGGAGCGTGAAGAGGAGGGGCGACCGGTTCAGGAAGCGCTGGAGCGCACCGAGCCACGGCGCCGCGGGCGCCTCGCCGGCGATGCGTTCGGCGAACCGGAACGTCTTCTTCGCGGGGAAGAGCAGGAAAAAGTGGAGAAAGACCGCCGGCAGGAGGAAGAGGGCGAGGGTTCCCGCCACCTGCACGACGTAGTCGATCCAGTAGTAGCTGGACGGGCGCAGCCGGCAGATGAAGAAGAGCATGAAGAGAATGCACAGGACGTAGAAGACCTGCACGGCGGGGTCGTCCGGGCGCCGCGAGACCACGAAGGCCCCGAGGACGAAGAAGAGGAGGCCCAGGAACGCGAAGTAGAAATAGGACGCCGACCCCAGCCGGAACGGCGTGAGGACGACCTTCGTCTCGAAGACCTCTCCCCCGCGGCTCACGAGGTAGTCCACGGCCTCGCCCGCGACATGGCGGCGCAGCTCGGGGGGCGCCTCGGCCGCCTTGTTGAGCATGCGGTGGCCGATGCCGAGCACCGTGTCACCCGTCCTCAGGCCCGCCTTTTCGGCCGCCCCGCCCGGCACGAGATCCCGGACGACGATGCCCCCCGTCGAGTACGGATCGGGCACGACGCCGTCGTAGGCCTTCGGCATGAACATGTCCACGACCGAAAGCACCGCGAGCAGGCAGCTGACGACGCCGATGAAAACGAGGAGCGGCCTCAGCGAGCGGCCGGGTACTGAGGCCGCGCCCTCCGGGCTGCTCGGATCCGGCGACAGAACCGACATGCTTGCAGTCAGTATACGAACGGCGTGCCAGAGGCGTTCCCGAACAGGAGCCCCTCTCGCGTGCGAGAATTGAGGCGTCGTGACCCGCGGGCTTTTCGTGACATTCGAGGGGATCGAGGGCTGTGGGAAAACGACCCAGCTGAACCGCGCCGCCGAGTGGCTGAGAGCCCGGGGGCATGCCGTCCTCACGACGCGGGAGCCGGGCGGAACGGCGCTCGGCAAGCGGATCCGGCACGCGCTCCTTCACGCGCGACAGAACGTCGAGGCGGGCGCCGAGCTGCTGCTCATGGTGGGCGACCGGCGGCAGCACCTCTTCGAGACGATCGAGCCGGCGCTTGCCGCGGGCACCGCCGTCCTCTGCGACCGGTACGCGGACTCCTCGCGCGCCTATCAGGGCGCCGGCCGAGGCCTCGGCGAGGCGGCCGTCGACGAGCTCCACCGCCGGTGGTGCCCGCGCGCCCCCGACCGCACGTACCTCTTCGACTGCCCCGTCGAGGTCGCGCTGCTTCGGGTCGCCGAGAGGAGCGGCCCCGGGCGCGAAAAGATCGACAAGTTCGAACGCGAGGAGATCGCGTTCCACCGCCGCGTGAGGACCGCCTATCGCCGCCGCGCCCGCAAGGAGCCGCGGCGCTTCCGGATTCTCGATGCGAAAGGGACACCCGACGCCGTTTTCGCGCGGCTGGAAAGGGATCTCGAGGCTCTGTTCGCTCCCGGGCGCGGACGCACGGGAAAGGGCGGATGAGCGCCCGCGCCCCCGTCGTCCTTCTCGCGGGCCCCGGGTCGCGCCGACTCGAGGCGCTGGCGCTCGAGAACGCAGCGGAGGTCATCTGCGGTCCCGGTTTCGACCCCGAGTCGCAGGCGGCGCGCCGCGTGTTCCGCCGCGAGCATCCCGACCTCATGGTGGCGGCGCCCGAGAGGCGGCGCCGCGTGAATCCCCCGCCCTTCGAGGAAACCGAAGGCAAAGAGACGACCCTGCCGACCGCGCTCGTCCGCGCGGTGGCCGCCGACGCGACGCGGCTCCCCTACGAGGCGGCGCGCCGCGCGATCCTCTTTCTCGACGTGGATCGCACCGAGGCCGCGGCCTTCAGCGCGCTCCTGAAGATCCTCGAGGAGCCCCCGACGAAGACGCGCTTCGTCCTCACGGCCACGCGCCCGCGCCTCCTCCCGCCCACGATCCTCTCGCGCGTCGCGCTCCGGCCGGTGCCGGGCTCGACGCGCGAGGAGACCGCCGCCGCCCTCCGGGGCCGCGGCCTCGGCGAGGAGGAAGCCGCCGCCCGCGCCGCCTTCCTGCCCCACGACGTGGACGAGGCCGCGGAGCTGGACGTGGCCGAGGCACGGGCCGTGCGCGATGCGCTCCTCGAAGCCGCGAGCGGCGTCTTCCTCACGGGCTCTCTGTCGTGGGCGCTCGCGCTCGCGACGCTGCTGGGTGAAGACGACGGTCCCGAGGCGGTGCGCCGCCTCCAGCTCCTCGCGCAGCTCCTCCGCGACGCCGCGGCGGCGCCCGTCGACCCCGCCGGACGGTACGTCCTCTTCCGCGAACGCTTCAACGACCTCGCGCGCCTCGGCGCGGCGCCGGCCGCGCGCCTCCTCAACGCGGCCTCGGGCGCGCTCGCCCTCGCCGCGAGCCTCACCGACTCGCGCCGTAACGTAAAGCTGTCGACAGAAGCATTCGCGCTCGGATTGTGAGGAGGAGACGCACGTTCAACCAATCACGCCGGCTCGGGCGTTGCTCCGCGCCGCTGTGAGATTCTCACGCTGTGAACCGACTAACTGTAAGACGCCGTTTCGGCGCAGCGGCCGTATTCGCGGCTGCGCTCGCGATTCGGGCCCCGCTCGTACTTCCGTCCCTGCCCTATCTCGGTTACGTTGATGAGGGGCATGTTCTCCATCCCGTCCTTACACTCTTGCGGACCGGCGGCTGGGATCCCCAGTGGTATCTGCATCCCTCGCTGACGATCTATCTGATCACGCTTCTCGTTCAGGGAATCCGCCCCGTGTACTTCCTAGTGAACGGTCATTCACTGCTCCAAGACCTGCCGATCGGCGCCGAGTTCTACGACCTCATCTCCCCTCCCGAGGTCATCCTCGCCGGCCGTTGCATCGTGCTCGCGGCGAGCCTCGGCATCGTCGCCCTGGGAATGGTCCTCGCACGCCGCATCGCGGGCCAACGGGCGGCACTTGGAGCAGGAATCCTTTTGGCGTTGTGTCCAGCACTCGTGCAGCGTGGTGCCATCGTCATCGTCGATACCGTCGCCACGTTCTGCGTGCTCGCGACTCTGCTTTCAGCCGATCGTCTGCGCTGCGTGATCGCCGATGTCGGTGCGAGCGCGGCGACGGCACGCTGCGAGGCGTTCGTCGCTGGGCTCCTCGCGGGGGCCTCGGCTGCCGCAAAGTACCCATCAGTTCTGGTCTTTCTCGTCGTCTTCTTCGCTCTCCTCGGCCCTAAACATGAGTGGAGACCACGTGGGCGTCTTCTCCTGTTCGCTACGGCGGGTCTGTTCGTGGGCGCGTTCATCGGGACGCCCGCCTTCGTGCTCCGGCCGCGAGCGGTCATCCGGGCTCTCCTCGAGCAGTCACGCCTCTACGCGACACCAACGCTTTTTTCCGCCGGGGGCGGGGGCGCTGGATTCTTCAGCCAGGCTCTGAGCAGCGAAGAGCTCGGAGTTGCTCTGTGTGCGCTCGGCGCGGCTGGCTACTTCGCTCTCCTCCGGGGAAGGCGAACGCGGCCAGTAGCACTCGCATGGCTGGCGTTCGGAATCGCCCTCGTTCTTCCACTGGTCGTCCATTCATACCAACCGTTTCGATATGCCCTCCCGCTCGTTCCGCCGCTTCTGATCGCAGCAGCAGCCTTCCTTTTTCCGGAACCAACCGGCTCTAGCGCCGCCCGCGCCGCCATCGGCGGACTCGGTCTTCTCATCGTCCTGGCGAGTTTCGTTCCCGGCTGGAAGTGGACGTATCGCGAGCGAGGCGTTCGGGATTCACGAACCGTCTTTATCGACTGGCTTGTGACGAAGGTCAGGCCAAACCAAAGAGTGCTCTTCGTCCGAGAGCTTGCCTTTCTACCGAAGGAGCTTGCTCGCCTGCCCGCGACCGTCGTCGTCGCTCCGTCGGTGAAAACAAGAGCACTGACGGAAGCAGGAAGCTTCGACGCACTCGTCTACGGCAATTTCGACCTCGCGGGCGCCGTAACGCCTCGGGACGACCGGATGACCGAGCTGGCCCGCTTTCAAAGCTGGCTCGAGACTCTGAGGATCGAAGCTCGGTTCGGATCCAGTCCGACTCCCATCTACCCCAATTTCTGGAGATCGAACGAAGAGCTCATTCTCGTGGCGATTCGTTCGAATTCGGGCGAGCCTCTCCGACGTGCACTGCCTGCTTCCGCCACGCAATGAGCCACGAGCCTCACCGACTCGCGCCGCAACGTGAAGCTGTCGACAGAAGCGTTCGCGCTGGGCCTGTGACAGGGGACGAGAGGCCCGTCTCCCGAGGCGCGAAGGCCCTCGCGATCGCGCTCGCGCTTCTCGCGCCCGTACGAATGGCCTGGATCGTTTTCACGAACGGCGAGAACAACCTCTCGAACGACTACGTCGCCCGCGTCCCCGTCGTCGTTGAGATCCTCGATGGCCGCTATCCGGTCTCGCACCTGTTCCGCGACACGTGGATCTGGGGCGGCCACTCGTGGCTCGGGCTCCTGCCGTTCTATTGGCTCAACGCGCGCTTCTTCGCATGGGACCTCAACGTCGAGCTCGGGATCGGCCTCGCCCTGACGGCGCTCAAGACTCTCCTCGTATGGCTCGCCGTGAGCGGGCCGCTGACGCGCCCCGCGCGCTGGAACCTTCTTCCCGCGCTCTCGTTTCTCGCGTTCTCGGTCTCCCAGGTCACTTCGTTCACCTTCGGCGAATCGGTACTTCAGATGCAGCTCGCGCAGGTTGCCGTCGCGGCGGGAGCCCTCACTCTCGCGCGCCTCGCGGATCGGCCGGGCCTGCGTGCGACGAGCCTCGCGGCCTGCGGCCT
>Ga0066795_10000189_pt1 | contig 9789 bp, 8 predicted proteins | sample PersoiDNA2013191_FD_70940 | JGI IMG/M metagenome (GOLD analysis project Ga0066795, IMG submission 70940) | Permafrost soil microbial communities from the Arctic, to analyse light accelerated degradation of dissolved organic matter (DOM) -... | ecosystem: Environmental > Terrestrial > Soil >... | reverse complement strand
ATGAAGCGCAAGGAGCCGCGCATAACCAGCGACTTGCCCGCTTGCGGGCTTAGTCGAATGGCTAGTAGTTTCTATCAGCGAACGACGAGACATATCAGATTGATAGGCGAGGAATGAGCGAGCACGCGACACCGCGATTCGCCCGGAAAACGGATTTACACATGCCTGACACCCTGGCCGACTGGCTCACTTACCTCGAATCCCTGCACCCCAAAACCATCGCCCTTGGTCTGGAGCGTGTGGCGCAGGTCAAACAGCGGCTGAATCTTCAACCTGATTTTCCCATCATTGTGGTCGGCGGCACCAACGGCAAGGGTTCGGTGTGCGCGATGCTGGAATCTATTCTGCACGCAGCGGGATACCGCGTCGGCTGCTACACCTCGCCGCATTTGCAGCATTACAACGAACGGGTGCGCATCGCAAAACTGCAGGTGAGTGATGCGGAGTTGTGCGCCTCGTTTGAAAAAATTGAGCTGGCGCGGTGTGCCAAGGCAGATGTAGGTCGGGATTCATCCCGACATGCGCACGATGTCGGGATGAATCCCGACCTACAAATTCCGCTTACCTATTTCGAGTTCGGCACGCTCGCGGCGATGCAATGTTTCATTTCTCACAAGGTGGAGGTCGCGATACTCGAAGTGGGGCTGGGTGGCAGGCTGGATGCGGTGAATGTGTTCAACAACGACTGTGCGGTGATCGCCAGCGTGGACATCGACCACACCGATTATCTGGGCGATACGCGCGAGCTGATCGCGTTCGAGAAGGCGGGGATCATGCGTAGCGGTAAGGTGGCGATCTGCGCGGATGCCAATGTGCCGCAGGCGATAGGCGCTCAGGCGCAGCTAGTCGGCGCGGAACTGTGGTGCATAGGCGGCGAGTTCGGTTTCACACCGCATCAGGGACAGTGGGATTATCGCAGCAAGGTGGGCTCACGCAATGCGCTGCCCTACCCCGCGTTGCGCGGCGCGTTCCAGCTTGGCAACGCCAGCGCGGCGCTGGCGGCGCTGGATGTGCTCAAAGACCGCTTGCCGGTAAACATGGGGGCAGTGCGGCGCGGATTGGGCGAAGTGCAGCTGGCGGGTCGGTTCCAGTTCGTGCCCGGCAAACCGACTCTGATCCTGGACGTGGCACACAATCCCCATGCGGCGCGTTCGCTGGCGCAGAATCTGGCCGGTCTGCCTTCTTGTCCGCACACTTATGCGATATTCGCGATGCTCAAGGATAAGGATATGGCAGGCGTGGCGGCGGCGCTTGATCCCTGTATTGACACCTGGCTGGTGGCGGGTATAGCTGCGCCGCGCGGCGCGACGGCCGGGGAGCTGGCGCAAGCGCTGAGGCGGAGCGGGGTGCGGGGCGAGATGCTCACCTTTGATAACATCGCCGAAGCGGTGAGTTATGCCTATAACGCGGCAGGCGAAAATGATAGAATCGCAGCCTTCGGATCGTTCTACACGGTGGCGGAAGTGATGGTCGCAAAAGGGCTGCGGGTTTTGTAGGATGGGTATCGCGGAGCTTATCCTGATGAAACTACTAGCCATTCGACTGGGCTATCAAAAGGCGTTGCATAGCCATTCGGCTAAGTCACCAAAAGACGGTGACATAAGCCGCTGGTTAACGATAGCCAAGTCGCTGGTTATGAGCACTGCCGAAGGGATCCACACATTCCACGAGAATATTTTAGAGGTTCATTAAAGCATGGCAAAAGCACAAACAGAAGATGAGCTGAATCTCAGGCGCAAAGCGCGTCGCCGTCTGATTGGCGCGTTCGCGTTCACGCTGGCGGTGGTGGTGATACTGCCGATGGTGCTGGACAGCGAACCCAAGCCTACCGGCAAAGACATCGACTTGCGCATTCCGTCTCCCGACAAGGTCGGCGAGTTCGTCCCGGGTGCCGCGGTTTCTGAAGTGGCGGGAACCACACCGCCAGTCGCTCCGGCAGTCGTGGCCACTCCGGTACCGCTTGCAACCACAGCGGTTGCCACACCTGCACAAGCGCCTGATGTAAAAAAACCGCTTGCCACACCCGCTCAGCAAACAGCGTCCAAGGCGCCCTTGCATAAGCCGGCAGATGCCCCCAAATTAACTGAAGCTAGGAGCGTGGATAAGCCGGCCGGCGCCGAAGGCTATGTCGCGCAGGTCGGCGCGTATGCAAACCCGAATACCGCGAAGCAAGAGCTCAACAAGCTGAAGAAGTGGGGTTTCAAGGCCTATACTGAAAAATCCGGCGACAAGATACGGGTGCGCGTCGGACCTTACCCTGATCGCGACAAGGCTGAGAAGGCGGGTCATCTATTGGAAAAACGTGGGCTGCACCCGGTAATCCTCAGCGCCAAATGACCGGATTTGATTTTGTAGTCATCGGGATATTGCTTCTGTCTGCATTGCTCGGTCTGTGGCGCGGTTTGATCCATGAGTTGATGGCTTTGCTGGGTTGGCCATTTGCGTTTGTGTTATGCAAGTTGTTCGCCGGCGACCTCGCACCATTGCTGCCGCTGAAGCAGGAGACGGCACGTCTTGTTGGAGCTTATGCGCTGGTGTTCATCGCCGCGCTGATCGTGTGGAGCGTGTTGACCAGGTTGCTCGCCAAGTTGCTGAAGGTGGTCGGGTCGGGCTGGTCGGATAGACTGTTGGGCGGATTATTCGGCGTGTTGCGCGGCGGGATGGTGCTGCTCGTTGTGGTGTGGATGGTTGGCTTGACGAATTATTATGGAAAGCCATTCTGGCGCAATGCGCTGACGAGCAAGACACTGGAAGATGCTGCACTGCTGACTAAATCATGGCTGCCGGACAGCATCTCACAGCGCATCCATTACGGAATTCGGAACTGAACTTTTTGGGATAATTAACAATGTGCGGCATACTCGGATTGATCTCTCAATCACCGGCCAATCAGCTGTTGTATGACGGCTTGCAGGTCTTGCAGCATCGCGGCCAGGATGCCGCCGGCATCGCGACACTGGACGGACAGACCTTTCATCTGCACAAGGACAACGGGTTGGTGCGCGATGTGTTTCGCACCCGCCATATGCGTTCGCTGCTTGGAAATGCGGGAATCGCGCATGTGCGCTATCCGACTGCCGGTTCTGCGGTGGCTCACAACGAGGCGCAGCCGTTCTATGTGAATTCACCGTTCGGTATCGTGCTCGGACACAACGGTAACCTGACCAATGCGGAAGAATTGAAAGAGCAGTTGTTCGTGGAGGATCTGCGTCACGTCAACACCAATTCGGATTCTGAAGTGTTGCTGAATGTGCTGGCGCACGAGTTGCAGATCAATTCCCAGCAATACCGTCTGGATGTGCAGACCATCTTTGCCGCAGTGACCGGTGTGCATCATCGTTGTCGCGGTGCGTATGCCGTGGTGGCGATGATCGCGGGCTACGGCTTGCTGGCGTTCCGCGATATTCATGGCATCCGTCCGCTGGTGATCGGCGTGAACGAGACAGCGTTAGGGAAGGAATATCTGGTTGCTTCGGAAAGTGTCGCGCTCGACACCCTGGGCTTCAAATTTCTGCGCGACATCGCTCCCGGCGAGGCAGTGTTCGTTGAATTCGACGGCAAACTGCACACCCAGCAATGCAGCGACAAGGCCAGTCATAACCCGTGCATATTTGAATATGTATATCTGGCTCGCCCCGACTCGGTTATCGATGGCATTTCGGTATACGAAACGCGCTTGTACATGGGCGAATATCTGGCCGATAAACTCAAGCGCAGCTGGAGCGAGATCGATATTGACGTGGTGATCCCGATCCCCGATTCCAGCCGCCCCAGCGCGCTGCAACTGGCGAACCGTCTCAACTTGCCATTCCGCGAAGGTTTCGTGAAAAACCGCTACATCGGACGCACCTTCATCATGCCTGGGCAGGCGATGCGCAAAAAATCGGTGCGCCAGAAATTGAACGCGATCGGCATGGAATTCAAGGGCAAGAACGTGCTGCTGGTAGACGATTCGATCGTGCGCGGCACCACCAGCCGCGAGATCGTGCAGATGGCGCGTGATGCGGGCGCGCGCAAGGTTTATTTCGCCTCGGCCGCGCCGCCGGTGCGCTTCCCGAACGTGTATGGCATCGACATGCCCAGCCCGCAGGAATTAATCGCTACCGGACGCAACGACGATGAGATCTGCCGCGAGATCGGCGCGGACCGCATCATCTATCAGGATCTGGACGACCTCAAGGCTGCAGTGAGCAAAGCCAATCCGCATATCACCGATTTCGAGGCATCATGTTTCGACGGGCGCTATATCACCGGCGATATCACTGCCGACTATTTGAACCGGATCGAAGCGCGACGCAACAGTGGCAAGGCCAGCGATGCCATCAACCAGATGGCTCTCGATCTGGCCGCCGAAGAATAATTAATTTGCTTGATGGTCATTTCATTGCCGTGGATATTTGACATCGTGGCAAAGTTGACAATATGAGAAGTCGAATGGTAATTTGCAGCCTGCGCCGATTTGAGGAACAGCTTGCGGGCGCATAACAAATGCTGCTAAAGCGTGGGAAACCCGGTTTAGCGCTAAGCTATCCGGGTTTTGTACTTTAAGGGGCAATCATGTCTGAATCATCGTATCAACCGGAAACTCTGGCGGTGCATGCCGGCACGGTGCGCAGCCAGTTCGGCGAACACAGCGAAGCGTTGTTCCTGACTTCCAGCTTCGTGTTCGAGAATGCCGCGCAAGCTGCCGCGCGTTTCATCGGCGAACAGCCGGGCAACATCTATTCGCGCTTCACCAACCCGACCGTCACGATGTTCGAGGAGCGTCTGGCGGCGATGGAAGGCGCGGAGCAATGCATCGCGACGGCCTCCGGCATGTCGGCGATCCTGGCATGCGTGATGGGCGTGTTGAAGGCCGGCGATCACATCGTCGCCTCGCGCAGCCTGTTCGGCGCGACGGTGAACCTGTTCAACAACATCATCAAGAAATTCGGCGTAGAGACGACTTACGTTTCTGCCACGGATGTTGCGGAGTGGAAAGCCGCCGTGCGTCCCAACACCAGATTGTTGTTTCTGGAAACGCCGTCCAATCCGCTCACCGAAATCTCCGATATCGCTGCGATCGCTGCGGTGGCGAAGCAATGCGGCGCGCTGCTGGCGGTGGACAATTGTTTCTGTACGCCTATCCTGCAACGCCCGCTGGAGCTTGGCGCTGACATCGTGATTCATTCCGCGACCAAGTACATCGACGGGCAAGGGCGCGTGCTGGGCGGCGCGGTGCTGGGCAGCAAAAAGAATATGGAAAGCGTGTACGGCTTTCTGCGAACTGCCGGTCCGACCATGAGCCCGTTCAATGCCTGGGTGTTCCTGAAAGGCATGGAGACACTAAAAGTTCGCATGGACGCGCACTGTGCCAACGCGCTGGAACTGTCGCGCTGGCTGGAAGCGCAACCGAATGTGGCAAGGGTTTTTTATCCCGGACTGCCATCGCATCCGCAACACGCGCTGGCATTGAAGCAGCAAAAATCCGGCGGCGGCATCGTGTCGTTCGAAGTGAAGGGCGGCAAGGCTGCGGCATGGCGTGTCATCGACAACACCAGGCTGCTGTCCATCACCGCCAATCTGGGCGACACCAAAACCACGATCACCCATCCGGCCAGCACCACCCATGCGCGCATCACCCCTGAGGCGCGCGCGGCGGCAGGCATTACGGATGGCCTGATACGCATCGCTGTCGGACTGGAAGCGGTCGTGGATATTCAGAATGATCTGGCGCGCGGATTAAAGTAGTGTCGGACATACTCGCCGCACAAGTCGGAGGACTGCTCAAATCGCACGGCTTGATGCTGGCTACGGCGGAATCCTGCACCGGCGGCGGAGTCGCGCAGGCGATCACCGAGGTGGCAGGCAGCTCTGCCTGGTTCGAGCGCGGTTTTATCACCTACTCCAATCTGTCCAAACAGCAGATGCTGGGCGTGCGCGAGACGACGCTCAGCCAACACGGTGCAGTGTCCGAAGCGACAGTGCGCGAGATGGTGGCGGGTGCGTTGCAACACAGCGCCGCGCAAGTCTCATTGGCTGTAAGCGGCATCGCCGGACCGGATGGCGGCACAGCGGACAAGCCGGTGGGCACGGTATGGTTCGCCTGGGGTATAAAAAATGGCGAGACTCACGCACAACGGCATCAGCTCAGTGGCAACCGTGCCGAAGTGCGGCTCCAGGCGGTGCGTATCGCCTTGCAGGGAGTGCTTAACCTGCTGAATCAATTGACCGAAACGGCCTGATGGAACGACTAGCCATCTCACTGATAAAACTACTAGCCATTCCACTAGGTTGCCAAAGAACGTCAACCAAGTGGCTGGTTATAAGCTGCATAAACCGCAGCAAGTGATTGGTTATAAAAATAACAAGAGAACGAACGTTCTGTACAAATACGAATTGATGTGCCACAATCCGGCATCGCTATTGAAAGGGGATCAAAATGGATGACAACAAAAGCAAGGCACTCGCGGCGGCGCTGAGCCAGATCGAAAAACAATTCGGCAAAGGCTCGATCATGCGCCTCGGCGAACATGAGGTGGCGCGCGACATACAGGTCGTTTCCACCGGATCGTTGGGCCTGGACATCGCGCTGGGTGTGGGCGGCTTGCCGCGCGGTCGCGTGATCGAGATCTACGGCCCGGAATCATCCGGCAAGACCACGCTGGCCTTGCAGGTCATCGCCGAGATGCAGAAGCTGGGCGGCACGGCGGCCTTCATCGACGCGGAACACGCGCTCGATCCGCAATACGCGCAGAAGCTCGGCGTGAAGGTCGAAGACCTGCTGATCTCGCAACCGGACAACGGCGAGCAGGCACTGGAGATCACCGACATGCTGGTGCGTTCCGCCTCTGTGGATGTGGTGGTGATCGACTCGGTTGCCGCGCTGACCCCCAAGGCCGAGATCGAAGGCGAAATGGGCGATGCGCAAATGGGTCTGCATGCGCGCCTGATGTCACAGGCACTGCGCAAATTGACCGGCAACATCAATCGTTCCAACACGCTAGTGATCTTTATCAATCAAATCCGCATGAAGATCGGCGTGATGTTCGGCAATCCGGAAACCACCACCGGCGGCAACGCGCTCAAGTTCTACGCCTCGGTGCGCCTCGATATCCGCCGCATCGGCGCGATCAAGAAAGGCGACGAAGTGATTGGCAACGAGACCCGCGTCAAGGTGGTGAAGAACAAGGTTGCCCCGCCGTTCCGTGAGGCTTTGTTCGATATTCTGTACGGCGAGGGCATCTCGCGCGAAGGCGAGATCATTGACCTGGGCGTGCAGCACAAACTGGTGGAAAAAGCCGGTGCCTGGTACGCCTACAAGGGCGAAAAGATCGGTCAGGGCAAGGACAACGCGCGCGAATATCTGCGCGAGCATCCTGAAGTCGCGCGGGAAATCGAAAACAAGGTGCGTGAAGCAGTCGGCGTGGCGTTACTTGACCCAGTTGTAAAGCCCACCGCGAAAGCCGCCGACAAGGCGAGTGCAAAAGCTGCTAAGGCCGATGCTAAAGCTGAAGTGAAAGCCACCGAATAATTTTTGATGGAACCACTGATAAGGCTACTAGCCATTCCGCTAAGCCCAGAAGTGCGGGGCAAGCGGCTGGTTATAGCCATTCGACTAGGCGAGCAAACAGCCTTGCATAGCCATTCGGCTAAGTCACCAAAATACGGTGACATAAGTCGCTGGTTAACACTCGCCAAGTTGCTGGTTATGGCCGGGCACCCGGGTGAGGAAAAAGTCTGAGCTAAGTCTGCGCGCGCGCGCCCTGCAATATCTGGCACGCCGCGAATACAGCCGCGCCGAGTTGCGCGGCAAGTTGTTGCCGCATGCGCAACCCGACGTAGATTTCGAACAGGTTCAACCTGTCGATCTGGATGCGCTGCTGGATGACTTGACCGCGCGCGGTTGGCTATCCGATGCGCGCGCCGCCACGCAATTCGTACACGCCAAACGCAGCCGCTTCGGCACTCAACGCATCACCCACGAATTGCGCCAGAAAGGCATCGCCGAAGAGTTGATCAGTGCGGCATTGCCCGCATTGAAAGAAAGCGAACTGGCAGCGGCGCGCGACGTGTGGCAGAGGAAATTCGGCACCGCACCGCAGGACGAAAAAGAAAAGGCGAAGCAAGTTCGTTTTCTGCAATCGCGTGGATTTTCGCTGGGTGCGATTTTCAAGGTGCTGCGGCTTGACGAATAGAGGTATGGTTTGATGCAGCATCAATAGGTGATTCCTGTATTCGCCTAAATTTTGTTAGGAGACGCAACGTCCTTTATCACACAAGATAACCTGCCAGATTTATGTCTTGCTGTTGGGTACGTAACTATTAATTGGGCCTTGATGGAGCGACAAATGAATAACTGCGTCCATCTTATTTTTTCAGAATTAGGGGGTGTTCCGGGACACGAAGTAAAACCGACCGTATTTAAGGCGAAAGCATCATATTTATCAAAAGCGTTTAAACACGTAAAATTGCTAGCACCCCACAAAGATACCGCTTTTAAACTTATTGCTCAGGCAAAAACTACTAGCAATACAAAGCACGCATTTACTCATGGCACGCTTGAATGTCTAGAGAATACAGTTTTGACAATTAATAAGCTTCAAACAAAAGACGCGTACCGAGCCGAACACTTTAAATTTGATCTTTTAGACTTTCCTATATTTTCCATAGAACTCGGGGATTTGGTAAAAAATTGGTTAACTCTTTCAAAGAATCTTCTTGATGAACATAAAGTTCGGAAGGCTCAACTCGGAAGGATGGGTTAAGCGTAGCGATACCCATCGTTGTTTCCATTTGCTCCATTCGATTGTTGGGTATCGCAATGCTCAACCCAACCTACATCTAGCGATCACCTTCACTGTCGTGGTATAGCTGCCGGAGCCTCGCATGGTATGATGCGCACCTTATTCAAGAGCCATTTGATATCCAGGGTGTGCAATGAAAAGCAGTGAAATCCGCCAGAAATTCCTAGATTATTTTGCGTCCAAGGGACACACCGTCGTGCCGTCCAGTTCGCTGGTGCCGCATGAGGATCCGACGCTGTTGTTCACCAACGCGGGGATGAACCAGTTCAAGGATGTATTCCTCGGTTTCGACAAGCGTCCGTATACGCGCGCGACTTCATCGCAGAAATGCGTGCGTGCCGGGGGCAAGCACAACGACTTGGAGAATGTCGGCTACACCGCACGGCATCACACCTTCTTCGAGATGCTGGGAAACTTCAGCTTCGGCGATTATTTCAAGCGCGATGCGATCAATTACGCATGGGAATTGCTGACGGTGGTGTTCAAGCTGCCCAAGGACAAGCTCACCGTCACAGTGTATTCCGAGGACGACGAGGCCTACGACATCTGGACCAAAGAGATCGGCATGTCCCCCGAGCGGGTGATCCGCATCGGCGACAACAAGGGGGCGCGCTATGCTTCCGACAATTTCTGGATGATGGGCGACACCGGCCCGTGCGGCCCCTGCACCGAGATTTTCTATGACCATGGTGAGCACATTCCCGGCGGCCCGCCCGGCAGTCCCGGCGAAGACGGCGACCGCTTCATCGAAATCTGGAACAACGTGTTCATGCAGTTCAACCGCGACGAGCACGGAGTGATGCATCCGTTGCCCAAGCCTTCGGTGGATACCGGCATGGGGCTGGAGCGCATCTCGGCGGTGTTGCAGCATGTGCATAGCAACTACGAGATCGACCTGTTCCAGGCGCTGATCAAGGCGGCGGCGCGCGAGACCCATTGCGCCGATATGAATTCGCCTTCGTTGAAAGTCTTGGCCGATCACATCCGCGCCTGTTCCTTCCTG
>Ga0066795_10000186_pt1 | contig 9832 bp, 3 predicted proteins | sample PersoiDNA2013191_FD_70940 | JGI IMG/M metagenome (GOLD analysis project Ga0066795, IMG submission 70940) | Permafrost soil microbial communities from the Arctic, to analyse light accelerated degradation of dissolved organic matter (DOM) -... | ecosystem: Environmental > Terrestrial > Soil >... | reverse complement strand
TGCTGTTGAATTCTGACAATAAGAAACAGGGCTGGTCACTGTTGGCGCTCCGGGTACAGCTGATATATTTACTATGATTGCTGCCCTGAGGCTTTCGCCACAGCTCTGCGTCTGGCTTACATAATAAGTGGTGCTGCCCGCCGTAGTTGTTAATGGCGTTGGTGCTGTTGTACTTCCCGTTCCGCCTGTTGGTGTAGAATACCACAAAAGGTTTGAGCCTGTTGCTGTAAGTGCTGATGCTGTTGAATTCTGACAATAAGAAACAGGGCTCGTGACTGTTGGCTCTGCTGTTATTGCTGTTACATTTACAACAATGGGGAACCGGGGACTTTCACAGCCAATCGTCTGACTTACATAATATGTAGTACTGTCGATAGTAGCAGTTGATGGTGTTGGAGCTGTAGGACTTCCCACACCTCCTGTTGCAGTTGTATACCATAATAATCCAGGACCAGTTGCAGTTAGTGGAACTGTAACTGCATTCTGACAATAATTAACCGGGCTTAGCGCTGTTGGTGCAGCGGTTGCACAAGCTGGTACGCTCACATAAATATGATACTCGCCCGGTTGCAAGCTAATTGTTTGGGATGCTGTTGTTAAAGTAAAATTTGCTCCCATAGCCCCGTTAATTCCTGCACCTGGTCCGTTGCCGATATAATTTGTCCAGTTTCCCGTTGACTGAAATGTAACCGTTTTAGATTGTGCCACTACATCAAGATTGGCTACCACAGTAACTTGTTTGCCGCTGGCATTGGGATCTGCAATTTGAAATAATTTATACAGGCCACCACTATTATAAAAATCATAACTGAATGTTGTGTTGTTGAAAATGGCGGGATTATTTAACCGAAATTGGATAATACTGTCATAGGTATCGTACAAATGTCTGCGGTTCGGGTCGGTCATATACTCCCAATGTGGCGGCTTATTGGCAACATTGGAACCACCGTAGTTTAGTGAAATATCATATCCCCTTTCTTCAAACTGCCAGATCATTTTAGGTCCTGGAACAGTAAAAAAAACTGTAGCTGCAGCCTCTTCCCTTGCCAAAGCAGTAGAAAGTGTTTTAACATTATAACTGCCGGAAGAATTACCAAAAGTTATATTCTTATACATGGTACGTTCTTCATCATGGCTTTCCATATATCCTACTTCGGCAGGATTGTTATATCCTTTTTGTGGACTACTGTATACTATTGGCGTAATATCTGAATTTGAAGTAAAGCCCATGGTGCACTGGTTATAAACCGCATTATTATTGCCCCAGAGCATGAATCCATGTGCAGCGTATTCCTGTTCTTCCTGGCAGGGAAGTGTACCTAAAAACTCCAGTATCATATAAGTACCGGGATGATTGGGCACTGTGCCGTCGTAATACCTGTTTAAATTTGCAACCCTGGTGAGATCGTAATTTTCCACTGTAGTGGTATTGCTTTGTGTTTGTGTAAATCCTTTTGCAAGATCAAACCTGAATCCATCTACTTTGTATTCGTTTAACCAATAATTGATAGAACGCTGAACTAAGTATTGTGTAGCTGTTGATGTATGATTAAAATCATTAAATACACTATATGGATGTGGTGCTGTAACGTTTAACCAAGGGTTATTGGCAGCCGGACGGTTATTCACCGTATCCCAATACATCTTAGCCTCAGGTGCATTACCGGTGCAATGATCATACACTACATCCAGTATAACTGCTATACCATTGAGATGACATTTATCAATAAATTCTTTTAACTTGTTTTTTGTGCCGTAATATTTATCAGGTGCAAAATAAAAATCAGGATTGTAGCCCCAACTTTCATTACCGTCAAATTCATTTATTGGCATTAACTCAATAGCATTAATTCCTATATTTTTAAAATACTGGAAAGAATCAATGAGCGACTGATAACTGTGCTGTGCGGTAAAATCCCTTATCAACAACTCATAGATCATCAGGTTCCTTTTATTCGGTTTGGTAAAATTGGTTACCTGCCAGTTGTATTGCGATTCACCCGGCTGAAATACACTTACGATATCGGTTGTTAATCCTGTCGGGTATAGCTTAAGGTTAGGATATGTAACGGGATCGATAAATAGATCATTTGCCGGATCCAATATTTTTTGTGCATAAGGATCGGCGGTTTTAATACTGTTATCAATTAAATACTGGTAGCCGTATTCGATACCGGGGGTAAGTCCGCTAAGCGTTATCCAGTAATAATTCCCGTCGGGTGTGCGGTTCATTTGATTGGAACATTGAATTGTCCAGTTGGAAAAATCCCCGAGCACTACCGCGTTGCTTTTATTGGGCGCATAGAGTACTAATGTAACATCTGTATTATTTGCAGCGTAATTAATACCCTCCTGTACACCTGCTGGTAAGACAGCTACCACTGTTGTGGGTGCTATATAAAAACTGAATGAATCTTTCTTAATCCCTGAACCATCATTTCCTTCCAGCATAACCTGTTGGGTACAGGCTGTTGTTATGGTTGGATTTGCAGAAATAGTTGTGGCATTTGATGCCGTATTAATTATAGTACCATTCAATTTTAAGGTCAAACTTGCATTGGCAGATGAAACACCGGTGATACTTATGTTTCCGCCAACATTTATGGTGATGGGTTCCAGCCAGGGAATGTATCTCGGTTCAAATGGGGGCAAGTTGATACGAACGGCATATTCAGTGTTTCCATAAACGGGAATATACATATCGCTGTTATCAGAATTAACCTGCTTAATGCTGTTGTTGCCATTGGCATTTCTGAAAATGACACAAACTTTCTTAATTGTTTCGCCTGCAGGTACGCCAAAAAAAGTTCGGATATTCGTAATCGTGAATTGATATTTATTACTACCCAGTGGAGTGGCTTTTGCAGCCGGATCGGCTGTTCCCCAAGTGAATTTTGTGTATTTCCAGTCAGAGGGGCTGGTGCTTAAATTCGTGATCACACCTACATGCACATATACATTGTTTGAAGCCCCGCTTTCAAAATTTAAGAGGCCCTGGTTGCCTTTGGTACAGTCAATGGTAAAGCTTAATGTAGAATTGTCAACAGGAAATTCAGGTGTCCAGGAAAGCAATCGTTGAGCAAAAGAACTTGTCCCAACAGAAAACAAAGCAAAAAGAAGGATGAATTTTTTCAAAGCGCAATCAATTTATTGTGTAAATTAAACACAATATTTTCAGGTTTCAATAAATAAAAAAATCTGATCAGGAAATTAGAATAAAAATCAAAGATCTTTTGTTTGATAAGATTATGTAATTTGAAAAATTAATTTGAAAAGCAATAATGAGATCCTTCAAAATTCTATTCTTTATTATTTTTTGCTCTCAACAAAGTTTGTGTCAGCAAAATTTTAAAAATTATGATACCAAATTCTTTCGGTTAAAATAAATAATCGTATTGTTGAAAAGAATAGAAATAATGTTTCATTTATTTACTCAGGCAAACCTTTGAATATTGAATTACGATTGAAGTAATATTTGTAATAACATTTATTTTATCAATTCATACACGCCGCTTTCTTTTGCATCCGTTGAAAAATCTTTCAGCGCTGTTATCTTGCCTGTAAAAATATTTTTCATTTTAGAGAAGCCATTTGTACGCTCAGTATATTTTTCAATAGTAACTTTTTTTTCCTGTTTTGATGTATTCATAATCACCATTACAGTTTGTTTATTGTCATATCTAAAATAAACATACACACCCTCCTCAGGAACGTACTGCATAAATTTTCCAGTAGTTAATGCACTGGAAGTCTTTCGATAATTTGCCAGCGTTGCAATGTGCTCATAAATAGCCTGGTCTTTCTTTGTTCTTCCCTCGCTGGTAAATTTATTTACTTTATCTCCAGGCCAGCCGCCGGGAAAATCTAAACGTACATAACCATCACTCGGGCTCGTAGTTCCGGTTGTAGCCAGTTCATCTCCATAATATATTTGTGGAATCCCTCTGCATGTAAGCAGCCAGGTAAGCGATGATTGATATTTAGTTATATCTTCATTTACTACAGAAAAAAATCTTGACATATCATGATTATCCAGAAAAATAACCTGGCGTGTCGGATCTTTATAAACAAAATCCTGGGCAAGTGTTGTGTATAATTTATTTACTCCATCATCCCATCCAAAATCTTTTGTCATAGCATCGGTAATTCCCCAAAGTGTTTGGAAATCTGTTGATGCCTGCAGGTTACTTTTAAAAGGAATATTATAATTATTTTGTACAAAGTAAGATTGATTGATAACGCCATGCATCCATGTTTCTCCAAACATTGTAAGCTTTGGAAACTCATCCATTAAAGCTTTATTGCAACGGTTCATAAAATCAAGATCGTTATAAGCATAGGTATCAATTCTCCATCCGTCAATACCAAATTCTTCAACAGTCCATATTGCATGCTGAATTAAAAAATTTGCAACGTAAGGATTGCTTTGATTGAGATCGGGCATAAGTTTCGTGAACCATCCGTCACTCATTTTCTTTTTTTCAATTTCACTTGCATAGGGATCAAATAAAACCTGGTCTTTGTAAGTTGTATTTGTGTATTGCGGCCATTGATGCAGCCAATCTTTCATTGGCATATCCTGTACGGTAAAATGATATAATCCCACATGATTATAAACGGCATCCTGTATAATCTTCATCCCTTTTGCATGAGTTGCATCAATTAAATTCTGATAAGCTTTTTCCCCGCCGAGGCGTGGATCAATTTTATAATGATCAGTAAATGCATAACCATGTTCTGTACGATTGGGCATATCATTTTCCAAAACAGGGTTAAGCCAGATTGTAGTAACTCCTAAATTTTGCAGATAATCTAATTTGTTTTGAACTCCCTGTAAATCGCCGCCATGGCGGTTAAACACGGTATCCCTGTTTAAGGTTTGATCTCTCATGCCTGGAACTTTATCGTTTGAGGGATCACCGTTACTGAATCTATCCGGTAAGATCAAATAAATAAAATCCTTTGAAGTAACACCTTGTGCATATGAAAAGCCATTACCTTTGCGGCGTTGCTTTAATTCGTATTCAAGTTTTATATTTTTTAAAAAAGGGAAAGTAAATTTACCCGGCTTTGCAGTTGGTTCAATTATAATATCAAGAAAAATGTAATTAGGATTTTCGACACGATTTATTTTAATAAGACTAACACCAGTTGCCAGTTTTACTCCATTTGTTCCCATTTTTATTATAGGAAACTTATCAGCTATTTTATCTGCATGCACCATTATCTGCACTTTGTTCCACTTCATTCCTGTCCACCAGTTTGTTGGATAACATTTGTATTCCGTTTGCGCAGCAGCGAAATAAGAAATAAGGAATAAGAAATAAGAAATAAGATTTTTTTTCATTTAATTAAATTATGCAAGTGAAGTATCAGGAATTACAATCACTTCTTCATCGTTTTTATTTTCTTTTACAATAAAATAACAAAGTAATCCTGCCAGTATCATTAAGCCGCCGCCAATTTGTACAGCAAGCATCCGGTTATTATTTAAAAGATGACTCATTATCCATCCAAAAAATAAAGAAGCAATAATTTCAGGCAGAACGATAAAGAAATTAAATATTCCCATGTACACACCAATCTTGTCTTCAGGCAAACTACCTGCCAGCATAGCATACGGCATGGAAAGAATACTTGACCATGCAATTCCCACACCTACCATGCAACCGTAAAGCATATATTTATTGGTAACAAATCCCACAGCAATTAAACCTGCAGCGCCGCACAACAAACAAAAGCTGTGAGTTAATTTTCTTCCCAATCTTCTTGCGATCAATGGAATGATCAATGCAAAAATAAACGCTACAACATTGTAAAAGGAAAGTGTCAATCCTGCAAATTCAACACCTCTTGTATAAACAGGATCGGTTTCGCTTGCTGCACCAAAAACGCTTCGTGCTACTGCTGTACTATAATAAAACCACATTAAAAATAAACCGGGCCATGTGAAAAACTGAACGAGAGCAAGCTGTTTCATTTTAGGAGGCATATTTTTTATAGAGCTCATTATTTCTCTAAATCCGCCGCCAAAACCCTTGTTACTTTCTTTCACTTTTTCTTTAAACCTTATATCTGCCGGCGGATATTCTTTAGAAGTAAAAATTGTATACAGAACAGCCAGCAAAAAAATTGTACCTCCAATATAAAAAGCAAATTTCACCGAATCAGGAATATTGCCATCAACACTTTTTCTGGAAACACCCAAAAGGTTTGACAACAGCCAAGGCAAAGCAGATGCAATACTTCCTCCTAATCCGATCATAAGACTTTGCATTGCAAACCCACGTGTACGCTGCTTTTCATTTAATTTATCTGCTACAAAAGCACGAAAGGGTTCCATTGCTATATTGCCTGATGTGTCTAATATCCAAAGCAATCCTGCAGCCATCCATAATGCTCCGCTGTTCGGCATTAAAAAAAGACAAAGTGTGCTTAACACAGCACCAATAAAAAAATATGGTCTACGTCTTCCCCACCACGGGTGCCATGTACGATCACTTAAATAACCAATGATAGGTTGCACAATTAACCCTGTTAGAGGTGCAGCCAAAAACAATAAAGGTATCTGGTCAGGGCTTGCTTTAAGATATTCATAAATAGGCCCCATGTTCGCTCTCTGCAAATCCCATCCAAACTGGATCCCAAAAAATCCAAAACTCATATTGAATATCTGCCAGAAATTAAGATGAGGTTTAGCAACAAGCGGAGGATGTGGTGTTACCTCCGCAACTTTTATTTTATCCATAGCAATCGTTTATAAATGGCTTGTGTAAAAATTACACTTTAATAAAAATACATTAAATAAGTATTCGGAAATATTTTGAATGCATGAGTGCAGGCATATTACTTACCGATAATGCTTTCAATCTGTCCGAAACATTTATCTTTAATTATAATCTTATTGAATGAGAAAGATTCTGTTGTCACTATTTTTACTTTGCTTGATGCATGAATTAATTGCACAACCAAATTATGACCAATATCCTGTGTATAATGGTGATCTTGGTCTGACCTACTCAAAAACAAATTCCTCGTTTCGAATCTGGAGTCCACCTGCAGAAGCAGGGCAATTATTATTGTATAAAGAAGGAGAGAACGGAAAGCCTTTTAAAACCATTGATCTGAAAAAAGGAATAAACGGAACATGGTATACAACATTGAGCGGTGATTGGGAAAAAACCTTTTATGTATTCCGTGTTAAGATCAACAATAAATGGAACAATGAAATACCTGATCCTTATGCAAAGGCAGTTGGCATAAATGGTAAGCGGGCAATGGTTATCGATCTGAAAGATACAGATCCGCAAGGTTGGACAAATGATAAAAGCCCTGCATTCTCAAAACAAAATAATCCTACAGATGCTATCATTTATGAATTGCATGTTCGTGATGCAAGTATTGATAATAATTCAGGAATTAAACATAAAGGCAAATTTTTAGGATTGGCAGAATTGGGAACGCTTAGCAAAGAAGGACAATCTACAGGACTCAGTCATTTAAAAGAATTAGGCGTTACTCATATTCATCTCTTACCATTTTTTGATTATGCATCAATTGATGAAAGCAAGTCAGACAATCAGTATAACTGGGGTTATGATCCTCTTAATTATAATGTTCCTGAAGGTTCGTACAGTACTAATCCTTATGACGGCATCACACGAATTAAGGAACTGAAACAATTGATACAAACTTTTCATAAGAATGGTTTACGCGTAATTTTTGATGCCGTATATAATCATACGGCATTAACAGAGCAATCAAACTTTAATCAATTAGTACCGGGTTATTATTACCGTCATAAAAAAGATGCCCGCCCCGATCCATTCGGGGGCAGTTTTTCAAATGCTACAGCCTGCGGTAATGAAACCGCCAGCGAAATGCCTATGATGCGAAAGTTTATGCTTGAAAGTGTTTTGTATTGGGCGAAAGAATATCATATAGATGGATTTCGATTTGATCTTATGGGAGTGCATGATATTAAAACCATGAACATTATTTCGAAAGCATTACACAAAGTGAAACCTGATATTGTTTTATATGGAGAAGGCTGGACTGCTGGTGAATCCCCTTTACCAGATTCAATGAGAGCCATCAAAAAAAATGCATGGAAGCTCGATCGCATTGCAGTATTCAGCGATGATATACGTGATGGAATTAAAGGAAGTGTGTTTGATGTAAAGGACAAAGGATTTGCCAGTGGCAAATTGGGTATGGAAGAGTCTGTAAAATTTGGAATAGCGGCTGCATGTGATCATCCGCAAATAGATTACAGTAAAGTGAACTATTCAAAACAACCCTATGCTGCTGCTCCATGGAATGTTATTACTTATTGTGAATGCCACGACAATAATACACTGTGGGATAAACTTGCTTTATCATGTCCCAATGCCAGTGAAGAAGAAAGAAAAAAAATGCATCAATTAGCATTAACGATCATTCTTACCTCGCAGGGCATTCCATTTTTACATGCAGGCTCAGAATTTCTGCGAAGCAAAAACGGAGTGGAGAATTCATACAATTCAGGTGATAGTATCAATGCCCTAAAATGGAGTTTAAAAAAAGAAAATCTTGAAATAACAAATTATGTGAAGCGCCTGATCAAAATACGAAAAGAGCATCCTGCATTCAGAATGACTGATGCGAAACAGGTTGCACAAAATATCTTATTTGACAATCATGCCCCAGATGGAACAATTGCTTACACTATCAATGGCGCAGCCTTGCAGGATAGATGGAAAAAGATCTTCATCGCCTTTAACGGAAGCAGCGTTGAAAAAGAAATTTCTTTACCTGACGGTAACTGGAAAACGGCAATTGATACAGGTGCAGAAATTAAACCAGGGTTAGGAAAAGTTAAGTTGAAAAAATACAGTGCTGTTGTTTTATATAAGGATTAATTCTTCGTTAATTCAATATCCATTTATAAAACTCAGGGAAATATTTTCTCCATGCAGCTTCATTATGTTTGGCATCCGGATCAATTCTTTTATAAATTTTTGCAGAAGACCTGCCTGTCCGGTAGGCAGGTAAAGCCTTAATATCAGCTTCTATTTTTTTCATATCAGGTATCATTCTATCACCTTCTTTTCCACCTGCATAAAAAAATAATTTTGATCTCATTTTCTTAGTCATTTTATTAACATCCTTCTCAAGTCCGGACGCCGTCCAGAAAGCAGGGGAGAAAATTCCTGCGCCGCCAAATACAGTGGGGTATTTCATTACAGCATAAAGTGAGATCAATCCTCCCATTGAGCTTCCTGCAATGAAAGTATTTTTTTTATCCGGTAATGTGCGTAAACTTTTATCAATATATGGCTTTAGAGTTTTTACTAAAAAATCTACATACTTATCTCCTTCACCATTTCCATAAGGTTTAAATTCATAAGGGTTATATTCATTCATCCGCTTTGCACCATTGTCTATTCCTATAACGATACATTCTTTTTTTCCCTGCCTGAATAAAGAATCTAAACATTCATCCACCCCCCATTCTCCAAAACCTGAAGTAGCTTCGTCGAATAAATTTTGCCCATCGTGCATATATAGAACCGGAAACCTTTTTTTGGTTTTAGAATAATCATCAGGAAGATATAACCATATCCTTCGTGTTCTGTTTAATTGGGGAATATAAAACGCAGAATCCAAAACGCTTACATGTGATGAGGCTGTATGTTGCCTTGCCACTGCCTCAATTTTAAAATCATCCTTCCATCCGTTTATAAAAATCTTTATTGCGGTATCTTTTGCCAGGATCAGTGATCTATTCCCAGCATCTTTACCATTCTTATTTGTTTCCACTTTATTCCAACTGCCCCTGGTTAATTTATAT
>Ga0066795_10000179_pt1 | contig 10001 bp, 7 predicted proteins | sample PersoiDNA2013191_FD_70940 | JGI IMG/M metagenome (GOLD analysis project Ga0066795, IMG submission 70940) | Permafrost soil microbial communities from the Arctic, to analyse light accelerated degradation of dissolved organic matter (DOM) -... | ecosystem: Environmental > Terrestrial > Soil >... | reverse complement strand
ACGGCGACGACGCGTCCGACCTCACGACCGCGCCGAACTGCAGCACCACCGCCACGGCTTCGAGCCCGGTCGGAACCTACCCGATCACGTGCTCGGGCGGGGTCTCGGCCAACTACAGCTTCTCCTACGTCGCAGGCAACCTCACCGTCACGGTGGCCGCGCTCGACCACATCGTCATCAGCCCCGCCACGGCCTCGATCCCCATGGGCACCACCCAGGCATACACGGCGCAAGGCTTCGACGCCTCTAACAACAGCCTCGGCGATGTGACCGCATCGACGATCTTCACGATCGACGGCAGCGGCTCCTCCTGCACCGCCAACGCCTGCGGCTCGACCGTCGCCGCTACCTACACCGTCACCGGAACCTACAGCGGGAAGACCGACACCGCGACCCTCAACGTCACGGCGCCCGTCGAGATTGTGGAAGGTGCTACGGCAACCCCGACAGTCGCTCCGACGCCCACGCCGGTCGAGCAGGTCGGCGGTGCGACCGCCACGCCGGTGCACGCTGCCACACTACCCCCGACCAGCTCCAACGGCGGCTCTTCGAGCAACGACGCGCTGCCGCTTATGTTCATCCTCATCGCACTAGCCTTCGGCGGTCTCGGCCTGCTGGCTGCTCAAGCCCAGCGCCGCACGATCCGCCTCTAATCAGCCACCCGAGGCCGCGCTAGCGGCCCCTGCACAGAGGAGACCGGCGGGTCATAAGCTCGCCGGTTTTCTCATGTCCGGCGTGGTTCGTCATGCGGCGGTCTCGACTGAAGCAACAAAAGTGCGGCCCGAGGCCGGTTTGACAGGCGCCGGGCCTGGACTCCATGCTCGGCGGGATCAAGCGGCCGCGACCAGCACAACGGCCGCGGCGTCTGACTCAATCGGGGTAGTCGATGATCCGCTGCTCCACGGCCACTGTTCGGACACTCCTGGGCGCTGCCCTGGTCGTGACATTCGTGGCCGCCTGCGGCAACGCCACTGCCACTGCCACTGCCACGCGTCTCTCAGCGCGCACTGCCGCGCCTTCAGCCTCGGTTCGGACGTCGGCGGGGACGTCGGCCGGGACGTCGGCCGGCACCTCGGCTGGCTCATCGGCCTCGCCGCGGGTGTCCGGCTCCGTCGGCGCCCCGACGGCAGAACCGACTCTGGACATCTCGGCCGGTCTGGCTCACTTCGACGCCAAACTCGAATCCCTTCTGCCGGGCACGATCAAAGACATCCCGCTTTCGAAGCTGAGCATGCCCCTCTCCACCTACATGGCGTCCGAGACTTGCACATCCGCGAATCCCTGTGGTGACAAGGCGCTCTACACACCCTGGCTGGTCGATTTCGGCAAGACGCCCGACGATGCGACGCTTGCGGCCGCCACGGATCTGACCAACACCGAGACGATCGCCATCGAGGCTTTCACGGTCCCGGGCATCGATGGCGCCAAGCTCAGCTCGGCTTTCGCAGCCCAAGCGAGGAAGGCCGGCTGGACTGTCAACCCAATGCTCATCGCGACCAAGTCTGTCCAGGAGTTGATCGACCCCGTCCGACAGAACCTGGGCCTGCCCTCAGTCGGCTACCTCTACGCCCAGGCCAATGTCATGTACCTCATCCTGACCGACGACCCCGCGCTTCTGTTCGAGAGCCTGATCAAGCTGCCCTGACCGCGCCGGAGCGCGACGCGTAGCGGCCGTACAATCGGAGCGACATGGGACGCCAGCTAGACCGATCCGTTCGTGAGTCGTGGATAGTCGCTGCGCTGCGAACGCCGTTCGGGCGCCACGGCGGAGCTCTGGCATCCGTCCGGCCCGATGACCTTGCCGCGGCAGTCATCCGCGCCCTGGTCGAGCGCTCGGGTATTGACCCGGCCCTGGTCGAGGACGTGATCCTAGGCTGCGCCAACCAGGCCGGCGAGGACAACCGCAACGTAGCCCGAATGGCCGCCTTGCTGGCGGGCCTGCCGGTCGAGGTCGGCGGGCTCACGGTCAACCGCCTGTGCGGCAGCGGTCTGCAGGCCGTCAACTCGGCCGCTCATGCGATTGCTTTCGGCGACGGCGACGTCTTCATCGCCGGTGGCGTCGAGTCAATGAGTCGAGCGCCGTACGTGATGCTCAAGCCCGAGGCGGCCTACGAACGCGGCACCCACGAGCTGGTCGATACGACGCTCGGGTGGCGTTTCGTCAACCCGGCCCTGGCGGCTCTTCACCAGCCCTACTCAATGGGCGAGACCGGCGAGAACGTGGCCGAGCGCATGGGTGTGAGCCGCGAGGAGCAGGACGCGTTCGCTCTGGCCAGCCAGCGGAACGCCGCGGCGGCCATTCACGAGGGTCGCTACCGCGACCAGCTCGTGCCGATCACCGTTCCGCGGCGTAAGGGCGAGCCGATCGTCGTTGACGCAGACGAACATCCGCGGCCCGATACGACTGCTGAGGCTCTGGCGCGCCTGAAGCCGGCCTTCCGCGAGGGCGGGACCGGGACCGCGGGCAACTCCAGCGGCATCAACGACGGCGCCTCGGCGGTTCTGGTCGTGGAGGCGGGCCGAGCGCGCGAGCTTGGATTGCGGCCTATGGCACGCGTTGTGGCCACGGCCGTTGCGGGAGTGGATCCGGCAGTGATGGGCCTCGGGCCAATCCCCGCGACTCGCAAGGCCCTGGAACGAGCCGGCATCGGCGTGGCGGATTTAGATCTTATCGAACTCAACGAGGCCTTCGCTAGTCAGTCGATCGCCTGCATCCGAGAGCTGGGTTTGGACCCGGCGCGCGTGAACGTGGACGGCGGGGCCATTGCCCTGGGTCACCCACTCGGCGCCAGCGGAGGGCGGTTGATCACGACGCTGGTCCACGGCCTGGGCCGGACCGGCGGCCGTTACGGCCTGGCCTCGATGTGCATCGGCGTGGGACAGGGGATCGCCACGGTCGTGGAGCGGATCGACGGCTAGGGCTGGGGCTCCGGCGCGTCGAACGCCGCCGACCGACGCTCCGCAAATAATCGCTTCGCGATTGGCTTGCTCCGCTACCGGCCGGCGGCTTTCGCCGCGGCGGACTCAAGCCAGAGAGCGGGGGTTGAAGGGGTGAGCGGCTTCGCCATCGAGACCCGCGAACTCCGCAAAGAGTTTGGGCGGACCGTTGCGCTGGCGGACCTGACGATGACGGTGCCTCGCGGCGAGGTCTTCGGCTTCCTCGGCCCGAACGGCGCCGGCAAAACCACGGCCGTCAAGCTCCTGCTCGGGTTGACGCGGCCGTCGGCGGGCCAGGGCCGCGTGCTGGGGGCGCCGCTTGGCGATGTGGCGACGCGGCGTCGCGTGGGCTATCTGCCCGAGCTGTTCCGCTACCAGGGCTGGATGACCGCGCGCGAAGTTCTGGCCCTCCACTGCGAGCTGGCCCGCCTGCCACGATCGAGCTGGCCGAAGGAGATCGCGGAGGCGCTCGAACTGGTTGGGTTGGCCGATCGAGCCGACGGTCGGTCGGACACCTACTCCAAAGGAATGCAGCAGCGCCTGGGAATCGGCGTCGCCTTGCTCGGTCAGCCCGAGTTGGTGGTCCTCGACGAACCGACCTCCGCCCTCGACCCGGTCGGCCGCCAGGACGTCCGGCGGATCATCGGTGCGCTTCGAGATCGTGGCACGACGGTCTTCCTCAACTCGCACATGCTGACGGAAGTGGAGCGAGTCTGCGATCGCGTCGCAATCGTGGATCGTGGCAGAGTGGTGGCCGAGTTGAGCATGGCGGAGCTGACTCAGGAGCGTGGCGTGCGCTTACGCGTCATCGCCCCAGACGGCGCCGCCTTGGAAGTGGCAGCCCGCTACGGCCCTACCCGCGTCGACGGGGAGTGGCTCGCGATCGATGGCATCGCAGACGCGGACGTGCCAGCCCTCGTCCGGGAACTCGTGGCGAGTGGCGCCGCGATCCACGCCGTTGTCCCGACTCGCCAGTCGCTCGAGGACAGGTTCATGGCCCTGCTCGGCGCAGACGGCAGCGCCGGCGCTGCCGCGGAGTCGGAGGCCGAGGTAGACGGAGGATCAGACGTCGGGGCAGACGCGGCGGCCTCGGGATCCTCGGGATCCGCAGAAGTTCGGCCGTGAGCAGCATCGCCGGCATCGCAATCATCGCCCGGCTGACTCTGCGCGAGGCAGTCCGGCGTCGTCTCCTGTGGGTGTTGGTCGGCCTGACGGCGCTGATAGTCGTTCTGACGTGGTGGGCTTTCGGCCGGATCGCCGAGGCCTCGCCGATCACCGGGCCGGTGCAAGTCCTCGGTATTTCGCAGGTCACCGTGATGCTGGCCTTCATGTTCAGCTTCATATTGGCGATGACGGCGGTCTTCGCTGGATCTCCGGCGATCGGCTCAGATATCGAGAGCGGGCTTCTCCTGGCGGTCCTGGCCCGGCCGATCAGACGCTCGGAGGTGCTGCTGGGCCGCTGGCTTGGGCTGGCCGTGGTGCTCGTCGGTTACGCTCTCGTTGCCGGCTATCTGGAGCTGGGCGCGGTCGTTGCCGCGACCGGCTACGTTCCGGCCGAGCCACTGGTCGGCCCCATCTACCTTGCCGGCGAGTCGCTGATCCTGCTGACGCTCGCCATCGTGATCAGCACCCGAGTCGCGTCCGTCGCGGGCGGCGCCATCGCCGTCGTGGCCTATGGGTTGGCCTGGATGGCCGGCGTGATGGGCGGCGTCGGTGAGGCTTTCGACAACAACATCCTGCGCAGCGTCGGTGTCATGGCCCGCCTGATCCTCCCGAGCGACGTTCTATGGCGTGGATCGGCGGGTGCGCTCTCTCCGACCGACAACGTCCTGACTGCCGGCGGCGTCAACGCCAACCTGTACCGGTTCAGCCCGTTCTCCGGTACGAGTCCGAGCCTGCCCTGGCTGGCCTGGTGCGTGGTCTGGATCGTCGGCGCGCTCGTGCTCGGGATCGTGCTCTTCAGGAACCGCGAGGTTTAGCGGCGCTGCGCGGCCGCTGGGCCGGGGCCTGGCAGAGGCGGGGCCGGGGCCGCGACCGGGGCCTGGGCCGGAGCCTGGACGGCCGTCGGGGCGTGTCCCAACTCGTTGCGGGATGCAAACACCAGTTGCGTGGAGCGACGTTTCGGCCTCGAAACGAGGCTTCCCAGCCTCCAGCGGCTGGTAGCCGCAGTCCGACCTCGCTAGACGCAAATACCATTTGCAAACCGCAATAATGTGGCCAGGCGGCGTGGCCGACCGAACGACCGAACGACCAGCACTAACGAAGGGCGTTTCCTTTTGCGTGGGCGCGGCCGGGCGCGGCCCCAAAGCCGCCCAGCGCCCGGACGCTCCGACCCGTTACACTCCGAGTCGATGATGAGCCTCATCGGTAGGCGTCCCGCCGCTGCCGAAACCTCCTTCTCTGTTCGTGCGTCCTTGGCCATCGCGGTAGGCAAGAGCGCTGCAATCGCAACCCGCCTCATCGGTCGCGGTGGCGGCACCGCGATCACGGGCATGGTCGCGCGCAAGGTGGACCCGCGCATCCTGGACAAGCTGGTCCGGGTCCCGGGCGTACCGGTCGTGGCCATCACCGGCAGCAACGGCAAGACCACGACCGCTCGATTCGCCGCAGCGCTGCTCCGCGGGGAGGGGATCGCGGTTTGCCACAACTCGGCCGGCGCAAACCTCATCCAGGGCGTGACCAGCCTGGCGGTGAGCAACGCGACTCTGCGCGGCCGGCTTCCCGAGGGCGTGCTCGTGGTCGAGGTCGACGAAGGTGCGCTGCCCCACGTCGCCCCGGAGACTCTCCCGCGGGCGCTGCTCGTCACGGACCTCTTCCGCGATCAGCTGGACCGCTTCGGCGAGATCTACGCCGTCGCCGACGCCATCGAATCTGTGGCGGCTTCTCTTCCTGCGGACTGCGCGCTGATCGTCAATGCCGACGATCCCATGGTCGCGATCATGGCCGAGAAGCGCCAGGGGCGACGCGTCACGTTTGGCCTGGCCATCAAGAATTCCACGGACCAGATCACTCGCGCCGCCGACACGATCCGCTGCCCTCGCTGCCAGGCAGACCTCAAGTACCGCCACGTCTACCTCTCGCACATGGGCGACTACCACTGTTCGAAGTGCAGCTTTACCCGGCCCAAACTCGATGTGGCAGTGACGTCGCTGGAGGTCGTCGGCCTGGACAAGACCCGCTGCGAAATCCAGACGCCGCAGGGTAAGCTGATCCTCGAAATCCCGCAGTCGGGCGTGCACATCGCCTATGACGCAGCCGGAGCCGTGGCTATCCTCGTCGGACTCGGCGTCTCGCTCGATCACGCGCCCGAGTCGCTGGCTGCCGTTGGGCCGGCCTTCGGTCGACTCGAGAAGATCGATGCCGGCGGCAAGACCGTCATCCTGGCCTTCGCCAAGAACCCGACGAGCTACAACACGACCCTGCGCGCCCTGGCGACCGAGGAGGAGCCGAAGCAACTCCTGATCGCTGCCTCGAACACTCTGGTCGACGGCGAGGACTTCGGCTGGCTCTGGGATGTCGACTTCGAATCGATGGCGCCCAAGGTCGATCGGGTGGTGGTATCCGGCACGCGCGCGGACGAGCTGGCGAACCGGCTCCACTACGCGGGGGTGGCCACGAACAAGCTGACGGTAATCGAGGATCGACCGGCTGCCCTGACCGAGGCGATGGCACTTCTGCCGCCCGGGTCGCGGCTCGTGGTGCTGAGCGGGTACACGCCGTTGATCGAGATTCGAAACGAGATGCGGCGCCGCGGCTGGACGGGGAGATACTGGGCCGTATGACCCAGAGCAAGGGCGTTAAGCCCGCCGCGCCGGAACCGCCGCACAAGCCCGCGCCCAAGATTGTGGCCGTCCGGCCCCTCCCAACGGACTACCAGCTCGATCCGGTCGATCCGTTCCCGAGCCCGCCTGCGGCGCCCAGGCGTGCCCGCAAGTCGAAGCTCGACTCCACGGCGGCCCCCACGAATTCGGCGTCGAAGTCGGCCGCCAGGTCGACGGCGGCCCCCAAGCCAGCCTCGATGGCCCAGTCGGCCGCGCCCGAGCCCGTCGGTCCCCTAGAGCCGGCTCCCGCGCCTCCTTCGGCGCCCGCGCCTCCTTCGGCTCCGATGATTCGTGCGACCCGTTTGAGCCACTCGCGCGATCACAAGTCGCTCCGCATCGCCCACCTGTACCCATCCCTTCTAAACGTGGCGGGGGATGGCGGCAACCTCATCGCCATCCAGCGTCGGGCCCAGTGGCGGGGCATTCCAGTCGATGTTGTGGCCGTCGAGAAGGGCGAAACGCCGGACTTCCGCAAGTTCGACGTCGTCCTATTCCACGGCGGGCAGGACGTGGAGATGGCCATCGTGGCCGCCGATTTCGCTCGCAAGTCCCCGTCGCTGCGCTCGGCCGTAGATGAGGGCGTCGTCGTCTTCGCCGTGTGCGCCGGGCTGCAGCTGCTCGGCCACCGCTACGTCTCCAACGCGGGCGAAGAGATGCTCGGTGCGGGCATCCTGGACCTGGAGACGCGTGGCGGGCCGCAGCGCTTCATGCAGCACGCCGCCTGCGAGGTCACGATCGGCGACGTCACCGAAACGGTGGTGGGCTTCGAGAACCACTCCGGACTCACCACACTTGGGCCGGGCTGCCAGCCCTTAGGCCGCATGGTCGCCGGCGCGGGCAACAATGGGCGCGACGGCCTGGAGGGGGCGCGGTTCCGGAACGTCTTCGCGACATACCTACACGGGCCGTGCCTGCCCAAGAACCCATGGCTGACGGATCAGCTCATCCGGATCGCCGTTGGCCGGGCCGAGGGAATCTCTCCGGCCAAGGTCGCGCTCGCGCCGCTTAACGACGACCTGGAACGCCGCGCCCACGAAGTCGCCCTCAACAAGGCGATGACCAACCGCGGCCACCGAACCGCCCTGGAGCCGGCCAAGCTGGTCCGCGGCCAGAGGATCGGCTAGCCGGCGGGGAGTGGCCGGCGGGGAGTGGCCGGCGGGGAGTGGCCGGCGCCGGCGCGGGGGCGCGGGGTGCGGTGCGCGGCTTTGCGCGACGCGGGGGCGCGGCTCTGAGCGCGCGGGGCGCGCGGGGCAAAGGGCGCGCGACGCGGGGGCGCGGCTCTGAGCGCGCGGGGCGCGCGGGGCAAAGGGCGCGGGACGAAGGGCGCGGCTCTGAGCGCGCGGGGCGCGCGGGGCAAAGGGCGCGGGGCGCGGCTCTGAGCGCGGGACGCGCGAATCGTTCCCAATGCACACCACGACGACATTGGGCAAGCGACCGCCACCGAATCGTGTCCTGTGCCCTCAGCGGCGCCCTTCTTTCGATGGCCAATTCGAGCGTAACGGCCGATTCCTGGCTTTCGTGCCCCCTTTTTGGCGCGTGGTCGAGCCAAACATCGGTCGCGCGGCTGCGATCCGTCTCGACGCCTTGCCCAATGTCATCCTCATGTTCAATCGGCAAGACTTGGGGCGACCCAAGGCGCCACTAGCCACGCGGCACGCACGGGCCAGGCGCCGACCATGCGCCTCTCGCCACGAGGCGCGCCTCTCGCCACCCACGGGGCCAGGCGCGCGGCGGCGCGGGGCGCGACTTGCTCGCGGGCGCGAAGATTGAACGGTTGACGCGGCCTCGGGCGTAGATCGAGTACCACAGCCGCGAGGGAGACCCGTGATCGAGTTGGCCAGCGTCCAGCCGCGCGAGGATGACCGTGTGGTCGAGCTGCTGCTGGCCGGCGTCCCGGAAGCCCACCGACTGGCCTCGTGGATCCTGCGTGACCCGGTCGGCGCCGAAGATGCCGTCCAGGAGGCGCTTCTCCGAGCCTGGAGCCGCCGGCGGACGATCCATTTCGAGCTGGGCGAGCCGCACCGCTGGTTCATGCGAATCGTGGTGAACGTCTGTCGGGACGAGCTGCGGCGGAGGCGCCGCCAGCCCGTGACGACGATCGAACCGGCAGCTGAGCCGGGTTGGACTCCTGCCGCCGCCGAGGATCTGGGTCCCGCGATCGCCCGGCTCAACGACGATGAGCAGATTGTGCTGGGCCTTCGCTATGGGCGCGACCTGACGATTCCCCAAATCGCCGCCCAGACCGGTCTACCTGAAGGCACGGTCAAATCCCGACTTCACTACGCCCTGGAGCACGTCCGGGCCGCGCTCGATGCCGAACGCCGGGCGGAGGAGCAGAGACGATGAACACGCCCGACCTTGAGACGAAGATTCGCTCCTACTACAGGACTTGCGAGCCGAACGACTCCGCGCGGCTGATGCTGGCCTCGCGGGAGCTTCTCGACGACGCGCGCCGGCCACGCCCGAAGCGGCTGCTCTGGGGAAGCCTGCGACTTGCCGCGACCCTGGCCGCGGCCGCGGTCTTGCTGGCGGTGCTGGTGCTGCCGCGTCTGGGCGGGGGGACGGGGGGCTATGTCGTCGGACCGGTGCCCGGCACGGGCTTGCCCGGCCCGACATTCGACGTGCCGGCCGCACTGAACGCCCAGGTCGATGAAGCCGGGCTGATGCGATCCGGCGGCATCTGGGCCGTCCAGGGCTCGTACTTCCTCACGTCCACGGACAACGGCGCGACCTGGCGGGCCGGATCGTTCCCGAGCCCGACCGAGACCGTGCCCCTCGGCGAGATCTTCGTCCTCGATCAGGATCATGCCTGGGTCATCGAGTCGAACCGGGTGAACGGCAGTCTGGCCACGCCGTCGGTCCCAGGCGGGTTGTTCGTGCTCGATCGAACCGCCAATGGCGGCCGAACCTGGCAGTCCACGACCGTCTCGGGAGACTCCCGCTGTGACAGGACGACCATGTCATTTGTCGACACCAACCACGGCTTCATCATGTGCTCGACCCCGTCAACCGCCGGCCCCAACGGGCCCAACAACCAGACGATCACCCAGGCCATCAAAGGTTCGGCCGCGGTTCTGGGGACCGTCGACGGCGGAGCGACCTGGTCGGTGGCCGGAAATGCCATCGGTCTCGGTTCGCAATTCACGGCCAGCGACGCGAATACGCTCTGGTCGGCCCCGGACTACACGTCGTCGACATACTCGGGCACCGCCCTGGCGGTCAGTCGAGATGCCGGCCGGACCT
>Ga0066795_10000177_pt1 | contig 10018 bp, 5 predicted proteins | sample PersoiDNA2013191_FD_70940 | JGI IMG/M metagenome (GOLD analysis project Ga0066795, IMG submission 70940) | Permafrost soil microbial communities from the Arctic, to analyse light accelerated degradation of dissolved organic matter (DOM) -... | ecosystem: Environmental > Terrestrial > Soil >... | reverse complement strand
GGAGCGAGATCGAGCAGATTCTCGAACCTGCTCCTGGTTGTGATGGTCCAGCGTGCGAACCGCGTAGTCGCGAGGGCGATCGCCAGGAGAGCGACGCTCGTGATGGCGACGAATAGTCCAAGCTCGTACGTCCCGAGAACGACATAACCAGTCGGCCTCCAGCCGGCAGGTCCGCCAGTGAACTGGGCAGCGGCCATCCCCGTGTAGTGCATCCCGGCGACCGCCGAGCCCATGAGCAGCGACGCTCCCGTCTTCTTGAGCGGCGCTCCTGGTTTGGAGCCAGGCTTGAGCAGATTGCGGGTCAGAGCGAGGGCCGCGAAAGAGACTGCGATAGCGACGCCGACGGAGGCCGCGACGAGGAGCGGATCGTAGACGATATGGCCGCCCGTTCGCATTCCCGCCATGCCTGTATAGTGCATGTCGGCGATCGCGACACCCATGAAGACACTGGCGAGAGCCAGGTGCCACCCGGTGACCGCGGCGCGATTAAAGATGATGAAAGCGATCGCGCACCCGACTACTGCCGCGAAGACTGAGGCGAACGTGAAAAAGGCGTCGTACCAGACAACGGGCAGGTGAAGGGCGAGCATGCCGACGAAGTGCATGCTCCAGATGCCCAATCCCATTGCGAGGGCACCGCCGCCAGTCCAGAGAATGCGCCGGCGACGTTCAGCAGTGCGGACGCGTTGCGCGATTTCGACGGCGACGTAGGCGCCGATCGTGGCGACAACGACTGAGAGAATGACCAGGCCGACGCTGTAGGACTTTTCGATCATGCTTCGCGAATCGATCGCGGGAAGGAGTAGCTTGCCGTCAAGTTACGAGTTGCGGCTCGTCGGGCGGAAAGACCATGTAGGAGCCTGCAAGAGGGGCAAGATGCAAGCCCGACAGCCCGGATTTCCCGGCGAGCCTTAAACGGTTGAAGTCGTTGCGCTTGAGAGCGTATTTTTCCGCACGACCGCCGCGGACGGCCCGCGTTGGACGAGAGCAAACGCAAGGGGCGGGAGGCCCCGCCGAAATGCGACTCCGCTTTCCGCACCCCCTAACACTGCTGGTCGGATTCATCGTACTGGTGGCGCTCCTGAGTTGGGTGCTGCCCGCGGGGCAGTTCGACCGGCGCGATGATCCGGTGACCGGGCGCAAGGTGGTGATGGCGGGGACGTACCACACCGTGCCGCAACAGCCGGTGACGCCATTCCAGGCGGTGGTCGCTATCCCGAAGGGAATAGCGGACGCGGTGTCGGTGATCGCGTTCGTCGTTCTGGTGGGTGGCGCCTTCGGCGTGGTCGATCAGACCGGCGCGCTGCGGAGGGGCGTGGGGTGGATGGTGCAGCGGCTCAAACGGCGGGAGCTGCTCGTGATTCCGATCTGCTGCATCGCGTTCGCGACCGGCGGCGCGCTCGAGAACATGCAGGAGGAGATCATACCGCTGGTGCCGGTGCTGCTGCTCCTGACGACGCGGCTCGGCTACGATCCGCTCATTGCGGCCGCGGTGAGCGTCGGCGCGGCGGGAGTCGGCTCCGCGTTCAGCCCGATCAATCCATTCCAGGTTGGAATCGCGCAGAAGCTGGCGGGGCTGCCGCTGCTCTCGGCGTCGGGATATCGTCTCGTTTTTCTAGTGCTGGCGATGGCGCTCTGGATCGCGGCGACGATCAGGTACGCGCGAAGGACGCGGACGCTGAGCGAGGGTCCGCGCGCCGAAGTGGTCGAGCAGATAAACGGGCGCGATGGCGTCGTGCTCGGCCTCGTGATCGTGACCTTCGCGATCTTCATAGTCGGGATGATGAAGTTCGGCTGGGACTTCGATCAGATGTCCGCGCTCTTCTTCATCATGGGTGTGATCGCGGGAGTCGTCGGAGGTCTTGGCGTCAACGGGACGGCGGAAGCGTTCGTCGAGGGATTCCGCTCGATGGCGTTCGCGGGTGTGCTGATCGGTTTTGCGCGCGCGATCTACGTGGTGGCGGAGCAGGGTCAGATCATCGACACGATCGTGAACGGCCTGTTCGCGCCGTTGTCGCATTTTCCGGTGGGTGTCGCGGCAGCGGGCATGATGGTAGTGCAGCTGCTGGTGCATTTTCCGGTGCCGAGCGTCAGCGGCCAGGCGGTGCTGACGCTGCCGGTGCTGGTGCCGTTGTCGGATCTGCTCGGACTGTCGCGGCAGGTGACGGTGCTCGCGTACCAGTACGGCGGCGGGCTGAGCGACATTCTCGTGCCGACCAATGGCGCGTTGATGGCGATTCTTGCGGCGAGCGGAGTGCCGTACGGCAAGTGGATCAGGTTCCTGACGCCAGTTTATGTTGGCCTCTTCGTGATTGGACTCGTCGCTGTTGGGATTGGGATCGTGATCGGGCTCGCGTAGAGGCCGTAGAGTCTTGGCGAGCCCCGCTTCGGAGGCACATCGAATACCGAAGCAGGGGGCTGCAAGCCTTACAACCCGATAGCTGATTAGCCATTCCGGTGACGCCTCGACGCGCGGAGCCGGGACTTGCGCAGATATATCGTCCGATATAGCTTCAGCGCCGAAAGATATATCGCCAGTACTATCACAGGCGCTAGCTGGCGCCTGACTGGCTCGACAGATCCAATTCTCGCGAGGGTATCTCAATGAACGGGGGACATTGCAGGCCGGGGTTCGCGTGGGCGTTTGGGACGCGGCCGGAGAACTTTGGGTTTGACGCTGGGGCTTTTTGGGGTGGTCGCGGCAAATCGCGCGGCGGTCCGTTCGGTGGCGGGAGAATGTTCGACCAGGGGCACCTGAAGTTCGTGATTCTTCGCCTGCTCGACGAGAAGCCGCGCCACGGTTACGAGATCATCAAGGAGATCGAGGAGCGCTTCGGCGGCATGTACTCGCCAAGTCCGGGAACGGTCTACCCAACGCTGACGATGCTCGAGGATCTGGGTTACGCGCGAGCGAGGCCCGAGGAAAGTGGCAAGAAGATTTACGAGATCACCGACGAAGGGCGTGCGCATCTCGCTGAGAACCAGCCGCTGATCGATGACATCTTTTCGCGCATCGCGGATTTTGCTCAAAGCATTTTCGGAGAGCCGATGATGGAGGTGCACCGCGGATTCAAGAACATCGGCCGCGCGATCTATGCATCGAAGAGTGCGTCGAGGTCACCCGAGCAAATCAGAAAGATCAAGGAAATCCTCGACCGCGCAGCGAGCGACATCGAAGCGGTGTAAAGGTTCGCGGATCTCGCTGGGCCGAGGCGCGCGCAAGATTAGCAGCGCCTGAATTCTCACGGACGCGGTCGATGGGTTTACCTGCGGCGGGTCAAAACGGCTCGATTCGAGGGCGGCGACCGCGTTCAACCATTCGTCGGCGGGCAGATCGGAATGCGACAGCGACTCCAGCTCGAGTTCGATGGCGGCGCATTGCTGCGAAGTCGCGACCTTTCGGGCGCGAGCGGCGATGATCGAGCGGGTCGAGCGGAGATGAGGCGGTGCGCTTTGAATCGCCGAATCAATGCGACTGGTGATATGTTTGCGCCGCACCGCGCTCGATGCCCCAACACCAGCTGCCGAGGATGCTCTCTCGTGCGTGCACCAGCTCTCAATCGCACGAACGGCGCGCTCGGAATCAACAGGATCTGTTCGAATCTCGTCGACGCCGGCGCACAGGCACGCTTCGATTTGTGCGTCAACATCAGTCGACACCCTGCCTGCAATGCCAACCAGAAGCTGCTGTCGTCCGAATGAGGACGTGGACCCGCGCTCACGGTGGTCCACGGAGATCGCGACCACGAAACCGGAGCGTGGTGCACCGACCGTAGCGACGATTGTGTCGTCGTTGTCCGCGTCGTCGCGGGTTGCCCAGCTCTCAAGAATCGACCGGAGGCGCTCGGTCTTCGCAGGCATGCTCTCGGCCAACGAGTCGGTGGTGGACGCACCATTCTCGACACGAGCGGCCTCTGACAAGGGATCTGGCTGGCTCGTTCCGACCGAGCTTAGGGCGATCGTCCATTTGCGCTTCACGATCATCTCAGCGTCGAGCACCGCTGCGGCACTTGGGGGCGGACGCAGGATATGTACATCGACTCGGGCATGACGCGACCCCATTCGCGCGACACGCCCCACTCGCTGTTCCATTCGCGCGAGCGTCCATGGGATATCCAGATGAACGACTATCTGTGCGTCCTGCAGATTCACTCCCTCACTTAGCAGGTCTGTCGTGAGGAGAAGATCAATCGCCTCGGCGGGCCCCGGCGGCGGGAAGTGGCTCGCGTGTGGAGCGAAACGGCCGATTGCTTCGCGCCGTGTGAGCGCGCCTCCTGCCACTCTCGCACCATGGGAAGTGAGCATCGCGACGCGCCCGGCAGCGGCCAATCGGCGGAATAGCATGGACACCGTCTCGGAGTACTGAGCAAAGGCGACGATCTTTGCGCCGGCGTGCGATCTCATGATATCCGCCATGATTCCCGCTCGCTCATCGTCCGTCACGGTCGCGTGAGAGAATCGCGCGCGAAACTTCTGCAACGCGTTCAGGTGCACACGAATCGCATCACGGAGCTCAGTATGGTTGGGTGTGGACGAGGAGAGCAGCTCCGGAAATCCCAACTGTAACGCACCATCGCCGTAGGTCCAGGTCTCGAGCTCGCGCGCAGTCGGATAGGTCCCGGCTTCCAGCGATGTGCACAGCGCCGTCGCCCGAGCGATGCGCCGTCGAACCGCCTCATGCAGAGCGGCTTCGCTTGACGCCCATTGATGCACGAGACCTCGACCGATGAGGACACCGCCGAGTCCGCCGTCGCGAACGGGGAGGGGCAGCGGGAGGTTCATCAACTCCTCAACCACTCTCCGGTCATCGGCAAGCGGATGATGCGTCGGGAGCGACACCGCGGGGATGGGAACCGTCCCCACCAGTTGTGCATGCTCGCGCCGCACGACACAGATCGCGAGCTCGGCGGATGTCATCGAACGTGCTCTCGATCCCAAGAACAGGGAGAGCAGGGCTACGAGATCTGCGCGTCGATTGTGAATTGGTGTCGCGCTTAGAAGCAGCACCCGCGCTCCTCGAGCGAGCGAGGCGAGCGCGAAGTACCTGTTGGTCGCAGGATTTCTCGCATGATGGGCTTCATCCACGACAATCAGGTCGTAGCGCACACGCTCAGCCGCTGCCGCCCGATGCCGGCGCAAGTCGCCCGCGTCCGCGCGACTCAGCGCCTCGAACGTGACTATGTCTGCAACTGTTCGTGTCGCTACGAGCGCGTCACGCCACATTGAGGTGAGCGCTGCGGGGGCGACTACCAGACAGCGCGCGTGGTGCTGTGCCACTGCGGTTGCCACGTAAGTCTTGCCCATGCCCACATCGTCGCAGAGCAGCGCGCCACCGAATTGATCCAGAGCGGCTCGCAAGCGTGCCACCGCCGAGATCTGGTGCGGCTGCAGGGAGATGGATCCGACGCTTGCCTGCGACGGAGTTTCGGCGAGGATAAGCCGGGCAATCCGGGACCGCACGGCAGCAGCGGATTCTAGTCGCAGTCGACAGTCCAGGAAAGCAGAGGCTGCACGTCGGTGAGGCTAAGTTGGTACGCATCCAACACGGCGCTTAGAAGCTCATCGTCCGTGGGGATATCGCCGCGCATCGCTCGCGCGCCCAACGGGGCCAGGAGCGTGCGAGCGCGGTTCCAGCCATCCGGAATCGGCAGAAGCGAAAGAGTCCAGCCGAGGTACCGTCGATAGCCTCCCCGAGCCGGCTCGGCGAGTGAGTTGAGCCACGCTGCCGCGAGTGAGCTGTTGAGGAGTGTTGCGAGAGCATGAGCATCGCTCTGCGTGGCACAGCTCACGACATAGCAGCTGTTGAGGGCGACAAACGGCTCCCGCGCCTCGAGGATTGTCGCGCGGGGGGTCAATCCGAAGTCAGCCCAGACAACCCGCGGCCGCTCGTGACTCGCGCTCTCGGTGCGGAAGACCGACCACCAGGGGGATCGGCCGTGGAGATCGCTTCGTGCGCTCAACAAGTGGTGAAAGGGGAGCAGCCACCGGCGCGCGAGCGGCGGAAGCTCGCGTCGAGGTCGACCGTGCTCGTCGTGAGGCCACAACAGATACTCGCGCGGACCCGTCAGAGTCCATTTATCCAGCGTCTCCCCGCGAATGAGCGGACGAAGCATGCCGCGCTCGATCAGGCCCGTGCGGCCGCCGGCGGATATGCACGCAACGTCTCCGTCGATCGACTCGACGCGCACGATATAGGCGCTGTTGCATCCCGTCTTGACTCCCAGGAGCGGGCGGCCGAAATCGCTTCGAAATAATGGAACGCCGGCACACGCGACTCGATCGAACGCACGCCGGGCGCGCGGCGGGATGAGCACCCATGGACTGCCTGGTGTGTCATCGACGGGCAGCAGCTCTCGCGGATAGGTCCACCGGATCGTACCCTGAGTCGTGCGAACGGCCGCCCGGACCGCCGGCCGCGAATCGCCGGAACGATCTGTCCGTTTGCGGGCAACCAGAAGCGACGGATAGACGGCGGCGTCGAACCGCGAATGCGATTCGGCCAGATCCTCGAGCGCGACGATGTCCATGCGGTCAAACAGGAGGTGACGGACTCCTCCGCCGGCGAGGGAACGCCACAACTTGGTTGGAAGTAGCAACGCCATTGTGCCGCCGGGGCGGAGCAGCTCACACGATCGCTCGACGAAGAGTGATGAGAGGTCAATCTGGGCCGCGAAGCCGCGTCCGGCGCCGGCGAATGTCGCGCCGCTTTCCCACGCAGCGTTTCGATATACCGCGAAATCCCGCCTCAGCCGCTCCCGCGATGTCTCCGCGATGTGATGCACGCGGACCCATGGCGGATTGCCGATGATCACATCGAACCCGCCGGCAGCGGCCACATCGGAGAAGTGCGCGGCAAAGGTGAAGGGAAGCGCAGCACCCGCGCGTAACGCTTTTGTTCGCTGGGCGATCTCTCTCAGGCGAGATCGAATGCCAGCGAGACGGAGTCTGGTGTTGGCGTCCGGAGCGTGACGGTCACCAAAGAGATCTCTGGCCCGCAGCGCGATGAGTATCTCCCTACGTTCAGCGCTCATTCCAGCTTGTCTGTGTTTCAGCGCATCGAGCGCAGCCACGCGCTCCAGGCGATCCAGCGCATCCCCAAGAGTGCGCTTCCTGGGCCCCACCGCCCTCATGTAACGAGCGCGAAGGGTCACGATCTTTCTCCCGCTGACCGGGCCAGCCCGATCATCGAATGGTCCGCCCGCGAGGGAGTCGCCGACGCGGATGTGCCGGTCGAGATTGGGGAGCGGAGCGATGCGCATCGGGTCGGCGCCGTCGCTGTCGATCGCGATCGACAGCCACAGGCGCAGCTCGCAGAGCCAGACAGCCATCGGATTCAAGTCGACGCCAAAGATCGAGGACGTCAGCACGCGCCGCCGGATGTCGGCGATAGAGCCGGGTTCACCGTGCTCCTTCCGTAACATTGCGATCTGTTCGAGCGTGTGGACGAGGAACGCGCCCGACCCGCACGCGGGATCCAGGACCTTGATGCGGCGAAGCGCATCTATGCGGCCGGCGCCGTCAGGGAGCGACGCGAGAGCGTGCCCGGTGACATCTTCCACGAGATCCTGGGGCGTGTAGAACGCGCCGCTCGTCTTGCGATCGGGTGCCGCCATGAGAGCCTCAAACGTCTTGCCCAGGATCTCGGGATCGATCGACGCTTCGGACCAATCAGTCGAGTCTTCGCGGCCGCTGAAGCGAAAGTGGGATAGAAGGGATCCGTAAGCGTTTCCGAACGATTCGTCGGTGAACACGCTGCCGCGTCGCTGCTTCTCGAGATGGGACCGCGCGAAGAGCCCACCGTTGAGAAATGGAATTCGCCCGAACTGCTTCGCTCGTGTCGAGCGGGCGCGCACAGCGGTGTTCAGCGTTCCGAAGAAGAGAGGCTCCAGCAATCTCTGCTGGTATCGGCCGCCTTCGGAAATGCAACGCGCGTATCCGTTGCCCAGAAAACCGAAGTCGCCGTTGAGCCATCCTCTGGTCTCGAGAAACGAGAGGAAGATAAGTCGCGAGATGTAGAGCAGCGCGAGCTCGGCCCGCTCGACCTGGCTTACTCGGCCGCTCAGGGAATCGGCAAGCTCAGCGACGACTCCCTGAAGAGCCGAAAAGAATCGTCTTGTGATTGCCTCGCGACCGAGAACATCTAGCCACCGGGAGTGGGTGACCAGATCGGATTCGCCAACCGCCGCGGAGAGCGCACACAGAGTCTCAGCATCGCTGGTGTAGAGCTTGTCGGTCCTGCACACGGGTGAAGCGACGCGAATGCGTGACCGTGCCGAAGTCCAGCACGCGATCGCGAACTCGCTTGCTGCTGGCCGGAAAGCGCAGACGATCCAGAGAAATTGTGGAGCGCTTTGCGAAAATGCCTTTGCCGTCGACCCAAGAGTCGGCCGGAGGTCGGAGTCGCCTTCCAGCTCCAGGACGAGGCCACGGAGACAATCAGTTCCGATTGCGATTCTCGCGGAGCGGATGTTGTCGGGAAGTCCAAGGGTCGAGCGAGTCTTCCTGTCGAGTGGCAGCGGTGGCCCGCTGAAACCGAGCTCCCCTAGAATCGAGTTCGCTCCCTCGACTGAGCGCGCAAGTCGCAGAAGTCCGAGAGCACGCTCGAGGGATTGCACCCATCGAGCCTATTCATGCCAAGGCCTATGACTTACATCATTCGGTGGCTACGTGACGCGAATCGCTGCGGTGATGTGGGACCAATCTGCTAGGGCTCGAACGCTTTCTTCTCCGACAGCCGTCGTCTCTGTCTGTACGCGCCCATTTTACTGCGAGATGTAAGTCCGCCCCTTCCAGCTCACGCGCCGCCCGCGGATTGCCGCCGTGAAGAAGATGTGGAGCAGCACCAGCGCGCCAAGCGGATACGCCAGCGCGTGGAGCGGGTTCTCGCCTACGGTGATGTAGACGACGATCCACCAGAGGAGCGTCACCGCGCCCGAGATCGCCGCCCACACGAGGAGTGTGCCGCTGCTCGCGAGGCCGCCCACCGCCAGTGCCAACGCCAGAGGAGGAAGCAGCTCCATGAGTGGCGGCATCAACAGGAAGAGCGGAAAGATTGTCCGGCCCACTTTCCCGAACGGCACCGAGTCCAGCCCGCCGGCGAAAACATTCTTCTGCCAGCCTCTGATTATCTCGCGCAGCGACGCGTACATGCGAGTCGATAGCTGGTTCAGGCCGAGCATCATCACGACTCTCTTGCGCGCGGCGAAGAAGCGTTGCGCGAGCATTAAGTCCTCTGCTACTGACGAACGTACGCTCGCGTGCCCGCCGATCGCATTGTAGCTGTCGTGTGTGACGAAGATGCACTGCCCGTTGGCGATCTTATCGCGCACGTTTGTCGACTGTGTGATCGACTCCGTGCCACCGTAGCGCATCGCGAGGATCGTGAAGATCTGCGGCTGGATCACCTTCTCCCAGAATCCGCCGAGCTCCTGGCGCCCGGCAACGGAGAAGAGCTGGGCCCTGGTGCGGTGCATGGCGTTCATCGAACGCGTCACCAGATCCGCGCCATGTACCGTGTCGGCGTCGGTGAACTGGAGGACGCTGCCGTGCGCGACTTTCGCGCCGGTCGCGCACGCCCACTGCTTGCCGAACCAGCCCTCCGGCAGTGGCGGCGATGTTATGAAGCGCGCGCGCGGATCACGTTGGGCCGCCTCGCGCGCGATCTGCGCGGTTCCATCCGTCGAGCTGTCGTCGACGACGATGAGCTCGAGATTCGGGTACGTCGTCGAGAGAATCGACGTCACGCAGCGCGCGATGTTGTGAGCCTCGTTGCGCGCGGGAACGATCACCGACACGAGCGGCGGATTCTCGAGAGGGATGTCGCTCTCGTCGTCCAGCGAGCGCGAGTGGCGTAGCCGGAAATACGTCACGACCGGTGGAATGATCCACGGCAGCGACCAGAGGAAGGCGGCGGGATAGTGCATCAATAAAAAAACGGGGCGCCGCAAAAACGCGACGCCCCGCGGGAACGGGAAGAGTTAAGGCTTTCCGCCGCCCCCACCTCCGGGCGGACGGCCAC
>Ga0066795_10000176_pt1 | contig 10027 bp, 12 predicted proteins | sample PersoiDNA2013191_FD_70940 | JGI IMG/M metagenome (GOLD analysis project Ga0066795, IMG submission 70940) | Permafrost soil microbial communities from the Arctic, to analyse light accelerated degradation of dissolved organic matter (DOM) -... | ecosystem: Environmental > Terrestrial > Soil >... | reverse complement strand
CAAGACCACGCTGTTCCAGTTACTGTTGCGGTTTTACGATGTGACGGATGGCGTCATCCGCCTCAACGGGCGGGACATCCGCCAGTTGTCTTTGCACGATCTGCGCGACAAGATCGCGATCGTGCCGCAAGACCCGGTGATCTTCTCGGCCAATGCGCTGGAGAACATCCGCTACGGGCGCCCCGCTGCCAGCGACGCAGAGGTGATGGCCGCCGCCAGAGCGGCGCTGGTGGACGAATTCATCGCCCGTCTGCCGGATGGATATCAAACATTTTTGGGCGAGCGCGGCACGCGCTTGTCCGGCGGGCAACGCCAGCGCATCGCGATCGCGCGCGCGATCCTGAAGAACGCCCCGCTGTTGCTGCTGGACGAAGCGACCAGCGCGCTGGACGCGGAATCCGAAATCCTGGTGCAGGAAGGCCTGAACGCCGCGATGCAAGGCCGCACCACGCTGATCATCGCGCACCGGCTGGCCACCGTGCAGAAAGCCCATCGCATCGTGGTGCTGGAACACGGGCGCATCGTCGAAACCGGAACCCCGGAAGATCTGCGCAAACAGAGCGGGCTTTACGCGCGGCTGGCGAGGTTGCAATTCGACGTTTGAAAAATTTCTCATGCACATTGATAGAGGGGGCTGAACTTGTACTTTTGGGTATTCTTTTAGGGAAACACTCACCACGAACGGACTTATTCAGCGCTTCCTTAGATCCATTCGAGAATATAATGCACATGGAATATGTAAGGATTCGTATAAGTCAGTGAAAAATTCCGGACTGCCGGGCAGCGCTGAGCGGCAAATGAACGGAAACTTGCCAAGGCTGAATTTTAGTTAGCTGAAAATAATTACCAAGGAAAATCATGAAGAATTACTTAGCGGCAATAATGAGTGCGATCATTTTAACGATGAGTGGGAATGTTCTGGCTGCGCCCATGACCAAGGATCAGGGTGACGCGATACTCAAGGAACTTCGCGAGATCAAGCAGCTGCTGGCAAGGCCGCAACAGCAGCAGGCCCAGGCAGCACCGTCAGCTCCGCAGGCGCCACAAATCATGAAAGTCAAGGGCGATGCAATATATGTGCTCGGCAAAAGCGATGCGCCGCTGACCATGGTGGAGTTTACCGACTACCAGTGCCCGTACTGCGGCCGGTTCGAGACGACCACTTTCCCCGAGATCAAAAAGAACTTTATTGACACCGGCAAGTTGCGCCTGATCCTGCGTGACCTCCCTCTGGGGGATATGCATCCGTTCGCGCTGAAAGCCGCCCAGTCCGTGCACTGCGCCGGAGATCAGGGCAAGTATTGGGAGATGAAAGAATTGGTATTCAAAAACCAGAACAAGATCGATGTCGATTCGCTGGCCGGTTATGCAAAAGATCTTGCGCTCAATGGCGATACCTTCAAGAGCTGCATGGCCGATGGCAAACATCTGAAGGAGATTGGTGACGAAGCCAAATATGCCCAATCGCTGGGTATCACCGGAACGCCGACGTTCATACTCGGCAAGACCGCGGGTGACACGGTGGAGGGCCGGGTGATCGTCGGAGCTCAGCCGCTTGCTGTCTTTGAAGCGGCGATCAACGAGATGCTCGGGAAGCACTGATTCGGCATTACTCATCAGTCAGAAATAAAGGCGACATTTGAATAATCGGAATCTTGTCGTTCACATGCTCTGCTTTGGAGCGTAGTTTTTATTCCAATTTGCATTAGAAGCAGCGCTAATTGTAGGAGCGGGCCATGCCCGCGAACCTCTTGGTCGCGGGCATGGCCCGCTCCTACACCTGCAAAATTATGGTCGTATTTAACGCACTTTGGAATTATATGGAGTGCGCAGGCATGTCTGCGCTTTTAGAAAGCGGCGACACGTACACCCGCAAGGGGTACGCCGTGGTTGTAAGGGGCTGAAGCCCCAACAACACACGCAGGCCGCACTCCAGACTATCAGCCCAAGACCGGATAATCCGTATATCCCTTCGCTCCGGGCGTATAGAACGTGTCCATGTCGGGCGCATTCACCGCTGCGCCGGTCTTCCAGCGGGCAACCAGATCCGGGTTGGCGAGGAACGGCCGGCCCACGGCGATCAGATCGCATTTGCCCGCGGCCAGATCGCTTTCGGCGCGTGCGGCATCGTAGCCGCCGGAGAGGATCAGCTTGCCCTTGAACACGCTGCGGAACATCTTCTTGATCGAGTCAGGCACAACTGGCGCACCCTGCGGTGAGTGGTCGACCAGGTGGATGTAGACCAACCCGCGTGCATTGAGCTGCTGCGCAAGATAGGTGTAATCCGCTTCCATCGCGTCGTACAGTGGCATGTCGTTGAACACGCCGTACGGTGACAGGCGTATGCCGACCTTGTCCTTGCCGATGGCTTTGATCACTGCGTCGGCGACTTCGAGCACGAAGCGCGCGCGGTTTTCGATCGCACCGCCGTAGCGGTCGGTGCGCTGATTCGAGTTCGGGCGGATGAACTGCTCGAGCAGATAACCGTTCGCGCCGTGCAATTCGACGCCGTCGAATCCCGCCGCCACGGCGTTCTTTGCGCCTTGGGCGAATTCCTCGATGGCGGTCTTGATGTCAGCCTCGGTCATCGCCTGCGGCATGGCATTCTGTTTCATGCCCTCGGCATCGGTGTACATGTCGCCGGCGGCTGCCACTGCCGACGGCCCCAGCACCCGTGCGCCCGCCGGCAGATTGAGCGGATGGCCGACGCGCCCGCAGTGCATGAACTGCATGAATATCTTCGCGCCCTTGGCGTGAACCGCATCGGTGACGAGTTTCCAGCCCGCGATCTGCGCGGCGGAAAATATCCCCGGTATGCGCGGATAGCCCAGGCCGTTCGGAGATGTCGAGGTGCCTTCGCTGATGATGAGCCCCGCAGATCCGCGCTGCGCGTAATATTCCGCCATCAGTTGGTTCGGGATATTCCCGGTGGCGCGGCTGCGCGTCAGCGGCGCCATGACCAGATGACTCTGCAGTGTGAGTGTTCCCAGTGTGGCTTTTGAAAATAGCTGTGACATGGTGGTTCCTTCTGAACAGTGATTGGGATAATTTAAGAATAAGGAAAATGGTTGGGCGCGCGATGCCAAAAACGAAATGTTCCCCGCACATAAAATAAACAGATTATTACCAGTGTCGCTTGCAGGGGAAAGGAGTTGGCAATGCAGTTGTTAATATACTCCGAATCAGACGGGTCAGCATCATTAAACATTCCAGACAGACACATGACTCGCATGCTCTTATTTAATCACATCAATAAGTGCATCCAGATCACCGCTGCGCTCTTGATACGTAGGCGTGTAGAGTGTGGGTGAGTTAGATGGTGTTCGAAGAGCCTATGGAAAAGGAAAATATCGAAGGTGCCCCAATTCCGATATGACGTAATTTGTATACCTTGGCGAAGGCTAAAGATGAAATTTCGTCAGTTTTATTATTTATCTGACATTTGCAAAATACATCCATATCCCCCGCTGCACCAATATCGGCGCCACTCTGGTCAATTCAAACTTTGTCTTGGCATGTAATATGCTCGTTCTTTTGTCAAGGATAGAAAATCCAGATTCGGTGGTAACAAGCCGTCATACCATGGAAGCAGAAGGAGGTGTGTCATGAAAGTCACTATGAACATGAGCAACTACGAAATCGAGCATGAAACGATAGAGGCCGAGTACAGCGATGAGATTTTGTGCGCCGGTTGGAATCCTGAAATTGACTCCGTGTGTCAGCAGCTGCAGCTTGTGCCGACTGCCCAACAGCTGATTATGCCGGCTGACCTTGCGACGGAAGTTGCGGAGCTATTTTTGAAAAAGATGCATTCCTATCCGCTCTAACTGAGTGGTGGTTTTTTATTGCGGCCAGAAAAAGCCACAAGAAATGTTACGGGGGTGGTTCAATCAACTTCCACCGTAGGGTTTATTCCTCGCTTCCCCTATTACCCACCTTATATCTTTTGCAGCCATCAGGCGGGTTTATTTGGTCTTGTGCTCCAGCGCAATGCCGAACAACTCCAGAGCAACGCCCAGGATAAGCAGCAGCGCACCCGGCCAAGCTTCAGGAGCGAGGAGCATCAGCATTGCGCCCAGCACCACCATGATCACTGCGATGGTGCGCCGGGTGCGTGGATTCTTTATCATATGACCTCCCCCACTATTCCTTGGTGTGTGTTTTAAGTATAGATTACATGATGGCTTTCGGTCGACATGTTTCTCGGCCGATTTGCCAGGGTGTTAATCATTATGCAATGACGGAGATCACCATGAAGAAACTGAAACATGAAGCGGAATTATTCAAAGGCGCACTGCTTGCGGGTGTGAAATACGCGGAGGGACGCGGCGTGGTCGAGTTCGAAGCAACGGATTCGGCAAGCGAGAAACTCCTGTACATCAACAGGCTGTTGGTTCACGATAAAGTCATCCAGCCCTTGCCCGAAGATCAGGTCGCTGAAAAAACGCTGAGACACAAACTGGCGATCTGGTATGCAAAACAATTGCCGAAAGATCATCCACTTTTACAATAAATAAATGGCTGGCTCGATCCGCCCCCCATTAATCGCACGAACATTAACTCGACATTCGCATCCGGTTTACAGAGATGAATACAGACGACAACACAGAAAAATTCCGCATCGATAAGTGGCTATGCGCCGCACGTTTCTTCAAGACGCGCTCACTGGCGGCTGACGCTGTCGAGTGCGGCAAAGTGCATATCAATGAAGCGCGCGTCAAACAGGCCAAGTCGGTCGTGGTGGGAGACATGCTCACCATCAATATCGGTCAGAAACAATATGTGGTCGAGGTGCTGGCATTGTCCAATCGGCGCGGTCCTGCATCCGAGGCGCAGAAGCTGTATCGTGAGACCGATGCCAGCCGTCAGCGGCGCGAGGCCATTGCCGCACAACTCAAGGCACAGCCGCAGCCTTTCTTTTTCAAGGGCAGGCCGACCAAACGCGACCGGCGCGAGATCGAGCATTTCAAGAAAGGGAGGTGATATCAGCTCCGACATACAGCCGGCATACAGAATCAGATCTGCAAAACGTTGGCAACTGAGTCCGGTTCTGTGCCAGGCATAGATGTCATTTCGACCCGTCAAATAGCATCTCCAGACGCATGCCGAGTGAGGGGCTCGATCGGTAATTGTTTATTTTTGGAAAATGCAGTTGCGGGCTTAATTCGAAGAACATCCAATCCCGATGCAATCGGTAACGATAAAGTATCGATACCACATAATCCGTCACCTGAGACTCCGGGTTAGTGACCCCGATAGCACTAGCCTGATACAGCAAGGCAGTACGATCATTCACGGTGTGGTAGATCGACAGATCCTGGCGCAGGTCGAAGTTCTGTTTGTCATTGAGCCATGTTGCATTACTGGTGGCGCGAAACAGAACCGGTTCGCTCAAAAAATGTTCCAGGTCAAGCTGGGTGGTTTCTCCTGCACCTATGGTATCGAACCAATATACTGACTCGGCAGCTTTCATCCGCCACTGATCCAGAGAAACCGAGTAGCTGCCCCTTGCACGCGCGAAGGGATTTATTCTTATGCCTTGAAATTTAAGCCCCGCATCAGCACTCAAGTGCAATGCCTGTAATTCTGCTTTTATCTTCTCATAGCGCACCGCTATGCCATAACTTTGCGGTGCGGAAACCTGATTGGTAAGGGGTGAATTTTGGGTTTGAATTGGCTCGCCGGTAATATTTTGATCGGGGTTGGACTCCAGCAATAGATGCAACCGCTTTTCCGTGGAAGGTAAGTTCAAATTGGCTCTTGCTGAAAGCACGAACTTGCGGTCACCGCCATATCCGGACACTCTGGCAAGGTCCAGTTGCATCACGGTTTTATTGCTTTCCTGGTAATTGCGATCATTGCCAAAAAAACGATCGATATCGGTTGCGAAGCTGACGATCTTCCCGGATAAATAATCACGCTTAACATCAATAGAATCAAGTAGATCAGACGATTGTTCAGGTTGCGCCGATTGTGCAGGTTGTGCAGGTTGTGCAGGTTGTGCAGGTTGTGCAGGCTGTTCAGCGCCAAGCAACTTCAAGGGAGAAAGAAGAGTGATACCCAACAGCAGACTCAACGAAAGGCTGGAAGGCCGGACAGAATTTTGTTCGGGAGGGGACATATCACGCAGATATTACACAATCCGGGCGCATAAGCGGAGTTTGATCTGACGTATCAATGTCAGCAAAAGTCCGAAATCGGTTGGCTGAAATTATCGATGGCGGAGTATACTTTTGCCTCGTTAAAAGGCGATGTTCCCGATGGGAATGAGCCGGCGTTCACGCACCATGACGATATTATTGAAAGGAGCGATTCATGTTTATTTCACAATACGGTTCAGTGTCACGATGGCTTCCGGCGCTGCTCGCCACTTTTGGTTTGGTAGTATGGGCCGTGAACAGTCACGCATCCCCCCAATCCGATGCCCAGCAAGCAGTAAATTACAAACAGGCGGTTGCCAGCCCGATCAGAACCGATGATGACAGGGGTGCAGATGCCAAGCGCAAGCCGCTGGAATTCCTGCAGTTCACAGATGTGCGGCCCGGTATGCGGGTACTGGATATTGCGGCGGGCGCTGGTTACACCACGCAATTGCTTGCGCTGGCCGTTGGAAAAAACGGCATTGTCTGGGCACAAGGGACCCGATCATCGCAGGCACTTGAGCAGCGACTGTCCAGTCATCCGCAAGCTAACATCGTTCCGGTTATACGGCCTTTCGAGGACCCGGTACCCGATGACGCAGCCAGGCTGGATTTGATCACCATCATCATGAACTATCACGATATCGCCTACATGCCCGTAGACCGCACCAAGATGAACCAGCGGCTGTTCAATGCGCTGAAACCGGGTGGACATCTGGTTGTGCTGGATCATTCGGCCAAGACGGGTAGCGGCATATCGGCGGCCAAGACCCTCCATCGTATCGACGAGAAGGTCGTGGTGGACGAGTTTCGGCAAGCCGGTTTCCGGCTGGAGCAGGAAGGCGATTTCCTGAAAAATCCGGCCGACCCCCGCGAACAGGCTTTCTTCGATATGAAGATACAGACAGACAAATTCGCACTGCGCTTCGTCAGGCCTTGATGGGTCAGCCTGATAGCCGCAAAAAATCGAGGATAACGATGAAAACCGCATTGATCACCGGAGCCAGCCGCGGCATCGGCCTGGAGTTTTGCCGGCAGTATGCCGCAGAAGGCTGGCGTGTTCTGGCTTGCAGCCGCCATCCCGAAAAGTCGGAAGCGCTGGCCAAACTGGCGGCTCAGTATCCCGAGCTGATTGAAACGCATGCTCTGGATGTCGCAGATCATGCGCAGATCGAGCATTTGGCGCAGGTGCTGGAGGGTGAATCCCCCGCCCCTGCATACATAGACCTGCTGATAAACAACGCCGGCATCTGTCCTGATTCCGATAAAAGAGGTTTTGGCCATACCGATTATGCGGAATGGACGCGGGCATTCCGCATCAACACCATGGCGCCGCTCAAGATGGCCGAGACATTCGCCACACAAATCGCCCGCAGCAAGCAAAAAACCATCGTGACCATCACCAGCAAAATGGGCAGCATTGCGGACAATGGCGGAGGCGGCAGTTACCTTTACCGCACCAGCAAAACGGCGGTGAATATGGTTGTGAAGAGCCTTGCCATCGATCTGAAGCCAAGCGGAATCACTGCGGTAGTATTCCATCCGGGTTGGGTCAAGACCGATATGGGCGGGCCGAATGCATTGATCTCCGCGGAGCAAAGCGTATCAGGCATCCGGCAGGTGATCAGCCGACTCACGCTGGCCGACTCCGGGAAATTTTTCGGTTATGATGGCCAGGTGATTCCATGGTAATCATGAACAAATTCCGAAAATACGTTGGCGGGACATACACATTAATCTGATAAGGAGAAAAATATGGAAGTATTGCAAAAGATATTCATTTCCGTCGCGGTAATCTTTGTTGTTGGCGGCCTGGTCTGGTTCATTTTCATCGCCCATTGAGTGGCCATTGCCGGCCGTCAGGCTATCGGCGGACGGTTGCGATCCAAACAATTGCAGCGGGTTGAAAAATGAAAAAAGACTTTTGGCTTGAGCGTTGGGAACGGGAAGAGATCCATTTTCACCAGGATGAGTTCAACCCTTATCTGCACCAATACTGGCATGATTTGCACCTTGCCCGCGACAGCCAGGTATTCGTGCCGCTGTGCGGCAAAAGCCACGACATGTTATGGCTGCTCGAGCAGGGTCACCGGGTCCTGGGAGTGGAACTGAGCGCCATTGCGGTGCAGGCGTTCTTCAAGGAAAACGGCTACACCCCGCAACATGACGTCCGCGGAAAATTCGACAGCTGCGAAGCGAATGGCATCCGTATCCTGTGCGGCGATTTTTTCGACTTGAGCAAGGATGATCTGGCAAATGTGACCGGGGTGTACGACCGCGCATCGCTGATCGCGCTGCCGCCGGAAATGCGCGAACGCTATGTCCGCCACCTGGTGAGCATCCTGCCGCCCGCAACGCAGATCCTGCTGATCACTTTGGATTATCCCCATCCGGAAATGCAGGGCCCGCCGTTTTCGGTTTCTTCGGGCGAAGTGGAAGCGCTTTATCGCGAGCACGCCGAGGTGCGTTTGCTGGCTCAACTGGACGTGCTGTCACAAAACCCGCGCTTTCAACAACGCGGCTTGAGCCGGTTGCGGGAAAACATCTTTCTGCTGACGCTGCGCTAGATTGAATATCGCCGCTGCCGATCCGCATCAGCCTACGCGCAAATTTTTATGTGATCGTGACAAGTTCCTGAAATAGTGACGGGGCCAGATGTGATAGCATAAAAATTCCATGCCACCCCGACAGCCAAACACTTACCCGTTGAAACTTCACCGCACTATGTCATCCATGAAGCGCTTCCTGGCCTGGGTGCCGCTATTTGTTGCACGGAGCGACACTGCAGCAACACATTGCAGGAGGGCAAAGCGGTGCTAGTGCTCTCCCTGCTGCTGATCGTCAGCATCACTGCCGCTGTCTTCTACATCATCCTCATCAGGCGCAGGCTGGCCCGCGACATCGCCGAGCGCAAACAGTCCGAGCAACGCGAACAAACCCGCAATCATGTGCTGGAACTGTTGGCCGATGGCTCACCGCTCGCCACGATACTGGGCGCCATCGTGCGCGGTGTGGAGCAGGAGCGGCCGGACATGCTTTGCAGCATCATGCTGCTCGACAGTGAGGGCAAACATCTTCTGAACGGCGCGGCTCCCAGCCTGCCCGATTTTTACAACGATGCGATCGACGGGTTCGGGATAGGCATCGGCGCCGGTTCTTTCGGCACAACTGCCTTCACCGGTCAGCGCGTCATCGTCGAAGACGTCCGGACCCATCCTTACTGGGCGCCCTACAAGGAACTCACTGCCAGGGCAGGACTGGGCGCATGCTGGTCGGAACCCATCCGTTCCGCTTCCGGCAAAGTACTCGGCACCTTCGCCATTTATCATCATCAGGCGCATCACCCGGCGGATGAAGAGATCCGCCTGATCGAACAAACCGCCAATCTGGCCGAGATCGCGCTGGGACGCAGCCGTGCCGACCAGGCACTCAAGGAGAGCGAGAAACTGCTTTCCGATATTCTGGAAAACGTCACCGCCTACATCTACATGAAAGATGCAAATGGCCGCTACCTGTTCGCCAACCGCCTGTTGCGCGAGCGCTTCGCCGCGCCGATCGAAGAGATCGTGGGCTACGACGATACCAAATTCTTCGATGCCGATACCGCCGCCGAAATGCGCAAGGAAGACATGCGCGTTTTGCAGCATGGCGAGACCATTCAGGCCGAGGAGACCAATCACAACCTGCTCACCGGAGTGATGGATGTCTTCCTTTCGGTAAAGCTTCCGCTAAGGCGCGAGGACGGCAGTATCTACGCTTTGTGCGGTATCTCTACCGATATCAGCAAGCGCAAGGAGGCGGAAGAACACATGCAGCACATGGCGCAGTACGACGCGCTGACCCACCTGCCCAACCGCGCATTATTCAACGACCGTCTGCAACAGGCG
>Ga0066795_10000175_pt1 | contig 10028 bp, 12 predicted proteins | sample PersoiDNA2013191_FD_70940 | JGI IMG/M metagenome (GOLD analysis project Ga0066795, IMG submission 70940) | Permafrost soil microbial communities from the Arctic, to analyse light accelerated degradation of dissolved organic matter (DOM) -... | ecosystem: Environmental > Terrestrial > Soil >... | reverse complement strand
AGCCTTCAGGAAGTGAGGGCGCCAAAGGGTCCCGTTCATCGCGATCGAACTGAAGATGGAGATGTTGCGTATGGGCGTTTCCAGCACGTATCCCTGGCCGATGCCCATGTTCATCGTATCCCCTTCGTACCACGGTTCTTTGTATTTGCTGAGCTTCCACTTCGGTGTCGGGACGAAACCCGTCGTCTCGCCAGGAAGGTCGATGCCGGTGGGCTTGTCGATGCCAAACTTGTGCGCGTAGGTGTCCATCGACTCGATGCCGGTCAGACGGGCAACCGTGAAGAAGTAGCTGTCGCAGGAGTCGGCATAGCCCCTGTAGATATTTTCGTTTCCATGACGACCTGGCCAGATCCAGCACTTGAATAGCCGTCCTCCAACCGTCAACCCTCCACCACAGTAAATGATGCTTCGGTCCGTTATCGTGTGCGTTTCCAGTCCCGCCGTTCCAGTGACGACCTTGAACGTGCTCGCCGGAGGGAACGTACCTGCAATTGCGCGGTCGAACAGAGACCCTTTGGCGGACCACGTCTTCCAATCCTGGCTGGAGATCCCGGAGATGAACTTGTTCGGATCAAACGTGGGTGCGCTTGCCAGCGCAAGGAGCTCGCCGTTGCGCGGGTCCATTATGATTGCTGCACCCTGGTTGTCTCCAAGAAGCCCCTCGCACGTCTTCTGCAGACGGGCATCGATGGTCAGGATGATACTCTTTCCAGGCACACCGGGCTTTTCCTGCAGCGTCTTCACGGCTTTGCCGCCGGCATCCACTTCGATGAGTTTCTGACTCTTCTGGCCGCGCAGCAGCGACTCGTATTGCAGCTCAACGCCGTCCTTCCCGATCGTGTCTTTCATGACATAGCCGTCAGCTTGCAGCTTCTTGAGTTCAGTGTCGGCTATTTCACCTGTATACCCGAGGACATGTGCCGCCAACGTTCCCTGGGGATACGATCTCTTGGTCGACATGACGAGTTGAATGCCGGGCAGGTCTGGTTCCTGTTCCGCAAGCTTCAATGCAACGACTTTACTGACGTTGCGAGCGACGGTGATGGGAGTGAAAGGCCCGACGCCAGCCTTCTTTACCGTGTCCTTGAGAGTCTGAAGCTTCGCGCCTGTCAGCTGGGCTACGACACCCAGTTCCTGGTCAGAGTTCTTGAGGTCGTAGGTCGTCACGACGATGTCGAACGACGGGACATCGGTTGCGAGAATAACCCCGTTCCTGTCGCGGATTTCGCCCCTTGGAGCATCCGTGCTGATGATGCGCAGACGGTTGTCTTCCGCGACTCCTGCATAGTAGGTGCCTTTGACGACCTGCAGAAAGTAAAGGCGGGCCATGATGCCCAGCAAGATCACTGTGAAGAGAACGGTGACCGCAAGGAATCGCCGGGTTTGCCGGGACCGTTGAAGCTTATCCATGATTCTGCTCGAGAGGCGAACGCCTGATCAGATAGCGGGACCCCACCAGCCCTGTGCCGGCAGCCGCGACGAAGTACCACAAGAGGGCTATGAGACTGGGAGCAGTGTTGCCCCTGGTGAAGAAGGCGAGAATGAGTGCCGTGACCGCATAGGCGCCCGTGAAGGCTACGCGAGCGAGGCTAGGCGCCAGCTGCTCGATGTAGGGCGAAGCGCCGACGACCAACAACAGCAGCAGGGCAGTGGGCAATACCTGCGACTGGCTGAAGTACGAAAGAAGGAGTGCATTGAAGAGTCCGGCAGCAACGCCAAAGGGAGTGGGATGACGCACGCTGTAGTAGAAGACGACAGCCGCCGCCACGAGGAAACTGAAGACTCCCGCGGTCGGGGTGTGCAACGCGATGCTGCAGAGCAACGCAAACACGAATGTCTCCATGGCCAGAACCCCTGCCAGGACGGCATACTGCTGTTTCGAGTTCATTTCGAGCCCTGCGTCACTAGAAGGTAGCGTGTCGCCCAGACGGCTGCAAACGGGCGTAGAACGAGGCGTGTCGCGGTGCCGGTGGTCAGCGCATCCACTCTGCCGATAGGGATATTGGGGGGAAAGGTTCCTGAGCTGCTGGAAGTGACGACGATATCACCCGATTGGAACTGGGGCAGTGGTGAGACGTACGATAGATCACAGTACTCTCCGTTGGTACCCTTGACGAGCACGTCCTCCCCGGTGCGACTGTTGATGCCGGAGATGACGCACCTGCTGTCCAGCAGTGGGATCACTGTCGCATTGGACTTGAACGCGCCCCGGACTTTGCCATACACGTAGACTTGGCCGGTCGAGTCTGCGACAAATACTCCAGCGCCGTCAGCTACGCCGAGGGCCGTTCCATGGTCTATGAACACATCCATGGAGCTCATACCCAGTGCCCTTCCCGTCACCTGAACAAGGACACTCTTGACCGGCAACTGTTGTTGGACCGCCAGCTGCGCTTGCAGCCGTTTCAGTTCGTCGTGATCGCTGAGAGCGAGACGCAGGCGAGCGTCGAGATACTGGTTCTCGCTGCGGAGGGTCTCGTTCTCAGCGTAGGCGCTCCGGGAAAACAGCAGGGCATGACCATATGCGGCCACACTGTCAGTTGCTGCCGAAACAGCCCCCCCAAGAGTCCGCGCAACGCGTTGAACCCCGCTGAGCGCGAGACTCCCGACCCTGACGCCATAGGACGCCAGTCCGATGACGGTCGCCAGCGTGAGAAACAGCGCTATGAACAGCAGGCTAGTGGACCTGCGGGTAGGCTTCCGTACCGGACCGGGCATTCGTTATATCAGAACCTCGTGCAGCAAATCGTAGTTCTCGAGGACCTTGCCTGCACCCTTGGCGACACACTGCAACGGATCCTCTGCGATACTGACAAGAATACCCGTACGGGTGGAGATAAATTTGTCAAAGCCCAAGATAAGTGCGCCGCCGCCCGAAAGCATGATACCGCTGTCGATAATGTCTGCCGAGAGTTCGGGCGGGGTTAGCTCGAGTGCCGACTTGATCGTCGCGAGAATCTGCTCCAAAGGTTCCTTGAGTGCGTCGCGAATCTCCTCGCTCGTGACCTCGACCGATTTTGGCAGGCCGTTGATCAAATCTCTGCCCCGAACTTCATAGGTTCTCTCGCTTTCGAGCGGGTAGGCGGAGCCAATGGCGAGTTTGACTTCCTCGGCCGTCACATCTCCGATGAGCAAATTGTAGCGGCGGCGGATATGCGTCGCTATCGCTTCTGTCATCTCGTCACCCGCAATGCGCAGTGACCGCGATGTGACGATGCCCTTCATCGAGATGACCGCGACCTCGGCCGTACCGCCGCCAACATCGACGATCATGACTCCACGAGCATCAGAGACAGGGAGGTCGGCGCCGATGGCGGCGGCCATGGGTTCCTGGATAAGCTTTGCCTCGCGTGCGCCGGCGTTGAGGGCTGCGTCGATGACGGCCTTCATCTCAACTTGGGTGATGCCGGACGGGATTCCGACAAGCACACGTGGACGGGCGAAGAAACCTGTTCCAGAGGCCTTTCGGATGAAGTGTTCAAGAAGCTTCTCGGTCACCGTGAAGTCTGCTATGACGCCGTCCCTCAGGGGACGTGTCACGGTAATCGACTGGGGCGTGCGTCCTGCCATCTTCTTGGCGTCATTTCCGACAGCAAGCACAGTGCCGGTCTTGGCATCGGTCGCCACGATGGTAGGCTCGCGGATGACGACACCCTTGTTCTTGACGTATACAACTGTGTTCGCAGTACCAAGGTCTATTGCCAGGTCTTTTGAGAAAAATGCCACGACTTACCTCCTCATATCAACATGCAGCTCAGTGCAGAGCGCATAGAAATCACTCATCGTGAAACCGATGATCGTGTCCATTGGCCCCTCAGTTCGTTCGATGAAACTTGCTGCCAGTCCCTGTACGGCGTACGCCCCAGCCTTGTCCCGATATTCGGGGTTGCTCAAGTAGGCTTGCCGCTCATTCTCACTCAGGCGTCTCATGAACACACGCGTTATGGATATTCTGGCGGCTGCCGTCCCTTCGGGCATAAGCACAGCAGCCATGGCGGTAATAACGCGGTGTTCCCGCCCTTCGAGCAACGCGAGCATATCACGGGCTTGAGCTTCGTCGAGCGGCTTTCCCAGGATTCGACCGTCACAGGCGACGACGGTGTCGGCTCCAACGACAAGCCCTGCATCCACATGATCACTTCCCGACTTTGCTTTTGCCAGTGCGTTCTGTGCTGCACAGTTCTCAGGTGCAGCGTCCAGCATGACTTCATCCACGTCAGCCTTCACGATCGAGAATGGTATACCCCAGTCGGCGAGCATGTGAGCCCTGCGTGGCGAGTCCGAGGCCAGGTAAAGGTTCATACGAGCGTGGAGAAGAAAAGAAAAAGTAGAGCGAGTCCAACGGTCCCAATGTTCATGTTGAGCGTGAAGCCTAGTCGAAGCTCCATGAAGCCAAGCTGAAGCGTGAAGTCAGGGACGCCGAAATGGAGGCCCGCCCTCATGAAGGGGTAGTACGCGCCCAATACTTCGCCGAGCACGGACCCCAGGATGGCCCCCGCAATCACAAAAGCTATCGATATCGTTCGTTCTTTTCTTCTCACCGCTGCTCCATAGGTACACTGCCATGAAGGGCTCGGTCGAGTCGAGACAGGACGGCAAGCGAAACACCACCGATCAGATATCCGGCCGCTCCGCCCGCCACCACCAGCGCCGGCAGATAATACCATAGTGTACCCACAGTATTGGTAATCAACAAGAGCAGGTATTGCGACAGATTGTTGGAGACGCCCCCCATGGTGCTTACGGTCGGCAATCCGATGTGTTTCCCGAACGCCTTCTTCAGGAGGACCATGACGATGACTGCGCTGAGGCTGCCACCCAAGGAGAGCAGCGACGTGATGGTCATGAGATTTCCCTTCATGATACCCGTGACCAGAACGCGCAGGACCACGAGTGCGACGGTCGCGAGGGCTCCGTACATCTCCAGGCATAGCATCGTGCTTATCTGAGACAAGCCCAGCTTGGCGCCGGGCAGGAACGGGAGCGGAGGGTCGAAGTAGTTGATGACGATAGCAACGGCGGCTAGCAGTGCGAATCGCAGGGTGGCCTGCGTTGTACGGTTCCTTCTATTGGGCGATTGCATCGATGCCGGTCCCTTTTCCTTCGACGGTAATGACCATGTGGTTGGGAACACAGATGACCTGGTCGCCGGGGCTCCGGGCTGGAATGGTATGCACACAGATCTGGTCCGGACAGGTCGCCTTCGCAACTCGGATGGAGCCCTTGCCGTCAGCTACGATGACGAGCGGCCCCAGCACACCCGTTATGTGCAGCGTTTGGACCTCGTGTGACGTCAGATCCACTGTTGCGACGACCTTGCCGTCCACGTGGACAACCGCCAGGGTACCGGGCGTATGGTGCATGACAATCCAGAAGACAACAACAAGAGCCACGGCGGCGAGGATGACCACGGCCGTGATTCGGTCACTCCGCTTCATTGAGCAGCCGTGGGCACGAAGCTGATCGGCCCCAGTGTGGACTCTGTTCCTGCAGCGTCGACGAGGACGATGCCGACGATCCCCTCCTGGCCCTGGACTGTCTGGAAGAGCGAACGCTGAGTCTCGGCTGGCGAGCAGAAGAAGACCTTGCCGAGGGCGTCGCCGATGGCTCCATGCATGGGCTGTATGTCCGTGATGACTGTGGCGCTTTGATTGAGCGTCCCCGGGTATCCCGTCGATGGGTCGATGATATGACAGTATCGCTTGCCATCCCGCTCGAAGTACCGCTCATAATCTCCGGATGTGGCCACAAAAGCATCCCCTGATTGAACATACCCGATGATCCCCTGACCGCGTGGATCGCGAATACCGATCTTCCAGTCGTGCTTTCGGCCACCGCTATACAACAGGAGGTTGCCGCCGAAATCAACGATCACCTGTCGGGGCTGGGGTTTGATGGTATGGAGATACTCCTCCATGACGTCGAGCGAGTAGCCCTTGGCGATACCGCCGAGGTCGATGCGGGCTCGGTGGTCCCGAAGCTGCACGGTGGTGCCGGAGATCACGAGCTGATCTGAGTGGGAATAGGCGAGCGTATCCGATATTTCCTTCGCAGCAGGGACCCTGAAATCCTTGGTCGTAAAGCCCCACAGCGACGACACGGGCGAGATCGCTATGTCGAACGTCCTGCCATGGTCGATGGCCTCTATGGCCACCGCAGCTTTCACGAGTCCTGCATATTCCGGTGAGACGGACACCGGCCCTTTGCCGGCGGCTGCATTCACGCGAACCGTCTCGGCCTCGGCCTTGTAGTAGCTGGTCATGCTGTCGACGTCGGATGCCAGAGCATGGAGATGCTCATTGATTGTGGCAGCATCGCCTCCGGTGGTCTTGACGGTGAGAACCGTATCCATGAGAAAGTATGTGGACGTAACCGGTTCAGGTGATGCTCGCAAGGCGAAGAAGGTCGCCAGTCCTGCTCCGGCGACGATCAGCGCCACAATCGGAGCAATTGCCTTTCTCATGGCATCTTCTTGTCGAGTGTCAATCCAAGGTCCGTTCCGCAATGGCCGCATTTTCCGTCTGTGACGAAGGGTAACTCCAGTGGACGAGTCGTGCGGTCGACGACGACCGAATAGCAGTTGGGACACATCGTATTATTGAAGAAATGCCCGTGGCAATTGCTCAGGTAGACAAAGCTCACGTGCTGTCTTCGCGCAGATTCTACAAGATTTTCGAGAAAAGGCATGTCAGGTCCATGGCGAATTGTGAAACCATGCTCGGGGGCAACCGCCCTGAGATGGAGAGGGATTCCCCGTCGAAGGTCCTGGGCGATCCACGCGAGCATGGCAGAGAACTCCTGTTCCTGGGCTGGAGTGTCCCGTGCAATATCGAGCATGAGTTCGACGTGAATTCCTGCGTCGATGGCACTTTCTACAAGGGCTCGACTGTTCTCCAGGACACCGGCCGAACTTCCCAGTGTTCGATATGTTTCGTCGGCAAAACCCTTGAACCTGACAAGCAGTGCATCTACCATTCCAGGTGAGTCATGGAGAAGGTCCGCCGTCACCCCGCCGTTCGTTGCCACGACAACCTTCTTGCCTGCCTCGTGAACCTTTCGGGAGCACTCGACGACATTGTCCCAGTGCAGCGAGGGTTCACCACCGCCCCAGACCACTCCGGCGAACCCGGGCTCACTGCCGAGTTGCTCCACCGCATCGGCGATCCTGTCAGGATCGTAGGGCGACCAGTCTTGTGAACGCGCCAGCAGTGGGCGGTCGCAGTACGGACACCGCAGGGGGCATCCAGGCACCTGCAGGACGAGCACCGAATCACCCGGCAGATAGTGATACAGAGGCACTTCCTCGATCTCGGAAACATATGGCTGCCCGAGAGGACTGGAAAACATATCAAATCTCATGATTCCTCGGCAACGCAGTGACATCGCATTTCTGGGTTGTGGCTCGTGTGCGGGCAGTGTTGGCGGAACGCCACAAAGGACACCCTTGCGGTGTCCTTTGTGGCGAACATGAGGTGCACAAGGCAATCACGGAGACCCCATGCTGACGATGCAGCTCTCAGATGCGTATACCGGTCTTGGCTTGAGCTTCAACCATTTCCATGCCAAGGTCCAGGGCCTTCATGTTGAGGTCGAGGAACTGTTTTTTGACGTGCATCGCGACTGCTTTGCGGAGTGTCTCGACCTCCACGATGGCCGTCAGACCCTCGATGATTCCAAGCAAGACGATATTGAGTCCAAGCTCCGTCTCCAGCCTGCTGATGAGGGTGCTGCGAATGGGAAGGGCCAGCAAGCCCCTGCAGTTCTCCTCGTCCAGGAAGTCAGGGGCCGACATTACTGATGAATCGATGATGACCTCGGTCTTCCGGGTGATCCCTCCGCCATACTGCTTGAGCCCCTCGTTGGTCATTGCAGCAAGCAGGTCCGGATCGGTGACTTTAGGATAGGCGATATGCTTGTTCGAGATGACAAGTTCGGCCTTGGTCGTTCCACCACGCGCTTCTGCGCCGTAGACCTGACTCTGGGTGACGATCTTCCCTTCCATGATGGCGGCCTCCGCGAGGATGATGGAACCTAGGATGAGCCCCTGTCCGCCGCTGCCAGTCATGCGGAGTTCAAAACGGTTGTCGTTGCTCATATCAGGCCTGCTCTTTGGGCGCAGCCACGCTCACCGGCGCATGGCGCTCGATATTGACGAATTCGCCGATGATGATTTTCCCCGCCAGTTCCTCGGGGGTCTTTTTTTCGGCCACGCTCTTGAGGACCATCCAGTCTTTCTGAGATGTGACCATTTGTCCGGCACTGCCCTTCTTATTGAATCGCCCAAAGTACGTAGGGCATTGGGCGACAGCATCGACGAGAGAGAAACCGTCATGGGCGATAGCCTTCCTGAGGTGGTCGACAAGATGTTTTGTGAAGTAGATGCCTGAGCGTGCTACATATGTTGCACCGGCACCGACTGCCAGCTTCGCAAGGTCGAATGGTCGGTCCAGATTGCCGTTCGGGGTCGTCGTCGTGATCGAAGAGCTCGGCGTAAGAGGCGACGCCTGTCCACCGGTCATCCCGTAGTTATAGTTGTTGAACACCACGACGGTAATATTGACGTCCCGCCGTGCGGCATGAATCAGATGGTTGCCGCCGATTGCCGAGCTGTCTCCATCACCGGTGACCACGATGACCGTGAGGTCTGGATTGGCCAGCTTGATGCCTGTCGCGACTGGAATGGCGCGGCCATGAAGGGTGTGCACATTATCGAAAGTAGTATATGCCGGTGCGCGTGAAGAGCAGCCAATGCCCGACACGAGGACGACCTTGTCGGGATCCAGTTGTAGCTGCTCGATTGCCTCGAGGAGCGCATGGAGGACAATGCCGTTCCCGCAACCGGGGCACCAGATGTTGGGCAGTCGTTCGCATCGCAGAAAATCGGATATCATAGGTTCTCCTCCCGGACGAAGTCAAGGATCTCCTGCGGACTGATAAGGTCGCCATTGATCTTGTTCATGGGCACGACCTTCCGGAAGTCTCCGAACACTCTCTTGACCAGAAGGACGAGTTGACCGGAATTGAGTTCAGGGACAACGATTGTCCTGGCATTGCCGGCAGCCTTGCGGACACGGTCATCATCGAATGGGAACAGTGTTATGAACCGAAGCGACCCAGCCTTCCGTCCGTGAGAGCGAAGCGATTCGACTGCTTCAGTTACTCCGCGGGCGGTGATGCCGAAGCTCATGAACAGGATATCAGCGTCCTCGATGCGGTCGGTCTCGAACTGGATGATGTCGTCGAGGTTGTTGAAGAGTTTGTCGCGGAGGCGCTCGACCAGGGCTTCTGCCACATGACCATTTGCGGTCTGGAAGCCGGATTCATTATGGACAAGGCCCGTGAAGCTGGTATGGAAACCGGTGCCGACATTGGCGATCGTCGGGACCAGTGACTCGTCTGTCTTGTAGGGAAGGTATCCGGCCTTCTCGGTCGGGAGTCTGCGGTCGACAATGGTCGGCGGAATGCTGGTATCGATGGGTTCACGCAGATGAGAGATGGTCTCATCGGACAGGATAATGACGGGATTCCTGTACTTCTCGGCCAGATTGACCGCACGTATGGTCAACTGATAGGACTCCTCGACACTGGAGGGAGAGAGGACAATTACCCAATGGTCACCGTGCGTTCCCCAGCGTGCCTGCATGAGATCCATCTGTGAGACTTTGGTCGCCATGCCTGTCGAAGGCCCATATCGCATGGAGTCCAGAATCACGATCGGCGCCTCGACCATGCACGCGTAACCGAGACCTTCCTGCATCAGGGAGAACCCAGGGCCGGATGTTGCGGTCAGCACTTTCTTGCCCGCCATGGATGCTCCGACGATCGCCATGATGCTCGCGATTTCATCTTCCATTTGCATGAACATTCCGCCTATCTGTGGCATGCGCTTGGCCATGATCTCGGCGATTTCGGAGGATGGAGTGATAGGGTATCCGGCGAAAAAGCGTACGCCTGCGGCAATCGCGCCCTCGGCGACGGCTTCATTGCCTTGCATCAGGACCATCTTTTCACTCATTCTTGACCTCCTC
>Ga0066795_10000168_pt1 | contig 10101 bp, 11 predicted proteins | sample PersoiDNA2013191_FD_70940 | JGI IMG/M metagenome (GOLD analysis project Ga0066795, IMG submission 70940) | Permafrost soil microbial communities from the Arctic, to analyse light accelerated degradation of dissolved organic matter (DOM) -... | ecosystem: Environmental > Terrestrial > Soil >... | reverse complement strand
TTTCTTCTATGGCGGCCAGGCCGTCATCGAAGGCGTGATGATGCGCGGCAAGCGACACTACGCGGTCGCCGTCCGCCTGCCCACCACGAAGGAGATCGTGGTCGACCGCGGAGAGTTGAAGGCGTCGATCTACGTGAACCCGATCTGGAAGCTGCCGTTCGTCCGCGGCCTTGCGCTGATCGGCGAGCAGCTGCATCTCGGCATGAAGTCGCTGATCTGGTCGGCCAACATGAACGCCGACGGCAAGGACATCGTGATCGGTAAGAAAGAGATCACGGGCTCGGTCGCGTTTGCCGGTGTCTTTGCCGCGGCCATCTTCATCGCCCTCCCGCTGCTTCTCACGGGTTTCGCTGTGCGCCGCAGCGGCAGCTTCCAATTCGTACTCGTCGAGGGTCTGATCCGGGTCGGGCTCGTGCTCGGCTACCTGGCCGCGATCGCACTGATCCCCGATGTTAAGAGGGTCTTCCAGTACCACGGCGCGGAGCACAAGACGATCAACGCCTTCGAATCGGGCTGGCCGCTCGACGTGCCGTCGGTGCGGCGGGCGAGCACCCTTCACCCACGCTGCGGAACCGGGTTCCTGATCGTCGTGCTCGTCGTGAGCGTGATCGTCTTCAGCATCGTCGCGATCTTCCACCCCAACTGGTTCTGGCTCATCGCGAGCCGGGTGCTGGCGATCCCGATCATCGCCGGCGCCGGCTTCGAGGCCATCCGGTTCATGGCCGTGCACCGCCGGAACCCCGTGGTCCGCGTCCTCCTCCTGCCCGTCCTCGGGACGCAGAAGTTCACCACCCGCGAGCCCTCCGACGACATGCTCGAGGTCGCCATCACCGCGTTCAACAGCGCGCGCGAGGGCGAGGAGGAAACCGCCGGAGCAGCGGCGTGAACAGGCACAAGGGGGGCAGGCCCCCCTTATGGGGAACCCCCCAAACCATCGCGATCGAACCGTTGTTGGCTGCAGGGTTTCGGGGCGGTGACCTGGCGGAGCCAGGTCACGCGGGAAAAAGGAATTGATCGACCGTCTCGACGGCATCGCCCGCCGTCACCGGGAGATCGAAGCGGAATTGGCCAAACCGGAGGTTGCCTCCGACCATGCCCAGGTGACCAAGCTCGCCCGCGAGCAGCGCACCCTTCGCGACACGGTTCAGGCCTACGAGGCCTACCGCAAAGCGCAGCAGGAAGTCGAGTCCGCGCGCGAGCTGCAGAAGCACGAACGCGACGTGGAGATGCAGGAGTATTTGCGCGCCGAAGAGCACCGCGCGTCGGCGCAGCTGGCAGAGCTCGACGAGAAGCTCAAGGTGCTGCTCCTGCCCAAAGACCCCAATGACGACCGCGACGTCGTGGTCGAGATCCAGGGGGCGGAAGGTGGGGAGGAGGCGGCGCTCTTTGCCGGCGACCTCTTTCGCATGTACACGAAGTGGGCCGAGCACAAGGGCTGGAAGGTGGAAGTGGTCGAGGAATCGCCGACCGAGAAGGGCGGATTCGACAAGGTCGTGTTCGAGGTCCACGGGCATGGCGCCTACTCTCAGCTGAAGTTCGAGGGTGGCGTCCACCGGGTGCAGCGCGTGCCGAAGACGGAGGCGCAAGGCCGCATTCATACCTCCGCGGCCACGGTCGCGGTCATGCCTGAGGCCGACCCCGTCGAGGTCGAGCTGAAGCCGGAGGACATCGAGATCAAGACGTCGACCTCCCAGGGGCCGGGCGGTCAGAGCGTGAACACCACCTACTCGGCGATCCGCATCACGCACAAGCCGACCGGGATGATGGTCAGCATCCAGGACGAGAAGTCCCAGCTTCAGAACAAGGAGAAGGCCCTGCGCGTGCTGCGGGCGCGGCTGTACGAGATCAAGCTGGCGGAGCAGCAGGAGAAGATCGGGGCGCAGAGGCGCGGCATGGTCGGCACCGGCAGCAGGTCGGAGAAGATCCGCACCTACAACTTCAAGGAAAACCGCGTGACCGATCACAGGATCAAGCTCACGCTGCACCGGCTGGACGCGGTTATGAACGGCGACCTCGATGATCTGGTCGCCGCGCTTGTCAACGCCGAACGGGCCGCCCTGCTCGACGGCGGCGCGAAGCCTGAGTGACCGTTCTCGAAGTCCTGAAGCTCGCCTCAGAGCACTTCCAGAAGCGCGCCCCGGACTCACCCCGTCTCGACGCCGAGGTCCTGCTCGCGCATGCGCTTGGGATGCGGCGGCTGGACCTGTACCTGAAGTTCGACCGGCCGCTGACCGAGACGGAGCTCGCAGCCTATCGCGCGCTGGTGGCGAGGCGGGCGAAAGGCGAGCCGGTCGCCTATCTCGTCGGGCACAAAGAGTTCATGGGGCTGGACTTCGTGGTCACGCCGGCGGTCCTCATCCCAAACCCCGACACCGAGGTCCTGGTGCAGCGCGCGGTCGAGCTTGCTCGCGAGGCAGGGAGGCCGTTCCGGCTGGCGGACGTGGGAACAGGGAGTGGCTGCATCGCCATCGCGATCGCGCACTACGCGCCAAACGTCCAGGTCGTGGCCTCGGATGTAGCCCGGGATGCGCTCGAGGTCGCGGCGCTGAATGTCACAGCCCATGGCCTGTCGGATCGCATCGAGCTCGTGTGCGGCGACCTGATGGCGCCGTTGGTCGGCTTCTTCGACCTCGTTTGCGCAAATCTCCCGTACGTCGCGGCCGGCTCGGCGCTCGCGCCCGAGGTGGTGGCCCAACCGGCGCGAGCCCTGTTTGCGGACGACCAGGGGTCCGCGCTGGTGACCCGGTTGCTGGCGGAGGCGCCGGGCCGCCTGAAGGCCGGCGGTCGCGCGCTCGCGGAGCTCGACCCGTCCATCGCCTCGATTGCGATCGACGGGGCGAACCGCCACTTCGCCGGCCACCGGATCCACAGCGACCTCGCCGGCCACCAGCGAGTCCTCGAAGCATGGTCCTCCATCCCCACGAACTCAGAGCCTTCGGCGTGAGTTCGCGGGGACCCCGGTTTTTGAAACCGACGCGCGCGGGTTTGACCCGCGCGGCTCAGCTGATCCGGAGCGGGGGAGTGATCGCCTTCCCGACGGACACGGTCTACGGCCTGGGCGCCGCTGCGGACGATGAGGTCGCCACGCGTCGCGTGTTCCACATCAAAGGCCGGCCCGTTGGGCTCCCGCTGATCCTCATGGTCGCCGCGGAGTCGCAGCTCGAGGGCTTCGTCCATGTCGACTCGCGATCAGAGGCGATGATGCGGCGCTGGTGGCCCGGCCCCCTGACCCTGATCCTCTATGCCAAGGGCGGAGGGACCCTTGGGGTGCGCATCCCCAAGCACAAGGTGGCCCTCGACCTGCTGCGTGCGGCGGGGCCTCTGATGACGACCAGCGCCAACCTGCACGGGCGCGAACCCGCCATGACCGCCGCCGACGCCGAGCTGCCGGGAGTGGTGGCGGTGATGGATGGCGGGACGGCGCCGGGCGGCGTGGCCTCCACCGTGCTCGACCTCACGGGCCCGGAGCCACACGTGCTGCGCGAGGGCGCCATTACGACGCCAGAGCTGCTGGGGCCGCCGCCGTTGCGCTCGGGCTAGCATTCAGGACGTGACGACCGAGCTGGGACCGGAGGGCCGGCCGAGAGATTTGGAGAACCAGGTGGCCCGAGCCGAAGGCAGGGGTGGCCCGGCTAGGAGCGCACTGTAAGTGCGTGACGACGCCGGGACGGGCCCCCTAACGCCCGGATCGGGCCGCCTGGGCTCCAAAGATCCGGTCGGCATCTCCGGTCCCAGCTCCAACATAACCACGATGACCTTTCGGGCCCTCGATCGCGAGGATCCGGAGATCGCGAACCTCATCCGCAAGGAGTTCAAGCGCCAGTCCGAGACGCTCGAGCTGATCGCTTCCGAGAACCTCACGAGCCCGGCCATCCTCGAAGCGCTGGGCACCCTTCTCACCAACAAGTACGCCGAGGGTTATCCCGGCCGGCGCTACTACGGCGGCACGGGCGAGGTGATCGACAAGATCGAGATGCTCGCCATCGAGCGCGCGAAGCAGCTGTTCGGCGCCGACTACGTGAACGTCCAGCCGCATGCGGGCTCGCAGGCCAACGCCGCGGTGTACATGGCCGTATGCCAGCCAGGCGACCGCGTGATGGGCATGGACCTCTCGGCCGGCGGCCACCTCACCCACGGAAGCCCCGCCAACTTCAGCGGCAAGCTATACGAGATCCATTCGTACGGCGTGGACCGCGAGACCGAAACGATCGATTACGAGGCGATGGCGAAGTTGGCCGAGCAGGTGCGCCCCAAGATGATCATCGGCGGGTTCTCCGCCTATTCGCGAATCGTCGACTGGGCACGCATGCGCGAGATCGCCGACTCGGTCGGAGCGACCTTCTTCGTCGACATGGCCCACGTCGCGGGACTCGTCGCCGGCGGGCAGTATCCCTCGCCGATCCCCTACGCGGACATCACCACCACCACGACCCAGAAGACCCTGCGCGGGGCGTGGGGCGCGATCATCCTGTGCCGCAGCGAACGCCAGAAGGCCATCGACGCGGCCGTCTTCCCAGGCACGCAGGGTGGGCCGCTCATGCACGCGATCGCCGCCAAGGCGGTCTGCTTCGGCGAGGCATTGAAGCCCGAGTTCAAGGTCTACACGAAGCAGGTCGTCGTCAACGCCAAAGCGATGGCGAAGCGTCTGATGGACCGCGGGCTGCGGCTGGTGAGCGGCGGAACGGACAACCACCTGATGCTCATCGACCTGCGGCCACAGAAGCGGACGGGCAAGCAGGTCCAGGACATCGCAGAGACTGTCGGGATCACGCTCAACCGGAACTCGATCCCCTACGACGAGGCCTCCAAGTTCAACCCGAGCGGGGTCCGCGTCGGCACGCCCCTGGTCACCACGCGCGGCATGCGCGAGCCCGAGATGGTGGTGATCGCAGACTGCATCGCAGACCTGGTCGAACGAATCGACGACCCGGCGACGCTCGACTCGGTGCACGAGCGGGCGCTGGAGCTCTGCCGGAAGTTCCCGATCCCATATTCATTTGATTGACGCGCCCCGAAGTTCCTCCGGGTCGCGCCACTGATGACTGACTTCTTCGGCGGCGGCGCGCTGACGAGCCTGCGCGACCACCTTCTCCCGGGTCTGTGGCCGATGCTGGTCGCTTTTGCCGTTTGTGCGTTGGTCGTGCCGGTCGCGATCGTCCTGTCGCGCCGGACCGGGTTGATCGCCCAACCCGGCGGCCGCCACGCACATCCCAACCCGACGCCAGTGCTGGGCGGGCTGGCGATGTACGTGGGATTCGCCGTCGCGGTGCTGATCTTCCTGCCCAACTACCAGTACATGCCAGGCTTGCTCGTGGTCTCGGGCCTTGCGGCTGGGCTCTTGATCCTGGACGACCGGCGCTCGATGAGCCCCTGGGTGAAGCTCGCTGTCCAGGTGTTTCTGTCTCTCCTGGCCGTGGCCGTCTATGGCATCGAGATCAAGGCGGTCAGCCTTCCAGGCCATCACATAGTCGACCTCGGGCTCCTGATCACGCCGGTCTCCATGTTCTGGCTGCTTGGAATGCAGAACACCGTCAACTTTCTGGACGGCGTCGACGGGCTGGCCGCAGGCGTGATCTTCATCGTGGCGCTGGTCTTGATGCTGGCCGCCGGGGAGCTGAAGGACATCGACGTCGTGAAGCTCAGTGGGGCTCTGGCCGGAACCTGCGCCGGCTTCCTGCTCTTCAACTTTCATCCCGCTCGCATCTTCATGGGCGATTCCGGGTCGCACTTCCTGGGCATCGCGCTGGGCATGATCTCAATCCTCGGCGTGGCCAAGGTCGCCGTCGCCTTCGCCCTGGCCGTCCCGGTGATCGCCCTCGCAGTGCCAATCGCCGACACCGCCTGGGCGATCCTGCGCCGCCGTCGGCACAAGGCATCGGTGGCGGCCGCGGACCTGCTGCACCTCCACCATCGGCTGCAGTCCTTCGGCCTGGATGCGCGGCAAACCTGCTACGTGTTCTACGCCGCCAGCGCTCTTCTCGGCGCGCTGGGCCTGACGCTTTTCGGCCACGGCCGCGTGCTGGTGGTGGTGGTGGTGGTCACGCTGGCCCTGGTGTCGACCGTCGTCGCGGACCTGCTGCAGCACGCCGGCTGGCGAATGCCCGCGCCGTTCATGCGCCGTCTGCTCGGCACCTCGGGTTCCCGATAGAATTCGAAGGGGCATGGCGCCCACCAGCAGTCCAGGCCCTACGGGGGCTGATATGGCCGGAATCGGGATTTATCTCGCCGCCGCTGTCCTGCTGCCGATCGTTGGAGGCGTAGCGCTCGACAAGGCGCTGAACACGGCGCCGGTCTTCGTTCTTGTAGGACTGTTCGTGGGTCTTGTTGCCGGTGCGGCCGGCATCTGGTTGAAGGTAAGGGAGCTCTCTAGGTGAGGTCCGGCGGCGTGCTCAGGATGACGACGATCGGCTGCGCGGTCTTGGCGGCGGCCATCGTTGTGGCCAGTGCTTTGGCCGGACACTTGGGGTTTGGCGTCGGCCTGGCGGCCGGCCTCCTGCTGGGCTCTGTCAACGGCTACGCCATCCAGGGACTGTTAGAGCGCAGAACTCCATTCAGGCTCGCGAGCCTCATGCGTCTGGTCGCTTTCAGCTCGCTGGTCTTGATTGCGGCGCTGATCTTCGGCACGCAAGCCTGGACCGTGCCGCTCGGGATCGGCCTCGCGCAGCTGGTCATGGTCGCGGCCGGCGTACGCCAGGGCCTCCGCGCGTGATCCACACCGATGGCGCGGTGGGCACCCATCCGACGATCGACCTCGGCTGCGGGACCCTGTGCACTTTCAACTACGACAGCCTGATCTCGAGCGCCATCGCCATCGTCGCCACGCTCGCGGTTGCGTTCTGGATTCGCTCCAGGCTCAGGGAGGGCGAGCCGAGCAAGGTGCAGGCCGTGTTCGAATGGGGATACGACCAACTGCGGTCGCTCATCAAGACAAACGTCTCGGACGATGCGCTCTTCATCATCCCGCTGGCGATGACCCTCTTCCTGTACATCTTGATTGCGAACTGGATCGAGGTCCTGCCGCTCGCCTTCTTCCCGATCCTCCACGGAGCCAACGCTGACTTGAACCAGACGCTGGCCATGGGACTGATCGTCTTCTTCGTTGTGCAGTGGTACAGCGTTCGAGTGCTCGGGGCCGGTGGCTTTCTGCGGCGCTTCACGAAGCCCTTCGAGCTGCCCTTGCCGGCCCGCATCGTCTTCATTCCGCTGAACATTCTCGAAGAGCTGGTCAAGCCCGCCACCCTGGCCCTACGACTCTTTGGCAACATCTTCGCGGGCGCGGTGATGATCGGTCTCATCGCGACCTTCGGTACTTTGCAGCTTCCGGTCGTAGGGAGCCTGCCGGCGACTGTGCTCGGATCACTGCTCCTGGCGATTTGGAAAGCGTTCGACGTCGTCTTCATCGGTTTCATCCAGGCGTTCATCTTCATGTTGTTGACGGTCATCTATTTCGGCGCGGCCCGCGAGGGACTCGAGCACGAACATCATTCCAGGAGGGAGACATGACAGATCACGGACTTGTTCTCGCCGGCGCCCTTGTAGCGTTCGGTCTCGCCATAGGTTTGGGCGCCATCGGCGCCGCCTTCGGTGACGGCCTCGCGGGCAACGCCTTCATCAGCGGTGTCGCGCGCCAGCCCGAGGCTCAGGGACGGATGATCCCGTGGCTCTTCACCATCGTGGGCCTGGTCGAGGCGATGTACTTCATCAACCTCGCCTTCGGTTTCGTGTTCCTCGGCTACGTCCCCGCCGCGAAGTAGCAAGTAGATGGTTTTCCTCGCCGGCGTAGCGGGCGTCATACAGATCAATGGGACCGTGATCGTCGAGCTGATCACATTCCTGATCATGCTGGTGATCCTCGCCCGCTACGTGTATCCAGAGATCGTGAAGCTTGCTGAGGTCCGCCAGCTGGCGATCGCGCAGCAGCTGAAAGAAGCGGAGCAGGCGCGGGCCGAAGCGGAGCAGCGTTTGAAGGAGGCCCAGGCGAAGCTGGAGGACGCTCGCAAGACCGCCCAGAGCGTCATCGACGCCGCTACCAAGTCGGGCGAGCAGCTGCGTCAGGAGCTGAAGCAAAAGGCCGAAGAGGAGTCGAAGCGAACGATCGAGGCCGCACGGAAGGAGATCGAGGCTGAGCGGGAGCGCGCCGTCCAGTCCGTGCGCAGCGAAGTCGCGAATCTTGTGATTGCGGCGACCGAGAAGGTGATCGGCGAGACTCTTGACGACGAGAAGCACCGGCGGCTGATCGACAAGGCGATTGCGGAGGTTGCGCATGGCAACGGCAGCGGCTAAGCGGTATGCCAGGGCCGTCTTCGAGCTGGCCCAGCAGGAGAGCCAGGTCGACGAATGGGCCCGCCGCCTCACGGCCGTCCGCCAGCTGCTGTCCGATCCCGAGGTCGCGTCGGTGCTGACCAACCCGACCATCGCGACCGAGCAGCGGATGGCGCTCGTCTCGGACGCACCGCAAGTGCTGGACGCCGAGGCGACCAACCTTGCGAAGCTGCTGATCGAATCGAACCGCGTCCGTGAGGTTGCCGCGATCGAGGAAGAGTTCGAGCGGCTCGCCGACGAAGCGGCCGGCCGCGTGCGCGCCACCGTCACTACGGCGGTCGAGCTCACTCCGCATGATCGCGACCGCGTCGAGGACGAGCTGTCGAAGCGCCTGGGCAAAGAGATCCGCATGCACGTCGTGGTTGACCCTCGGATCCTCGGTGGCTTGAAGCTTCAGTACGGCGATCGCCTCGTCGACGCCAGCGTCTCCACACGATTGCAGCAATTGCGCCGCCGTCTCGCGGCCTCATAGGAGTTAGCGAAGAAAGTGGGAATCAGCACCAAAGAGATCGCCGAAGTCATCAAGGAACGGCTCAAGGATTTCGACGCTAGCCTTGTGTCGACGGACGTGGGACGCATAGTCGCGACCAGTGACGGCATCGCGCAGATCTACGGCCTGCAGAATGCGATGGCCGGCGAGCTGCTCGAGTTCCCGCACGAGACGTACGGCCTGGCGCTGAACCTGGAGGAAGACCAGGTCCGCGCCGTGATCCTCGGCGATTACGGGCACCTTCACGAGGGGGATGAGGTGCGGACCACCGGCCGCCTGCTCGAGGTGCCTGTGGGTGAAGCGCTGATCGGACGCGTGGTCAACCCGCTCGGGCAACCGCTCGATGGCAAAGGCCCGGTCAAGACCACCAAGACCTTGCCGATCGAGAAGATCGCGCCGGGAGTAATCACCCGTAAGCGGGTGGACAGCCCCGTACAGACGGGCATCAAGGCGATCGACGCGATGATCCCGATCGGTCGCGGTCAGCGCGAGCTGATCATCGGCGACCGCTTCACTGGTAAGACGACCGTTTTGCTTGACACGATCATCAACCAGAAGGGAAAGGACCTCATCTGCATCTACGTGGCGATCGGGCAGAACGCGGCCTCGATTGCCCGGGTCGCGGCGACCCTCGAAGAGAACGGCGCGATGGATTACACGATCATCGTGGCGGCCACCGCATCGGACGCGGCCTCCCTCAACTTTATCGCCCCGTACGCGGGCTGCGCGATGGGCGAGTACTTCATGGAGCAGGGCAAGGAGGTCCTGTGCTGCTACGACGACTTGACCAAGCAGGCATGGGCTTACCGCGAGCTCTCCCTGAACCTGCGGCGTCCGCCGGGCCGCGAGGCGTATCCCGGCGACGTGTTCTACCTGCACTCGAGGCTTCTCGAGCGCGCCGCGAAGATGAGCCCGGCGCACGGCGGCGGTTCACTGACTGCGCTTCCCGTCATCGAGACGCAGGCCAACGATGTGTCGGCGTTCATTCCGACGAACGTGATCTCCATCACCGACGGGCAGATCTACTTGCAGTCGGACCTGTTCAACGCCGGCCAGCGACCCGCGCTCAACGTCGGCATCAGCGTCTCTCGGGTAGGCGGAGATGCGCAGACCAAGGCCATGCGCCAGGTCAGCGGCCAGCTGCGCCTGGACCTTGCGCAGTACCGCGAGCTGGCGGCTTTCGCCCAGTTCGCCTCCGACCTCGACAGTGCGACGCGGAACCAGCTGGAGCGAGGCGCGCGCCTGACCGAGTTGCTCAAGCAGGACAAGTACCAGCCGGTGCCGCTGGC
>Ga0066795_10000167_pt1 | contig 10108 bp, 9 predicted proteins | sample PersoiDNA2013191_FD_70940 | JGI IMG/M metagenome (GOLD analysis project Ga0066795, IMG submission 70940) | Permafrost soil microbial communities from the Arctic, to analyse light accelerated degradation of dissolved organic matter (DOM) -... | ecosystem: Environmental > Terrestrial > Soil >... | reverse complement strand
CCGGTCTTCCTTTTCGTGGATCCGGCCCACGGAGATCTCCTCGGCGTCAACGTTGCCTTCACGTTGACCGAAGCGAACAAGAGCTGTGACGGCGTGGTAACCAACGGCTCGGCGGACGACGGGTGGAGTCCCTCGTGCGGCGATGACGTCGCGGACGCCGCCGGACACGGCCGACTGCTCGGCAAACCGAAAGCCTCTGATGGAAGCATCGACTTCACATGCTCCGGGCCCACGATCCACCAGGGCGTCGGGTCGGGAATCATCACCGTGAGCGGCTCCCTCACTCGCCCATAACGCCGCCCAGAGGGCCGTTCATGGACGGCGAAAGGATCGCCCCGAACATGCGTTTTGCGGAGTTCGGGCGACCCAAAAGGATGCGCAAGAATCGGACCATCGGGGAGAACACCTAGGGCCCAACCCGGCCGACACTCAAGCAGGTGGTGCTTCGAGCGAAGAGACTCGGCGACCACGACATGGAGGATCGGTCGGTGTTCAACCGCAAGCTGCCCGAAGTCCCGCAGGCGGACCTGATCGACCTCCTGCTCGATGCCGACGAGCCGACGCGCAGTCTCCTGGTATTCCAGGCGCTCCAGACCGGGACCCTCAAAAAGAGCGAGGCCGAACAGGTCATGGCTCAGGTGTTGCGGCTCGAGCGCGCCGCCGGTCCGCGTGACGCGACGCTCGCGGCCAAGTCCAATTCCGGTCAGCAGGCCGCCTAGCCCGCGACTCGGTGACCTCCCCTTGGGGCGGGCTGCGCGCCGGGGCTGAGTCCGGCATACTCGGCCGATGAGGCTTAGGCAGAAGTCCTTCGGCGAGCGAGCCCGCGAGACCGTGCCCGTTTTCATAATCATGGGCATGGGCATCGCCGGCGTATTCGTGGCTATGAACGTGCTGGTGACGGCCGTCCCCATCGTCATCGACCAAAGCTCTCCAACGCCCAGCGCGGCCCCTTCATTTCCGGTTCTCCCGTCCATAGCCCCGTCGGAGGACCCAACCAGGGCCACGTACACCCCGGCTCCCACTGCCTCGCTGCCGAGTGTCCGGCCCACCACCGTCCGTTCGGCCGTGTCGGAGAAGGACGCCAACGGCGTCTGGGTGGTCCACCTGAGCTACCCGGCCTTCGGCGCCGGGACCACGCCTTGGGCCGAAGCGATGAACTCGGAAATCCTGAGCGATTTGCAGGATCGAGCGGCCCAGTTCGAGGCCGGCCCCGCCTCGAATCGCCAGGCCAGCGGCAAGGTCAACACCCTCACCAATACCTTCACCACGGACCTGCTGACTCCATCCCTGGCGTCGTTCACTCTGACATTTGTCGACGACACTACACCCGGACACCCCAACACCACGGTCCAGACGCTCAACTACGACCTGGGCACCGGACAACAGATCAGTTTCGACGACCTCTTCATCGACTCACAGGCGGCGTTGGCCGTTCTGTCTATGCAAGCGGAGCTGCTTCTGCAGGCCGAGTTGGGAGCCGCGTACGACCAGGCGGTTGTGAGCGATGGCACCGCCGCGACTCTGGCCAATTACCGGAATTGGGCGTTGACGCCCGCCGGTCTCAAGGCGACGTTTGCGCAGTCGCAGGTGGCCGCCACCGACCAGGGACTACCGTCGGTGGTCGTTCCCTGGACCGCCCTCAAACCAGTCATGGTCCCCACTGGACCGGTGGCAGGGCTCGCGGGCTTCTTCTAGCAGACAGGCGTCGTCGCCGCCGCTGGCCGCCGCTGGCCGCCGCTGGCCGCTGCCGCGGAGTCGGCTGACACCGGAGGCTACGGCCCGTATCCTTGCCGAGGACCCGATCGGGTTGCCGATTCGGGCACAAGTCGGCCTCGCCGGCCCATCGGAGGATTGCATGGCGGCTGAATACAACGCCACGGTGTCGAGTCGGGTGGAGGTCGCGCCCGGTCTAGTCATCATGCGGGTCGCCCCGGACAAGCTGCCGTTCGAGTTCAAGTCGGGCCAGTACGTCGTCCTGGGCCTGAAGGCTTCGGAGCCTCGAGTGGACGAGTGGGAGAGCGAGGCCGCGCCGAGTGTCCTGCCGACGAGCGAGGCCTTTGGGGGTGCCATCGCGGGCACGCCCGAGAGCCAGGCCGCCGTCGATGCCCAGGCCGCCGGGATTGCGAGGGCCGCAGCGGATCCCGAGCGGATGATCCGGCGCGCCTACTCGATCGCCTCGGAGAGTCGCTCCGACGAATACGTCGAGTTCTATCTGACCCTCGTCATGAGCGGCGAGCTGACTCCCCGGCTCTTCAAATTGAAGATCAAGGATCGGCTGTATGTGGGGCCTAAGGCTGTCGGCGTCTTCACGCTCGACAAGGCGCCCGGCAAGCACCTCCTCATGGTCGGCACCGGGACGGGCCTCGCGCCCTACATGTCGATGCTGCGGAGCGATCTGCAGTGCAACGGTGAGCGCAACTTCGTGGTCGTCCACGGCGCGCGATATTCATGGGACCTGGGCTACCGCACCGAACTGTCGGGTCTGGCCCGCCACTGCGGCAACTTCCACTACATCCCGGTCATCACCCGCCCGCAGGAAGACGTCACCTGGCGCGGCCGGAGTGGCTACCTCCAGAACGTCATCGCCTCCGGTGCGATTGAGGAGAAGACAGGACTGGCTCTCACGCCGGACAAGTTCGACATCTTCCTGTGCGGCAACCCGGGAATGATCGAGACGGTCATTACCTGGGCAGAGGGGCGCGGCTTCAGTCGCGACAAAGGCCACGACATCGGCACGCTCCACGTGGAGGAGTACTGGTAGAGGAAGTGGGCGTCAGCCACCCGTCCACTGTCAAGTCGAGTGGCCTCCGGCGGCAAGCTCGCCCGCCTCTCGGTAGATCCCTTCGAGGGCGTTAACGTGTCGCTCGAGCGAGTACAGCGCGACGAGGCGCGCCCGAGCCGCCTGGCCGAGTCGCTCGGCCAGCGCCCGGTCCTGCCAGACGGCGGATATTGCGTTGGCGAGTTCTCGCGCGTCGCCGGGCGGGACGATAAGCCCGGTGCCATCCTCGACCAACTCCGGCTGACCGCCGATGCCCGTCACGATTGCCGGGCGGCCGTCTCGCATAGCCTCGAGCACGGTCATCGGGGCGTTCTCGTACCAGATGGAAGGCGATACCAGGGCCACTGATGCCTCCCGCAGCCTTCGCAGGTCGTCGGGTGGCTGCTCGCCCACGAACCGAACTGATTCTGGTGCCTCGGATCTGAGCGAGCGGTACAGAGGACCGTCGCCTGCCACCACGATCGGAACGTCGGGCAGCAGCCGGGCTGCGGCGAGCAGGACGCTCAGCCCCTTCTCCCGGACCAGGCGACCCGCGAACAGAATGTGCCCGCCGAACTGCGGCACGGCCGTGGGCTCGTGCCCCGGATCGATCCCATTCGGCAGATGGCAAACGCGCTGCTCTGGGAATCCTGCAGCCAGGAGCATCCTCTCCGCGAAGTGGCTGGGGGCGAGGAGCAATCGCTCCGGGGCCGTATACGCCTGCCGCGAACGATGCACGGCGTATTCGGCCGCGGCCACGGCGGAGGGGAAGAAGCGACCGCGGATACACCTGTAGGCGAGCACGGGCAGCGGGTTACCTCGGGTGCAGTTTGGCGGCGTGCATGGCCTCGCGTCGCCCTTCAGGAGTTGACCTTGAGGGCAGATCAAAGCGTAGTCGTGCTGCGTTATGACCACGGGAAGACCGCGTCGCCGGGCCGGCTGGAGGATGGCCGGCGAAAGCTGCCGAACCGCGTTGTGGAGGTGAATGAGATCGGGTCGAGCCTCCTCCAAGAGCCTTGTGAACAGAGCCGTCGCCGCCCCGTTGTGGATGAGCCGGGTCGCTGCCCGGGCTTTGTCGGCGAAGGACATCCCTGCTCCCAGATCGGCCGTGTTGAAGCTCTCAGGGAAGTAGCGACTCCAAGGCGTGTCGACGTTGTTGGGGTGGTGAGCCGCGAAGGGCAGAACCTCATGCCCCCTGCGCTCCAGCTCCGCAGCCTCGTCGAGCATCATGGCGCCCAGCCCACCGCGCCGGTACCACCAGTTTGCTACGAAGACGATCCGCATCAGACGACGACCGCAGGCGAGATGCGAACGGTCGAGACTCCCCCGTGCCGTCCGGGCGAGTGCGGCCCGGCGGCGAATGCTGTCCACAATGACTCGCGGTGCCAACCGCGCGTCGAGTCACCGGTAGGTGATGACGGCATATCTGGCCTCTATCTGGTCGACAACGGCGGGCAGCGAGTAGCGATTTTGAACGGAGTCTCGGGCCTTCCCCCCCATGGCATGTCTGAGGCCTGAGTCTGCCAGAAGGCGCTCCAAAGCGCTCGCCAGCGCGTCCTGGTCGCCAGGTGGCACCAGGAGGCCGTCTACGCCGTCTTCGACCATCTCTGGCGCCGCCCCGACTCTCGTCGCAACCACGGGCAAACCGGACGCCATGGCCTCCAGAAGGGCATTCGACATCCCTTCGACGTGCGAGGGCAGCACGAACACGTCCGCCGCTCGATATAGCAACTCGGGATGGCTGGTCCATTCGCGGACGGTGACGCGTCCGATGCCATCTGGAATCGGGTACGGATCGTCATAGGCCACGAACCCCGAAAGGACGCACTCCGCGTCGGACTGCGACGCGATGCGGGGCCAGGCCGCGAGGAGATCGGCGAGGCCCTTGTAGCGTGCAAAGCGCCCGACATACAGCACGATAGGGCGATCTTCCTGCAGGCCCAGCGTTCGCCGAAGGGCCCTTCGCTCTGAGTCGAACGCCGGATGGAAGACCGCCGGATCGAAGCCGTTCGGGATGGCAGCGATCCTGTCAGGATCCAGGCCGAGTTCGGCGAGTTGGGCCGCGATCTCCTCGGAGATGGCCTGCACGCAGGCCGCATGGCGGAGGCCGTAGTAATGCGTCAGCCACGAGATCCTGCGCAGCTTGCCGATCTCGCCGCCCGGCCCTCCGGCCGCGATCTTGACATAGACGGGCCTGCGCATCAGGCGGCAGACGAGCGTCGCCACGTCGGCCCGAACGTCGGCCAGGTGGACGTGGATGACGTCGAACGCACGCGCGTGGCGCAGGAGGAACCAGGCCAGCGACGCGCAGGCGGTCAATGTCTGGGCCGGCCGATGGTTGATGCGCCACAGCCGATGGACGTTGACCCCTTCCACGAGGCCTGACCCCTCGCTGCCCTGACGCGGACAGACGACGTGGACGTCGTGACCTCTTCGCCTGAACTCCTCGGCCTGGAGCTGGGCTTGATGCTCGGCACCACCGGCGGCGCGAGGGGCGTAGTCGAGTGTGCAATGGAGGACTCGCACGGTCAGGCTTCCGGGGCCCCCGTGCGAACTGAGGCCGCTCCTGATTCGCCCTGCTGTTGCGCCTCACGATTCTCTTGCGCCTCGCCCTGCCGCAGCCGCCGGTTAGTAGCGAGGACTTGCTCCAGCAGAGTCGGCTCGTGTCCGGCGCTTCGGGCGGCGCTGATCACGGCCTGGAGATCCTTCGGCAGACACCCGCCGCCAAACCCTCGATCCGAGGGGAAGACGAACGTATGGCTGCGTCCCACCCGCGGATCGAGCAGCCATAGCTCGCGCAGTTCGTTGTAGTCGACCCCGAAGACCCCTGCCAGGTCGTAGAACTCGTTGCAGAAAGTGACCTTGAGCGCCAGGAAGCAGTTTTCCATGTACTTGGTCAGCTCTGCGGTCCGGGCGTCGGTCTGATGGATGCGGATGTCGGAGTTGAAGGTGGTCTTGTACAGGTCCGCGACCGGAACGGTGTCACCCCGCTCGCCTCCCAGGATCACCCAACGGATCTTGCGCGGGTCGTTGAAGGGGTGATCGGGAGTCGACGCCGGCCCGTACTCCGGCTGGAAGACGATGGCCTTGCCGGTCTGGCGACGCAGTCGGTCCGTCGTCCCGACGGGGACCGTAGAGCGCAGGACGATGTGCTTGCACTCGATCCAGCCGACGGCCTCCTCGACTATCGAGACGTCCGCTGAACCGTCGGGCAGGCTGGGCGTGGGAACCGCGACCATCGCGAACTGGCAGGCGTTGACCTCTTCGCGTGTTCCAATCCCCTGCGGGGGATCGTAGGCGACGGCGTCGGGGAAGAGCTGCCGTATACCTTGGCCAACGGCCCCGAATCCGACTATCGCCACTGATGGCTGTTTCACGTTCGGCTCACTTCCCGGTTGTCCGCTCGATGTATGTGGGAAAGGAGATCACGGGGCAAGGATGTCATCTCCTGGCTCACCCGGCTCGGCGACCTCGCTGACGCCCAGGCCAAGCCCGAGGCCGCCGCGCGGGCGGAAACGCGCTAGAAACCCCAAGACGCGTGGATTGCGGCCGGCGCCGACGAGACGCCACGATCGGGCCAGGTCGGTTCGGGCGAACGCCAACAGCAGAGCGAGATAGCTGATCCCGAATACTCCGGCCGAGATGATCAAGCCCGGGACGCCGGCGACGTGGACCGCGACGAACCAGCTCGCCAGTCCCGCCAGACCGCTTAGGAAGTAGACCCGGATCACGTTCCTCCACGGGAAAGAGGCGACGGGTCGGACGGCTCGAGCCTGGAGCGACAGGCCGACAAAACCTGCCACGGCATAGGCGAGCCCGCCGCCCGGCAGCCCGAAGGCGAGCAGGAGCGGCGGAAAGAGCGCGAACAGCAGCCCAAAACTGGCCAGCGCGACCAGCAGGCCGGCGCGGGGTCGTCCCTGACCGAAGACGACCGACCCTGCGACGCGAGACGGGACGGTGCAAAGGACCCCGAGGCACATCAGCTGAAGGGCCAGGACGCTCGGCGTCCATCGATCACCGAAAACGACCGGTACGAGGTTTGGCGCTGTGGCGATGATCCAGGCCTGGGGCGCCCCGATGAGCAGACAGACAAGGGTGACCGAGTCGGACAGGACTCGGGCAGTTCGTTTCGCGTCGCCCTTGATTCGGCTGAACGCCGGGAAGCTCACCCGAGCGATGATCTCGTCCACGGAGGAGGTCAGCTGCGATACCCGGAGGCTGAATTGCAGGTAGCCGATCGACGCGACGCTGCCGGCGAATCCGCCGCACAACGGAATGACTCCGTCTCGTAAAGTCGTTACGACGTTGGAGGCCTGATAGGCCACTCCGAAACCGAGCAGCCTCCTGGCGATGGCGCGGTCGAAATACAGGCCGGGCCAGTAGCGGCAGATCAGGTTGGCGAGAGCGGCGCTGATCGCACTCTGCGCCGTCAGGGCGACGGCGAAGCTCCAGACCCCGGCGCCCATCAGTGCTAGCGAGACGGCGGTCGCCCAGAACGCGATGTGCCCGGAAAGCTCGATCGTCGCCACCTCGCGGAAGCGCAGCACGCGGACGAGCATCGCCGAAGGAAGAGAGCGCAGCATTGTGAAGGCGATGGACAGCGATAAGAGTCGGAGCTGCCAACCGAAGCCGGCGCCAAGCGACGGGATCAGGCGCTCGACAAAGGGGGCAGCAACCCAGATCGCCACCGCGCACACGATCCACATCAGCTGCTGGATCAGCCAGGCAGTGGCCAGCTCCTCTCGTGTAGGGTCGTCGCCCTGCTGGATGAGTGACGGCCCAACGCCGAAATCCGCGAAGTACGTCAGGACCTGTTGCACGAGCACAAGCACGGCATAAACGCCGAAATCGGCCGGCACCAGAATGCGGGCGAGCACCACCGTGCCCATAGCCGTGATAACGCGCATCACGACGGTCCGGGCCAGCATCGCCGTCGCGGCCTGGCGTCCCAGCGAACCGACGTCGAGGCCGGCGCTTGACCGCACGTGCGTCCCGCTCATGCGTCTCGGCAGCCGTAGCGTCACCGCTCGCAGCCCCTCTTGGCCCTGGTCAGGAAGATCCCGACAGGGATGTCGACTTGGGCCTCGACCGCGCTGGCAAGGGCCGGCAGCCTGGCTTGCACCGAGGCAAGGATCTCGGCTCTGCGGGTCCAGACGGACTCGACCTTGAGTTGCAGCGAATCGGCGCTGATGTCCCTAAAAGGCACGTCCAGGTCTCTGGCGCCCATCATGTCCAGAATTCCCCACTTGCCGCCCGCGACGTAGGGGATAGTGACCACCGGAGTCCCTTGACAGAGGGCGAAGATGGCCGAATGCATGCGGGTCGCGACGAGGAAGTCGACGCTGCCATAGAGGGCGGTAAGCTCATCAACGGTTGGCTGCCCGCGTACGCGATACACACGCGCCGGGTCCAGCCCTCGGAGTAGATCTTCCTCCAACCTGGCCGTCGGTTGCCACCGGGTCGTGACCTGGGGGATGAGTACGACCTCGGTGCCGTCGCGTCGGAGGAACTCCATCAAGAACCCACGTAAGGCCGCGATGTAGCGCCTGCGAGCATCCTCCCCCGAGGTGTGGCAGTCCACGACGGTGAGCCCGAGTCTGAGTGGCTCGAGCGGCAGCTGGCGGGCCTTGCGCGGGCTATCTGCCAGCAGTGACAGCGACAGATCCGGGAGGAGGTGCACGGACACGGACTTGCCACGGAGCAGAGATTGTGCGTACTCGTATGAGCTGCGATCTCGCGTAGATACGAAGACACACCTACCCAGGACCGCGCGCGCCAGCGCCCGGCTGAAGGGGTGTCGGAGTGGCCAGATCGATGCTCCGATGCATGCGACAGGCTTACGGAACAGGATCGCTGTGAGGGCGTTGTACACGCGCCCCCAGACCGCGTAGGGTTCCGTGATCGCGGATTCCCCGCGGATGTTGCGGCAGTTCCATAGGACCAGGTCCGCTGATCGCAGAGCCACGATCGAACGACGGGCCGACTTGGGCAGCAATGCATCCAGCCACGGTGCGCGCGCGAAGATCGGCCACAGCGGGAGCATCGATAGGGCCATGAACGCGCGGCTTCCGCTGACCAGCTTCCGCGCCACGGGGACACTCAGCAGGCCGGAATTGAAGGGACCTGCGAGCCACGGGCGGACGCCACCAACGTAGTCATCGACGAGTGGCCCCGTCTCGTCGAACTCCTCAATTAGCGCCGGCCATTGGTTTGCCCCGAAAGCGGCCATTGCCGTGATCCGGCTTCCGGGCAGGCGCTTGCGGACGAGTTGAACCAGGGCAATCTGTATAGCCGCATCGCCGCGGTTCTTCTCCGACCAAAGGTCTAGGAGGAGGATGTTCTTCGGCTCAACGGTTGGCGAGGACACGCTTGTACAGCTCCTCATGTCTGGCGACCGACGCGTCCAGGCCGAACGATCGAATGCGCCTCAGCTGATCACGACGGACCCCTGCTGCCAGCTCTGGCTGCGATAGGAAGGCGACCACCCGCCGAGCCAGCTCCTCGGGAGCGCCCTGAGGGATCAGACCCGGGTGGTCGACGCCGAGCGCCTCCGGCGTGCCCCAGCGGTCCGTGGCGACTACGGGCACCCCACAGGCCATTGCCTCCAGGGTCACCGTGGGCAGCGACTCGTAGTTGACGGAAGGGAAGACAGCGACGTTGGCCAAGCGGTAGACGCCGGGCATCTCCCTCTCGGGCACGTCCTGCAGCCATACGAAGCGGTTGGCAATCCCCGCTCGCTCTGCCATCTCCCGCAGCGCCGCGCCGAACGTGTCGAAGACCTTCGAGCCGCCGACGACCAGGCACCTGGCATTCGGAACCATTGCGAGGATGCTCGGGAAGGCGGCGATCAGGTGCTGGAGACCCTTCTTCGGCACGAGCCGCCCGACGAACAGGACGACAGGGTCGGGCCCGGCGACGCGGGAGGCCGCGAACTCGGAGCGCGGGCCGTCCGGACGGTAATGCTCGAGATCCACGCCGTTGTAGATCACCTCGACCTTGCTCGGCGGCACTCGGTAGAGCGAGAGCATCTCGCTCTCCTGGTAACGGCTGGCGGCGATGACGGCATCCGACGATCCGAAGGCTCCACGATCGATCCTGAGGGTGAGGTGCCCGCTCGCGGTGCGAAGGCCCTCTGGCACCGTCAGCTTCATGCGATTCGCCGCCAACTCGGGCAGGGAGGTGCCGTGGGCGGTGGTCACGATGGGGGTCGGGGCCAGGAGCTTGTTGCGCCTACGGGCTCTGATCGCGCCGGCCGCCAGAGCGGGCGATTCGGCGTGGATGACCTCGAAACCGCGATCCCGGAACTGACTGGTCATGAACTGCTCAACAGTCCTGATACGCAGAACGTAT
>Ga0066795_10000166_pt1 | contig 10126 bp, 9 predicted proteins | sample PersoiDNA2013191_FD_70940 | JGI IMG/M metagenome (GOLD analysis project Ga0066795, IMG submission 70940) | Permafrost soil microbial communities from the Arctic, to analyse light accelerated degradation of dissolved organic matter (DOM) -... | ecosystem: Environmental > Terrestrial > Soil >... | reverse complement strand
GATGCGGTGAACCGGATGGTGGCGGAGCTCGGATGGAAGAAAGCCGACGCTTCGGTATGGGCGGAGCATTCCCGGCAGGCGCCCAGATCGTGGGCTCGGATCGCGGCGCCGCGGACCGCGCTGCGCGGACTCCTGGCGGGCCTGCCGGCGGGCGCGCAATGGTGGGCATCCCCCGGCACCGGCATCGCGTACTGGGTTTTTGATGGCGGCTCCGGCGACCTGCGGAACGTACGCGCCGCGGCTGAAGCAGATTCCGGCTCCGTCGTCGTGATGGCGGCGCCGCCGGAGGTTGTCGCCGAGCTCGGCGCCTGGGGCACGCCGCCCGCGACCCTGGAGCTGATGCGTCGCATCAAGCGCGCCTTCGACCCCGAGGGCATCCTGAATCCGGGAAGGTTCGTGGTGTGAAGCCGTTCGAGCTCCTGAGCGACGACGACCTCTCGTCCTGCGTGCACTGCGGCCTGTGCCTCGACGCATGCCCCACTTTCCGGGTCACGGGACTCGAGACCGAGTCTCCGCGAGGCCGGATCTACCTCATGACCCAATGGAAGCGCGGGACTCTTCCATTCGACGAGGAGCAGGTGCGCCACATCGACCTCTGCCTCGGCTGCCGCACCTGCGAGGCTGTGTGCCCATCCGGGGTTCCGTACGGGCGGATTATCGAGGCGGGTCGAGCCGAGGTCGAGCGCCTGCGCCGCCCGACGCCCAAACGCACGTTGAGCCGGGTGGCACTTCGACAGCTGCTGGCGCATCCTGCTCGGCTGCGCGCGGCAGGCGCGGTGACGCGTGCGGCACAGGTCGTGAAGCTCACCTCGCTCATGCGCGCAGGGCGCCAGCTGCCCCGGCTCCGGCCACAGTTCCGCCGGCCGGCCGGCGACATCGCGCCGGCGATCGGCCCGCGCAAACATCGCGTCGCATTCCTCGTCGGCTGCGTGATGCCGATCCTCTATCCGCAATCACACCAGGCAGCGGTAAAGCTGCTGCAGCTCGCGGGCTGCGAGGTTTGGTTTCCGCCGGGCGAGCGGTGCTGTGGCGCGCTCTTCGCGCACAACGGCGACCTGGAGAGCGCGGAGCGGCTGCGCGACGCGAACACCCGCACCTACCTCGCCGGCGAGTTCGACGCGCTCGTCGTCGACTCAGCGGGTTGCGGAGCCCACTTGAAGGACTTCTATCCCGACCTGAAGGGGAGGGTGAAAGACATCACCGAATGGATCGCCGAAATCGGGCTGCCGGCGCCAAAACGGGAGGTCAAGCTCCGGGTCACGTACCAGGATGCATGCCACCTCGCGCACGCCCAGCGCATCAAGAAGCAGCCCCGAGACCTCATCCGGTCGCTGCCCGGCGTCGAGCTCGTCGAGATGCGCCACCCGGACATCTGCTGCGGCGCGGCCGGCCTCTACAGCACCCTCGAGCCCACGATGTCGAACCGCATCTTGCAAGAGAAGCTCGCCGACCTGGCGTCCACCCGCGCCGACGTCGTGGTCAGCGCAAACCCCGGCTGTCAGATGCAGATGGAGGCAGGCTTACGCTCGCGCGGATCGAGCATGAGGGTGCAGCACGTGACGGAGCTTCTGGCCAGCGCCTACTAGAGCTTCAGCCTGGGAAGAACCGCGGTCTTCGTCACATCGACCTCGACGCGAGCCACCGCCAGCGTGACGTTGTCCGGCGCCCCCAACTCACGACATCGCTCGATCACGCGCTCGGCGCCGCGGTCGAGGTTGCCATCCCGTAGCAGCAGCCGGCCCATCTCCTCGACGCTCACGCCCGCGGTCTCGACGCCGTCGCTGCACAGCACGATCGCATCGCCCTCTTCCAGCTTGAGCTTGTCGGCGAAAGGCTGGATTGCCTCCCACACGCCGACCGCGCGGGTGAGGCGGTGCTTGAGCGGATGCGTGGCCGCCTCCTCCGGCTTGATGAGACCGAGCCGAACCTGCTCCGCCGGCCACGAGTGATCCTGCGACACCAGCGTCGCGAGGCCGTTGCGGAATAGATAGGCGGGGCTGTCTCCCACGTTCAGCACCGCCATCTCCCCCGCTCTGATCGCGGCGATGACGAGGGTGCTGCCCATGCCCGCCCAGTCGGGGTTGTCACGCGCCGCCTCGAACACTGCGGTATTCGCTTGCTTGCATGCACGCTTGAGGCGCTCGATATCGGGACCCTCTTGCCCGTCTTCCGCGAGGATCGTCGTCACGGTCTTCGACGCGATCGAGCTTGCCGTCTGGCCGGCGGCGTGCCCGCCCATGCCATCGCACACCACGAGCAGCGTGTCGAGACCCGCCCTGTTGCGCCACACGACGACAGCGTCCTCGTTCTCCTCACGCTCGAGACCGGGATCGGTCGCCCAAGCGATCCGAAGCCGCATCAGTGAACCGACGACGCCGGCAGGGCCACAGATCGCGGCAGTCGACCGACAGGTCGCCGGTCGGGACGACGAGGCGAAGGCAGGGGTGGCACCAGGAGGAGCGCACGGGACATGCGCGACGACGACGGGCCGGGCCCCCTAACGCACGCATCGTCGTCCCGAGCCGATGAGATGTGGCCCGGCTGGCGGCGGCGGTTCACTTCAAGAGGAGCCGATGACTGAGAATTGCACCGCGTTCTGGCCGATCGTGACCCGATCGCCGTGGTTGAGCTCCTTCTCCTGGATCGGCTCGCCGTTGACGAGCGTGCCGTTCGTGCTTCCCAGGTCGACGAGCCAGAACTGATCGCCACGCCGCTCGAGGCGCGCATGGTGGCCGCTGGTCGCGGGGTCCCGAAGGATGACGTCGTTGTCAGGCGAGCGGCCGAGGCGCAGCGCGTTGTCTCCGGCGCGGTGAGCGTGACCGGCATCAGGTCCTGATTCGATCGTCAGCTCGGCCTGCCGCCCGGTGCCTGGAGCAGTGCCGAATGCGGGTTGCGCTTTGCTGTCGATGGCCACCGTCTCCGCGACGTCCGTGGGGGCCTGAGCCGCGGGCGGCGGCTGCCATGCCGGCATGAGCGTGGTCGACTCGCGCGCCTCGCCGACCGCTTCCGAGACGATCATCGTCGCCGCGACGTCCGGAACCATTGTTTCGGCGACGTCTGGTTGTGACGCGGCGGGCGCCTGACCGGCGGGCATCTCCCACGGCAGCGTGGCCTGGGCTTCCGGCTGTGGCTCGGCGGCCGCGGCCAGCACCGCATCAGTGGAGCTAGGCTCGGGCTCGGAGGCGGGCGGCGCCGGCGCCGGGGGTGACGGCGGAGCGGGCTCTGGTCCGGCAGGCGCCGCCGGCGAGCTCCACGGCGCCTGGACAGGAGCTGCCGGCTCGCTGGGCGGAGAGGCCGGCGCCGACCACGACGGCGCCGCGGGAGCCGCGGGCTCTTCAGTCTTCGGGGCATCCCACGACGTGGACGCCGGGGCGTTCCACGCGGGCGCGACAGTCGGCGGTGGCGCAGAGGACGCGGGTGGTGGCGCACCCCAGTCGGTGGAAGCCGGCGCTGCCGGAGCGGAGGCGGCCGGCGGTGGAGGAGTCCAGGCCGGCGCGGGGGGATTCCACGACGGCGCTGTCGGGATGGGTGACTGAGGTGAATCAGCCGCCGGTCCCCCCCACGATGGCGTCGAGCCGGAAGGCTCGCCCCAGCCTGGGGCGGGCGGCGGCGGGGCGGCCGTGGGCGCGGGAGGCGCAGCCGGCGGCTGTGCGGAAACAGGCGGCGGAGCGCCCCAGGACGGGGCAGATGCAGCCGCAGGCCCCGGAGGAACGGGCGGCTGTCCAGCCGCGGGCGCCGGAGCGCCCCAGCTCGGTCCGGCCGCGCCCGGCGGCGGAGCGGCGGCAGGTGGCGGCGGCGATCCCCACGTCGGCGCAGGGGCGGGCGCGCCACCAGGCGGCGCCGGGGCCGCCGAGGGCGAGCCCCAGGTCGGCGCGGGAGCTGCGGGCGGCGCCCCGGGCGCTCCCCACGTGCCCTGGCCGGGCTTCGCCGGCGATGCCGCCGGTTGGTCCCAGCTTGGTGAGGGCGTTGGCGGTACGACGACGGTCGGCGCAATCGGGCTCGGGCCGCGGACCGCGGAGGCGGGAGGAGCCCAGGTCGAAGCCACTCCGGCCGTCTGGCTCGCCGGCGCTGCCGGGCGAACCGGTGGCGCAGCCTTCTTCCGCCTGCGGCGTCGCCGCACCCGCATGTAGAGGATGCCGGCAACCAGCGCCACCACCGCCAGGATTATGTATGCGTATTCAACCGACATCCGGTGGAGAGCCTCCCTTGCGCCGTTTCCGGCTTGAGATCAGTGACGTAAAGCAGAAATCGCGTAGTGCAGAAGTATGGCATCCGAGTACGTCCGTTGAGGTTACGAATCGACCGAACCCTCGATCACCAGGCGCCCCGACGCGATCCCCGGGACGGTGATGTCCGCCTCCAGGGAATGTGCTCCCGCGCCGAGAGGATCCCCGCCGAGGACGTGGACCACGACGCGTCTCCCGAGGGGTAGATCGAGCCGTCGTGGCAGAGGCGCCAGCGCCGCGTGGGTCTCGATGTGCAGCTGATGACGCGCGAGCACGATTCCGTCGAGGCGCAGGCCGGTCACGCCGACAAGCACCGCGGGCCTCGTTCGGTTTTCGAGCACGAAGCTCATGCCCTCCTTCTCCGCGCGCAGGCTCGATACGTCGGCGAGCCGTTCCGCAAGGTAGCGCGGTATCTCGGGCCGGGGCCGGGGTGGTGGGAGCGAGGAGGTGACCGTGAACAGGAGCTCGCTGCGGTCGATCTCATGCCCCGACACCGTCAAAGAAGCCTCGAGCCGGTACTCGCCCTCGGCCGGCAGCGGCAGGCTCAGCGTGGTCGCGCTCACCGCCGGCTCGAAGGCGGTTGGGATCTCGACCTCGACCGTGCCGGAATATGACTTTCTCTGGATCGCATCACGCAGGCGCTTCACGCCCTTACCACTCGCGGCACGCTCGCGCGCCAGCGACCACCTGATCGAACCGCGTCCGGAAACCTCAGGATCGTCGTTGACGATGACGAGCCGAGCAGCAAAAGGCTGATCCGGCTTCTGCAGGATCCCGAACGGTCTATCGGGCTCGAAAGCAAGAGCCTCGATGATCACGCGAGTTGGTTGGAAGGCGCGCGTCAGCGCCGCGAGCGCCTGCTTCGGACGCCGCGCCGCATCCAGGAGACCGAAGCCGATACCCGGAAATGGATCGACGAGGTGATAGGCGAAGGCTCCCCAGCACGACTCGAACTTTCTCGTGCGCATGTGCTCGGCGGCGAAGCGGACGACGTCGGCCTGGTATCGCTGCGAGGCGTCGGCGTACGACTCGAGGCTCTGATGGGCCGATGGCAGGCCCGCGCCTCGCTCCGCCCAGTTGACCGGTTGAAAGCCCGCGTGGCGCCAGGAAGGTTCATCGTCCGCCGCCGGCCAGCGCGTTTCGATGTGCTCCCACACCGGCGAGCCGGCGTCCGGCAGCGACTGCGCTCCAAACGCCGTGACCATCATGGGCTCGACCTGGGCAAGGTCGGCCCACGAGCCTGTTGACCAGCCGACCATCAAATGAAGGTCGACGTCCCCCGAAGCGGCCAGCGCGGGACGGCTTGGGTCGAGGCGCTCGAAGGACGCCTTCAGCTCCTGGTCGATCGAGTGGTTCTGCCGCACGGCGTTGACCTCGCCAAGATCTGAGTTCGTGGCGAGCCAGGGCGGATCGTCATGAGCGACCCAGAGCGCGACCGATGGCCGGTTGTGAAGCATCTCGACCATCTCGGCCTGCTGCTCGCGCGCCGCCTGCTCGAAAAAGCGCGCATCGCCGCCTGACGCGTGATAGACGTACGTGCCGGTCAGGGGCAGGTCCTGGATCACGAGCATGCCGGCGGAGTCGGCGCGCCGGTAAAACTCGTCCGGCAGAACGTTGGCGACGACGCGCAGTGCATCGAGATTGGCCTGCTTCGCGGTGGCCAGGTCAGCGTCAAAACGCTCGGCGGTCAGCTCATCGAGCCGGTATGAGGGCGCATAGCAGGCGCCGCGCAGAAATATCGGCCGGCCGTTCACCGACAACGCCCAGCGCCGCGGGCCGATGTCCCACGTCAGCTCGCGGAACGCAAACGTGTCCTCGACTCGAGCCGACTCGCTCGTCCCATCACGCGTGATGAGCTCGGCGGTGTAGATCGGCTGTTCGCCCAGCCGCCACGGATCCCATCGGCGCGCGCCCGGAAACGCGAGCCGCATGGTCAGGGTCTGGTCGGCGCCGCCGGCGAGGCGCACGTCGCGTTTGAGGCGCAACGTCTCCCGGCCGGGCACCGGCACGCTGAGCTCGACCTCGCCCTCCATCTGCCTGCCGTCAAGGTTGCGCAGGCGCGCCTCCACCTCGATGCGGCCATCCCCACCCTCGAAGTGCGGCTTGACGCGCATCCAGTCGATCGTGATCGGCCCCACGTACTCCAGCTCGACTGGGCGCCACAGTCCGACGGGCACCTCCCACTGATAGCGGTCGGGCAGGCTCCCGTAGGCGGATGCGGGATAGGGCTTCAGGTCACCGTCGTTGAACAGCCCCATGATGTGGCGCTTCTTGTCCGGCTGGCTCTCGACCGGCGCCTCGCAGCAGATCACGAGGAGGTTCTCGGACTTCAGGTAGGGCGTGAGGTCGAAGCCGAAAGGCGCGAAGTATCCGTAGTGCGACCCGAGGAGCTTGCCGTTGAGCCACACGTTGGTCGCTAGGAACGCCCCGCCGATGCGCAGCACGACGCGACCCGAGTGGTCCGGGCGCGGGAACTCAGTCCGGTACCAGACCGACTGGCGTCCCTCGCGCGCGGACAGCTGGCGCGGAACCTCGACCGGCTTCCAGCCCGAGGTCCGACCGGCGGTCAGCCCTTCCGCCTCGCCTTCGCCGAGCGGCATCCAGACCGCCTCCCACGCGCTCAGCTCGCGCGTGCCCGCGGAACGCTGCGGCATCGGCAGGAACAGGCAGTCGCTCATTTGCCCCTAACCATCGGCTGCCACGAATGCCCCGTCGGCTGTCGCGCAGAAAAGCACCGGCCGGCCAATTGACGCCGCGAACGGCTTGGTTTGAGCGTGGTCGACAAGCGCGAGGACGCTGCCGCCAAAACCCGCGCCCATGATGCGCGCGCCGTAGCAGCCGGCAGTGCCCCATGCCTTTTCGACCAGCGCGTCCACGGTCGGCGTGGAGACTTCGAAATCATCGCGAAGGCTCTCGTGCGACTGGTTCAACAGCCGCCCGAGCTCGCTGAAGTCTTGCCGGCCCAAGGCATATACGAATGCATGGACGCGGGCGATCTCCGAGTCGACGTGCCGGCGCCGCTTCGGTTCAAACGCCTCAGCCTCGCGCCGCCGCTCGTTGTACGGGGTGTCGGCCAGGGAGCGGTGCTCGCCGGAATCGATCACGGCGATCGCCAGCTCGTCAGGAAACGGCACGGCTTGATATTCGAGAGTCTTGCAATCGAGCAGCATCGCGTGTCCGCGCCGCCCAAGGGCCGACGCGAACTGGTCCATCACGCCCACCTGCACGCCGGTCGCCTTCTGCTCAGCTCGCTGGCAGGCGAGCGCAGCCTCCATGCCGTCCATGTCCGGGCGCAGTCCAACCGCCACCGCCACCAGCAAGGCGGCGGACGAGCTGATTCCCGCCTTGGCCGGCACCTCGGACGTGACCGTGACCATCTGCGGTCCCACGCCCAGCTCCTTCGCCACCGCTTGCACGTATGCCAGGCCGCCCGTCACCGCGCTGTCGACCGACCAGCTCTCCGACGGATGTCCGGTCACGGTCGTGACCTTGTCGACGGCCGCCGGCAGCACGACACCACCGAGATAGTCGACGTGCTCACCGATGAGGTTCACGCGGCCGGGCGCTCGCCCGGTCCACCGGCCCCAGGCCCGGCTAGATTCCACGCAGCTCCGCCGCGGTGTCTTCGGCGCGTGCGTCGAGGATGAATGCGCCGGCGCCGAGCTCCGATCCGGCCAGGTATTTCAGCTTGTCCTGGCTGCGATTGGGCGGGTAGAACTCGACGTGAAAGTGATGCTGGCGGCCGCCGCGGCCGGGCGGCCTCTGGTGCATCGCCATGACATACGGAAGCGGCTTGTTGAACAGGCGGTCGTACTTCTGCAGCAGGCTCTTGAGCGTGCGAGCAAAAGACTCGTCGTCGTCTTGATCGAGGTCCGCGAGGCCGCCTCGATGGCCGATCGGCGCGAGGTGGACCTCGTAAGGCCAGCGCGCGAACGGCGGGACGAAAGCGATCCAACGCTCGTCACGCAGCACGGTCCGTTCGCCGCCACGCTCACCTTCGATGACGTCGCAGTAGAGGCAGCGCCCGGTCTTCCGCATATGCCGCGCCTCGGCCTTCAGCTCTCGCTGGATCACCGGAGGCACGAACGGGTAGGCATAGATCTGGCCGTGGGGATGGCTGAGGGTGACGCCGATCACCTCGCCACGATTCTCGAAGACGAAGACGTAGCGGACGTTCGGCAGCCGCCCTAGCTCGTTCGTTCGATCGCGCCAAACCTCGACCAGGTCCTGGATGTGATCCACGCTCTGCTCACCCAGCGAAGAGTCGTGGTCGGGGGTGTAGCAAACGACCTCACACCGACCCTGGTCGCCGGTATACGAGGGAAAGCGATTCTCGAAAACGGCGATGTGATAGTCGGGCTCGGGAATCTCGGTCTCTTCCTTTCCCGGTCGTGTCGGGCACAGAGGGCAGTGATCGGCCGGCGGGTGATACGTGCGGTCCTGCCGCCACGGGGCAACGGTGACCCACTCTTCGAGAAGGGGATGCCAGCGAAGCTCACTCACACCGCTAGTTGGAAGTGCGCCCTGCGCGCGCCCGGCTGTAGTAAATGAGATAGCGGCCATCCGGCTTGACGACCACCCGTTTGATGAGACGCTTAGTTTTCGAGGGCACGCTCGACCGCTTCTTCAGGAGTCTTCACCGCATCCAGTCCCTTGACCGACCCGCTATCGAGCACCGTCACCGACCGGCCGAGGCTTCGCGCTATCGCGATCTCGCTGAGAGCTCCCCATCCTTCGCCGATCGCGATCACGCTTTCTGCCGCGGTCACGATGAGCACGTTTCTCGCCCGGCCCATTCCGGTTGGCAGCGAGATCGTCAGGTGGGGATTGGCGCCCTCGCGGTCTGTGTTCGGAAGGATTCCGACGACGGTGCCGCCCGCGCTCGCTGCGCCTTCGTTGGCCGCACTGGAAACTCCGCCCATTCCACCGTTGATGACGATCGCGCCCGATTCCGCGAGCAGCCTGCCGACCTCACGCGCCGCATCGAGCTGGGTCTGGGTCGCCTCTGAGGCGCCGCACACGGCGACATATCTGCGGGGCATCGAGCGAAGAGTCTAGTTGGGATTGGGGGGTCAACCGGCTGGTACACTGCGGGACGAAGTTCAACGCCCGTGGGGCGAAGGAGGTGAGGCGGAAGCTTGGATAAACCGAATCGTGGTGCCAACCGCCTCGTTTGCCAGCCGGGAGCTCGGGAGGGATTGAGCCTCTAGGGCTTCCATTCCGAATCCGGCTCCTGGAGTCGGAGGCGGGAAGCACTGCGAACGTCGACCGGCGAGGGCCTGGGTCTCCCAGGCCCTCGTCTTTTATCGGGCTGCGGTCGGGGGGCCGACGGCGAGAGATTCGGCGCCGAGGTGGCCCAGATGCTAGGCGCGGCCGAGCATCGCAGCGCGCGCATCGTTCATGCGTAAGCGAGAAGCGCAGGCGGCAACAACGCAGATGGGCCGCATCGGCGACGAAGATCCGCCGGCCGCTCCCCGATCCGCAGCCCTACTACGATTCGTCGAGATGAGCGAGGACTTTTCGGAGCGGATGAACGAGCTGCGCGGAGGGTGGCCGGAGACGATGGGCATCACCATCACCCGCGCGACAGCCGACGAGGTCAAGGGTGAGCTGACGGTTGGGCCCCAACACCTGCAGCCATACGGCGTGGTACACGGGGGTGTTCACTGCGGGTTGATCGAGACGCTGGCCTCGGTCGGAGCGGCGCTGTTCGCGCTGCCTCGCGGCCAGTCCGTCGTCGGTCTCGAGAACAGCACGAGCTTCGTGCGCGCCGTGCGCGCCGGCGCGAAGCTCCACGCAATTTCGACGCCCATCACGCGGGGTCGCACGACCCAGGTCTGGGAGGCGACCATCTTCGACGAGGAGGACCGCATCGTGGCCACAGGTCGCGTGCGCCTGTT
>Ga0066795_10000164_pt1 | contig 10230 bp, 10 predicted proteins | sample PersoiDNA2013191_FD_70940 | JGI IMG/M metagenome (GOLD analysis project Ga0066795, IMG submission 70940) | Permafrost soil microbial communities from the Arctic, to analyse light accelerated degradation of dissolved organic matter (DOM) -... | ecosystem: Environmental > Terrestrial > Soil >... | reverse complement strand
CCGGGAAGAAGGCGGGGGGGAAGAGGCTCTCGCCTCAAGCTTTGATAGGGGAAAGCTATGACTCCAGTCTCGTTACGGATCCTCAAAGCCCTCGCTGTGGGCGGCGTGGCAAGCCTTGTGCTGGTCGCGTGTGGCGGAGGAGGCGGAAACAACAGCACGTCGCTGGCTTCGAACCAGACGCTGAGCTTCCCGATCCTCTCGGACTTCGGCACTCTCGACCCGGCCATCGCGGACGCGGAGACGGACACCGAGATCTCGCAGAACATGTTCGACGGCCTCGTCAAGTTCGACGAGAACCTCAACATCGTTGCCGACCTCGCGACCGCCGTCCCAAGCCCGGACAGCTCCGGCCTCAACTACACGTTCACGCTGCGCCACGACGTCAAGTTCTCCAACGGCGACCTGTTCACGTCGAAGGACGTCCTCTACTCGTGGAACCGCGCCGCGGCGATGCAGGGCGCTTACGCGACCAACCTTTCAGCGATCGACGGCTACAGCACCGTCTCCAGCAACACCGCCAGCGGCGCCGCCCTCGAGGCTCTGCTCGAGAAGAACGACCCATCGGTGACTCTGAAGGGCCTTACCGCCCCCGACCCGTACACCGTCAAAGTGAAGCTCGCCACCCCCGCCGGCTGGATGATGACCGCTCTCGCATTGGGCGGAACCACCGGGTGGATCGTGGACCAGAACGCCGTCAAGCAGGACTTCGACAACTGGTGGACCAACCCGGCCACCGCCATCGGCACCGGGCCCTACAAGATGACGGCTCGCGTTCCCAAGCAGTCAGTCGACTTTGCGGCCGTTGACAACTGGTGGGGTTCGCCGAAGCCCACCGTGACCAAGGTTCACCTCGACGTCTCGGTCAACGACGCCTCGACCGCCATCACCAAATACGAGCAGGGCGGTTACGACGCAGTCGGTTACGGCGGTTACAGCAACCTTCCCGTCGCCGACGTCCTTCGCATCCAGGGCACCAGCAACGAGAAGGCCCAGCTGACGCTCCAGCCGAAGGTACGCACCTACTGGGTCAGCTTCAACATGGTTCACGACGCCAAGCGCCAGGCGGGGGGGCCGTTCCTCCTATCTGACGGCCAGGCCGCTCACGACCTCCGGCTGGCCTTCGCCCTCGCGGTGGACAAGACGAAGCTCGTCTCGGTCGTTTGCCAGGACATCGTCTGCACGCCGGCGACCGGCGGGCTGATTCCTCCGACATTGATCGGGTACATGGGCGCCAACCAGGATCCCCTGGCCAAGTTCGACGCTACCAAGGCCAAGCAGCTTCTCCAGTCGGCAGACCCAAGTGGCGCCAAGACCAAGGGCCTGACCTACACCTACGACCCCGAGAACGCGCTCAACAAGCCGACCGCAGAGTTTCTGCAGTCGCAGTGGCACGACAACCTGGGGGTTGACGTCTCCATCGCGCCGGTCTCGCACTCCCAGTTCATCAAGGGCCGCTTGAAGGGCTCATACGTCCTGTCACGCGACGGCTGGCAGGCCGACTACAACCACCCGCAAGACTGGTTCGACAACCTGTGGGGCAATGTCGTGGGTTGCCCGGACTCGAGCTGTACCACCGGGTACGACACGAAGGCCTATGACACCTTGCTGGCCAAGGCCGACGCAGAAGCGATGCCGGCCGCACTGGCGGACTACAAGTCGCTCAACCAGATGCTCATCGATGACGTCGTATACATCCCGCTCTATTACTCGGTCGGCTCGTTTCTGACCAAGCCGTACGTGAAGGGATTCGGAACCAACGCCTTCTTCGACCACTACTGGAACGAAATCCAGATCCTCTCGCACTAAGTCCGATCGCAAAGAGGGCGTCCGTTGGAAGCGGGCGCCCTCTTCTTTTATCAGCGACAATTCGCAGGGGAGCAATAGAGTGACGTGCTGACCAGAGGCACGCTGATCTATATCGGCCAGCGCTTGGTGATAATCGTGTTCACCGTCCTGGTCGTGTCATCGATCGTGTTCCTTGGGATTCATCGCCTCCCCGGCGATGCCCTGTTCAACGAGCACCTGCACGGCACGCAGTACGCGCTGATACTCCATCACTACGGCCTGGACCGGCCGCTGTGGGACCAGTACACGAGCTTTCTGTCTGGTCTGATACTCCACGGCAACCTCGGCGAATCGCTCGTCAACCGGGGGGTCCCAATCACTCCACTCGTTCTCCGCGAGTTCACAGTCAGCGCGGAGGTTGGGCTCTTCGCCCTTGTGTTCACCATCGGCCTGGGCATGACGCTCGGCGTGGTGGCGGCGATCCGCCAGAACACGTGGGTCGACTACGTGCTGACCACCACCTCGGTGATCGGCTACAGCATGCCGAGCTTCGTCATAGCGACTTTTCTGCTCCTGGTCTTCGCGGTCTGGCTCGACAACCTCACCCAGGGCACCTTCTATTTCCAGATCGGCTGGACGGGCCGGTTCGGCACCATAGGTGAGATCTGGCTCCCTGCCTTCGCCCTGGGCTTCCCTTACGCGAGCATCGTGGCGCGCCTGACGAGGGCGAGCATGCTGGAGGTGATCCGCCAGGACTACATCCGCACTGCCCGCGCGAAAGGCCTACGCGAAACGGTGATCATGGTCCGCCACGCCCTCCGCAACGCGCTCATCCCGGTGATCACCATCCTCGGTCCGCTGGTGATCGGCATCATCACCGGCGGCGTGATCATCGAGAACATCTTCGGCATCCCCGGCCTTGGTAAGGAGTTCGCCACCAGCATTCTGAACCGCGACTACAACATCGTCATCGGCGTGTTCACGGCGTACGCCGCGATGATCGGCGTGGCCAACCTGGGCGTCGACCTGGCGTACGTGGTGATCGACCCTAGGATTCGCTACTGATGGCGACTTCCGTCAGCTATCCGACGCCCGGTCCCGGCCCAGCGCCTGTAGTCGCTACGGCGGGTATTCAAGCCCCGGTCCAAGCTTCGCTGTGGTCGGACGCATGGCGTCGCCTTCGCCGCAACCGCTTGGCCCTAGTCAGCGCTGTCTATCTTGTCTTGCTCGTCGCCGTCGCGCTGATTGCGCTGGTTCACACGCCCTACTCGTATCGGGACGTAGGTGTCGCGAGGCCGTACTCAGGTCCGAGCGGAGCCAACTGGTTCGGCGCGGACATTCTCGGTCGCGACGTGCTGAGCCGGTTGATGGTCGGGGCTCAGATCTCGCTCATCGTGGGCGTGGGCACGCAGGTCCTCGTGCTCGCGGTTGGCGTGCCTATCGGGCTGCTCTCGGGGTACTACCGCGGACTGTTCGACACAGTGGTGGCGTTCATCATCAACGTCTTCTACGGCATCCCCGACCTGCTTGTGGCCATGATCCTTCTTCTGCTGCTGGGCCCCAGCCTGAACAACATCATCATCGCGATCGTCGCCACGCGCTGGATGGACATGGCGCGCCTGGTTCGCGGCCAGACGCTCGCCTTGCGCGAGCGAGAGTTCATCGAGGCCGCGCGCTCGAGCGGCGCCAAGCCCGCCAAGATCCTGTTCGGGCACATCCTCCCGAACTCGCTCGGCCCGATCATCGTTCAGGCCACGTTCGGCGTGCCGGCCGCCATCCTGTTCGAGGCCTTCCTCAGCTTCCTTGGGATCGGTGTTCAGCCTCCGACCCCGTCATGGGGCTCGATGGCCGCCGACGGCCTGGCCGCCATCAGGATCGCTCCGCACATGGTGATCTTTCCATCGATCGCACTCTCGCTGACCCTGATGGCATTCAACTTCCTGGGCGATGGGTTGCGCGACGCGCTCGACCCACGACAGAAGCGATAGTGGCGACTCCCATCCTGCAGGTGAAAGACCTGCACACGGAATTCCTGACCGACGGCGGCGTGGTGAAGGCCGTCGACGGCGTGAGCTTCGACCTCTATCCCGGCGAGAGCATCGGCATCGTCGGCGAGTCCGGCAGCGGGAAATCGATCACTGCCCTCTCGATCCTGAGGCTCGTGCCGGACCCCGGACGGGTGGTGTCGGGGCAGGTGCTGTTCCACGACCAGGACCTCCTGCAGATCAGCGGTGAGGAGATTCGCGAGATCCGCGGCCGCGACATCGCGATGATCTTCCAGGACCCGCAGAGCTCGCTGAACCCCGTCCTTCGCACCGGGTTCCAGATCGACGAGGCGATGCTGGCGCACGACAAGGCCACCAAAAAGGAGGCCCACCTGAGGACGATCGAGCTCCTCAGGCGCGTGCGAATACCAGCGCCCGAGACGCGGGTCAAGGATTTCCCGCATCAGCTGAGCGGTGGAATGCGCCAGCGCGCCATGATCGCCATGGGCCTGGCCAACGCCCCGTCGATACTCATCGCGGACGAGCCCACGACAGCGCTCGATGTCACCGTGCAAGCGCAGATCCTCGAGCTGCTGGGCGACCTCAACCGCGACCTGGGCACGGCGATCGTGATGATCACCCACAACATGGGCGTAGTGGCGGGGCTCTGCACGCGAGTCCTTGTGATGTACGCGGGCGAGATCGTCGAGCAGGGACCGGTGGAGCAGATCTTCGAGAATCCCCAGCACCCGTACACGTGGTCGCTGCTGCGAAGCATTCCGCGTGTCGACGCGCTCCGGCACGAGCGCCTTCGCTCGATCGAAGGCCTGGCGCCCGACCTGCTGCATCCTCCAACCGGATGCCGGTTCCATCCACGGTGTCCCTTTCGAATCGAGAAGTGCTACACGGACGAACCGCGGCTGCAGGAGGTCGCTCCCGGCCAGCAGGCGGCCTGCTGGGTCACGATGGAGCGCGCGCGGAAGGAGATGGACGCCGACAACCTGGTCGACATTCGCCCGGGGGCGGGCTCCGGCCTGCACAAAGGCGAGCTCACCGAGTGATGGCGGAAGTCGCGCGCGAGCAGGACCCGACGCCGATGCGGGTCGGAGCCAAGACGCTCGTGCGCGTCGAGAACGTCGTGAAGCACTTTCCCGCCGGCCTGGGCCAGTCGGTCAAAGCGGTCGACGGCGTGAGCTTCGAGATCGTCGAGGGCGAGACGCTGGGCCTGGTGGGGGAGTCGGGCTGCGGAAAGTCGACGCTCGCCCGACTCGTCACTCAGCTGCTGCCGGTCACGTCGGGAAAGATCTTCATCAATGATGTCGAAGTGACGAAGCTTCGCGGCGAGCGCCTGCGGCAGCAACGGCGCCAGATGCAGATGATCTTCCAGGACCCCTTCGCGTCCCTCGACCCTCGCATGACGATCGGTGACATCATCGCCGAGCCTCTCGTCAACTTTGGCGTCATGCGAGGTCGCAAGCGCAGCGATCGCGTGCAGGAGCTGCTCAAGATCGTCGGGCTCAATCCCAACTTCAACAACAGGTACCCGCATGAGTTCTCGGGAGGCCAGAGGCAGCGCATCGGAATCGCGCGGGCGCTGGCGCTCAACCCCAAGCTCGTGGTTTGCGATGAGGCGATCTCCGCGCTGGACGTTTCGATCCAGGCGCAGATCGTCAACCTGCTCGAGGACCTACAGCGCGAGTTCAAGCTCACCTATCTGTTCATCGCGCACGACCTGTCGGTCGTCCGGCACATCAGCGACCGCGTGATGGTCATGTATCTCGGGAAGATCGTCGAGGTCGCGGACAGCGCCGGCATCTACACGAACCCGAAGCATCCGTACACGAAAGCGCTGCTCTCGGCGATCCCGGTGCCCGATCCCAGGATCCAGCGCGGCAAGAGGCTGGTCGAGCTGTCGGGAGAGATTCCCTCGCCGCTCAACCCGCCGTCAGGCTGCCGGTTCCACACCCGCTGCCCGATCGCGCACGTCCCAACGCCGTGCGCCGAAATCGAGCCGCCGCTAGAGGAAAAGCTGCGCGGACATCTAGCCGCGTGTCACTTTTCGCAGGACGTCTAGTGCTGCAGAATCCGCGCTTGAGTCCAGGAAAAGTCGTATAGCGCGTTCCCGCCTACGCCCGCCACGTACGGATGCGACAGATACTGCTGCACACCGTAGACAAGCGGGGCGAAGACCGAGTCGTTGATCAGCATGTGGCCGGCGGTCTTGTAGTCGACAACGCTCTGGCTCAAAGGCGCCGCGTCGGCCGCGGCGACCACCTTGTCGAGGTTCGGGTTCGAGTAGCAGGACCCCGACGAGCTCGCGCCGGTCACGAACAGGTAATCGAACCAATCCTGTGGATGGTCGTAATCGGCGCTCCAGCTCTGGCGAAACGCCGGGTAGGCGCAGCGGCCGTTGCGGTCGTCGAAGAACGTCTTGCGATCCATCTCGGTGCATGCGACCGACACGCCGAGGTTCTTCTGCCATTGGGCCGCCAGGTTGGTGCACACCGCCTTGTTGAAGGCATTCGTGTCATACGTATAGGTGAGGCCCTTGACCTTCGAGCCGTCGGGGTCCCACGCTTTGTACTCAGCCTTCGCGGCGGCGGCGTCGAACGTCGCGTTCGTGTCGACCCCGTCGCCGAGGTACCCCTGCAGACCCTTGCTGATCAAGCCTCCAGTGGCGTCGACGCACGCCGTCTTCTGGTTGCACAACGCGTCCACGAGCGCCGCGCGGTCGATGGCTGTGCTGAACGCGTGACGGCCTCTCCGGCCGGCGTCCACGCCCGCGAACGGACCGCTCCGCAGGTTGAATCCAACCCAGACGGTCAGGCCGATCGGGACCAGGTTGAGCTGGCTCTTGAGCTTGGGGTCGGAGGTGTAGCGAGTGGCGGCTGCAGGCGGCAGGCCCTGGCGCCCGTAGCCGATGAGACTGAACACGCCCGACTCGTACTGCATGACCTGGGCGGCGGGATCCGGCACAACCTCGACGTGCACGTGAGCGAGCTTGCCGGTCGAGCCTCCATACCAACCTGCGGCCGGCTGAAAGTCCATCGACTGGCCTGGCACTCGCGCCGTCATGAGAAACGGTCCGCTCCCGATGAGTGTCTCGGGCTTGGTGAACCAGGCGTCCTCGCCGGCGGTCGCGATGACCTTCTGGTCGACCACCCAGAAAGGCCACAGTCCGACCTCGGTGAGGAAGTAGCCCGCCTTCTTGGTCAACGTCGCGGTGAAAGTGAAGTCGTCCACCATGGCCAGCCCGGTCATCTGGTTGGTCCTGCCCGACGCGACGGCGTCGTAGCCGGCGACGACATTGAACAGGCCGGCGTAATCACCCTGTTTCGCCGCGGCGCGATTCCAGCTGTAGATGAAGTCACCCGCGGTGATCGGATCGCCATTGGAGAACCGGCCGTCGTGCCGCAGATGAAACGTATTGGTGAGCCCGTCGGCGGACACCGTGGGCTGGCCGGAAGCAAGGTCCGGCACCTCGCGAAGCTGAGCATCGAACTTGTACAGGCCGGAGAAGACGTTGCGCAAAATGTCGACGTCCGCGGGGGCCGAGATGAGCGCGGGGTCCAGATCTGAGACGTCCTGGAAGATGGGGAAGCTCAGCGTCTGGTCTGCCGCGAGCCTCTCCGGTGGCGGGGGGGTGCTGGTCGACCTGCCCAGGGTGACAACGAGCAGGAGAGCGATCAACGCGATCGCCACTCCGGCGCTTGCGGGTAGGTATCGGCGCATCCCGCGGCGGGGAGGCGGGGCTGGCTCGACAGGCACGACTGGCTCGACAGGCACAACTGGCTCGACAGGCACAACTGGCTCGACAGGCACAACTGGCTCGACAGGCACAACTGGCTCGACAGGCACAACTGGCTCGACAGCCGCGACTGGATCGACTGGATCGAATGGATCAGACAGTGAGGATCACCTTCCCGGTGCTCTTGCCCTCGGCCACGGTGGCGAGCGCTCGCGGAGCCTCGCTGAGTGGAAGCCGGATTGAGATATGCGGCTTGATCTTGCCTGAGTCGTAAAGATCGAGAAGCGCACGCGCGGCGGGCGCGATGAGCTCAGGCGCGCGTTTCGTGTACAGGCCCCAGTGAAGCCCGACCACCGAGTAGTTCTTGATCAGGACGTGGTTGGTGGCAGCCTGCGGGATGCGCCCCGAGGTGAAGCCGACGATCACGATCCGACCCTCGAAGGCGATGCATTTGGTCGAGCGGTCGTAGACGTCGCCGCCGACGGGGTCGAACACGACATCCGCCCCGCGACCAGCGGTGACCCGCTTGACCTCCTCCACGAAGTCCTCTGTCTTGTAGTTGACCGCGTGGTCCGCGCCAAGCTGGCGGCAAACCTCCACTTTCTCTTCGGAGCCGGCGGTCGCGATGACCGTGGCCCCCGCGGCTTTGCCGAGCTGGATCGCGGCGCTGCCGACGCCACCCGCGCCGGCATGGACGAGGAGCGTCTCGCCGGGCTTGAGGTTGGCCCGACGGTGAAGACCGAACCACCCGGTCTGAAAGACCAGCGTGAATCCGGCGCCTTCTTCGAAGCTCATCTTGTCCGGCATCCGGCTGACCGATTGCGGAGCTGCGTCCGCGATCTCCGCGTAACCGCCTCGCGTGAGTCCTGCGTTGTCGACCAGCGCCATCACCCGGTCTCCTGCCTCGAAGCCGGCGCCCGGCGGTGCGCTCACGACCTCGCCGCTCACCTCCACGCCAGGTACGAAGGGAAGCTCTGGTTTCACCTGGTACAGCCCTGCGACCATCAGCGCGTCGGGAAAATTGATCGCAGCGGCTCGCACCCTGATGCGCGCCATGCCCTCGGCAGGCTCACCAGGGGCGATCTCCTCGAAGTTGAGGGACTCCGGGCCACCGAGCTGCCGAACCACCCACGCTTTCACCCGGGCAAGGCTACAGCAGGACCATCGGCCGGGCTCAGCGAGGTTGGTAGAACCCGGCGCTCCGAAGCATTACCGCCAGCACGACCGAGACCACGATCGTGAGGACGATCGCGACTACCTTGGCGCCGCAGCCCCAGTTCGCGCGCCACAGGTACCAGAGCGCGGCGGGCCAGCAAAACAGAGAGAGGAGTATGTAGATGCCAACGCTCGCCACATCGATAGAGGAGGTGCTCACCGGGCGGCTGAACTTTATGTGCTCGCCGACGCGGCGCCAGTCCAGCTCGGGAGGCAGTGGCATTTCGGGCGCGGCCGCCTGGGCGGCTCTCTCGCGCCTCTCGTTCTCGAGGCGCTCGAGCTCCGAGGGGGCGACCCACGAGGGCATTTCTGGCGAAGGCGCCGCCTGCAGAGGCGGAGGTTCGGCGGCAACCGGAGGAGGCGGCGCGCTGGGCATCATCGTTGGAGATCGTCGTCGGCGGCCGGTGGGAGGATGGCGCGCGATTGCTCGCCGGCCGCGACGGGACGGTGATCACCTTCCGCCCGCCTGTCTGGCGCAATCCCGGTGTCGTGCTCTCGGCGATCGACAGCAACGCTCCCGCCGACCGGCTCGTCGACCTGGAGGGGCCGAGCCCGTCGGCAGAGCTGCCACGCGCGCCGAAGACCCGGCGCGAGGGCTCGATCATCGCGGGTCGCGCGCCGCAGCTCCTGATCTCTGCGGAGCCTGTCATGGGCATGCTCATCGGCGGGACCGGCACGCTCGCGTTCCTGGTTCCGTTCAATGTGGATTCGATCGCGATGAACTCAGGGCACACGCTGCCGGTGAACCTCATGGACTTCACGTTGGCGCTGTGGATCATCGGCTACTGGTGGTACATCGGGAGGTCGTTCCGCCACTACCTCGTGCTGGCTGGAATCGGACTGGTCCTTGGCTTCCTGTCGATCGCCGGTATCCCACCGGCCACGTTCGCATGGCACCTTCGCGAGGCCACTCTCTATTTCGCCCTTGCGACCATCGCGGGCGGGCTCATCGACCACCGGATCCTGACCAGTGCGCTGCAAGACCCGGAGGAGCGGATTGGCCTCGAGTCTTGAAGAGGCGGACCCGCTGGACCGGCTCGTGCATGAGCCGGCTCGGCTGGTCATCCTCACCGCCCTTGCCTCATGCGCGAGCGCTGATTTCGTCTTCCTGCAGCGCATCACCCGCCTGACCAACGGCAACCTCTCAGCGCATCTCTCGAAGCTCCACGACGCCAGGCTCGTGGCGATCGAGAAACGCTTCGTGAACCGGAAGCCGAACACGCATGTGCTGATCACCGCCAAGGGCCGGCAGGCGGTGGCGGAACACTGGCGGCGGCTGGAGCAGCTTCGGGTTGGAGCACGTGGCCTGAAGCCCGAGACGTCCTAGGCCTCGACGTCCCGCTCCCACAAAACCGCAGAATTCGTTGGAAGCCGGCGTAGCTCAGCTTGGTTAGAGCAGCGGTCTTTTAAACCGATGGTCCGGGGTTCGAGTCCCCGCGCCGGCACCATTGAATTTTCGACAAGCGGATCCGCGAGGCCGTCGGAGCGTCGATACAG
>Ga0066795_10000162_pt1 | contig 10266 bp, 7 predicted proteins | sample PersoiDNA2013191_FD_70940 | JGI IMG/M metagenome (GOLD analysis project Ga0066795, IMG submission 70940) | Permafrost soil microbial communities from the Arctic, to analyse light accelerated degradation of dissolved organic matter (DOM) -... | ecosystem: Environmental > Terrestrial > Soil >... | reverse complement strand
AGTACCTCTACAGAAGGTCCTGTCCGGACGATCACCGGCGCCCGAATGAACAGCGCATGCAATGGTGCGTCCAGCCCCTGGACTTCCAGATCTTCCTCACTCGACTCTTTCTGACGTCCAAACGCATTCCGCTGAACAGTCACATCCAAAAGTTCCAGATGAGGCTGTGCCTGACTTCCCTCAATATCCCGGGCCAAAACGATCATTCCTGCGCACGTGCCATAGATCGCCAGTCTGCCTGCGTTGAAACGGTCGACGATAGCTCGATCCACTCCATACTTGACCATGAGCTTCCCCATGGTCGTACTTTCGCCACCGGGGATGATCAGCCCATCTACCAAGTCGACTTCCTCGGGGAGACGGACGAGACGGACCTCCACCCCGAGGAACCGCACCATGTTAGCGTGTTCTCGAAAGTCACCCTGAAGAGCGAGAACGCCGATGACCACGTCTAGTTATCCCTCACCTGCATCTTATCCAGCTCGACAAGCGTACGTGCGTCTATGCCCGACATACCTTCCTTCAAGCCCTTGCTTACCTCGAAGAGCACCTTAGGATCTTCCCAGTAAGTCGTTGCCGCCACGATGGCTTTTGCTCTCGGAAGCGGATCCGAACTCTTAAAAATGCCAGAACCCACAAAAACACCATCGGCCCCAAGCGTCATCATGAGTGCGGCGTCGGCAGGAGTAGCAATGCCCCCCGCTGCAAAGTTGACCACGGGAAGACGTCCCAGCATACGCACTTCGCGCAGTAGCTCAACATTGACCCCAAGGTCCTTCGCCTCGACCACGAGTTCATCCTCAAGCATCGATTGCACCTTGCGAACCTCGTTCATGACCGCTCGCATGTGGGTGACCGCCTCAGAGACGTCTCCGGTGCCCGGCTCGCCCTTCGTCCTGATCATCGCAGCTCCCTCGCTGACACGTCGCAGCGCCTCGCCCAGATTGCGCGCTCCGCATACGAAGGGGATCTTGAACTGCCATTTGTCGATATGATAGGTAACATCAGCGGGAGTCAGCACTTCGCTCTCGTCAATGAAGTCGACGCCCATATACTCCAGTATCCGTGCTTCGGAGATGTGTCCGATTCGCACCTTGGCCATGACGGGAATCGAGACGGCGTCCATGATCTGCTCGACAAGTCCCGGGTCAGCCGACCTTGCGACGCCGCCTTCCCTGCGAATATCAGCCGGAATCCGTTCGAGTGCCATCACTGACACTGCACCGGCTTCTTCGGCAATCTTCGCCTGGTCGACCGTCGTGACGTCCATGATGACGCCACCCTTGAACATCTCTGCCAAACCGCGCTTTACCCTGGTCGTTCCAATTTCAGCCATGTGTCACCTCTTTAACCCTTAAAGTTTACTGTCATTTGGTGATTTGGCAACGTATTCGGCCGCACACCTTCCGGCGAGAAATCCGGTAGAGAAAGCTGCCTGCAGATTATAGCCGCCGGTGACAGCCTGCAGGTCCAGAAGCTCGCCGGCAATATACAATCCGGGAACAAGCCTCGATCCCATGGATCGTGGGTCGACCTCTCGCAGAGGCACTCCCCCCTGCGTGATGATCGCGGAGGCGAGAGGATCGGCCCCTGTGCATGTCAGCTCCACTCCCTTGACTGATCGGGCGATTGCTGCAAGGGTTTTCCTGGGTAACGGTGTGCTGCCCTTCCCTTCAATGCCCCACACACGCATCAGCTCAAGCGCCATCCGCTTCGGAAGAAACCTCGAGACATTCACCAGGATCTCATTGGCATTTCCGCAAGCCTCGATATCATGAAGCTCCTGAACCAGTGTCTTCTCAGGCCGCAGGTCCATGCACAGAACGACAGCCTGGCTCTCGGCCAGAGCTGGCGTGACGGTCATGCTCAGCGACAGGACGGCCGGACCTCCAATCCCGCGGTCCGTAATCATGACTTCTCCCTGCGTTCGAGCCAGCAACTTAGGGCCAACCCACGCCTCCACAGCGACGCCTTCGAGCGAGGTCCCCGCAAGTTCTCTCAGCCACTTCTCGGGACAGTGCAGGGAAACCAGGCCAGGCAGCAGGCGACCGGGATGATGACCCACGCGCTCAAGAAGCTGATAGCCGTCTCCTGTCGACCCCGTACCAGGATACGATTTTCCACCTGTGGTCACGACCACGGCCCGGCAGTGCAACAGCCTGCCGGACTCCAAACCGATCGCCCAGTCCCCGGACCCGGCATCGATGCTTCTGACGCGAGCCGAGTAGAGGATATCAACGCCGTCTCGCACGAGCAGCAGCCCGAGAGCCTGGACAACGTCCTGTGCCTTGTCCGTCACAGGAAACACTCGACCACCCCGCTCCGTCTTGAGTTGCAAGCCGGCTTCGGCAAAAAGGGCAACAAGGTCATCGGAGAAAAAGGACTCGAAAGCCGGATAGAGGAATCGGCCGGAAGGGCCGAAGGCTTGGACGAACTCGTCCAGTGAACGCACATTGGTCACGTTTGCCCTGCCTTTGCCCGTGATGGCCAGTTTCCTGCCCAGCACCCGATTCCGTTCCAGGATGAGGACTGACCCATCGTGGCCAGAGACTTTGAGGTGCCTTGCGGCAGACAATGCCGCCAGCATCCCGGCAGCACCACCACCTATGACACAGACCTCAGCTCTTGTTTCCATCGGCAGGTAGATTATAACAGATTTGTGCGCGCCACTACTGCCACGTTGCTCAGCAATCCTCACTGTTCTTCTTGCCAACCGGGGGAAATGGAATACAATCATCGTTGCGCGCCCGTAGCTCAACTGGATAGAGTGACGGTCTACGGAACCGTAGGTTACAGGTTCGATTCCTGTCGGGCGCACCAGTCCTGACATGGCTCTCACTGATGTTGATTGCATGCTCCTTGCGCTTGACGAGGCCAGGCGTGCCCTTGATGAAGGAGAGATCCCTGTGGGATGTGTTGTTACAAGGGCTGGTGAGTTACTTGCTTCCGCACACAACACGCGAGAGAGCGCCAAGGACCCAACGGCACATGCCGAGATGCTCGCGTTGCGCTCCAGTGCCGAACGTCTGCAAGATTGGCGACTGGACGGATGCGTCCTGTACGTTACTCTCGAGCCGTGTCCGATGTGTGCTGGTGCAATAGCTCTTGCGAGGGTACAGCGGGTGGTGTTCTCAGCATACGATTTCGACAATGGAGCAGTCGGCAGCAATGGCAACATGCTTACACGGCCTATCTTTGGATATGCTCCGGAGGTGGTTTCTGGTTTGTTACGCGCTGATGCCGAAGCTGTCCTGCAGCAGTTCTTTGCACGTATCAGGTCCAAACGGAGAGGTGGCTGAGCGGTTGAAAGCGCCTGCCTCGAAAGCAGGTGACGGGGTTCCCTCGTTCGTGGGTTCAAATCCCACCCTCTCCGCCAGCATGACACAGATGCTGGAGTTATCGTCATTTCGCACATTTCTCCATACTGTCGAGCGGCCATGAACCCAGGATATGCTCCCAGATACGGCATTGGCTTCGCTTCGCTTCTCGATGAAGTGTCCAGCGTATCCCTCAGTGTCATGGGGATTGTTCCTCCCAGCCTCGCCGGCACCATGTACAGAATCGGCCCCGGCAGGTTCGAGATTGGGGGTCACACTGTTGGACATTGGCTGGATGGCTTCGCCCTCCTCTCATCAGTAACCTTTGGATCACACGGCGTCACCTGCAGTAATCGCTTTCTTGCAAGTTCCTGGTATCGTCGGGCTCTGACGAAAGACGCCCTGCCGGCTGGTGGTTTCGACTCCCCGTCCGTTCACCGGCGCAGTCATCTCTCCGACGACAACGCCAACATGAACATCACGCATTGGAGAAACGAGCTCGAAGCTCTCGGCGATACGCCACAGAGCATCTTGATCGATCCCGCGACGCTGGCGACAGTACACACAAAGCGATGGGCGCACCTGCACAGATGCTGTGCCTCCTCGCCACACCCCGTCTTCGACCGGCTCACCGGAGAGCGCTTCGACCTGTCGCTCTGCAATGGGGATCCTGCCGGATACGTCATTACAGTCACCAGTCCTGAAGGAAGAACGCGACGCCTCTGTGCTGTCCCATCTTCGCGCCTTGGATACATGCACTCCTTCAGTGTAACGCCACGATGGGTCGTACTCGTCGAAGGACCCTTCACAGCATATCCGCGCTCCCTGAGCTCATCCAGACGTCCGTACCTGCGAAATTACGTCTGGGATGCGGGGAGAGGGAGCAGGGTCCTGGTCGTCGACCGGAGGACAGGTGTACTGAAGGCGACACTTCCCATGCGCCCACTGTTCGCACTCCACCACATCAATGCCTGGGACGACGGAGATCAGATCATCGTCGATCTTGCCGCCTACGCAGATCCGAGTATCCTCGACTCTCTGGCTTTCGACCACGGAGAGGTTCCTGCAGGCGACTTTCCCGCTCCGCTGGCGACCCGTCTCCTTATCGACCTGGAGCACAAGCGGGTCCTTTGCTCGCCACTGAGGTGCCCGCCGGGAGAGTTCTGCGCGGTAGACGCCAGGTTTTCGATACGCCCGCACACCATCCTGTTCGCGGCAGGGCCAACGAGAACAGGCGAGCCGATCGACCGGTTGTGCCGTTCCGACGTGACGACCGGTCGATTCATCGAGTGGTCCTCCGACAACTGTTTCCCCGGTGCTCCGATTTTTGTTCCCGCGACTGTGGACAGTCCAGAAGGAGAAGGATGGCTACTGACTATCGTACTCGATGTTCTGGCAAAACGTTCATTTGCCCTGATTCTGGATGCTGCGACAATGACCGAGCAAGCTCGCGCATGGCTTCCCTGCGCCCTACCGTTCGGGCTGCATGCACTCTTCGTGCCAGAGGAGGCAACAACATGACTTCATCGAAACACGTGCAAGCGTCGTCGTGCGGGATCCCCACCGGGGGTCGCTACGAACGCCAACTATGGATGAAACAGGTCGGTCCTCAGGGACAGGAGAAGCTGGCAAAAGCGTCTGTTCTGGTCGTGGGAGCCGGAGGACTTGGCTCCCCGATCCTGCTGTGCCTGGCTGCCGCTGGAGTGGGTACGATAGGAGTGGTCGACGGAGACACCGTGAGCCTGTCCAACCTGAACCGACAGGTGCTCTATTCCACGGGAGACATCGGTCAACCCAAGGCTCTTGTCGCAAAGGAACGGTTGGCGGCACTGAACCCGGAAATACGTGTCGAGGCCTATCCCAGCCGACTGGATCCGGACAACGCCTATGCTCTCTTTAGCGCCTATGATATGGTCGTCGACGCCACAGACAACTACAGCACACGATATCTCGTTTCCGACGCTGCTGTCCTTTTCGACAAGCCGCTGTTTGTCGGTGCGGTAAGCAACCTCCACGGAATGGCATTCACGGTCATCCCGCGAACAACAGCCTGCTTCCGCTGCCTGTACCCAAAGTCTCCTACTGCTGCCATAGCACGCGAGGAGAGAGCTCGTGGCATTCTCGGCACCACTCCCGGCATCATCGGTTCCATCGTTGCACAAAACGTGCTCAAGTACATTGTGGGGTGTGGAGACTGGCTGGCCGGCAAACTGCTGCTCATGGATGGAGAGGACAATCGCTTCGAGCTCGTGCCACTTGAACGTGACCATCAGTGCCGAGTGTGTGGTGACCAACCGACCATAACCGAGTTGTTTTCGATGAAAATAGATCCCCGGCAGAGTTCCTGCTGAAGACAGGAGACTCTACCGGGAAAGTGAACCCGTTGCTACTGCCGGAACGCCCTTACTGTTCCAGTCGGCACGCTACTTTCGAACCTTCAAGCTCGAGGGTCTCGACCCCGTCCTCGACCGGGCCAGTGACCACCGTCACCTCGTTTGCGAGGACTTCCTGAGCCACGTCCTGCGCCGCAGCGGTGAGTGCGGCCGTTACTGCAGCATCGGTACACGTCAGAGCAAGTCGTACACGATCCGTCACCTGATAGCCTTTGTCCTTGCGCTGTCCCTGAACAAAATGCTCGACCTCGCGCACATACCACTCAGCTCGCAACTCCGGCGTGACGGTAGCATCGACCGCCACGACAATATTTGTAGCCGACGCTGCGAACAGTCCACCTTTCCCTGAGACTGCGCTCACAACGTCATCCTTCGTCAGCAGGAATGCCGTTCCATCCAGATCCAGAGAAGCTTGGCCAGTGCTCTCAAGTTCGGCGTAGACTCTCTCTGGATCTACGGCCAGTGCCTTCTGGATGGCGGGGATCGATGTTCCGGCTCTCCTGCCGAGTACAGGCAGGTTGGGCCGGAGTGTGAACTCGGCAATGTCCGCAGCGTGAGTCGCTTCGGCAATAGACTTGACGTTCAGCTCATCGCGGATGATGTCGGCATGGGAAACCAGCGCTTCATGAGCCTGCGAGTCGTGGGCATAAACAGTCACTGCACTCAGCGGCTGCCTTGTCTTGACGCCCGCCTGCTTCCTTGCCGACCTTCCAAGGGACACGACATCCATGACTGCCTGCATCGCGCCCGTAAGCTGCGGGTCGAACATGGACTTTTCAAACTCGGGCAGGTCAAGGAAGTGTACAGAAAGCGGGGCCTCGACATCATCCGAACGGACGAGGTTCTGGTAGATCTCCTCCGACATGAAAGGCGTGAACGGCGTCAGCAGTCTGGCAAGGTCGACCAGGACCCTGTAGAGCGTCTCGTAGGCCGACCGCTTGTCAATATCGTTTTCGCTTTTCCAGAAACGCCGCCTGCTCAGGCGCACGTACCAGTTGCTCAGCTCCTCGACGAAAGCCTGGATGAGCTTCGTCGCTGGATTGATATCATAACTCTCCATATCTGCACGCACATCCCGAACGAGCACCTGAAACCGGCTCAAAAGCCACCGGTCCAGTTCTGGCCGCTGGTCGAATGGCAACTGGACAATCTTGGGATCGAAGTCGTCGATATTGGCGTACAGCACGAAGAAACTGTAGACGTTGCGAAGCGGTATGATGAAGTTCTTGAGGGCGTCGCCCACTACGTTCGGCCCGAACCGTCTCGGGTACCAGGGTGGAGTGCTCGCATACAGCGACCATCGAAACGCATCTGCCCCCTGCTTATCGAGAATACTCCAGGGGTCGATGACATTGCCGACATGCTTGCTCATCTTGTGCCCCTTCTCGTCCAGCACCAGTTCGAGCACCATGCAACGCTTGAACGCGGGCTTGTCGTTGAGGGCCGTGGAGATAGCGTGAAGGGTGTAAAACCACCCGCGCGTCTGATCGATTCCTTCAACGATGAAGTCGGCTGGATACATCTTTGCGAATTCGTCCTGGTTCTCGAATGGGTAGTGCCACTGTGCATACGGCATCGAACCAGAGTCAAACCAGGCGTCGATGACTTCTGGGACACGGTGCATGGTGCCGCCGCATACAGGACACCGCAGTTCGATCTTGTCCACATACGGACGATGTAGCTCGACCTCGGGATCCGGGTTGACAGCCATCTCGTTGAGTTCGGCAATGGAACCCACCGCATGCTGGTGTCCGCAGGAATCGCAGACCCAGATGGGCAATGGAGTCCCCCAGTAGCGTTCACGAGACAGCGCCCAGTCCTTGACGTTCTCCAGCCAGTTGCCAAATCGCCCATCTTTGATATGGTCGGGGTACCAAGTGATCTCCTGATTATTCGCAACCATCTGATCCTTGAACTCCGTCGTGCGGACGAACCACGAGTCCTTGGCGTAGTAGAGAAGAGGTGTATCGCATCGCCAGCAGAAGGGGTAGTCGTGTTCGATCCTCTCCGTCTTGAAAAGCTTCCCGTCAGCTTTGAGCTGACGCCGGATATCGGGACCGCTTCCCTTCGCATCCTTACCAGCCCACGGTATCACTTCAGGCGTGAATTTGCCGGCAAGATCTACAAGTTGGACAAACGGAAGTCCTTCTTTCAGTCCAACGTTGAGGTCGTCTTCGCCAAACGCAGGCGCCAGATGAACGATGCCCGTGCCGTCCGTCGTTGTTACATAGTCTGCGGTAACAATGCGCCACCCCCGCAGCTCTTCCCAGGGCTCAATACTAGCATAGCCGTAGAGGCGCTCATATCGAATCCCCGCGAGTTCGCTCCCGAGATATGTGCGCACGAGTATCACATGTTCAGCGTCATGACCGAATACGGCAGCCAACCGCGCAGAGGCCAGGAGATATCGTTCACCTTCCAGTTCGACGACCGAGTACTCTACGCCCGGGTTGACCGCAAGCCCGACGTTGCTCGGCAGAGTCCACGGTGCCGTCGTCCAGACCAGCGCCTTGACACCCTCCAGTCCACCTGACGTCAGGGAGAACTTGACGAAGACTGTTTCCTCGGTGACCTTCTTATAGCCTTGGGCGACCTCGTGCATCGAGAGAGCCGTCCCACAGCGCGGACAATAGGGGACGACCTTGTGCCCCTGGTACAGCAACCCCTTGTCGTAGAAGGTCTTGAGGATATGCCAGACCGATTCGATATAGTCGTTGGTATAGGTCGCATACGCATGTCCGGTATCCAGCCAGAAACCGATGCGGCTGGTCAACTTCTCCCACTCCGTCTTATACGTGAAAACGCTGCTCTTGCATTCCCGAACGAATGCTTCGACGCCGTATTCCTCGATCTGCTGCTTGCCGCTGATGTGAAGTCGTTTCTCGACCTCGATCTCCACAGGCAGACCCTGGCAGTCCCAACCGGCCTTGCGGGGGACGTAGTAGCCTGTACCTGCCTTGTACCTCAGGACCGTGTCCTTGAAAGCGCGGGCCAGGCCATGGTGCACACCAGGTCTCCCGTTCGCGGTCGGCGGCCCTTCGAACCACACAAAGCGCTCCTTGTCCTTGCTTAGGTCGAGCGACTTCTCGAAGATATGACTGGTTTCCCAGAATTGGATGGTCGCCATCTCCTGCTCGACAACTTTGTCGGCAGGCAGTACTGGTTTGAACATGAGGCATCTCCTCGTCTAAAGGTTTCACGTCAGAAATCAGCATATATACTACGTGGCCGGGTAGTGTTGTCAACCGAACTACAATCACTGACCCAGTCTAGAACAAGCTTTCCAGGCACTCCTTCACGGGAGCGAAATTCACCTTTGCGACTGACCGAAGTACGTCCTTGCCCTTGTCTGACGCCAAGCGCCGCATGAACGCCTGCGCTTCCATCGACGCCCCCTTTGGCAGCCGGACAACTCCACTGTTTCTTGCCGTGCGCTCGAGACCGTCGAGAAATGCGGCTCTGGCAAGAACGGAAGCGGCAGCCACTTCAGGATACCGTTCTGCATGCGTTTCCACGACGAAGCGGAAGCTCTGCGGACTCTTCCAAAGAGCCATCGCTCGTCCACCGTACTTGTCCAGAATGACGGTGTGAGCCCTCGATGCAGTTGCCAATTCGAGCAGTAACCCGGCATAGACCTCATTGAGCAAGACATTCACATTGTGCACACGCGCGTACCGTGAGTTGTACTCCTGCGGCATAAGGACGCGGATGCTCGACATACCGATACCGTCCAGTCTCGTCGCGACGGCACGCACTTCCGCATCTGTCATGAGCTTGCAGTCACGTGCTCCGGAACGCACGACCTCCCGTCGCTCTGATTCGTCGCGAGCGGTAAACGCTGCAACGACAAGCGGACCGAACAAGTCCCCCTTGCCAGATTCATCTCCCCCGACGATCGGGAATTCGAGACCCTTGCTCGCCGGTTCGACGTGACCCAGAATTCCTTCCGCGAGCCGAACCTGCCTGTCAGAGTCCTGCCCCTGAAACAGAACTTTGCCGCTCCGATAGGCGGTGACGACCGAACCCTCGCTCTTGGTGAGAAAGTACGTTCCCACAGGCAACTCCGGGTCCTCGATGCCACCACCCGCGGTCAGAGCCGATCTGAGACGTTCCTGCTGCTCATGCGTCATCGTCTTCACTGTGTTCATGGATGGATTGTCTCCTGTTTCGGTAGATGTGCAACACCGGTCAAACACAAGGGGGCCGGCAGTCGCCGGCCCCCTTGACGAATCAGTCGATAATCTAACTACGGCTTGACGACGGTGATCCGACCCTCGACCGTCGGGTTGATCTCCGGATTTGCCGTGACGTAGGCAACAAGCCCATCGCGCATCCATTCTCCGGACGTGTAGACGACCTTGATCCCCTTCAGCATGGCATACCCATCACCACCAGCTGCAGTGAAATCCGCAGTGCAAAGCTTGTACGTAGCGTCCATGTTCATAGGCTTGCCGTCCTTGGTAATGCTGACGACACGTGAACCCACTGGCTTGGACGGGTCGAACGTGAAGCTGAATCCGGATACCTGAAGGAACCCGCCCAACTGGGCAGGATAG
>Ga0066795_10000156_pt1 | contig 10336 bp, 8 predicted proteins | sample PersoiDNA2013191_FD_70940 | JGI IMG/M metagenome (GOLD analysis project Ga0066795, IMG submission 70940) | Permafrost soil microbial communities from the Arctic, to analyse light accelerated degradation of dissolved organic matter (DOM) -... | ecosystem: Environmental > Terrestrial > Soil >... | reverse complement strand
CGGGCGACTGGGCCGTCATCACACAGAACGCGCGCGACTTCCTGACCCTGATCGCCGGCGCGAAAGGAATCGTCTGATGACCGCTCGCCCGCCCAAGATGGTCGCCTTCGGCGAGTTGATGATGCGCCTGAACCCGCCCGGCCACGAGCGCATCGTCCAGACCAGCGAATTCGAGGTCCGCTTCACGGGCGGTGAGGCCAACGCCGCGGTCATGCTGGCCGGGTTGGGATTCCAAACCTACGCCGTCGCCCGCGTTCCCGGCCACGAGCTGGGTCAGGCATGCATCAACTACCTGCGCCGGTTCGGCGTCAACACGGACTTCGTCGCCCGCGGCGGAGACCACCTCGGGATCATGTATCTCGAGGCCGGCGCGTCGCAGCGCGGCTCGAAGGTGATCTACGACCGCGAGCACACGGCCATGCAGGGGATGTCGCCCGCAGAATTCGACTGGGACGCGATCCTCGCCGACGCCGACTGGTTCCATTTCTCCGGAACAGCCCCGGCTCTGGGTGAGAACGTCCGGAGAGTGCTCCGCGACGGCCTGGTCGCGGCCAGGCAACTCGGCGTCACCGTCAGCTGCGACCTCAACTACCGAGCCAAGCTGTGGGGAACCGGAGACGCGAAAGCGGTCATGACCGAGCTCATGCCGTTCGTGAACGTCCTCATCGGCAACGAGGAAGACGTTGCCAAGGTGTTCGGCATCAAGGCCGAGGGCAGCGACGTCATCTCCGGCGACCTCCAGGTGGACTCGTACCAGAAGGTCGCGGAGCAGATCGCGAAGACCTTCGAGCTCCACTACGTCGCCACGACGCTGCGCACTAGCATTTCCGCCTCGGTCAACCGCTGGGCCGGCATGCTCTACGACGGGACACGCCACTACGTCAGCCGCACGTACGAGATCCATCCGATCGTCGATCGCGTCGGCGGCGGCGACTCTTTCACGGCCGGCTTGATCTATGGGCTCGTTCGAGGTTTCGACCGCCAGGCCTGCGTCGACTTTGCGGTTGCGGCGTCCTGCCTGAAGCATTCGATCCCCGGCGACTTCAATCTCGTCTCTCTCGAAGAGGTCGAGGCGCTTCTCGCCGGAGACGCCTCCGGACGCGTCCAGAGATGAGCGGGAGGGCTTGATCCGCAAACGTAACGTCGTTACAATATCGACAACTGGACGGTACACCGCCCGAGGTCTAGTCGGAGAAGAGCATGGCCCAGCTACTAGGTCACACCCTGGGAACCCCCGGGTACAGCCTGGCCGAAGCGCTCGACCTGTTCGCCGATTCCGGTCTCGATGGTGCGGAGATCATCTGGCAGAACGGCTACAAGTCGGCGATCCCAGAGGACGACAACGGCGAGGTTCGGCTTGCGGTCAAGCAGCAGGCTCGCAAGTTGGACCTCCGAATCGGTTGCCTGACCCCGTACGTGACCGAGCTCAATAGCCCCGACGAGTCGACACGTCTACGCGACATCGCCCGTATCCAAACTGCGATCCAGGTCGCGTCAGATCTCGAATGCCCACGAATGCGCATTTACGCCGGGACATTGGTCGCGGCGACGCCGGTGAGCGAGATCGCGCCGAGGTGGTCGTATCTCGTCGACTCGCTGGCGAGGCTTGGATCGATCGCCTCGTCGCACGGTGTCGTTCTGTGCGTCGAGAACCACTTCAGCACGATGACCGTCTCGGCGAATGACACCCTTCGTTTGGTGGCCGAAGTCGACTCGCCCGGGGTCGGCATCCTCTACGACCAGGCGAACCTCGCCTTCACTCATCGCGAGGACTTCGAAGAGGCGATTAGACTGCAGGCGCCCTGGATCCGCCACGTTCACGTCAAGGATCTGGAGTTCATCGACCCGCATCGCGAGCTTGCGGCCGGCGCCGTGGCCAACATCGACAAAGCCAACCGCGTCCACATGTCGCGAATGATCGGCGACGGCATTCTCGACTGGGCGGCCATCATCGCCCGGCTTCGGTTTGCGGGCTACGACGGATCGTATTCGCTCGAATACGAGTACCGATGGAATCCCGAAGACCTTCCGGAACCCGTCGTCGGCTTCCCCGAAAGCGCCAAGAGACTCCGCGCCCTCGTGGAGGCCGCCTCCCCCCCGGCGACCTCCACGAGGAATCCTGCCGCCGGAGTGCCACAATCTCTGGGTCAGTTCTGACGGCGCAGGGACAGGCGAGAGGGAGAACCAACATGTCGAGTATCGGGCGGGCGATCCAAATCCTCGAGATCATCGCAAGCGAGCCGGAAGGCGTTCGAGTGACGGACCTGGCGACCACGCTCAGGCTGAACCGGGCCATCCCGCATCGGCTGCTCGCCGAGCTCATGGAACTTGGGTACGTGGCTCAGGACCCGACAACCGAGCGATATCGCGCCACCTTCAAGCTCGGCAGCCTGGGACTAGACCAGCTCGAGACGTCCGGTGTTCAGCGCTGGGCCAGGGATGAGCTCGCCGCCCTCGCAGCCGAGACTCAAGAACTTGTCCGCCTGGCGGTCGCATCGGGTTCGGAACTTCGCTTCGTGGCCAAAGCCCAGGGTGGTGATTCCGCGCTGATGATCGATAGCACGGGCTCTAACGTCGTCTTGCACGCGACTGCCAGCGGTAAGGCGTGGCTATCGACGCTGCCCGAAGAGGAAGTCCGCAGGCTGCTCACGGAACGCGGTCTTGCGGCGGAAACCACCCACACGGAGACCGACCTTAGCCGAATCCTCGATGAGGTGGCCCAGGCCCGCGAGCTTGGCTACGCCGTCACTCACGAGGAGATGGAGGTGGGCATCAACGCCATCGCCGCGCCGCTCGTCCCGCCCGAGCTGGGCGGTGGCTGTGGCGTGGCCACGATCAGCATCGCCGGACCCTCGGCGCGCTTGACCCAGCAGATGCTCCAGAACTTCGCGCCGGCAGTGAAGGCCACTGCGCGCACCCTCAGCGAGCAGTGGCACGTTTACGAATACCTGACGGCACTCGCCCGTCGGAACCGAGGGTGAGCTAACCCCTCCGGTGCCGACCCAGGAGGCGAGCCGAGGTCGACATCGCACCACCCGGCGCCGTTCGAGAGAGCGTCGCCCTTGCATGCCGATCGCCACGAGCGATGGCAGAAGGAGAGCCATGAGTTCCGGCACTCCCGTTCCAGACATTCGATTGACCCGCGAAGCGGGCCGAGTGGTGGTCGTGACCATTTCCCGGCCGCCGGTCAATGCTCTGAATTGGGAGCTCAAGCGGGCACTTGTGTCGTTTCTCGAAGAAGTGCGCGACGACGAAGAGGTCCGGTGCGTCGTCTTCGCCAGCGACCTGCCGAAGACCTTCTGCGCGGGATCGGACCTGTACGAGCTAACCAAGGACCACGCCCGCCCAGGCTCGGCGACAGAGCGCACCAAATTCGAGTTTGAGATGTGGCAGCTCCTTTCGGGCCTGCCCAAGCCGTCAGTCGCCGCCGTCGAGGGCCATGCGCTGGGCAGCGGCATGGAACTTGCCGTGGCATGCGACTTCCGGATCGCCGGGGCGAACGCGGCGTTCGGGCTGCCCGAGATCAAGATCGGCGGCGCACCCGGGGTTCAGACGCTGGCGCGGCTGCCGTTCCTGGCCGGCTTCGGCGCAGCACGACGCATGCTCCTTGTCGGAGCCAGCATCGGTGCGGCTGAGGCCTACCGGGTTGGTCTCGTGGACGAGCTCGTCCCGCAGGGACAGGCCCTGGAGACTGCCATGACCCTGGCCCGGACCCTGGCCGCGCAGCCCGCCAGCTCGATGAAGTTCCTGCGTTCGTCGCTTGCGGTCGTCATGGTCGCGGCCCTCGAGGCGGTCGAGCCCGTCGTGATGGGTGGTGTCGAAGAGCTCTTCCTGGCCCCCGAGATGCGGGAGGGAATCAAGGCATTCCTCGAGAAGCGACCACCCGAGTTCGAGGCGGCCGTGGTCGCTGCGCGCTCGGCGGCGGGGCGATGACCCGGACCAAGGTCGCCACTACAGACGAGGCCGCAGCGCAGGTCGCGTCTGGGACAACTCTGGCCATCGGCGGCAGTGGCCATCTTCTCCAGGCTCCGGACGGCTTGCTCGCGGCGCTTGAACGACGCTACGCGACCACCAACGAGCCGCGCGGCCTGATGGTCGTTCACACGATGGGTCTCGGCAACAACGCGGAAGCCGGTATGAGCCGGCTCGGCGCGTCGGGCCTGGTACGTCGATTCATCGGTTCGCATTACGGGCACAACCCCAACCTGATGGACGCCATCGCCCAGGATCAGGTCGAAGCGTTCGGTATTCCGGGCGGCGTCCTGTCACTCTTGTACCGCGAGATCGCCGGCAACCGTCCCGGACTTGTGACTCGAGTGGGGCTCGGGACGTACGTTGACCCTCGGGTCGATGGCGGTCGGCTCAACAAACGCGCCACCGGATCGATCGCGGAGGTGCTCCAGCTGGCCGGTCGCGAGTGGCTCTTCTACCCCTCGTTCCCGATCAATGTCTGCTTCATAAGAGCCACAACCGCTGACACCGATGGCAACCTCACGATGGAGGACGAGGCAGGGCTGGCGGACAATCTCGCCCTAGCCTCCGCGGTGCACAACTCCGGTGGCGTGGTCATCGCCGAGGTCAAGCGCCTGGCCGAGGCGCGGTCACTGGCCCCAAAGGATGTCCGGGTGCCCGGAATCCTGGTGGACTTTGTCGCCGTCGTACCGGACCAGCAGCAGACTGCCGCAACCACGTACAGCCCGTATCTTGCCGGCGTTCTGCGTGCGCCCGTCACTGAAGCGCCGCACCTCTCCGACGGTCCGCGCAAGGTCGTCGCGCGACGTGCCGCAGACGAACTCCGTTCGGGCGACATCGTGAACCTGGGATTTGGAATATCGACCGGCGTGGCCGCGATCCTGGCCGAAGAGGGGTGCTACGACGAGGTCGTCTTCAGCGTCGAGCAGGGCATCATCGGCGGCGTGCCGAGCCACGGTCTTGACTCTGGGACGGCCGTGAACGCTCAGGCGTTCATCGACGAGGGCGCGCAGTTCGACCTGTACGATGGCGGTGTACTCGACGTGTGCTGCGTCTCGTTCGGCGAGGTGGATGCGCTCGGCAACGTCAACGTCAGCAAGCTCGGCGGTCGGGCCGTTGGCCCCGGTGGGTTCATAAACATCACTCAGAACTCCAAGAAGGTCATCTTCTGCGGGACCCTGACCGGCGGTGGCCTAGAAGTCGGGATCACGGAGCAGGGCCTCACGATCGAACAGGAGGGCCGCTACGCCAAGTTCGTCCCTGCGGTTGATCAGATCACCTTCTCCGCGCGGGAGACACTGGCGGCCGGCCGCGAGATCGTCTACGTAACCGAGCGCGCCGTCTTCCGGATGACGAAGGCCGGTCTCGAACTGACCGAAATCGCGCCCGGCATCGAGCTCGAGCGAGACGTGCTCCAGCAGATGGCCTTCCGCCCGATCGTCAGCCCGAATCTGCGGACCATGGAACTGCGCCTGTATGCCCATGGCCCGATGAGGATGCCGCACCTCTGCTCGTAGTGGTGTCTCGCGACTCCGGCCACCAGCGCCGCCTGGTTCTGAACCCGCGTAGCCTCAACCGCGCGGTCCATGCGCGCGGGCGTTGGATTCGTCGGCGGCCTTGATGGCCCAGTAGACGGCTCGCATGGTCGGAGTGTCCACGCCGAGCCGCTCGGCTGTCCTGGACATGGCCCCCATCAGGGCATCGACCTCCGAGGGCCGGCCGTCCTGAAGATCGCGCGCAAGGGATGTGCTGCCCGTGTAACCGCGCTGCAGCAGATCCTCGGCCAGGCCCTGGACCATGACGACGGCATCGTCCTCGGCCATATTGGCGATCTCTCGCACTCGGGCCGCGTCGGTGAAGTACGCGCCGGGCTCGAGGCCATGTGCCCGCATCACCGCCGCGCCCTCCATGATGAGACGAACGTACAGGCGGGCTCCCGCCTCGGTACGCGTCGCCGTGGCGTAGCCGACCCGGGAGACGCCGCACAGTCCCGAGGCTCCGCATATCTGAACGAACTTCGTCCATTTCGCGGCCGCGATATCTGGCACGACCTCGGTGTACAGGTGGCCCCGTCGCAACGCCTCGGCAAGAATCTCGACCCGCTCGGTCCGGGCACCCGAGAACTCGCCCACGTACGTCGTAGAGGCAAGGATGTGCTCGATGACGCCTGGAGCCGGCATCGAGGCACCGTCCATTGTCAACGCACCGACGACGGCGTCTGCGCCGAACACAGCGCCGATGCGGTCCTCCTGGTCCACTCCGTTCAACAACGAAAGGACACAGCCCACGCGGTCGCGAAGGAATCGAGCATCCTCGAGCGCGCTCTCGAGGTCGCGATCCTTGACCGTGAACAGCAGGTAGTCCACGGGCCCGTCCACCTGCTTCATGTCGACCACCGCCCGAAGGCCAGCCCCGCCGACACGGGTTCCGCCACCTTGACTGTCGGTCAGCAGCACGCCGCAGTCGTTGATGACTCGCACATGTTCGCCTCTGCCGACGAGCGTCACCCGGACGTCGCCGCCCATCCATGCCGACGCGCCAAACAGAGTTCCGAGAGCGCCCGCGCCCGCCACTACCAGGTGCATCAGACGTTCCTCCAATCGCAGAACCGGCGCCGTAACCACAATGCGCGCCCCGCACCGTGTGGTCGAATCGCGGAAAGCGTGTATGTCGCCGAGGCTCTTGACACGCCCCGCGCCAGGCAATAGTGTAACGCTGTTACAGTACCAACGTTACAGTATGGGAACACCGCTGATGAAGGATGGATCCGTCGAAAGGTCCCTCAACGTCCGATGAGGGAACACAAAGGAGGCGTCACGTTCGGCTTGAAGGAAAGTGCCAGGTCGCACGGCTTCAGTGCGACATGTCGATGACCGGGAAATGCCCGACCGTTCGTGTTCGGGCGCAGAATGGCTAGATAGAGGCCATCGCGATGGATTTGGATGCGGAACTTGTCAGTGGTGGCCTTCGGCAGTCCCATGAGTGATGCCGGGCCGCCAGCATCAATGCCCTGGGGGCCGATGATTGGAGTGACGGAATGAGTAGGGACAGCGGCCTCGCCGTTGCAGGTTGTACCAGAGAGGAATGTGCGTAGATGAAGGTTGGCTTGTACCTTCCGAACCTCGCCTTCGATGCCGACGGTATTGACCACGTTGAGCGCCTGCGACACTGGATCGTACGGAGTGAAGAACTGGGCTTCGATTCGATCTGGGTCGTTGACCACCTGCTGCGGGCGCGCGACATGTATGCCCGCACGTGGTTGGAGCCCTTGATCTCGCTGACATTCGCAGCCAGTCTGACAAGCCGCACGCTCTTGGGCCCTGGGGTCGTTTTGCTTCCCCTCCGTGAGCCTGTCATGCTGGCCAAGCAGGTCGCCACCTTGCAGGTGTTGGCGAAAGGGAGATTCATCCTGGCAGTAGGTACTGGGTGGTTTGGTCCGGAATTCGAGGCCACGGGTACGCGACGTGAAGACCGAGGAGCTCGGACGGATGAGGTTCTCGATATAGTCAAGCGACTGCTTGCCGGTGAGGAAGTTACTTACGACGGGCGTTTCTTTCATCTTCACGACGTGCGGATCGAGCCGATCCCGCAGAGGGTCCCCGTCTGGGTAGGCGGCGGAAGCCAGCTTGACCATTCCAACTCGGTCGAGATCCCTCGTCTTGCACCTGCTGTCGCGAGGCGGATCGCGCGCGCCGATGGCTGGTTCGTCCGCCCCACCGCGCAGGCCCATCAGATTGCAGCCGACTGGCTAGCACTGCAACCGTACATTGCCGAGGCAGGCCGACAACCTGGAGATATCGAGATCGCGCACGGACAGCTGGTCCACGTTACGGAGGAGACGGACCATCGTCGGGCTCGTGCGATGCAACACGCCGCGTTCGAGCAGGTGGTCGGGCTCAGTCGATCTTGGGAGCAGCTGGAGTCATCGTACTTGTTCGGGACTCTTGATGAAATTGTGGAAAACTGTCGTGCCCGAGCGGCAGCGGGGGTCGAACACTTCATTCTCCAACCATTCACCGATGACCCAGAACAACTTGAGCTACTCGGGCGAGAGCTTGCGCCGAGGCTCCGGTCTCTGCCAACAACCCGGCCTGTCACGATCTGACGTCACCGATATCGCGCGGTCTGGACAGGAGGACATCAAAGCCCGTCGCGCGTATCGGGCGTTGCACTTGATCCAGGATGAGACTCGGTCTTGGCAGGCCGCGTCTTCCGCTCCAAGGGCTGTGCCGAGGAATGTGTCTCTCGCTGCGAGTGCGAGGCTTCATCGACGGCTTTGATAGCCCAGTACATCGCACGAATTGTTGGTGTTGCGACGCCATACCGCGCGCCCATCTGGACCATCGATCCAATAATCGAGTCTACTTCCGACCGTTTGCCAGCCTCCAGGTCTCTCGCGAGGGACGTGTTGCCAATGTAACCGCGCTCGATTAGCTCCTGAGCGATCGTGCGAACGATCTCGATGGCCTTGGTGGTGGGCTTGTTGGCCAGATCGCGAACCCGCGCGGCGTCAGTGAAGTAATGGCCAGGCTCCATCCCCTGCGCGCGCATCACAGCGACTCCTTCTGTGAGTAGGTTGACGTACAGAAGCGCGCCGTGCGGCGTCTGCGTGGCAGGTGCGTAGCCGAGACGGGTGGCGCCGCATACTGCGGATGACGCGCAGCTTTGAACGAACTTGGTCCACTGAGCAGTTCTGATATCGTCGACAATCTGAGTGCGGAAACCGCCCCGTCCGAGGAGAGCTGCTAGCCTCGAAATCCGGAGAGTCCGTTTGCCGGAGAACTCCCCCACATAGGTTGTCGACGCCAGGAGGTGGTCGATCACGCCAGGGGCTGGCATTGCAGCGCCCTCCATCGTCATTGCTCCAACGACGGTCTCACGGCCGAGCACCTGTGCCAACTGTTCGTCGTGATCCACACCATTCTGGAATGAGAACGCACAGCTAGCGCGGTCATGGAATGGGGCTAGTTCCTTAAGCACGACCGGCATGTCAGGAGCCTTGACCGTCACGAGGAGGTAGTCAATAGTCCCGCCGACCTGATCGAGCCTGGTGACAGCTCTCAGTGAAGAACCCTGCGCAATGCGGTCAGCCCGGTCATGCTCAATGATGCGCACGCCATTCGCGTTGATCGCGCGCACGTTGCTTTCGTTGCCAACTAGGGTGACCTGCGTTCGTCCCCCGAGCCAAACACTTGCGCCAACCAATGTCCCAAGTGCGCCGGCTCCCACGACCACCAAATGCAGATCTTGTTCGGCCATGGCGTTCCCCATGCTCCTCATCCGTCGGGCCTTAGCTGACTTACGTCACCGACCGGTCGGTGCCCGGCACTCCGTGTGCTTCCTCCTACCCCGCGGACGAGATGACGCCGGGCCGCCAGGTGCTGCAGGACAGCTCAATGAGCGCCTGGCGGGACGAATTGACCTCCCCGCCTCTTGCTCGTGTTGCATATCTTCCTCTTGCTTATGGGGCATATGGGGCATATACTGTAACGGTGTTTCACTGCCGCGTCGATGCTCAGTCGTTGGCCTTAGGCCCATGCTGTTGGACGTAGGCGGCGACGTCAGGCCATGGGGCCCCGGTTGGCCATGCCGAATGGCATGTTCGGTGTGTCCACACGGCACTGTATGAGCTCGAAGTAAGGGCGAAGTTCGACGAGGCGAAGTCCGACCGATGGGGATAAACGAGGCGAATCAGTTGCGGGAAAGGATCGGGCCGGTGGGGCCAGATGCGGACGCTCAGGGTCCGGAAGTCGAGATCGACACTCGCGCACTCAGCCAGGAAGCAGCAGCGCGGCGTGCTCGGCGGCGAGTCGTCGGCGTTTTGGCGCCGGTCCTAACATTCGGGGTCCTTATCGGGCTGTGGTGGGCCCTGATTGCGCTCTTCGACGTCCCCCTCTACCTGGTTCCCCCACCGCAGGATGTGTTGCCGGCGTTGATTAGTCACTGGGCGGATCTCTGGGCCAACACCCTCACAACTCTCGGCGAAATCATCATCGGATACCTGATCACCGTCGCCGTTGGCATACCGATGGGACTTGCCCTTGCTCTGTCACTTTCTGCTCGACGTGTCGCCTATCCGGTCATCGTCTTCATCCAGTTGATCCCCAAGATCGCCATCGCTCCGTTGTTCGTTATTTGGTTCGGCTACGGGATGGACTCCAAGGTCGTGCTTACGATGCTCATGACCTTCTTTCCGCTCCTGCTGGCCAGTATGGCTGGATTTCAGATCCTCGATGAACGTCTCTTGTACTTGACGCGCACGATGGGTGCCTCACCTTGGCAGACCTTTTGGAAGGTGCGCCTTCCAAGCGCACTGCCTGTCATCTTCTCAGGCTTGAAGTCGGCTGCGACGCTCGCGACAACC
>Ga0066795_10000155_pt1 | contig 10374 bp, 9 predicted proteins | sample PersoiDNA2013191_FD_70940 | JGI IMG/M metagenome (GOLD analysis project Ga0066795, IMG submission 70940) | Permafrost soil microbial communities from the Arctic, to analyse light accelerated degradation of dissolved organic matter (DOM) -... | ecosystem: Environmental > Terrestrial > Soil >... | reverse complement strand
TGGATCAATGGTGGATTTTTTGTACTATCTCCCAAAGTGGCCGAATATATCGAGGGCGACCAAACTGTCTGGGAGCAGGAGCCGATGGAAAAACTAGCTTCCGACGGGCAACTGTCGATATACAAGCATGCAGGTTTCTGGCACCCCATGGACACGTTGCGTGACAAGCGTTATCTGGAATCACTCTGGGAGTCACACAAGGCTCCCTGGAAGCAGTGGTAAATGGCTCATCGTCGCAGTGACTTTCTGATTATTGGCGGCGGCATAGTTGGTGTGGCGATTGCCACAGCTCTGGCTGAGAAGTACTCGGCTGCCTCGATCGTCGTAATCGAGAAAGAGAAGGCGCCCGGTTTCCATGCCAGCGGCCGCAACAGTGGTGTCCTGCATGCCGGCTTTTACTATACCGCAGACAGCCTCAAGGCCCGCTTCACCCGGAACGGCAACCAGGAGCTGACCGCCTTCTGCAAGGCTAAGGGCCTTGCCCTCAATGCCTGTGGCAAGCTCGTGGTCGCCAAGGACGAGCAGGAGGACGCCGTGCTGGACATCCTGCTGGAACGGGGCCTACGGAATGGCGTATCCTTGGAAATGTTGTCTGTGGGCGAGGCTCAAAAGATCGAGCCATCTGTGAAGACCTGGAAGCGTGCCTTGTATTCGCCGGCGACCGCAGTGGTGGATCCCCTGCAGGTTTTGTCCGCACTGGTGGATGAGGCAGTGGCGAAAGGGGTGGTCTTTGAGTATGGGGTTAAGTACCTCGGACTTGGCGGCGATGCTGTAGACACATCCATCGGCGCTTTCCATGCCGGCTATGTGGTGAACACGGCGGGCTTGTACGCTGACAAGGTGGCGCGGGATTTCGGTTTCAGCACTGACTATTTCCTGCTGCCGTTCAAAGGGGTATATCTCTATGGCTCGGAGCGTGCCGTCCCCTTGAAGACCAATATCTACCCCGTTCCGGATTTGCGCAATCCCTTCCTGGGCGTGCACTTCACCTTGACTGTGCAGGGCAGAATCAAGATCGGCCCAACTGCTATCCCTGCCTTTTGGCCAGAACAGTACGGCGGCCTGCAAGGATTCGTTTTTCAGGAATTTCTTACTACGTCTGGGCGCCACCTCAGGCTGATGTTGGCCGGAGACGCCATGTTCCGGGAACTTGCCATCGAAGAGATGAAGAAATACTCGCGCGGCTATCTAGTCGACCAGGCGACCATGTTGGCTGATGGCGTACGCAAGGGCGACTTCAAGCAGTGGGGTAGACCCGGCATTCGCGCGCAGCTTTTCAACAGCAAGGCCAAGAAGCTAGAAATGGATTTCGTGATCGAAGGCGACAACAGAAGTATGCACGTTTTGAATGCAATTTCTCCGGCCTTTACCTGTTCTTTGCCGTTTTCGCGTTACGTTGTGGATCAGATCAGCCAGCAGCTGGCTTAATATTTATTAAACCGGAGTCATCAAATGAGGATACTGATAACAGGCAACATGGGTTACATCGGCCCCGTTCTCTATGGGCATTTGCGCAAGGCCTTTCCGGGCGCCGAACTATGGGGGTTTGACAATGGCTACTTCGCGCACTGCCTAACCAATGCAAGCTATTTCCCGGAAAGTGAGATTGACGGACAATTTTTCCGCGACATGCGAGCCTTCCCATATGAGATTCTTGAAGGTGTGGATGTCCTGGTTCATCTGGGGGCCATCTCCAACGACCCGATGGGTAACAAATACGAGGCGGTTACCGTCGCAATCAATGATCATGCCAGCAAGGCGATTGCCCGGGAAGCCAAGAAGCGGGGCGTGAAAACCTTCATCTTCGCTTCCAGTTGCAGCATGTATGGGCAAGCAACCGGCGATGCCCGCAAGGAAACGGATAGCCTTAACCCTCTGACTGCCTACGCCAGATCCAAGGTGGCAATGGAGAAGGAACTCGAAGGACTGGCGGACGACAATTTTACTGTCACGTCGCTTCGCTTTGCCACGGCCTGCGGGATGTCGCCCCGCCTGAGGCTGGATCTGGTGGTCAACGACTTTGTAGCGGGTGCAATTACATCTGGCAAGATCACTGTTCTAAGCGACGGCACACCTTGGCGCCCCTTGGTGCATGTCAAGGACATGTCCCGCGCGATCGTCTGGGGCATTGGCCGCCAAACGGACATCGGCGGTGCCTTCCTTGCGGTAAATGTTGGCAGCGACCAGTGGAATTATCAGGTGAAGGATCTGGCAAACGCGGTGGCAAGACTAGTGCCAGGCACCGAGGTCTCGATCAACAAGGACGCCCAATCCGACAAGCGCTCCTACCGGGTGGACTTTTCGCTATTCAGGAAATTGGCTCCGAACCATCAACCCCTAATGACTCTGGATGACACTATTCTGGAACTCAGGGACGGCTTGGTTGCCATGAAATTCGCTGATGCCAATTTTAGGCAGTCTAATTTCATGCGCCTAAAAATGCTCGAGGCCCACATCCAGAGCGGTGCCTTGACCAGCAACCTCGAATGGACCGTTCGTCATTGAGACAAACCGTGAGCGCGCGCTAATTAGATTAAAGACTGCTATATCTTGCCTCATGGGTCACAACATTGACGATATTCCTTGGCGAAAAGATCGCCGTGGTTACTTCGGCTAAACAACCTGCTTTGAAAAGGAAATGAAATGCAATTCAATCCAACGCCATTGACTGGCGCATACACCATCGAATTGGAGCGCAAGGGCGATGACCGGGGTTTTTTTGCCCGCTTTTTCTGCACGGAAGAATTCGCAAAGACGGGCCTGGTCAATAACTTTGTGCAAATCAACAATTCGCTAACCAAAAACAAGGGTACCCTACGGGGCATGCATTATCAGTTGCCGCCCTCCGCAGAGGTAAAGGTGGTTCGCTGCATTCGCGGCAGTCTCTACGACGTGATTCTGGATCTGCGCCCGGATTCGGCTACCTTTGGCAAGTGGTTTGGTGAAACCCTTAGTGCGGAAAACCGCCGCATGATGTACGTGCCCCAAGGGTTCGCTCACGGCTTCGTGACGCTTGAAGATGATACCGAGGCCTTCTACATGGTGTCTTCGCCCTATGCGCCGCAACTGGAGAGAGGCGTACGCTACAATGACCCCACCTTCGGCATCAAGTGGGCTCTCGATCCGATTGAAATCTCAGAAAAAGACAAAAATTGGCGGGTCTTTGATCCAGAGTGGCATGGGATCGAAAGACTGAAGGGTTTGTGATGAAAATCCTCTTTACCGGCGGGAGTTCCTTTACCGGCTTTTGGTTCATCAAAGAACTGGCAAACGCAGGGCACGAGGTTTATGCAACCTTTACCTTGGCCGAATACCAGGGCGTCAGGGCGGAACGTGTCCAGCTGCTGATGGATTACTGCACCCCCATATTTGAATGCGCCTTTGGCCAGCAAAAGTTCTTCGAGGTGATCCAGAATTCGTCAGGCTGGGATGTGTTTTGTCATCATGCTGCCAACGTAACCAACTACAAAAGCCTGGACTTCGATATCGGTGCTGCCTTGTCAGCGAATACCTCGAACACAAGGCTTGTGCTTGAAGCGCTAAAGAGCGCCGGTTGTCACAAAATGGTGCTCACGGGTAGTGTTTTTGAACAGAATGAGGGTATGGGGGAACTCCCAATTCGGGCCTTTTCCCCTTATGGTTTGTCAAAAGGGCTGACCTCAGAGGTTTTTCAATACTGGTGCCAGCATTACGGATTGGCGCTGGGCAAATTTGTCATACCAAATCCTTTCGGACCTTTCGAGGAAGCGCGTTTCACCACTTATCTTGCGAAGACTTGGCTGCAAGGCAATAGGGCCGGTGTCAACACCCCGGCCTACATTCGCGACAACATCCATGTATCTTTGCTGGCGCTGGCTTATCGCGCGTTTGTTGAAAGACTACCCGAGGATGTGACTTTTGTTAGGACCCATCCCAGCGGCTATGTGGAGTCGCAAGGGGCATTTGCCCAAAGGTTAGCGGCAGAAATGGTGACTCGCCTGCGCGTACCTTGCCAACTAGAGCTGGCTGACCAGCGGGTCTTTGAGGAACCGAGGGTCAGGATCAACAGTGATTACGTGGATGGCGAGAGCATGGGCTGGAGCGAGAGCTCCTCTTGGGATGAACTGGCAGAACATTATTTAACGAGGCTAAGAGCATGAGTTTGCTGGTGGTAATACCCTCATACCGTGCCAAGGAATTGACGCTGGATTGCTTGAGATCGCTTGAGGGAGAGGTGAAGTCCAACCCAGGTATGCGGGTGGGTATTTGCGACAACGGCAACGAGGACGACACGGCTCAATACCTGACGCGTGCGATCACGGAGAATGGCTGGCAGGAATGGTGTTACATCAGAACCGTAATGCCTAACCGTGGCTTTTCAGGTGGCAACAACGTAATACTGCGTGAGGCGTTGACCGGCAATGAGGTGCCCGATTATTTCCTGCTTTTGAATGCTGACACCATCGTCCGTCCAGGAACTATTCGCTATTTATTGGACATTGCTGAGCAAAGAGAAGATATAGGAATTATTGGCCCACGCTTGGAAGACCTAAGCGGGATCCCTCAAGTGAGTTGTTTCCGTTTTATATCGCCCGTCAGTGCACTTATCAGCGCAGCCAACACAGGACCCGTTACCAAATTACTCGCCAACTGGGAGGTACCGTTGTTTCCAATACCCGATTCGATGATCGAGCCGGATTGGGTGTCGTTTGCCTGCGTACTGATTCGTAGAGGAGTATTTGCCGATATCGGCGTCCTCGATGAAGGGTATTACCTATATTTTGACGACGTTGATTATTGCCGATCGGCAAGGAATGCAGGTTGGGGTGTTCTTCATGTGCCGAGCGTCCGGGTCGTTCATCTTGAAGGCCAGAGCAACGTCGTGCCGGAATATACAAGGACTAGAAAACGCCGCCCAGCTTACTGGTACGTTTCTCGCAGTTGGTATTTCTCAAAATTCTATGGGAAGATTGGACTGGTTACAGCTAATCTCATGTGGATGCTCGGTAGAGGAATTTCTCTTGCACGGGAGGTGATTGGTCACAAACAGCCACATATTTGTGAGTCTGAGGGACTGGACAACTGGAAGGGTTTATTCTTAAAAAATAGGCCAAGGGTCGCCATAGATCCTGACATTAATATCAATACCTGACTGCCAGCTTGTCCATAATAGAAAATTGACGACCAACTATAAGATGATCGCATCATTACAGACCTCATGGCTGTTCCTGAAATGAATGGAATGGCAGTTTTGTTAGGCTTCTCTGCTTTTTAACAAATCAGTAATAATAAGCTCCCAGTTCAATTTACGCCTTGTTGAATACGGCTCCGATAAGATTTGCTGTTGACAGATGGCGAAGGCTATCCTCGATTTCACGCTTGGTGGACATTCCATTGGCGACCACCATCAAGATGCAGTCGATCTGGGGTAGCACGGCAATGGCATCATCGCTATGAAGCAAGGATGGCAGGTCAAAGATGATAATGCGCGATTCGTAGCGCTCGCGCAGATCCTTGATCAGGTCTGCAATCTTTCTTGATGAAAGGGTTTCCGATGGGTTGTTCACCGCATTCATGGTCGGCAGCACTACCAATCTCGGTATGTCTGGATTGACGAGAATGTCGGATAGTTCAACGCCTCCGTCCAGCAGATCATTCAGCGACTTTTCCATCGGTATGCCAAGGTAAGCGCCTATTCTTGGCTGGCGCAAGTCAAAGTCCACAAGCATGGCGGTCTTGTTGGTTTTCTGGGCTATGCTCATGGCCAGGTTGATGGCGACCACGGTTTTCCCGACCAAAGGGGTAGGCGAAGTAATGGCCAGGGTGCGCCAGCCTTTCTCTTCCATCTTTTGCAAAATCTGCGTGCGCAAAACATCGAAGATCACGCTCGTTGGATCGTTTTTGTTAAAAGCAAATACGCGGTTTCTTTCCAAATGCTCCGCCCGCAGCTTGACCACGCGAGTTTGGTTGTACCTGACTTCCTCCAGCACATCAGAGGGTTGCTGGATAACAGACGCAAACGTTGTGCCTCTGCTGTCCGGCTGCGCCTGGACAAATTGGCCGGCTTCGTTTGGCTGCTGATTTTTGACCTTTTCGATGGCCTGCTTGATGCGTTCCATTCCTTCCCCCTACCCTAATCTGGCCAGAATTTTCGTAAACAGGATATCCAAAGGCATGTACAGAAAATGTATCGCCGCAGCGATTGCGATCATAACGCAAACGGTTATGATGATTGCCAACTTGAGCAGGCGCTTTCTGCGTACCCATTCTTCCTGTTCTTCCTGAATAATGAGATAGGGAATAACGGCCAGTGGGCGATGACCCAACACATGCGCCAGCGCATCAGTTCCACGTATCCGCTTGTCGACCGATTCCAAAACCATAATTCCCCCGCCCGAGGAAACAATGGCCAGGAAAAAGCCCAGTGCAATAATTTTCATACGATTGGGTTTAAAAGATTTATCCGGCAATATCGGGGGTTCAAGCAAGGTAAAGCGTTCCGACTTGTTCTCACTTTCCAGATTTTCAGCAATTTGCGCACTCACCTTCTTGCTGCGGATTTCGTCATACTTTTTTTGCGCACTGCCACGATCACGAATGAGCACTTCCAAGTTCTGCTCCACTTTTGGAGTCAGCATCATCGCACGCTCATTTTGAGCGATTTTTTCTTGCAGCGTTTTTTTCTGCTCCGCAAGGGAGTCCAGTCTGCCTTTAGCAGAAGCAATTTTGGCCTGTATCTTATATATAGCCAAAGTAGGAGCGTTTTCCGTAATATTTTCGGATTCCGGCGTATCGGCTGTCTTCTCCAGCGTCTCTATCTTGCGCTTGAGCATCCTCATGTCGGGGTATGATTCATTATAAATAGCCGAAAGCTTGGCATATTCAGCCTTGAGTGCTGGTAACGTTTGGGGGGACGAGTCATCACCCATACCGGACTTGGCAGCGGCAAGCTCAACTTCCAGAGATCGAAGTTCCTCTTTGGTGCTCCTTTCATCCCGCTTGACCTCATGCATATCGTTCTCGGCACTCGCCAGCATGGTCATGCGCAGAGTCAACTGCTCCGGCAAGGCATTACTATTCTGTAGCTTGTACGCAGCAATCAGTTGCTCCAGGCGTTCAACTTCGAGCTGTAGTTTATCCGACTCCTGAGAGAGAAAAACGGTGGTCTCCGTTGCCCCCTCGGTCCGCAATTTGACGTTCCAGTTCAGAAAAAGGGTGGTGAGATCATTGGCGACTTGGTAAGCAATCTCCGGGTATTTATCTTCGAAAGACAGTGTGAAGGCAATCGTCGCTTTACCATGCTGGTTGCTATACATTTCATCTGAGCTGATCAGTTCAATACCAACGCGATCACGCATCGCGTCAATCAATTCAGAACTGGTCAGGGAACGTGCATTCTCCTTGAAGAGATCGTACTTGTTGGCAATTCGCAACAAACTGTCGCGAGTCATCACCCGCTGCTTGATGATACTGATCCGCTCATCAATTTGGCTTTTGATCGCGGATGGCACTATAGTGTCAGGAACTTGCTGCGACTCCACCATGATGGTTCCGGTAGCACGGTAAGTCGGTGGAATAGCGAATGCGACGACAACTGAAATCAGCAATACCGCAACAAAAATGCCGATCAGGTAGGGGGCGCGGCGGCGCATGATCGACAGGTAATCAAGGAATGTTAGTTCGTATTCCATAGCCATATATATACTTTACGTTAAATTCAGAAATCGGGATGGGTGTATACGAGGGCAATGCCCAGTATATTTGAAGAGGCCCCACCGACTCCACCCTGCTCGATGATCCTGTGCAGATAGTACGTTCGCGCCCCCCAGAAGGAGTTGAGGTCATGCTGCAGCCAGGCGCCTGTGGTGCGATTAATAATATCTGTGACAAAGTGATTATTTTGCCACCCCAAGTCAATACCGGTTTTGCTGCGCTCGTTCAAGGCATAACTCCAGCTTCCTTTCGCTTGATCAACAGTGACAAAACCGCCCAGACCGCTGGGTGAAAACTGACGACCTGCATTCAAAACAAGCCCGGTTCGTTGGCCTGTGTACTGCACTGACGCCATACCTTGCGTGCCCACCTTGGCATCGCTTACCTTGGACTCGACCGCCTGCAGGGTGCCCTCCAGATAGTCCGAGACTTTCCAGTTCCAGCCTAATGTGGCATTTATGACATTGGCAAAACGACTGAGTAGATTACCACCTGCCGGCTCATAATCAGCGTACGATATCTTTACAAATGGCGTGCTTCGTTCGCTCCACGCATAACTGAACATCATGTCACCGGATCGCGTGGAATAATCGATGTAAGTGCCACCCTTATAAGAAACACCTTCATATGAGCCATCTGCTGAGAGCGTGCTACGCTCACTCAGTGCCTTGCTCCAACTGCCAGACATTGTGCGGGAAGCGCGGGTGCTGTCTGCAAAACCCGGGCCTGTATTATCAATCTCGGCAATACGTGTCGCAACTTCATCATATTTGGCGGATAGTCCGAATTCGCCCGCATCGCTCTGCCGTCGCCAATCAAGAAACACGTTGGGGTCCTCACGATTTTGGCTCAGCGTTTTGTTCGAAGAACGCGCTATCAGGAGAGCAAGCCCTGCTTTCAATTCGTTCGCCCCGGTTCTTCCCACAAGCATGTAGCTTGGCTCGAACAAGGATCGCCATATACCGACCCGATATGCTGACACCATGGCAGGGTTGGTATCATACTCCGTCGAAACTCGGGCTGACACAGCTTGTTGCCAAGAGTCAGCCCAACCCTGGCCTGAGTAGAACACAAGGGCAGCCAGTATGATAGATAACCTGACAAGTCGTCGTACGTTCAACTAATTTCTCCATTTTCTTATGGGCACCTCTAATTCCAACTTGCGTTACAAACCACAATAACCACGTAGGGTGCGTTTACGCACTCTACATAATTATTGTTGTTTTGAAATAGAATTGGAATAAATGCCGGGTGAGTTGATGATAATGTGATGCAGTCAACCAACCCACTCACGGCACCACGATGGCATCGCCCGCTTTGAGCTGGATATTGGTCGACATATCGCTGCCAGAAATAATGTCCTTATAATTTATAGAAAAAATTTCCTGGCCATCTGATTTTGCACGGATCACCTTAATACCGCCCTCATCAGCAAATTTGTCAAATCCACCCGCGATGCTGATAGCCTGAAGCACGGTAATGGGACCACTAATGATCAGTGGCCCAGGCTTGTTGACCTTCCCCATGACGTAAGCACGATTTCCGTCGATCCCGACAATCACAACCGTGACGACAGGTTCCGGAAAGTATTTCTTCAGTTTGTCGGTAATACGCCACTCAACTTCCGGGGTACTAAGGCCTGCCACCTCAACCCGGCCAACCAGGGGGAATGTGATACTGCCATCGGGCAGAACAACCACCTGCTTCTGTAAAGTATCTTGATGCCAGACAGAAACCATCACCGAATCTCCTTCGTGCAGTCGATAGATGTTCGGATTGTCCGCCGCAGCAGCCAGCTCCGACCTCATACATACGAACAACAAGAAAATCGCAAAGAATAATATCCTACCCATTTTTGAACGTTCCTTTATGCAATGCAAAACAAATTATCCTAAAATCAGTGCTAATGAACTTCTAAAAATCCGTCATGCCGGACCTGATCCGGCATCCAGTTATTTGATTAGACTGGATTCCGGCCTTCTTCGGAATGACGGGATCAGAATTTTTAAGGTCTCGCTAATCGCACGATTCTGCCCGTGAAAATGATTTTTTATTATACCAAGAACTTATCAACTTATCGCTGCTGCAGTTTAGTCAGAACTGTGGGGCCGGGGCCGGAAGCACTGGTGCGAAATAACATAAAAACTCCAGATGGCAAATCCTGACGTCTTGCCCATGCGCTCAAGGTGTCAGCCGACCGACTAGCCAATGCCGATCCTCGCTTCGCACTGCCTGCAACAGGGCCGTCAAGAATGTCTGCTGAATCCGGTAGGAATCCTGTTCGTCGTTGGATATGGTAGAAACGCGAAACAGAAGACCATCCGGCACTTTTCCGGTCAACCCATAGCTGAGCGCTGCCGCCTTCTGCTCAAACCAGCCGCGCGTAAGAGAATCGCCCACCCTGATCCAATAGGTTATCGGTTCATTGCGAGCACCCTGTTTCGCGACCAGGTGCATTACCGGTATCCGCCCGATAGTCGTGTCGACAATGGTCTTGGTCATTTTGCCTATATCAAAACCATTTGCCAGATAACAGACCTCGGGCCTGTGAACCTGCAAATCTGTTCTCTGATCTCTGCCATAAGCGATCGAGAGCATGACGCGGTCACCTTGGTTATTGATGTATGTGCGGGATAATGTTTGATTGTAAATCTTGTTAAGTAACCCTTGAGCATCAGGGTT
>Ga0066795_10000144_pt1 | contig 10525 bp, 9 predicted proteins | sample PersoiDNA2013191_FD_70940 | JGI IMG/M metagenome (GOLD analysis project Ga0066795, IMG submission 70940) | Permafrost soil microbial communities from the Arctic, to analyse light accelerated degradation of dissolved organic matter (DOM) -... | ecosystem: Environmental > Terrestrial > Soil >... | reverse complement strand
TCGTCCAGAGCGGCGCCCGCCTGAAGACGACGAGCGGAGACGTGCGCGCAGAACTTGACCAGCACGATGTCATGGTCGACGTCGAGACACGGTCGGGCGAGGCAAGCGTCAGAGGGCCAGGCGTCGATGTCGAGGTCCAGCGGCAGCGTATTCCGGTGGGGCTGGCGACCGTCGAACTCTCGGTCCGCACGGGCAGCGGCGATATCGAGGTCAGACTGACATAGTTCTCCTTCCGAAAAGGCATCACGCACCCCCGGTCATCGCAGCCGGGGGTGCGCAGTTTTGAAGAAGGTGTAACAGTCTTGGGACCGTCCCGAAGTGTAACATTCTCATGAGTTGGCATGGTGCAACGTCATCACCTTCATCCATGATGTTCTCAGGTATACTGTCATTACCCTGAACGATGGAGGAACCAATGTTGGCCGATGGCAACTATCTAAGTGTATGTGCGTATGATTGTCCCGACTCGTGCGGCATGGCCGCAACCTGCAGTGAGGGGCGACTCGTCGAGCTGGAAGGACGGAAGGACAACCCATACACACGTGGCTTCATCTGTCACAAAGGGCGCCGCTGGGTCCGTGATCTGCGTGGCCAGGACCGTCTGACGTCGCCTCTGGTACGGCGGAACGGCAAGTTCGTTGCTATCGGCTGGAACGAGGCCCTGGACATGACGGCACAGGCGATCCGGTCAGCCACTCTGCGTCACGGTCACCAGTCCTTCCTCTTCTACGAGGGTTCCGGTAACCTGCTCATGGGCAACAAGGTCCAGCGCCTGCTTCCCCTGATGCTGGGCGGAGGCACAATGGCTACCGGGTCGCTGTGCGGCTCCGAGGGCAAGGTCGGCCTGGCTCGCAGCTATGGCACGGTCGGCCGCGACCAGCCGCTCGCAGCGCTGGAGAGTAAGTCCATCCTGCTGTGGGGTCGCAACCCGGCCGAGAACAGCGTGCACTTCCTCGCCATTCTGCATGACGCCCGCCGAGCGGGTGCCCGCCTGGGGACCATCGACGTCCGCGCCACGCCCACGACGGCCATCAGTGACTCCGCGTGGGTCGTGCGTCCAGGATCGGACCTGACGCTCGCCCTGTACCTGTGCCACGAAGCCATCCTCCTCCATGGTGAACCGCAGGCGGAACATGAGGGATACGACCCGTTCAAACAGGCGTGTCTGCTTGTGTCCGCCGAGGACGCACAGTTGGCCACCGGTCTCTCCGCCGCCGCCCTGCATGTGCTCGTTGGCTTCGTGATGGACCAGCCGCCCCTCAGCATCTGGACCGGCTACGGCCTGCAAAGGACGCGCTGGGGCGCCGACCTGGTCCACGCCATCGACACGCTTGGCTTCCTGCTGGGCAACCACAGCATCCCCGGCGGCGGCGTCTGGTTCGACCAGGGCGATGACAATTTGCTGCCGGACGACTTCGCGACCGTGCCTGGCACTCAGACCCGTTTCGTGCCGCGTCCCAGCCTGGGAGTGTCTCTGCTGGAAGCCGACCCACCCATCGAGGCGGCGATATTCGTGAGGGGCAACCCTGCGTCGCAGTGCCCGGACGCCGGCAAGGTGCTGAGCTTCCTGGAACAGTGTCCTTTCTCGGTCTGCCTGGACTGGCACATGAGCGTGACCGCACGTGCCTGCACGCTTGTCCTGCCGACGACCGTGTTCCTGGAACGCGGCGGCGACTACGTCATGAGCTACTTCCATGACTTGCTGCAAAAGACGAACAAGGCAGCGGAGCCGCCCGAGGGCGTCCGCGACGAGCTGGATATTGTCCGGGACGTCGCCTTGCGGCTTGGGCTGCCGGACCGGTTCACTACCGAGAGAGCGCGGCTGGCCGAAATCGAGAACGACCACCGGCTGACACCCGCTGGTCCCGGCATGTGGCGCCTCAAGGATGCACCGCGCATCAGTGGTACGTTTCACTTCCCCTCCGTCGTGCCCGAGGTCCCTGCCGAACCGGGCATGCTGCGCCTCATCACCGTGCACGTGCGCGACTATATCAACGGCATCGACCCAAACCAGGCACGGGCACGCACCCTGCCTCCCGTGGCATCGGTGTCGACACAGCTTGCGCACGAACGGTGCCTGACCGAGGGCCAGAAGGTGACCTTGCGCAATGCGCTGGGTTCGCTGGATGTGCGCATCCACTTGGACAAGAGCATTGCCGCTCAGACCGTCGTGCTGCCGCAAGGGGTGGAGGGCGTCAACCTGCTCATCGCTCCTGGACTCACGCCGGATGGCAACTCCTGCATCAACGACAGCTGGGTCCTGCTCGAGCCTGCGCAACAATGAAACGGCACGACAAGCCACAGCAGAATCCTGTAACCACCGCGCCGGCCACAGAGGGCGCCGTTCCCCACAAGGAACGGGCCGACCCTTCCCTGGAGGTCATCTCCTACGCCGTCGCTGCCCTGGCGAACGCCTACGGCGAAGCACGAGACAAGGCGAAGCTGTTGCCACGGCTGATAGCCGCCTCCGTCCGTGTCGCCGCCCTGGCAGACCGGGACGAAGCCGAAGAACAACTCACGCGCCTTGCACGGATGCAGAAGGAAGCCGCACGCCTTGCGGTCGAGCACCTGGAGCGCAAGAAGCAGCTCTCGTCCGCAGCCGTGGCCCTGGCCCAGTCCACCGACTGGAAGGACGCACGGTCGACACTGGACCGGCTGATGCACGAGTGGCGCCTGACAGGCTGGTCGGACGACGCAGCGACGGCTCCCTTCCGCAAGGCGTTCAACGACGCCGTGGCGACGTTCACACGAAGGCAGGAACAGTGGTTCGATGAACAGCGCATGCGCGGTGCCCCTATCCACGAGTATCGCGAGTACCTGTGCACGCGCGCCGAGCAGCTGCTGGACGAGATAGACGACACGATGTGGGCAGCTTCGAGCGAGCGCCTGAAGCAGCTGGCCCAACTGTGGAAGAAGACGGCGCGGCACGAGGAAGACACGGCGCTGTTGGCACGTTTTGCCGCCGCCGAGCGCGCCTTCGAAGCACATCGAGACGCATGGTACGACGCCAACCACGCGCGCAAGGAAAAGCTGCTGCACCGCATCGAGACCCTGGCGGATACCGCGAGCGGACTCGCATGGGAAGCAGCGCGGCGCGAAGTGGCAGACATCGAGGGGCACGACTGGCACGAAGCAGGGCAGTTGCCCCACGACCAGCATGAGATCATGGAACGTGAACTCCGGCGCGTCCTCGCCGCCTTCCATGTCCGTCAGGGCGAAGCGGAACACGAGGCCCTGAAGCAGAAGGAGAAGATCATCGCCCGCATCCTGGCGCTGAGCCGGCGTCCCCTGGACAACTGGAAGGCGACGCGTGCCGTCCTGCTGGAACTGCAACAGACGTATACGGATGTGGGTCCGGTCGCCGCGGCCAGCGAAGCCGACCTGCTGCAAGCATACCGCGCCGCCTGCCAGGCTGTGGTCAGCAAGCTGGGAACGCTCCGGGGCAACAGTACCGAGAAGCGCGGCGACGTCATCCGGCTCATCCGCGAGCTGACCGACAAGGCCGGCAAGGGTGTCTCATGGCGCGACGCCCGCGACAAGGTCCTGATTCTTCAGAAGCAGTACATGGGAGCCGGTCCCGTCGCGCACGCCGAGGGCGAAGCCCTGTGGCAGGAGTATCGGGCCGCCTGTGACCGCTTTTTCGAGCTCTACCGCTCGTGGACCGGCGACAACGTCGAGGTCAAGGAACAGCTGTGCGCCGAGGCGGAAGCACTGCTGGACGAACATGACCCATTCGAGGCCAAGGAGAAGGCCAAGAAGCTCCAGCAGCGGTGGAAGTTCTCGGGACCTGTCCCACCGGAAGAGAACGAGGCTTTGTGGTCACGCTTCAGCGAAGCCGTTGACAAGCTCTTCGAGCGGGCCCGCGCCGAGTGGGAGAACATCCACGGCACCTGACCACAATTGTGAATCCCATGGTGCCTGACACCAAGGGATTCACAATTGGTGAAGATCTGGTTCGTTACAGGCCGTACGCAGCGCGTGCCAGCAGAAACAGCGTCTTGGTGTAACTGGACATGCGGCCCAGCGGAGTACTGATCTCCTGGTCATACGTTGCCTGCACGGTGCCAGGATCAGCGACATGCACCGTACTTGCGTCGAACAGCCAGCTGTCCTTGCCATTGACACTGTCCCCGAAGAATGTGGTCTCCAGTGGCCACAGCTCGCGGACCACGGGCCTGCCCAGATAGGCGGCGTGGCGGCACAGCCAGCTTGGCGAGGTCGCTGTCGCAATGTCCAGCGGAAGGGCATTCTGCAACGCGGTCACAAATACCGGACTGCTGCGCGCAACCATCGCACCCTGATACTCCTCCAGGTTGTAATGATGGTTGGTCGCTGATCCCATGAGTGTGCCGAAGTTGCCAATGCCCTTGAAGATGAGGCCAACGGGCGCAGGAACACCGTGGTAGGGCTCAGTGGTGTCCTGCACGTAGTGCATCGCCCGCGCAAGGTAGCGGAAGGTCCAGTACAGGTCGCCCTTCTCCCTTGCCTTGCCTGCCAGGTCAAAGAAGTACTGCGCACGCGACGGCGCGACACCGAAGCGCAGCCAGCCGAGGCCATAATACTGGTGGCGCCAGCCCTGCGAGTCTCCCGTCAAGACTTGGAACGGGCTGAGCTGGAGGTCCTGATCCATCTTCCAGTCCGGCTCGTCTGCATAGTTGGTCAGGATAGCGGCGGCGCTGGTCACCGTGCCCGGCTTTCCCTCGATGTACTGCACGACAAAGTTGGGCCCGACCTCGGCCGTATCCATGTCCTCGTAGGTCCACGGCGTAATGGTAATCGTGTCATAGGCCTTCAGCCACTCCTGATCACTGATGATAAGCTTCGTACAGGCACCGTGACTGTTCCAGGCGTCCACCGGACTGACCAGGCAGAACAGCGCAAAGGCGACGACAAGTGCGGCACACAGCAGTTTCCGATTCCTCTTCATGGCTCCCCCTTTGTCGAGTGTTCCCATCACTCGTGTATACATGTAAACCTGCTACGGCCGTGCGTTCGACGTCACGACGGCAACGATGCAGTCGATCCCGGCCACCATCGTCTCCAGCGCCATGGAGGGCGTCCCCGGTTTGCCCACCACCTGCTCGGGCAGGAACGGCACGTGGACAAACCCGGCCTGCGTATCCAGATTGCGTGTGACAATGTGGTGCAAGACGCCATAGAACAGGTGGTTGCAGACAAACAAACCCACCGTGTTGCTGACGGCAGCCGGGAGCCCGGCACTGCGAAGCCCGGCAACGATCTGCTTGATGGGCAGCGTAGCCAGGTAGGCGGTCGGGCCCTGTGAAACGATGGGCGCGTCCTCATGAAGGACCCCGGCATTGTCGGGAGCCTGCGCATCGTCGCAGTTGACCGCGACGCGTTCGATACTCAGCTCGGCTCGCCCTCCCGCCTGACCGACCATGAGGACGGTGGACGGGCGAAACCGGTCGATCGCCTCTGTCACCGTCCTGATACTGTCTGCGTAGGTTGTCGGCACCAGCAGGCGTTCGATGCGGACATCACCCACATCGCCGTTCAGCCGGCTGACGGCTTCCCATGACGCGTTGAGGGCTTCGCCACCAAAGGGTTCGAATCCGGTCACGAGTATCGTCATCATGTTTTCCTCCCCAAGATGGAGACAGTATACCCGGACGCGACCTCCGACCAAACGTCCTTGACATGGGGCTGGGCTTCAGTACCATGGCATGAGGCTGGCAAACGAGACAGCCGAATCTGGAGGAAACGATGACGATGTATCGGCCTACTGTAGCAGAGATCGATCTGACAGCAATCCGGGACAACCTGCGGGCCATCCGAGCGTGCATTCCACTCAAGGCACAGGTCATCGGTATCGTGAAGGCTGACGCATATGGACACGGGGCAGCGCGCGTTGCGGCGGTGCTGGAACAGGAACAGGTTCGGCTGCTGGCAGTGGCGACGCCCGACGAGGCCGTCGAGCTCCGCGAGAGCGGCATCATGGCGGAAATCCTTGTCTTTGGGCACTCGCCCGCCGACTTCGTCCCGTATGCTGTCACGAACAATGTCGCCCTCACAACGGTCAACCGGGCGACGACGGCGATGTACGGAGCAGCGGCAGGTATGCATACGGTGCGCCTGCATTACAAGGTCGATACCGGCATGGGCCGCGCAGGCGTTCTGGTAGACGATGCGACCGAGCAGATCCTTCGCAGTGCTGCGGTCCCGAACGTCAGCATCGTCGGCCTCTATTCGCACTTTGCGTGCGCCGAATCCGACCCCGAGTTCACTGCCCTTCAGGCAGCACGGTTTGCCGCGGTCGTGCGCGAGGTCCGCGCGGGCGGCCTCCAGCCGGCAATGGTCCACTTGGCCAATTCAGCAGGCATGTTTACGTCTCCCGGCGCCATGCTGGACGCGGTGCGCCCCGGCATCCTCCTGTACGGCTGTCCACCAGTCCCTGCCCCGACCTGCCCCGTACGGCCGGTCCTCTCATTGCGGACAGAGCTGGAAATGGTCAAGGAACTGCCGGCAGGCCACGGCATCGGGTATGGGAGGACGTTCATCACGAAGCGGCCGACCCGCATGGCGCTCATCCCCATCGGGTACGCCGACGGCTATCTGCGCGGACTGTCCAACAAGGCGCATGCCATCCTCCGGGGGAGGTTCGCGCCCGTCGTGGGTCGTGTCAGTATGGATATCTGCGCCCTCGACGTCACAGACATCCCCGCCGCGGTGCCCAGCGATCCTGTGACCCTCATCGGCGAGCAGGATGGCCTTTCCGTCACCGCCCAAGAACTCGGGGAACTCATGGGAACGATCTCCTACGAGGTCTTGACTGGAATCTCGAAGCGCGTGCCGCGCGTCTACATCGACCGGCGTACCTGAAGTTCCACACCAGGACATGACAAAACCCCCGCCTGCAGGCGGGGGTTTTGTCATGGTACCAGGGCTACTGCGTCATGACGGCCCAGGATGAGGCGCAGCGCCCTCGGGATCTCCGCTCCTGAGGGTCACATCCGTCGCGCTGTGGTGCAGGACTATATGGGTGAGGGGCCACATCAGGGCGTGACTGCCGAACCATTGATGCGCAAAGCGGCCTGGATGAGGTCGGCCAGCCGGTCCAAGCTTGCCTGCATCCGGTCCAGCTTGCCTCCGAATACCGTCAGCAGGTACACAGAGACGGCTATTGGGAAACCAATGTTGCCGATCAGCGTGACAAGTTCGTCCATGTCGTGCCTCCTTGGCAGGGGGGTGCCCTGCTCTCCTGTTATGGAGAGGCACGTATGGCAGACGCGCTTGTGGTCTCTCTCTGACGAGAGAAGCGGGGTCAGACGAGCTTCAGGGCGTGGAAAAGAAGGGCATACAGGACGGCGAAGATCAGGCTGGGAAGAAAGTTGGCCAGCTTGATTTTCTTCAGTCCCAGCAGGTTGATGCCGATGGCGATAACCATGAGGCCGCCCACAGCGGTCAGCTCGCCCAGGATGTAGGGTTGCATCAGGAACCCCAGCGCGGAACCCAGCAGGGTCAGACTGCACTGGACGATGAACAACGGGATGGCACTGAACGCCACGCCGCTGCCCAACGCCGCGGCGAGCGATATGCTGACGACCAGGTCGAGGATGGATTTCGTGTAGATGAGCGTGCCATTGCCCGTCATCCCTTCCTGGATGGAACCAATGATGGTCATGGGGCCGACGCAATAGATGAGAAAAGCAGTGACAAACCCCTCTGTCCACCGGCTTCCAGACGCGACATGGAGCCGTTTCTGGAAGCGCTCGGCCGCCGCGTTGAGCCGGTCTTCGAGACGCAGGAGCTCTCCCACGATGACACCACTCACGATGGCCATGACCATGATGACGGCATTGCCCGTCTTGAGAGCCATGCCGATCCCGATGGAAAGCGTCGCCAGCCCATTCGCAATGAAGATGGCGTTGCGGGTGTCCTCCTTGAGAAGCTTGCCGACGAGCATGCCGACCAGACTGCCGATCACGACTGCGACCGCGTTGACCGTCGCGCTCAGAGGGAACCTGAACACAAAACCCGCTGCCGCCCCCGAAGGGGCGGCAACCAACGTCGTAATTGCCGAAAGAATACTCATGAACAGATGATGTTCCTAGTCCTTGAGCCCCATGACCTCATACACCGAGAGATACGCCTCAGCGTCGCCGAGTTCCTCGATGGCAGCGATGACAGCACTCTTTGTGTCCGCAGGCAGCGCGCGGAATGCATCCGTGTCGGTGAGCTCGACGCCGGCCATGGAAACGGATACTGTACCGATGTAGTCGTCGTCCATCAGTTCATTGGCCAGAACACGAGCCTGGTCCTCAGCTGGCATGAACAGGGCCTGGCCAAGATAGATGGCCTCGGACTCCTCGCCCTCGTCGTCACTCTCGTCGTCCTCGGTTTCCTTGTCCTTGACATCCGCGGCGTCATCTCCGCCCTGGCAGCAGCAGGACTCACCTTCGGCGTGTTCGTGGCCATCCTTGCAGCAATCTCCACCGCCGCAGGAGCACTCTTCGCCGTCCTCTCCCATCTCGTCGGCCCACGGATGGAACCCCGAGATACGAACGGTGACGCCGTCGACGTCACGCTCCACGACGACGTGAGACTGATCCTCGTCAAGGTGGTAGTGCCACTTCTTGAGAATCTCTTCGCCTTGCTCAATGCTTTCGATATTGTTGATAGCCACCTGGATCAGCATGGGAAACCTCCAATGAGATAGTATGGGATTCATTGTACACGTGTTTGTGTGGGGCGCAAAAGCCGGTAGACTTACATTATGAAGAGTGGATTCGTGTCGATTTTTGGCAAGCCCAGCGTCGGGAAGTCGTCGCTGATGAATACTATCCTTGGTACCAAACTATCCATCGTGTCGCCCAAACAGCAGACCACGTGGTACAACATTCTTGGCGTTCTCAACAAGAAGGACGCCCAGGTCTGTTTTGTCGACACACCCGGATATCACAAGGTGAGCAAGAGCAAGCTCAACAAGTACCTTGTGGAAACGGCCCTGCAGTCGCTGGAGGACGTCGAGGTTGTTTACTTCGTCATCGACCAGTCGGCCTATCCTGACGCCGAGTACGAGGAGATGATCCCCATCGTCATCAAGCTCGGCAAACCGATCTTCCTCGTCGTCAACAAGCTGGACCTGGACACGGCCAAGCGCCATGAGATGGTGGCTGCTCCCTTCGTGGAGAAGCTTCATCCGACGGCTGTCTTCCACGTTTCGGCGGCTACCGGCGCAGGCGTCTCACCACTGGTGAAGGCGACCATCGACGCAATGCCCATTGGTGAGCCCTATTTCGACGACAAGACCCTGACGTCGCACCCGATCGAACTCATCGTTGCTGACACCGTGCGCGAACAGCTGTTCAGCCGTCTGCAGGACGAGCTCCCCTATTCGACGGCCGTCGTGACGGATGACATCACGGAGTCCGCCAAGGGTATTCGCGCCATGGTCAGCGTGTACGTCGCCAAGGACTCTCAGAAGGGCATGATCATCGGCAAGGGTGGTGAACTCATCGCGACCATCAAGGAAGTCGCCCGCAAGAATCTTGTCCATTTCCTGGGCGAGCGGGTCGAGCTCGACGTCCGCGTCAAGGTCGAGAAGAACTGGAACCGCAAGCTGGTGACCATGAAGCACTTTGGGCTGGCGATTAGCAAGAAGTAGCCTGTCCATCCTCTATCGAATGCACAAGCGCCGGGCTCACGCCCGGCGCTTTTCCATACATCGGTTGTCGAGGGCTCGTCCCTTCGGTGCATGATGTGAAGAACGGACCGTCTACGACGGACCTGGGTTGGCCGCGATAGCCTCGCCTTCGATAAGGTCCGCAGGCTCCATGACAATGGTCCCTCCAGTCACGTACTTGACCGTTCCCTTGCGCGCGACCAGTTCCTTGAGTTCCCAGGGGAAGTTGAGTTCGATGGCGCTGACACCCCGGAGGAAATCTGAACGCATGCTGAACCGGACTTTGTCCCCCAGACGCTGCATACGCACGGAAAGTTCTCCGAACGTAGACTGCAGGCCGTGGACGTCGATGCCGTCGCCGGCAAACAGCTCGGGGATCGGCACTGGGATGATGCTCAGGTAGGTGCCGCGTTCGACGAAGATGAGGCTGGTCAGCAGCTCGAGGGCGAGCGCCGTCGCGACGGCGCTGTGCCGTGGACCAGCAAGGGCTCTCCTGGTGTGCAGGTCGATGTAGTCGGGGAGAGCGTCGGACACCCCGAGCTGCTCCAGACCCTCCTGCATCAGACCGTACGCTCCACTCTCACGGCGCAGGACCAAGGCTTTGGCGCACAGCAGTGACAGACGGATGTCGCCGAGCGAGCCGAGGGAGGGGTTTGCGACGAAACCGTCGCGCAGCCAATGCTCGGCGATCCAGCTCATGGTGCCGGTCAGGATGGCGTCCTCGGTGCCGTGCGCGCCGAACAGGGCGTAGGCTGCAACCGGCGCTATATCGGCAAACGTCGGCTTGCCAGGGCCGACATGAGTATCGGCCGCATCCGCCTGCTTGAGCAGCCGCAGCTGGAGGTCATCACATAGCCTGAGCCGCACGTCGTCCTTCTCGGA
>Ga0066795_10000137_pt1 | contig 10699 bp, 12 predicted proteins | sample PersoiDNA2013191_FD_70940 | JGI IMG/M metagenome (GOLD analysis project Ga0066795, IMG submission 70940) | Permafrost soil microbial communities from the Arctic, to analyse light accelerated degradation of dissolved organic matter (DOM) -... | ecosystem: Environmental > Terrestrial > Soil >... | reverse complement strand
GCCGCCGCCACCTGGTTGCCTTCGTCGTGCCCCAGCCGGGCCAGCGAGTCGGCCCGGTCCAGCACGATCTTCGGGTTGTCCGTGGTCACCAGGTTCAGCAACTGCTCGCTCGCGCCGACCCGGTAGGCCGCCGCGATGGTGCGGTTTAGCTGCGCCTGCGTGGCCTGTCGTCGCTGCCGGGCACCCTCGACCTGACTGCCAGCCGCCTCAAGCCGGCGCTGCGTCTCCTCCAGCGCCAGGTGCGCCCCGTTGTAGGCCTCGGTCGCCTGCTCGGCTTGGGTCTCCAGCGCCACAATCTGCGCCGCCACCTGGTCAGGACTGAGCGGCGGATCCGCAGCGGCTATCCCAGCAGGCGGGCCGACGAGGACGGCCGCGCTGATCAGTACGGCGACAAGAGGTCGTTTCGGGCATGCCGGAAACCGGATGGTCGCCACGACGGTGGCACTCCGTTCTTCCCTCGACCGCCGACCAGGTGAGCTGACGGGTTCGGGCTGGAAGAGCGCCCTACCGCGCCCGCAAGAAGCAGCGCGGATTCACCCCACGTGCGTGGGTCCCCGGCTCCGGGCAGACGCCAGCGGCAACTCGCTGCGCTCTGCCAACAGATTTGGCGGTGGCCGTCCGCGGCCCCCCCGATGGAGGACCAAGTGGCGAACCAGCCGCTGGCAGGCTATGCGTCCGGCTGCAAGCGGGGCAAATCCCCCGTCCACAGCGGACCCCAGGGACTGGTTGTCCACCTCGACTAGTACTCGATCAATTCGGAATCCCGTTTGGGCTCCTAGTGTCCCGCTGTGACGGCTGCGCCTCGGTCTTGGACGCGGCCCAGTCGCGCAGCCGGCCCGATAGCTCCGGTGTGGTCGCGTTGACCTCTGTGACGGCGTCCGCGGGGAGGTGAGCCCGGCGGGCAGCGCCCATCACAGCTTCCGCAGACGGAGCCTCGTAGAGGCAGTAGGTGCGCCGCCGGTCGGCGCTGAGGAACGAAAAGAGCCAATGGACGCCCTCGTCGGCGTTGATCTCTTCGATCAGCGTCACGTCGTCGCCGGTGAGCTCGAGTTGCTCGGCAAAGGTTCGCTCGATGATGTACGTCGCCACGGCCCCATGACACAGCACGGCGACTCACGCGTCAATGAACCCGTGCCGGTGAGCGTAGGACGTGGCTTCGGTGCGGTTCGCGCTGTCTGTCTTTCGCAAGATGTTGCGGATGTGGTTGGCCGCCGTGTGCTCGCTGATGAACAGGTGGCTGCCGATCTCACGGTTGCTGAGCCCCTGGGCGACGAGGCGCAGGATCTCGACCTCCCGCGACGACAGCGCATCGGGACGCCGCACGGTGTGTGCCGGAGACTCGAGCGCGTGCGTGCGGCCCAGCAACGCGGTCAGGCCGATGCCCTCGGCGAGAGAGGCCGCTTCGCTGATCAGCGCCCGAGCCCGGTCGCGTTCGCCGGGACCGCGCCTCAGCAGCCCCCGGGCGTACTCGTAGGCGGTGTGCGCGACCCAGGTCGTCGCGCCCATGTGCCGGTTGAGCTCCAGGGCGCGGTCAAAGTGCTGCTCGGCGCGGTCCCAGTCACCGAGGGTGGCGGCGAGCATGCCCAGATAGCGATCGGCAGCGCCATACGACGCGACCAGGTGGCCGATCATCACGTTCGCGCCGGAGAGCGCCTCGAGCGCGGGATAGAGAATCTCTGCCGCGGCCCGGTCACCGAGTGCCGCGCACGCGTCGGTCAGGTAGGCAAGTGCGGCGAGCCAGAGCGACTCGCGGTACGGGTCCAGACCCTCGGCCACCGCCCGAGAGAGCTCCCGCCCCGCCTCCTCCGTCATGCCGAGCTCGACCAGCACGGAGACGAGACCGGGGCGCCACGGGCCGGCGCGCTTCCCGTCGGTCGCCAGGACCCTGATCACCGGTGCGAGTTCGGCGAGGCGTCCCTGCTCTCGTCGGACGCTGAACATCTGGATTCCGTACCCGCCGGAAGCGTCTCGCCCGGTCAGGAGTCGACTCCACTCGTGCGAGCGACGCGCCCTCGATTCAGCTTCCTGGAGGCGACCGTCGCACAGCGCCATCGCAGAGCCATATTGCTCCGCGAGGTGGAGCATGAACGGCTGGGCCGTCTGGTCGGCGGTGGCACGCAGCGCAGAGATCTCCCGCCGAGCGGAGTGGAGGTCGCCGAGAGCGACGAACGCCGGCACCCGCCAGGCCATCGCCTCGGCGAGGATCTCGGTATTGGCCAGATCCTCCCCCAGCGCCGTGGCTTCCGTCAGCATGACGAGGATCTCCTCGAGCGAGCTCGTTCCGCGCGACCAGTACGAACGCACCAGTGTCGCTGCGAGACCAGTGCGATCGTTCAGCCGCCTCGCCATCTCGACAGCCTGCGTGCGGACGAGGGCGCCGCGTTCGTGGTCACCCCGAAAGTCGAGCGCTCGGGCGAGTCCGCCAAGCAGGCCCACGCGCAGCTCCGAGCTCTCCCTGCCGAGCACAGTGGCCGCCTCCTCCAGCAGCTCGACCGCCCCCTGCTCGGTGATGCCCGGCCGCCAGCACGCGTCCTCGTAGCCGACGGCGGCGCGCGCGAGGAGCTCGCCGCTCCCGAGCATCCGGGCGATGCCTGCGGCCACCCTGAATGCCTGCAACGCATCAAGCGCCTTGCCAGCGCGGTGGCTGGCGGTACCCAGCTCGAGGAGCACTCCCGCACGCTCGGTGGGGTCCTCGATCCCCAGTTCCCGCGCCGCGACCAGCAGCGACGCTGCCTGGTCGAAAGCGAGCGCGGCGGTCGCCGCGCGTGCCGCCCGGACGTTGTACGCGACGCCGCGCCCGGCAGCGTCCAGCGCGGCCGCCGCCGTGAAGTGGTAGGCGAGGTCGGCGAGAGCCCGACCGGAGCGCTCACCGGGACGCTCGAGCGCCTCGCCGACGCGCAGGTGAAGCTCCGCGCGGCGCACCCCCGACAGACCGTCATAGAGCGCTCGGCGGACGAGCTCGTGGGTGAACCGGTAGGCCAACCGGCGGGAGGGAAGCTCCTCGATCATCCCGCTGCGGACGGCGTCGTCGACCGCGGCCAGCAGCTCGGGTTCGGACTGGCCGGCGGCCCGGCGGACCAGATCGAGCCCGAACTCCGCCCCAGCGGTAGCGAAGAGCTCCAACACCTGGTTGGTCCTGCCGTCGAGACGGGAGAGTCTCTGGTTGACGACCTCGCGCACACTCTGCGGGGTTCCCAGCTCCGCCAAGGGTTGAACGAGCCGGATCGCGCCATCCACGACCTCCACGCGCTGCGTCTCGACCAAGGCACGCCACAGCTCGCAGACAAGAAACGGGTTGCCGCCGGTGAGCTCGGCAATCGCGGGCGCGAGCTCGGGCGGACCGGCATCCCGCCCGCCGCCCGTCACCCGGTGAAGAAAGTCGCTGACGTCGTCTTCGGAGAGCCCGCCCAGCCGCAACCGGACGACATCTTCGAAGCGGCGCAGATCCGCCAGCGCCCCGGCGAGCCCCTCGGGAACCTCTGCTTCGGTGTCGCGGAACGTGGCAACGATCAGCAGGCGGGCCTCGCCGGCGGTTCGCGCCAGGTGGCGCAGCAAGAGCAGAGTGGGAGCATCGGCCCAGTGCCCGTCCTCGACCACGAGCAGCACCGGTCGGCCGCTGAGCCCAACAAAGAGGTCGGTCACCGCCGTGTGCAGCCGATGCCGTTCCGTGTCCGGGTCGGCCTTAACCGGTGACGGTAGATCGCCCATCAGGAGCGCCAGATCAGGGAGCAGCCGGGTGAGCTCGCCGCCCCCGGTGCCTGCTGCGGCCCTCAGCTCAGCGGGGTCGAGAACGTGTGCCAGGTGATCGAGCGCCTCGACGAACGGCCCATATGGCGTACGCACCACCGCGTCGCAGGCACCGTAAAGCACCAGCGTCCCACCCTGGACCGCTTCGCGCGCGAATTCGCGGACGACACGGCTCTTGCCCGAGCCGGCCTCGCCGCCGACCAGGACGATGCGGCGCCCCTCCCCCTCCGCCATCGGCAGGAGCGCCCGGAACGTCTCCAACTCCGCCGAGCGGCCGACGAAGGGCAACCTCGACGTGAGACGGAGCGGACCGGGAAGATCCTTCACGTCCACAGCCGAGACGATAGTCAGATCTGGTCATCGGCGCTCTGCAGCCGACTTGGCTGCGGCTCAAGAAGTCGGTCAGCCCGCGTCATGACGCCACGGCCTGCGCCGACCTAGCTTCGAGTCGACCGAGACAACGACGAAAGGGCACCCGATGAGTACGGACACCACCGTCGCGCAGGCGGCACGACGCGAGATCCCCGGCTTCCGAGGACAGCTGATCGGGCCCGAGGACGCCGAATACGAGCAAGCCCGCAGGGTCTACAACGCGATGATCGACAAGCGACCCGGGCTGATCGCACGCTGCACCGATTCTGAGGACGTCGCCATGATCGTCGCCTTCGCGCGCGAGCAAGGTCTGCTCCTGGCCGTGCGCGGCGGCGGCCACAACGGCGCCGGGCTAGGGACCTGCGACGGCGGAGTCGTGATCGACCTCTCACTGCTCAAGCAGATTCACGTCGATCCCCGGACCCGGACCGCGCGGGTCGGCGGCGGCTGCACCTGGGCCGAGGTCGACCGTGCCACGAACGAGCACGGCCTCGCCACGCCGAGCGGGATCATCTCGACGACCGGCGTCGGAGGCCTCACGCTCGGTGGTGGGCTTGGCCACCTGACGCGCAAACACGGCCTCACCATCGACAACATGCTCGAGGCAGAAGTCGTGCTCGCCAACGGCGAGCGGGTGCGAGCCAGCGCCGACGAGCACCCCGACCTGTTCTGGGCGATCCGCGGCGGCGGCGGCAACTTCGGCGTCGTCACCTCGTTCGTGTTCCGTCTGCACGAGGTGGACACGGTGGTCGGCGGGCCCACGTTCTGGCCCGTGGAGCAGGCCGCCGAAGTCCTTTCCGCGTACCGGGCATTCCTACCGGGCGCGCCCCGAGAGCTGAACGGGTTCTTCGCCTTCCACACCGTGCCGCCGGCGGCGCCCTTCCCTGAGGAGATCCACCTACGCAAGGTCTGCGGCGTGGTCTGGTGCTTCATCGGCAGCGAGCATGACGCCGCCAGCGCGATGGCGCCGCTGCTGGATGCCTTGCCCGAGCCATTGATGCACGGCGTGCAGTCGATGCCGTACCCCGCTCTGCAGAGCGCCTTCGACGGGCTCTACCCGCCCGGGGACCAGTGGTACTGGCGCGCCGACTTCGTCAACGACATCCCCGACGAGGCCGTCCAGCTCCACGCCCGCATCGCCGCCGAAAGCTCGACCGCGCAGTCCACCATGCACCTGTACCCGATCGACGGCGCCGTCCACGACGTCGCCGCGGCCGACACGGCCTGGAGCTACCGCGACGTGCACTGGGCGAGCGTGTATGCCGGCGTGGATCACGACCCGGCGAACGTGGCCGTGATCCGCAACTGGAGCATCGACTACTTCGACGCGCTCCACCCCTACTCCGCCGGCGGCGCGTACGTGAACATGATGATGGACGAGGGCCCCAGTCGGGTCCGGGCCAGCTACCGCGGCAACTACGACCGCCTCGCGCGCATCAAGGCGACCTACGACCCCGAGAACCTGTTCTGGGTCAATCAGAACATTCCGCCCGCGGCGTAGCCGCCGGTGCCGACCGCAAGGAGTCGTCGTGCCTCAGCCCACCGAATACCGCACCACCTCGGTCCAGCGTCTCGACCTGTTCTATCGACAGGCCGGCCCCCGTGACGGCGAAACTATCGTGTTCTTGCCTGGCTTCCCCAGCTCGTCGGCGCAGTACCAGCCGCTCATCGACCGGTTGTCCGACCGATTCCGTTGCATCGCCGTCGACTACCCGGGCTTCGGCTATAGTTCAACGCCGCCCGTCGACCAGTTCACCTACACCTTCGACGCGCTCGCTGCCCGAACCGAAGAGCTGCTCATCGACAAGCTGGCGCTGGATCGGTTCTGGCTGTACATGTTCGACTTCGGGGCCCCGGTCGGTCTGCGCATCGCCGCCCGCAACGCCGACCGGATCGCCGGCCCTGATCGTGCAGAACGGCAATGCCTACGAAGAAGGCCTCGGTGAGATGATGCGACCCGTGGTGCGCTTTCACCGAGAACGCAGCACCGAACCGAGCATCAGGACCTTCCTCGAGATCGACGTGACACGGATGCAGTATTTCAGTGGTGCCGGCGACCCCGCAGCGGTGAACCCCGACGCGCCCGAGCTCGACCAGACGCTCATGGAGCGCCCCAATCGCAAGGACGCGTTCACTGAGCTGCTGTTCGACTACGCCAGCAACGTGCTGCTCTATCCGCTGTGGCACGACTACCTCCGCGAGCACCAGCCTCGCACCCTGATCGTCTGGGGCCGCAACGACGGGTTCTTCCCCGAGGCCGGCGCCCGCGCGTACCTCACTGACCTTCCCGACGCCGAGCTTCACCTCCTCGACTCCGGGCACTTCGCTGCGACAGAACGCCCGAACGAGGTAGCCGCCCTCATTCGCGCCTTTGTCTCGGCGGCCGCCGGCCCGTCAGGCCAGTCGTGAAGAATTCGGTCTTGCAACTGCAGTTTCTGCTGAAGGCGCCGCGCGAGCGGATCTTCGCTGCCCTGACGAAGCCGCTCGAGCTGGCTGCTTGGTGGGGTCCGCGCGGGTTCACCACGCCCGAGATCCACCTCGATCTGAGGACCCGGGGGCGACTATCGTCTCGCGATGCAGCCGCCCGAAGGGGACCCGTTCCACCTCACCGGCACGTTCCTCGAGATCGACCGGCCGGGACGCCTCGTCTACACCTTCCGTTGGGAAGAACCGCATCCTGACGACCAAGAGACAACCGCGACACTACGTCTCGACGGCCGGGGCACCGCCACGAAGGTTTCGCTCTCGCAGGGCGAGTTCGCGACCGAGTCACGACTCACCCTGCACCGCAACGGCTGGACCGAGGCGTTCGACAAGATGCGCGAGCAGATCGAGTCAGGAAGGATACCTATCCGGGCGCCGACTCCCGGACCTTGACCGCCGGGTGCCGCACGGTGGACGGGAACAGGTGCGAGGCCGGGCCGTCGCCGCAGAGCAGGGCTTGGGGCGGGCCGGTCTCGACGACCCGGCCCTCGTGCAGACACCAGACCAGGTCGGCCCGCTCGATGAGCTCGCGGCGGTGAGTGACGACCAGGGCCGTGCCGCGGTAATCGGCGAGCACCCGGTCGACCATCGCGGCGGCCGAGCCGTCGAGGTGGGCTTCGGCCTCGTCGAGGATGAGCAGGCTCGGGTTGCCCAGGGCGGCCCGAGCGACCGTGAGCCGGGCCCGCTGGCCGGTCGAGGTGCGGGAGCCGCCGTCACCGACCTCGGTGCTCCACCCCTTGGGGAGGTCGGCGACGAGCTCGGTGAGTCCGCACAGCTCGGTGACCCGGTCGATCTCCTCCTAGCTGGCTCGGGGTCGGCGGTAGCGGACATTGCGCTCCACGGTTCCCCGCAGCAACGGCAGGTCGGGGCCGGCGACGCCGATCGCGGCCCGGACGGAGGCGAGATTGTGGTCGCGCAGGTCCTGACCGTCCAGGCAGACCCGCCCCTAGTCGGGGTCGAACAGGCGCGCAGCCAGCCCGACCAGGGTGCTCTTGCCAGCCCCGTTGCCACCGACGATGGCCACGGTCTGACCAGGCTCGGCGTGCAGGGTGACATCGTGCAGGGCGCCCTTCAGACCCAGGCCGCTGATCTGCAGCCGTCCCGGTCCGGCAACCAGGTCGGGCAGCCCGGGCGGGTCGGGCAGGGTCGGCAGGGCCAGGAAGCGCCGGGCGGCGGCCCGGCAACTTTGCACCCCCGACACTCCCGCAACCAGTGACCGGAGGTGGAGGATAACGGCAATGGCCACCTTGGGGCCCCGCATCAGCACCTGGAGCAGCGGGTCCTATCGCTTCGCGCGCATGGTGAGCCGTGCATAAGACCGGCTCTGACTACCGTCGCTACCCCGCCGGTCGGGCATCGAGCGAGAGAACGCCATAGCTGCGCGATCGACGCGAGCTGGTCGGGGCTCCGGCTGGTCCGGCGCTGTGAGCGCCGACGGGTTGACGCAACCAAAGGGTTGCTCTAAGTTGGATCGCAATCGAACAGTCGCGATAGGAGCGGATCATGCCGATCCCGAACACGATCACCCGCACCCTCGACCTCGGGCACCCGCAGCAGGAGGTCTGGGCCGCCCTCACCACCCTGGACGGCATCACCGGCTGGTTCGGCAGCCACGCCGACGGGGAGATGACTCCCGGCCGCGAGGTGCGCATGCGGTGGGAGCAGTACGACGACGGGACGAAGAACCTCGCGATCAAGGTGGTGGACCCGATGTCGGTGTTCGCCTTCTGCTGGGGGATCTCCGGTGCCCCCGAGGGCGACCCGCGGCAGACCTACGTCGAGTTCGTCCTCGAGCCGACCGGGTCCGGCACCCGGCTCACCGTCACCGAGAGCGGCTTCGCCCAGCTGCCGGACGAGTGGTTGGAGCCGAGCTACCAGGGCAACACCGAGGGCTGGCGCGCGGAGCTCGACGAGCTGGTGGCGTACCTGCATGCCGCCTGATCCGGAGGAGGTGGCGGCCGGCGTCTTCGCGGCGCTGGCCGACCCCAACCGGCGGGCGATCCTGGCCTCGCTGGCCGAGCACGGGCCGAGCACCGCGACCGACCTGTCCGGTCGATTGTCGATCACCCGGCAGGGCATCGCCAAGCACCTCGGGCTGCTCGCCGACGCGGGCCTGGTGACCAGCGACGCCGGCGGCCGGCGGCGGGTGCTCTACCGGCACCGGTCGGAGCCGATCAAAGTCGCGCAGTCCTACCTGGCCGCGCTCGCCGCCGACTGGGACGGCTCGCTCGACCGGTTGTCGGCCTTCCTGGCCGACCCGCCCCGCTGACCGGCCCGGTCAGGCCGCGGCCGGCACGCCCCGCTCAGCGCGGCGGCCCCGAGCTCGCCCGGACCGCGGTCGATCCGGCCGTCGAGCAGGCACCCGGCGCCCCGCAGAGGCCAGAAGGTGACCCTCCCGAGGCCTGCGACTCAATCGTCATCGACGGCGAAGACCTGACTTGACACCGATCCAAGCCCCCCAACGCTCCGAAGCCGACGAGCTCGTCGACTGGCTGCGATCTGGCGGCGGGACCGGTCAGCGCGAGAGCGAGGTGAGCCCTGCGCTGCGGCTGCTCTCGCGCGCATCGGTCGTCTCGGTGCGCCGGGACCGGCGGATGGCGTTCTACCGGCTGGTGGACGCGTCCCGCGGACGGGCTCGCTGGGCACGGCGGTGGCGGTCAGGTCACTGTTCCTCCCTCAGCGGGAACCGCCGGCGGCTGCGGCCCCGCCAGGACGGCGGTGCGCAGCTCGTCGTAGCCGGTCGCCGTTGGGTGAGTCTGACAATCAGACTCGGCCCCGTCGGCGGCGTCAGCGGGATGTCGACCCGTCACCGGAACCGGTGACGTGCCGCAGAGCCTGAGGGGCGGGGCGGGGGATCGCGGCTTGCGGCGGGGCGGTTGAACCACCGGCCGGTGGGCTGCGTGCTCAGAGGCGACTGAGGAGTCGGAGGGTGAGATGAGCACTGCACGCTGCGCCGGGAGGTCATCACCGGCCCGCTGGATGGGGGTGGGCGTGGTCGTGCTCACAGCGGTGTCGGTGAGTGCCTGCGGCGGTGGGAGCGGGAAGACGTCCTCCGCCGCGACGCCGACCTCCTCGGCTGCCCCGAGCGGCGCCGCCTCCGCCGCGCCGGCCGGGGGCGGTGGCGGTACGGCGACGATGGTCACTGCCGATGAAACCGAGTTCAAGATCAGGCTGTCCGTCAGCAGGTTCACCGCCGGCAGGTACAAGTTCGTCACGAAGAACAGCGGCCACGCCGCGCACGCATTGGAGATCGACGGGCCGGGGGGTGAGCGACCGTAAGACCGGCACCATCTCCGGCGGCGGCTCCACCGCGGTCACCGTGACCCTGCAGAATGGCAGCTATGAAATCTACTGCCCGGTCGACCGCCACAAGGCCCAAGGGATGGATCTGCACATCACCGTGTCCTGAGGCTGGCCCGCGCCGTGGTGCCGGCGGGGGGCTCGGGCGAACACGAGCACCGTAGCGGGGGAGGTACCTGCCGGACCGGCCGCAGTAGGCCCGTGCCGCGTCCGCCCTTCGTCCCCGCCCATCGTCTGCTTTGCCGTGGCGGCCGCGTCGACGCGGCGGTGGCGGGTAGTGGTGGGTGCCGCCGGTGACGAAGCGGCGTCCTCGGATCGCGGACGGGGGGGCTCGTTGATCGGGCCAGCGGCGGCCGTTCCGGACGGGAGGCGAGCATGGGCAGCGCGCCGGCCAGGTTTGGTGCGCAGGGGAGTGGTAGGCAGGTCGGGGCGGCGGGCTGCCGGGACGGCGGGAGCGGCGCCGCCTCAGCCCGAGTCTATCGGGGACGGTCGGCGTCCGCGGTCGCGGACGGGAGTTGGGGCCGTTCGGCCCGGACGTTGTTGACTGCCCGGCTGACCGGGTGGGCGGTCAGCCGGCCGGGGTGGCGGCGGCGAGCTCGGCCAGCAGCTGGGCGGGGTTGGGCTAGACTAGTCTAGTTGGCCGGGCAGTTCCCGGCCGACCGGTCACCGGTCACACGCGTCGCCGCTCAGCCGGTGGCTCGGTCGGGAAGGGGTTGCAGCCGCAGCCGCGGCACCAGCCCGCTGTCGGCCAGCAGATCCAGGGCGCGGCGCTCGCTCTGGTCTATCTCGACGCCTG
>Ga0066795_10000133_pt1 | contig 10721 bp, 10 predicted proteins | sample PersoiDNA2013191_FD_70940 | JGI IMG/M metagenome (GOLD analysis project Ga0066795, IMG submission 70940) | Permafrost soil microbial communities from the Arctic, to analyse light accelerated degradation of dissolved organic matter (DOM) -... | ecosystem: Environmental > Terrestrial > Soil >... | reverse complement strand
ATGACCGAGCAGTTGGACTTGGAGATTGCTGCTGTCAGCTTTCGCAGCGCCTGCGACATGAGCCGAGCCTGAAGCCCCATGTGGGAGTCTCCCATCTCGCCTTCTATCTCGGCCTTCGGCACCAGCGCCGCGACCGAGTCGATCACGATGACGTCGACGGCGCCGGAGCGGACCAGCACCTCGACGATCTCGAGCGCCTGCTCGCCAGTGTCAGGCTGGCTGATGAGGAGGTCGTCGATCTTCACCCCGATGCGCGACGCATAGAGAGGATCCAGGGCATGCTCGGCGTCCACAAACGCTGCCACCCCGCCCTGTTTCTGGGCCTCGGCGATGACGTGAAGCGCGAGCGTCGTCTTTCCGGCCGACTCGGGTCCGTACAGCTCGGTCACGCGCCCGCGCGGTATCCCTCCCACACCAAGGGCGAGGTCCAGCAGCAAGGCGCCGGTTGGGATGACCGTGATCTCGCCGCGCAGCGCGGCCTGCTCACCCAACTTCATGATCGAACCCTTTCCATAGCTCTTCACGATCTGGGCGATCGCCGAGTCGAGGGACTTCTCTTTTTCTTTTTCCACTGATGCCTCCTAGTTCGTTGCGGCGATGGTTCTACGTCGCGAGCTGAATTTCAACGTCGGTCGTTAACAAGGCCGTGCGCGGATTGTAGCGAACAAGTGTTCGTCGGTCAAGCCTTTACCACCGGGACCAGCTTCCGAGTTTCATCGACGAGCAATTGGATCGCCTTCGCGGCCGCCGTTCTGCGATTGGACCATCTGTCGCCGTCCAGGACATAGTCGTAACAGCGGGTTCCGCCGGGGGAGGCGATGCCGATGTAAGTCAATCCGATCGGCTTGCTCGTCGCGTCCGCATCGGGTCCCGCGATGCACGTGATCGAGGCCGCCAGGTCCGAACCAAGCCGCGAGCGCACACCGTCGGCCATTGCTGTTGCCACCTCGCAGCTGACTGCTCCATAGCGCGACAGCAGCGCCGGAGAGACCCCAAGCTGGTCTGTCTTGACCTCGTTCGAGTACGCGATCACGCCGCCGATGAAGTATGCGGAGCTGCCCGGTTGATCCGTGAAGAGCGTGCCCAGCAGCCCGCCGGTACAGGATTCTGCCACCGATACCGTGAGCCCACCCTCGCGGAGTAGATTGCCCAGCTCAGCGCCAAGCCCGCGGAGTGGCGAGTCCGGTCCCGGGGCGCTCTCCCCAAAACCGAGCAGATACCGGAACCTCAAGAGGTAGTCGATGCCGCTCACGACCGTGAAGATCACAGCCACGGCGACGACCACCGCGGTGATCGGAACCAGGATGGGATACGGCCTCTGCAGGATGAGCAAAGTAACCGCCGACATCTGCATCGCCGTCTTGGTTTTACCCAGCGGCGCGGCCGCAATGACTCGTCCCTTGCTGGCACCGATGGAGCGGAGCAGCGTGATGAGAAGCTCCCGCGAGAAGATCACCACCACGACCCAGGCCGCCACCAACCCTTCCTGCACCAGCACGATCAGCACCGACAGAACGAACAGCTTGTCAGCCAAGGGATCCAGGAACTTTCCGAGGTCGCTCACCTTGCCACGCCTGCGCGCGATCTGGCCATCCAGGGTGTCGGTCAGCGAAAAGACGATGAAAAGCGCGGCGGCGAGCTGGTCGTGGCCCGGAAACCGCACCAGCAGGAGAACCATCAACAGTGGAATCGCCGCCAGCCGGCTGAGGGTCAGCGCGTTGGGGATGTTCATAGATCTAGATCAAGTTTGCGACGAGAAGTCTCGCGTTGCCACGCCCGTTCCGAGCGCGCCGATCGAGCGACCGTCGATCGTGATGAAGGTTGAAGCCGCCTTGCCGCTCGTGATCTTGATGTCGACTCCGCTGAAGTAGACGAGCGTCCCGGCAAGGAGTGTCTTTCCTGCATCCGCATAGGCAGGCCGGCCGTCGACGAACGCGTTGATCCACACCTCTTCCGTCACCCGCACACCGACGACGATTGGGCGAGCCTGTGGTGACGGGGTGGGGACCGGGGCGCCCGGCGGTGCGGCCGCCACCTGTACGGTCGGAGAAGGGGTGACCGGCTTCTGATCCGCCTGCACCTGCCGCCACGCATAACCGCCGAAGACGCCCGCGAGCAGGACGAGACCGGCGGCGGCGAGGGCGGGAGCCGTGATTGCCATGCGTGGTCGCGCCGCAACGTTTGCGATGCTGAGGAGGCGTCGCGGATCGCGAGGCGCCAGCTTCAACATCGCGACCAGCGGTTCGGGATCGAGGCCGAGGAATCGCGCGTAGGTCCGGAGGTGGCCTTTTGCATAGACCGGCGCGGCAAGGCGCTCCAGCTCATTCGACTCGAGCGCGCTCAGGTAGTGGGCGCGGATCCGGGTCGCCGTGGCCGCCTGCTGGATGGTGAGGCCACGCTCGCCGCGCTTGGCGGCAAGGGTCTCCCCAAGGGTCACGGTCGGGGGCCCCGGCGAGAGATTCGGTGACCAGGTGGTCCAGCTGCTAGACGCAGCCGAGCCCCGGAGCGCGCGCATTGGCAACTGCGTAAGCGAGGAGCGGAGGCTGCAACAACGCAGATGGGCCGCATGGGCGCCGAAGATCCGCCGGGGATCTCCGACCGGGGCCCTTGGGTCACGGTCGGGTTTCTCTCCTCATTCGATGCCCAGCCGCTCCAGGAGCTCGTCGACGTCGGGAAGGGTCATGAGCACCTCGCGCGATTTGGATCCCTGGTAGCTGCCGACCACGTAGTGCTCGGCGAGCTGGTCGACGATGCGTCCCGCGCGCGAATAGCCGACATTGAACTTGCGCTGCACGAGGGAGACCGAGGCTGAACCTTCCGCCGCCACCGCCCTCGCGGAACGCGCGAAAAGCGGGTCGAGCTTGCGCTCGGTGGTCTCCCCCCTCTCCCACTCGGCGGCCGCGCCCTGCTCGAGGATCTCCTCCATGTAATGCGGTCCGCCCTGCGCCTTCCAGAAATTGACGACGCCCTCGACCTCTGGATCGCTGACGAATGCTCCCTGGATGCGCGTCGGCTTGCCGGCGTCAACGGGCTGGTACAGCATGTCGCCGCGGCCGAGCAGCTTCTCCGCCCCGCCCGAGTCGAGAATGACCCGGCTGTCGACCTGCGAGCCCACCGCGAAGGCGATGCGAGACGGGATGTTGGCCTTGATCAAACCGGTGATGATGTCGGTCGAGGGGCGCTGGGTCGCGATGATGAGGTGGATGCCGACCGCCCGCGCCAGCTGCGCGATGCGGCAGATGAGCTCCTCGATCTCGCCGGCCGCGACCATCATCAGGTCGGCCAGCTCGTCGATCACGATCACGATGTAGGGCAGTTGCCGCGCGAGCTTCTGTGTCGCCTTGTCGTTGTACGCGGCGATGTTGCGCACGCCCTCGGCCGAGAACATCTTGTAGCGCCGGTCCATCTCCGCCACGGCCCACCGCAGCGCCGCGGCAGCCTGGTGGGACTCGACGAGCACGGGCAGTGCCAGGTGAGGGAGGCCGTTGTACCCCGTCAGCTCAACCCGTTTCGGGTCGATGAGGAGGAGTCGCATGTGCTCCGGCGTGACCTGGAACAGAAGGCTGGTGATCAAAGCGTTGATGCACACGCTCTTACCCTGGCCGGTCGCGCCGGCGATGAGCAGGTGCGGCATGCGCGTCAGGTCGGCGATGATCGACTGGCCCGACACGTCGTTGCCGAGCCCGAGCGCCAGCTTGTTCGTGCCCTCGCGAAACGCCGCGGTCTCCAGGACTTCGCGGATCGTGACCAGAGCCGCGGACTTGTTGGGGACCTCGATGCCGACTGCAGCTTTACCGGGGATCGGGGCTTCGATGCGCAGCGGTGCGGCGGCGAGCGCGAGGGACAGGTCGTTTTGCAGGGCGGTGATCCTCTTGACCTGGACTCCCGGGCCGGGCTGAAGCTCGTACTGGGTCACTGCAGGCCCGGGGTTGACGCCGACCACCTTGCAGGCTACCCCGAACGTTTCGAGCGTGCTCTCGATGATCTTGACGTTGCGCTTGATCTCGTCCGCCATCCGCTCGCGCTTGGCGGTCACCGTATCGAGCAGCGTGATCGACGGCAGCTTCCATTCGATCTCTGGCAGGTCGTCCTCGAGCTCGGCCACCACGCGCAGCGCCGGGGGTGGCGCCGGCTCCTCGTCCGACGGTTCGCTCTTGAACTGGCTCGGGGGCTTCTTGGTGGGTTCTACGACGTCCTGTTCCAGCTCCCAAGGTTTCGGCGGCTCCGGCACCGCATGCGGTGTGGCAAAGCTCGCGGCCGATTTGGCCAGCTCGTCGCGGGTGGCCGGCGCCGGCTTTGGCTCCTTGCCTTTCGCGGGAGCAGGCGCCGGCGGCGAGACAAGGTTCTGGAGCCGCTGGCGCTCGGCGTACGCGGCCTGGCCGGTGGCGAGCACCGTCCCAAGCAGCGCGCCGGGGCTGAAGTGAACGGTCACTATGAGCCCGACCACCAACAGCGCAACCAGCACGGCCCATGCTCCCACGGGCCCGAACACCTGGATGACGGATCCGTCGATCCCCCTTCCCACCGAGCCGCCGTGACCGAGCAGGCCGAAGATCCCGACCAACGCGATCACCGCCACCGCTCCCGAAACGATGTCGACGGGTCGCGGACGTGGCGCTTTCGGCCACAGCAGGTATGCGCCGAGGCCAAGGGCGGCGCCGACCGGAACGAACCAGGCACGATCGAAGGTCGTGGTCAGCCAGTCACGGAGGCCTGTGAGTATCGAACCCGTGTTGCTCGCGAGCGCCAGTAGGCCGAGCAGCGCGATGAGGATCAGCAGCACGCCAGTGATCTCGCGGCCCTGCCGCTGCGTTAGATGCGGCCTGGTGGCGCGTTTGCTCCTGGCGGAGCGGGAACGCGCCGCGCGCGAGGTGCGGCGTGCGCCGGTTGCGGAATGACGTGAGCCTCGGGATGTGGTGCGACGCATGCTGCGGGCCCTTGAGCCGAAGCGAAGTCTACACCCCTCCCGGCGACCCTCCGAGATTCCAACCTTCGCAGCGCGCGATACTCTGCGCGTGGCAGTCGATCCGTTCGCCGAAGCAGAGGTCCGCTACAAGTTTCTCGTCGACGAGCGGCGCTCCGGCGGACTGCCGCCCCGGGCGTTCAGGCTCGCCGTGCGGGACCTGGCCGTTCTCGACAGCGAAGGACGCCGGTGGATGTTGGGTCCGGAAGACGGGATCTGGTACCGGCGCGAGAACGAGCGGTGGCTGCAGGCGGACCCGCCGCGGCGGCTGGTCTGCCCATCGTGTGGACACCACAACCTCGGACGGCACAGTTTCTGCGTCGAGTGCGGACAGCGATTGAATCGATAGGAGCGCTCTTCCTCGCCACTGTCCATTGAACTGGGAGAGAGGGAATCCCTAGCGCGGGTGACCTTGTGCCTGCACGATTCCGTAGATCAGGCCCGCGACCAGCGGCACCAGCGCGGCAAGGAACCACAAGCGCCACCACATCGGGCGTGACACGCCGCGCATCATCTCGTGCCCGCAAAAGCCGCAGTAGCGGTCGAACGGGCCCGCGATTCCCCTGCAGCTCCCGCACTGGTGGAGCTGCAGGCTGCAGTGGGCACAGCGCGACTCGTCCGCGTAATTGAGCATCATGGCCGGCTGATCGCATCGCGGGCACAGGCTCGGGGCTACGAGGGCTAGAGGTGGAAGCTTCATTCCCTCACCAGCGTCGCATGGCGGCCGAGTTCACCTCGGCTGCAACTTTGTACCTAGTCACTGCCAATCGTCTCCAGGAGTAACTATTCCGTAAATCCAATCCCGGGGAATGGGAGCAGCGCCTGCGGCGGAGCCGCACGCGCCATGAGGGAAAACCGTCCGGTTCTCCCTCATATCTCCGTGATGACGGGGATGACCATAGGGCGACGCCGTGTCTGGCGCCAGACGGTCTTGGAGACCGCGTCGTGGATGGCCTCTTTCAAGAGGTTGACGTCGGCGTGCGTCTCGGCCAGCCGTCCGATGCTCTGAATCACAGCGAGCCGCGCATCTGCCATCAACTTGGCTGAAAGCTCCGGCTCGATCACCCCGCGCGAGATGAGGTCAGGCCCCACGCGAAGTGTGCCCGCGTCGCGGTTCAGCGTGAGCGTCACAACGAGCATGCCGTCCTCGGCCAGGTGGCGGCGATCGCGCAGCACGACCTGTTCGACGTCCCCCACCCCGAGGCCGTCGACATAAATCAGACCCGTGGCGATCTTGTCCCCGCGCTTGAGCGATTTTGCGTCGAGCTCGACGGTCTCGCCGTCCTCCACGACGATGATCCGGTCCTCGGCGATTCCCGCTTCGCGCGCGATCTCGGAATGCAGCAAGAGCTGGCGGTACTCACCGTGGACAGGGATGAAATTTTGCGGCCGCACGGCGTCGAGCATCTCGCGCAGCTCGTCACGCTGCGCGTGGCCGGTCACGTGCACGCTGCCAACCTCGGCATAGAAGACCCTGGCGGCCCCGTGGCGGTAGAGGTTGTTGACCGTCTGGTGGACGCTGCGTTCGTTGCCGGGAATCGGCCGTGCGGAGATGACCACCCAATCGCCCTTCACCACGTTGACGAACGGATGGCGCTGTGCCGCAAAGCGCGACAGCGCCGACATCGGCTCACCCTGGCTTCCTGCGGTGAGCAGCAGGAGCTTGGAGGGCGGCACGCGGTCGATGTCCTCGAGCGGAACCGTCAACCCGTCCGGAACTTTCAGAAAGCCGAGCTCGCGCGACGTCTTGAAGTTGGTCTGAAGGCTGCGCCCGACCACCGCCACGCGCCGCTCGAACTGGCTTGCCATCCGCACCAGGTGCTGGATGCGATGGATGTTGGATGCGAAGTTGGCGACCACGATGCGGCCGGGGGCCTCGCTGAAGATCTGCTCCAGCGGCGCGTGCAGGTCACGCTCCGAGCCCGAGTGTCCTGCCCGCTCGGCGTTGGTCGAGTCGCTCAGCAGCAGAAGGACTCCTTCGTCGCCGATCTGGCGGAAGCGAGCCATGTCGGTCGGAAGCCCGTCGGGTGGCGAGGGATCGAGCTTGAAGTCGCTCGTGTAGACGACTTTTCCGACCGGCGTGTCGATGGCGAGCGCCACCGCGTCCGGGATGGAGTGACAGACGGCTATGGTCTCAACGCGAAAGGGCCCGATCTGAACCGAGTCGCCGACGCGCACCTCGCGGAGGTCTGCCTCGCGCAGGAATCGGTGCTCCTTGAGCTTCGGTTTCACGAGACCGAGCGTCAGGCGCGTTCCGTAAACGGGGACGTTGACCTTCTTGAGCGCGTACGGCAAGCCGCCGATGTGGTCTTCGTGGCCGTGCGTGAGGAAGATGCCCAGAACCTCTTTCTTGGGCTGCAACAGGTAAGAGATGTCGGGGAGCACGAGGTCGATTCCGGGCATGTCCTCCTGGGGAAACATCAGGCCCGCGTCGACAACCAGGATCTTGTTGTCCCACTCGAGCGCCCACATGTTGATGCCGATCTCGCCCAGACCGCCGAGTGGGAGGTAACGAAGTCGCCCGGAGCTCACAACAAACGCAGCTGTTCCGCTTCCTGCTTCGGCGGCGCGACCGGCGGAGGAGGAGGCGGCGGCGGGGGCGGGGCCAGCAGGGCCTCCAGGTAAGCCTTCACGCGGTCGAAGTCGTGCTCCAGGTCCGCGACCAACGCGCCGTTGTGGAGCGCCGCGGCGGGATGGTAAAGGGGCACGTAAGCGACATCGCCTCGCTTCACGAGAGTCCCATGGACCCTCGTGATCGAGCCCTGGCCGGGCATCAAGCGCTCCAGCGCGTGACGGCCGAGAATGAGGACCACTTTGGGCTGCACGAGCTCGAGCTGGCGCTTGAGATATGGCGAGCATGACTCGGCTTCGTTGGGCATCGGGTCGCGGTTCATGGGCGGCCGGCACTTGAGCACGTTGGTGATGAACACGTCGGCCCGGCCAAGCCCGATACGGGCGAGGAGCGTGTCGAGCAGCTTGCCCGCGGCGCCGACGAACGGCTCGCCCTGCCGGTCCTCGTTGAAGCCAGGGGCCTCGCCCACGATCATGATGTCGGCCGGACACGGACCGGTTCCCGGTACGGCCTGGGTGCGGGTCGCATGCAGGCCGCATTTCGTGCACGAGCGGATGTCGGCGTGGAGCTGAGTGAGCTCCGGAGAACTAAGCGACTTTCACTCCTGCCTTGAAGGTGATCAGGTCGCCGGCCTCGCGGATCGTTTGCATGACCGACTGCAGCTGATCGTCGGTCAGGGGCACCAGGGGCAGGCGGAACGGGCCCGCGGGGAATCCCATCGCGTTCAGCACCGACTTGATCGGCACCGGGTTGGCGGCGGTGGTCATGAGCGTTTTGATCACCGGCAGCAAACCGAGGTGGATCTTGCGAGCAGTGTCGTTGTCACCCTTCGTATACGTATCGATCAGTTTCTTGATCGATCGACCGGCGATGTGAGACACGACGCAGATCACGCCATAGCCGCCGGTCCCGAGCACGGCCAGCGTCCAACTATCATCCCCGCTCCACACCTTGAATCTGTCCGGCTTGCCCGCGCAGACGAGACCGATCTGGTCGAGGTCGCCGCTGGCCTCCTTTACGCCAAGTATCCCGGGGAGGTCGGCGCACCGCAGCGTCGTGGCGGCGGTCATGTTGACCGCGGTACGACCCTGGATGTTGTACATGATCGTCGGCCCCACCTCCGAGATCGCCTTGAAGTGCTGGTACATGCCTTCCTGCGGCGGCTTGTTGTAGTAGGGCACGACGGCCAGCAACGCGTCCGCGCCGGCCTTCATCGCGCGCTCGGAGAGCTTGACCGAGTGATGGGTGTCGTTACTTCCGGTGCCGGCCACGACGCTCTTGCCCGGGATTGCCTTCTTGATGACCTTGAGCAGCTCGATCTTCTCGTCATCGTTGAGGCACGGGGCCTCGCCGGTCGTGCCTGCTACCACCACGCCATCGGAACCGTCGGCCACGAGCATCGCCGCGAGCTTCTCAGCGGCCACGTAATCGACCGACCCGTCGGCTTTGAAGGGCGTGAGCATCGCCGTTAGGAGGCGTCCTACTTCGGTTGTCACTTGCCTATCACTCCCATTTCGATGGCTTGTTCTGCGATCTGGACCGCGTTCAGCGCAGCGCCCTTGCGCAGGTTGTCGGAGACGAGCCACAGCGCGAGCCCGTTCTTGGTGGAGGCGTCGTTTCGAATGCGGCCAACATACACCTCGTCCTTGCCCGCGACTCCATGCGGGGTCGGATAGAGCTTCGCGTGCGGGTCGTCTTCGACCATGACCCCCGGAGCCGAGCCGAAGAGCGTGCGAGCCTCATCGGCGGTGATCTTCCTGGTCGTCTCGACGAAAACGGACTCGCCGTGTCCGACGGGAACCGGCACGCGGACGCACGTGGCGGTGATGCGAAGCTCGGGCATATGGAGGATCTTTCGCGTCTCGTTGACGATCTTGACCTCTTCTTCGTTGTAGCCCTCAGACTCGGGTCGCCAGCCGCCAGGCACGACGTTGTACGCGAGCTGGTAGGGATACGCGACCGCCTGCGGCTCTGTGCCCGCGGCGATGGCCTTCGTCTGGTCTTCGAGCTCGTCCACCAGGGCCCGCCCGGCTCCTGAGGCCGATTGATACGTGGAGACCAGGACGCGCTCGAGCCCGACCGCCTGCTTCAGTGGGTTGAGGATGACGGTGAGCGGTATGGCGCAGCAGTTGGGATTGGCGACGATGCCCTCGTTGTCGCGGATGTCGTCGCTGTTGACCTCCGGGACGACGAGCGGAACGTTTTCCTTCATGCGCCAGGCGGAGCTGTTATCGATGACCAACGCTCCCGCCTCGGCGGCGAGCGGTCCGTATATCAATGCGATGTCGGTGCTCGCTGCGAACAGCGCGATGTCGATGCCTTTGAAGGACTTCTCATCGAGCAGATCGATGCTGATCGACCCGCCGTTGTAGCCCACGCTCAAGCCCTTTGAGCGCTCCGATGCCAGCGCGACTACGCGCTCGCTTGGAAAATGCCGCTGCGCGAGAACGCGGAGCATCTCGTGGCCGACCATCCCGGTCGCGCCGACGACAGCAACGTTTAGTCGCTTGGAGGTGGGCATCTGAAAAGTTTAGATCGATCCGGGCGGCTGTGAAAGAGGCGCGGTCCCTCTGGCCCGCTGCATCTCGAGCACCGCTGTCACAAATGCCGGGTGTACGCGTTGAAGCTCTATGAGTGTGTCGGTCTGACCCGGCCGCCGCTTCATGACCTTTGCGCGAGGACCGAGCAGCGGCCTTCCCAGCTGGAGACCGACCTCCACCAGAGGGACGCCAAACGCGAGCGCGAAGGCGCCGAAGTCAAAACAGAGAAGGAGGATGCCGACCAGCGGGTTACGGGTGGACGGCGTGAGGGCGATGAGCAGCAAGACAAGCCCAACCACCGAGAGGGGAACTCCGATCCGCATTGGAAGGCCGAGCCTCCGCAGACTTTGATGCGTCATCGGCAGCGTGCCGCTTGCACGGCGACTCACCAGATAGGTGAGAGGTAGGGTCACGAGAAAGCCAATCCCGCCTGCGCAGACCAGAAAGATGAACACGATCGCCCAGGCGGGCGGGGTTGAGAAGCGAAACTTGCGCCAGGTTTCCACAGGGGCTCCTGTCATGACGCACACCGGTGGGAAATCGCCCGCCGCCAGCTGCGGCGACAAGATCACGACGCGGTCCGGAGCGCTAGCCGGAGGAGTCCAGGCCAAGCAGCTGGTCCAGGCCTCGATAGAACCGCGGCCCT
>Ga0066795_10000128_pt1 | contig 10810 bp, 7 predicted proteins | sample PersoiDNA2013191_FD_70940 | JGI IMG/M metagenome (GOLD analysis project Ga0066795, IMG submission 70940) | Permafrost soil microbial communities from the Arctic, to analyse light accelerated degradation of dissolved organic matter (DOM) -... | ecosystem: Environmental > Terrestrial > Soil >... | reverse complement strand
AGCTCTCGCACCAGACAATCGAGCTCAACCCGACGCATCCATTCGTGATCGCGCGCGGGGGTTACTCCCACCACCGCAATGTCGTCGTGCGCCTCACCGACGACGATGGTCTGGAAGGTTACGGGGAGGCTGCGCCCAATCGCTACTACGGCGAATCCGTGTCGACGGTCATCGCCGCCCTCGGGCAATTCAAGCCGGCGCTGGAGCGCGCCGATCCATTCTCGCTCGAGTCCATCGAGACGCATCTCAACCGCATCCTGCGCGGCAATGCCTCAGCAAAGAGTGCCGTCAGTTCGGCGCTCCACGATCTCGTCGGCAAACGACTTGACCTTCCAGTTTATAGAATCTGGGGGCTCGACCAGGCGACCACGCCGCAGTCCAGCTTTACCATCGCCATCGCGGAAAATCACGAGCTGGAGAGGCGCGTGGCGGAGGCGCGGGATTACCCGATTCTCAAGATCAAGCTCGGAACCGACCGCGACACTGAGATAGTGCGCATCATCCGGAACGCGGCACCGGAAAAGCGCCTGCGCGTCGATGCGAACGCCGCCTGGACGGCGAAGCACGCCGTGCGCATGAGCGACTTCCTCGCCGAGCAGGGCGTGGAGATGCTGGAACAGCCCGTCGCCGCGAACGACATCGAGGGACTCCGCTTCGTCCGCAAACGCTCCAAGCTGCCCGTTTTCGCTGACGAGTCGTGCCTGGTAGCGACCGATGTTGCCAAGCTCGCCGGAGCCGTCGATGGCATCAATATCAAGCTCGCAAAATGTGGCAGTCTTCGCGAAGCGCTGCGGATGGTGCACGCCGCGCGCGCCCTGGACATGCAGGTCATGGCCGGCTGCATGATCGAGAGCTCGCTCGGCATCTCCGCGATCGCGCAGATATCGCCGCTGCTCGACTACGCCGATTTTGATGGCGCGGCGCTTTTGTCCAGCGATCCGTTCCGTGGAGCCTCGATCGCCGGCGGCGCGATTCGATTGTCCGACGAGCCAGGGCTCGGCGCGACTCCGGCGCCGAGCGTAGATCTATCCGCGGCATTTCAGAGTGCGTGACAATCCGCCGCGGTTCGTCGAGGTCGCGCTGCCGCTGCCGCTCTTCCAGACATTCACCTACGCAGTCGAAGACGGGCTCGCAAATCCGGTAGTGGTCGGGTCGCGCGTGGTCGTTCCCCTCCGCAGCGGCAAGGAGATTGGCGTCTGCATCGGAGTCAGCGACGTCAGTCCGCTCAAACGGAAGCCCAAAGCCGTGCTCGAATCGCCCGACGCCGAGCCGGCGATAGGCCCATCGCTGCTCGAGCTGTGCAAGTGGATGGCGGACTACTACATCGTCCCGCTGGGTGTCGTGCTCCGAACAGTGCTCCCGGCCGCTCTGACGGGCGCGGAGGATCCGCGTCCGACGCGGAAGACGCGGCGCGTGGTGAGGCTCGGGGCGGACATACCGTCCCTGCTGCAACGGGAAAAATCATTCGCGCGCGCCAAACAGCAGCGCGCGGTATTCGAGCTGATCGAATCGCTCGGCGGGAATACGTCGCTCGAGAATCTGAGCGCCCAGCTCGATTTTTCTCCCGCCGTGCTCAAGTCGCTCGAGAAGCGCGGGCTCGTCGTCATCGAGGAAGAGGAAGTCGAGCGCGATCCGTTCTCGTCGCGCGGCGGCATCTCCTCGACCAGGCTCGAGCCGACTCCGGCGCAGTTGCACGCGATCGACACCATGGGGAGCGCGAAGGAGGGAGATGTCTTTCTGCTTCACGGCATCACCGGAAGCGGCAAGACGCTCGTCTACATCGAGCTGCTGCGCCGAATCGTGGACGAGCGCGGACAGACTGCGATCGTGCTGGTTCCGGAGATCGCGCTCACTCCCCAGACGGTGGATCGGTTCCGCGCCGCTTTCGGCGACAGGATCGCGGTTCTGCATTCGGCGCTCAGTGAGGGCGAGCGATACGACGCCTGGCTCGCACTCAAGCGGGGAGACAAGAGGATCGTCGTCGGAGCGCGGTCAGCGGTGTTCGCGCCGCTGGAGAACCTGGGCGCGATCATCGTCGACGAAGAGCACGAGTCGAGCTACAAGCAGGGCGAGACGCCGCGCTACCACGCGCGGGAGGTGGCGATCGTGCGAGCGAAAAACGAAGGCGCGATCACGGTTCTCGGTAGCGCCACGCCGTCGCTGGAGAGCTGGGCGAACGCCTCCTCCGGGAAGTACACGCTTCTGACACTCCCCGAGCGGGTTGGCGGCGGACGACTGCCGAGCGTCGGCGTGATCGATCTGCGGCGGATCCCTACCGACTACAACGCGATGGCGCAGGGCGGTGTGGATTATGGCGCCGTAATTCGAGAGCCGCTCCACGATGCCATCGTCGAGACCATGAGTCGCGGGGAGCAGAGCATCCTGCTTCTCAACCGGCGCGGATATTCGTCGTTCATCCAATGCGCCGACTGCGGCGCCGTTGCGACCTGTCCGCACTGCAGCATCACGCTCACGCACCATCGGAATCCGGAGCGGCTCGTCTGCCACTACTGTCTGCACAAGGAAGATCCCAGGCCCGATTGCGCACGCTGCGGCGGCAGATATCTCAGGCAGCGCGGGCTCGGCACCCAGCAGGTCGAGCGGCTTCTGTCCGAGAGATTTCCCTCGGCTCGCATCGCGCGGATGGATGTTGATACGACGAGCGGGAAATGGGCGCACACCAGGATCCTCGACCGCGTGGCCGCGGGAGAGGTCGACATCCTTCTCGGGACCCAGATGATCGCCAAGGGACTCGACTTCCCCAACGTCACTCTCGTCGGAGTCGTGGACGCCGATGTCGGGATCAACCTGCCGGATTTCAGGGCGTCGGAGCGGTGCTTTCAGCTTCTGAGTCAGGTCTCGGGCAGAGCGGGACGTGGGGCAAAGGGCGGTCGCGTGCTGATTCAGACGAGGCTGCCGGCCCATCACGCGGTGCGGTACGCCGTCGCGCACGATTACGTCTCGTTCGTGCGTGACGAGATGGAAGGCCGCGTCGATCCGCCGTATCCGCCCAACGTGCGGCTCGCGAACATCGTGTTCAGCGGACTCGTGGAGGATTCGACCGCCAAGCTCGCAATCCACGCCGGGGAATGGCTGCGCGAGCTGATCGCCACGCGTGCCGGGGACGAAGTGACGGTCGTCGGGCCTGCCCCGTGTCCCATCGAGCGAATCAAGAACCGCTGGCGCTGGCACGTGCTGCTCAAGTCCGCGCATCCGGGCGAGCTCTCTCGCGTGAGCCGGTATTTCATGGAGCGGTTCGAGGTGCCGAATACGGCGCAGCTGCGGGTGACGCTCGATCGCGATCCCGTCGCGCTGTTGTGACATCTGCGCCCGCCTGTCGAATGCCGAATTAGCCCCGTCGCTTATCTTTAGGCGTGACCACTCTCAGACATCCCGACTTCAATGCGCCGGAGCTGGCGAACGCCCCCGACGCGAAGTTCGTCCCCGCGCCGGCCGATGGCGTGCTCCCCGAGAACTTCTTTTCGACGACGAATCTTCCGACCTACGCCCGCATCAAGGGTGCGTGGCGCATGCCGCGTGAGCCGAGGATGGACGCGTCGCTCGTGCTGGACGGCGACGAGCTCTGGATCAGGGAAGGGCGCAGGCTGAAGAAGGGCGACATGGTGGCCGTCGGCAACGCCGAAGACGGAAGCGAAGGCATCTACGTTCACACCGGCTCCTTCCTTGGCGACGAAGAAGGCGAGTTCAAGTTCATGACGAGCGAGGTGTCGCGCGAGAAGCCGATCGACTACGCGCTGATGGCGCACATTCTCATCGAGGAGCGCGATCGCGGCGGGTATCCGATCTGGGTGACGGGACCGGCGCTGGTCCATTCGCGCGCCCGCGCCGACATGGTCTGGTTCATCGAGAACGGCTTCGTGTCGGCACTGCTCGCGGGGAACGCCGTGGCGGTGCACGACATCGAGGCATCGATATTCGGAACCACGCTTGGGATGACGCGCACCGGCGAGGCGACAACCGGCGGTCATGGCCTCCACATGCGCGCGATCAACCAGGTAAGGGCGGCAGGTTCTATCGCCCGTGCAGTAGAGCAGGGCGTGATCAAGGACGGGATCATGCACGCGTGCGTGGCGAAGGGAATTCCGTATGTGCTTACGGGCTCCATCCGCGACGACGGGCCCCTCCCCGAAGTGATTACTGATACTCTCGCCGCCCAGGACGCGATGAAGCGGCACACGACACGCGCTACGATGGCGATTCTCATTGCCACGGCGCTGCACGCGATCGCCACCGGCAACATGCTCCCGGCATTCGTCACCGAGAAGGATGGGTCGATGCGCGAGCTTCCCACCATCTGCGTCGACTCGTCCGAATTCGTGGTGAGCAAGCTCAAGGACCGCGGCACCCACCAGGCGTTCGGAGTGGTGACGAACGCACAGGATTTCATGCACATTCTGAAACTGTACGTGGAGCGCGAGCTCACCGACAGAAGGGCCGTGCAGGCCGCCGCTCAAACTTCGAAGGCACCAGCGTGATCGAGACTACCGAGAGATTTCTGCGCGAGATAGCCGACCGCATCGGGTTGGACGCGGTGGACGAGGTGAGATTGTTTCCACCATTGCGCCAATCGGGCGTCGAGACCGGAGTGGCCGTCGTCGCCGCCATTCCGCTGCCGCCTGAGCCCCAGCACCAGCACCAGCATGAGCCCGACGAGCCGCCCGAAGCGCTGAGCGAGAGCGCGGGCGACGAGTTTCTCCCGATCGAAGAGGAGGATCGTGAGATCATCGTGCACCGCCACACGGTCTTTATGGCGAGATACCGCCACACTCTCAAAGGACCGGACCGCGGAAAATGGGAGGTCGAGGTGCGGGCCGAGGCTGACGCGCCGCTCGTGACGCTGGATCAGGTGGTGCGCGGCGTGATGAAGCGCGCGGGGGAGCCGTTCGAGCCCGAAAAAATCTCCGCTTCGGCGTTCAAGACGATCGTGGAAGGCGCCGCGGCGCTCTAGCCCGTGCGCACGCTTCGACTGGCATCTCTGTACGTGGTCGGCGAGGGTGTCCTCTTCGAGCCGCACACTCGCTTGGTCGGAGCCCCTAACAGCGCTCCTTCGCTCCGCTCACTCGCGGGTCTCCTCCTCGCGCTCGTTTGCTGCGGCTCTACGAGGACACCCTCACCTCCCTGCACAGACTCGTAACAGCAGCGGCGCGTAGCGCCGCGGGGTTCGCGCCGGCGCTTGTGCGCGCGTGTACCCGCGTTCGTCCCCGTGGGGGAGCGCGGGACTGCCGAGCTTTGCTCGGCGCGCTCCCGCGCATGGCGAGGAGGACGGCGCGCGCGACTTCGGACTGCGCGAGCAGAGGCGCGACGTAGGTGATTGCCCCCGCGTCGGACTTGGAGGAAAGGCGGAGAGGATTCCCGTAGGCGGCTTTCCAAAGCGAGCGCGAGGAGGAGACCCGCGACTGAGCGGAAGCGAAGGAGCGGAGGGGCTCCGACCAAGCGAGCGTAGCCGCCGAAGGGAATCCGCTCCGCCGTACCGGAGAAATACCAGCCGTACCAGCGACAAGAATCAGACGGCGGCGCGAGGCACAGCGGGAGTCAAGCGCGCGGCGTCCGGTGAAGCGTTGTCGGCGTTCGCGGCGGCGTAGCGCGCCAGAACCGTGCGGTGGATGTCGCGCGCATCCTCGAGCGATTCGCCGGCGAGCCCCAGCCGCTCGGGCGAGATGATGAATGGATAAACCTGATCGCCCCCTGCCGAGCCGTGCGCGCCGACCTGATCGTCGAACGAGATGATGTCGTAGCCGTCGAACGCGCCGAACAAAACGCAATCGCCCGCGTTCGGTTGGTTCACGAGCGATTCCACCGCTCGCAGCACGTACGGCTCGGTGCCGAAAATCTCGAGCGGATTCTCGCCGGAGATGATTTGGACCTGACCGTCGCTCAGAATCGCGCGGCCGTGCTTGCCCGCCAGATTCACCCCACCGCGCGAGACCGTGGCCACGAGGCCAATGCCTGGGTGTGCAACGAGCTGCTCGTAGAGTCTGGCCCAGCGCGCGTCGGCCGTGATCTGCTCGAGCGAGAGCCGCTGTTCCGTTGCCGCGAAATAAACCAGCGCCAGACAGGAGCTGTAGGTCACGACGACATCGTTCGTCCGGTCGACACGATACTTCTCCGGGAAAATGATCTCGCGCAATCCGTAGCGGCTTCTCAGCCAGTCGCGGAATCTGCGGATGGCACTTCTGGCGCCGAACGAAGCCGGTGTCAGCTGTGCCACGGCTTCGACGACCTCGGGGCCGATGTCCGAGTACTCGGTATCTTCGGCGTAGCTGGCCAACGACCGCGGCGCCTGTGCGCCCTTCACCAGGGTCTCGTCGAGAATCCGCTGCACCGTCGCGCCAAGCGACTCCCCGTACTGCACGCGGTAGCTCAGAGCGGGCGTCATGCCGTGGTCGGAGAGAATGACGAGATCGTAGCCGCGCCCTCCTGCCAGCTGCGCCATTCTCCAGATCTCGGCGATGCGCGCATCGGTGCGGCGCAGGTCGACGAGTGCCTGCTTGCTCGACGGACCGAAGTGGTGCGCCAGCTCGTCGTACTGCATGAAGGTGCTGTAGATGATGGGAACGCCGAGATAAACGTCGAGCAGAATCGCCATCGTCTGCAGCTCGCGCACGACGACGTTGCTGAGTATGCGGATGAACGGAAAGATGCCTTCCGAGTGCGTCACCCTTCCCGCTAGCTCGCCGCGCGCCCGCTCCCATTCCTCGAGCAGCCACTCGAAAGCGCCCTGAAGAACCATGCGCGCCATGCGAATGGGATGCAGCACCATGAGGAGCCCCATCCGCGTTCCGCCGAGCCGGCGGTAAACGGACATCCTCTCACGCGTGGCGACGGTGAAGGCTACGGTCTGCGCATCGCCGTCGAGAAGATTGACGTAGCTCGAGCCGCCGGCGAGCGCGCCCGGCGAGTGGATGCGGTCGCGGATATACTGCACACCATGTGGCGCATTGCAGGTGATTACCTTGCGCGCCGCCTTGTCGTAGAAGCGAAACGCCGGAATGCCGCCGTTCTCGCCGTGAAACATCCCCGCCTGGCAATAGGGCGTCGCCGACGGCAGTCCGCAGAACCAGCGCCTAAGCGCGAATCCTTCGCGCAGCAGCCGCGAAATCGTCGGGCAAAGACCCAGCTCGAGGGCGCGCCGTAGATCGGAATACGCGAGGGCATCGATCTGGAGCATGATGAGCCCCCGCTGCGGCGGACGCGGACGCTTCTCTCTCGCGAATAGGCGGTACTTCGTGCGATAGTACCGCTGGAGCAGCGGTCCGGCGCGCGGGCGCGCTCGGCGCTCGGTTATGCCAGGTGGCGTTCGATCTGACGTAGGAGCTCGCCGATTGGGACAGGCTTGAGGAGGACATCCACGCATCCCGCCTCGAAACAGCTGCGACGTGAAGCCGAATCGTTGTGGCCGGTCATCGCCAGTGTCGCGCGGGGAAGGGAGCCGCGTTTGCGAAGCGCGTCCAGAATCTCCAGTCCGCTTCCATCAGGCAGGGTGAGATCGAGCAGCATCAGATCAACCGGTGCCGATGTACCGCGCTCGATCGCCTCGGCGACCGTCGCGGCCGCGTCGACCTCGTAGCCGGCCGCTGTCAAGAGAACGCGAAACGCGTCCGTGACGAATGGACTGTCTTCCACGATCAGAATGCGCGCCGGCACTTAGTCGCGCGGAGGGTTGTGCGGCAGCGTGAAATAGAACCTGCTCCCTTTGCCAAGTTCGCTCTCGACCCAGATGGTTCCCGAGTGCAGCTCGACGAGGTTGCGCGCAATCGCGAGCCCCAACCCCGTTCCATGGTGCGGACGCGAGGGAGAGGCGTCGACCTGCGCGAATTCGCGGAATACCAGGTCGTAGTTGTCGCTCGCGATGCCGCGGCCGTTGTCGCCGACCTCCACCACGAGATCCTCCCCGTCTCTGCCGCGCCGGGAGAAGCCGATCCAGACGCGGCCCCCGTCGGGCGTGAACTTGATCGCGTTGCCGATCAGATTGGCCAGCACATGTTTGACCTTGTCACGATCCGCGTAGACCGGGGGCAGGTCGTCCCCATTGAGACGCTCGATCGTCAAATGCTTCTTGGCGGCCAAGGCCTGATTCAGCATCCGCACCTGGTCGACGAGCTCCGTGATGTCGAAGTCCGTGCGCACGAGACTGACCTGGTCGCTCGCGCTGCGTACGTAGGTGAGGATCTCGTCGATCATGTCGATCAGCTGCTGTCCCCCGCTCACTATCCCGGACAGGCTGTCCCGCTGCTTTGGATTCAGATCGCCCAGCATCCCCTCGCGTAGTATCTCGGCGTGGGTGATGATCGCGGCAAGCGGAGTCCGGAGATCGTGCGAGACGTTGGACAGGAACTGCGTCTTGAGCGCATCGCGCGCCCGCAACTCGTCGATCGTGCGCTGCGCTTCTTTCGCCTGGGCCTCAAGCGTTTTCAGCCGCTTTGTTGGGGCGGAATCGAGGCGTTCGGACATGCTCATATTGTAGTCGCGGTGGCATCCGTTGCCAACGCATCCGATTCCACCGTGTCGAGCAGTTGCTGCCGCCGCAGCAGCGACCAATAGCGCCCGCGCAGCGCCATCAGCTCCGGGTGCCGCCCCTGCTCGACCACGGTTCCCTTCTCGAGCACGATGATCCACGAGGCATCGCGTATCGCGCTTATGCGGTGCGACGCGATGAGCGCCGTTCGCCCCGCCAGAGCTTCGCGCAAGGCCCGGAGAATTTCCGCTTCGGTGTGCGTGTCGACAGCCGACAGCGCGTCGTCGAGCAGCACGATACTCGGCTTTTTTGCGAGCGCTCGCGCGAGCGAGGCGCGCTGCTTCTGACCACCGGACAGATTGATTCCGCGCTCGCCGAGAACCGTCTCGTAACCGCCGGGAAACTGGTCGATCGTCTGATGGAGCTGCGCAATGCCCGCCGCCCATTCTCCGGTCTGTGTAATCCCGCTTGTTCCGTACGAGAGGTTCGATCCGATCGTATCGCTGAAGAGAAGACTTTCCTGCGGCACGAATCCGATGTCCTGCCTCAGCTCGGCCGGCACGACGTTCTTCGTCGGAACGCCGTCGATGAGAATCTCGCCTTCCTGCGGATCGTACATCCGCGGAATCAGGTCGATGAGCGCGCTCTTCCCGCTTCCGGTCGCACCGACCACGCCGAAAGTTGCTCCCGCAAGGACGCTGAAGCTGACGTTGCGCAGAACCCAGCGCGGCTCGCCCGGTGCGTCGGACGGATAGTGAAATCCGACGTTCCGGAACTCGATAGTGCGGCCCGTCTTGGTCGGCGGCAGATGCTGACGCGGCTCTTCACCGTTGATGGTCGGGCGAACCTCCAGGATCTCCGCCAGACGCCCCATCGACGCATCGCCGCGCTGAAACAGGTTGACGACCCAGCCGAGCGCGATCATCGGCCAGGTGAGCATGGTGAGATACATTCCGAACGCGACGAACGAGCCAACGGTAATCGTGCCCTTGATCGTCAGCGCTCCGCCGACGCCGAGAACGATGACCGCGCCCAGTCCCCCGAAGAACGCGAACAGTGGATTCAGCGTTCCCCACAGCCTTACCAGAGACATGTTGAGTGCGAGGTATTGATCGTTGATCGTGCCGAAGCGAGCCACCTCGGCCGCTTCCTGACGGTAAGCGCGGACGATCCGTGCTCCGGTGAGATTCTCCTGCGCCCGCGTGGTGAGCGTCGAGAAATGCTCCTGCACCGCCTCGAACCGATCGTGGATCGCCTTGCCCATCTTGATCGTGAGCACCGGCAGGAAGAGCGTCGGCAAAAGGGCGAGCAGCGTGAGCTTGACGTCGATGCGGAGCATGAAGTATAGGGCGAACAAGCCGCCCGTGATCGTGTTGGCGAGGTACATCACGGCGGGCCCGACCGCCATCCGAACCGCGCTCAGGTCGTTGGTGAGGCGCGCCATGATGTCGCCCGTGCGGGTCTGTGCAAAGTACTCCGCGTCGAGCGTCTCCAGATGCTTGAAGAGGTCGTTGCGCAGGTCGTACTCCATCCGGCGGCTGACGCCGTTCATCAGCTCGCGCATCCCGTATCTGAACGCGCCGCCGATGATCGCGGCGAGGACGATGAGGCCGCTGAGCTTCCAGATCGAGCTCATCGGCGCACCGGCGCCGATGGCGTCGATTGCGCGTCGCAGCACCCAGGGGATGACGCTGGTGATTGCCGACGATCCCAGGACGATTGCGAGACCCGCCGTAAAGGGGATCCAGTATGGTTTGTAGTACGGCGCAGCGATCCGGAGATTCTTCATGTTTGGCATGTGGATTGCCATCCATTCATACTCATGAGCTTGGATAAAACCAAGCGCTCATCACACGATGGAGGAGGCTTAATGGTTCAATTTAATCCCCGGTTTAGTGCGTCGCTCGCGCTCTCGCTCGCGCTGTTTGCCGGTGCGTGCTCAAAGAAAGACGACACCGCCGCAGCAGATTCGGCGCTGAATAAGGACATTCAGCTCGCGAATGGGGACACCAGCGCGCGGCCAGCGCTGACCGACGTTCCAGCCGGCACGGCGGCCAATGCGCCGGGCACAACTACGACGAAGACGACGACTACTAAGACTACCAGGAAGCCGACCACGACCACACGGACGCCGACTACTTCGGTAACGTCGAGTGGAAACACCGTCACACGCAATCCTTCCGGCTCGGCCGCCAAATTCGGAACGATTCCAGCGGGTGCAGTGCTCAATCTTGCGTCCGGCTCCAAGATCTGCACGAACACCAACAAGGTCGGCGATCGCTTCAACGCGAGCGTGACCAACGCCATCGTCGGCTCGAACGGCGCGGTGATCCC
>Ga0066795_10000117_pt1 | contig 10921 bp, 9 predicted proteins | sample PersoiDNA2013191_FD_70940 | JGI IMG/M metagenome (GOLD analysis project Ga0066795, IMG submission 70940) | Permafrost soil microbial communities from the Arctic, to analyse light accelerated degradation of dissolved organic matter (DOM) -... | ecosystem: Environmental > Terrestrial > Soil >... | reverse complement strand
TCGGGAACTTTGGCCCGGCGACGATCTTCTCGCCCTCTTCCGCATGGCCTGGCGCCTCCACGTTCTGCCCGCCGTCGGAAAGCGTCATGTGGCCGACGTCGTGGAGGAATGCGGAGGTGCGAAGGTCCTCCATCTGGTTCGACGACAGGCCGGAACGGCGCCCGACCGCCTCCGCGATCGACGCCACACGGCTCGAATGGCCCTGGGTGAGCGGGTTGCGATGATCGACGGCATGCGCCACGGCAACCATCACCTGCGGCCCCGCATCGGCGAGCATCGACACGAGGCTGCCGTCGGCAAGCTCGAGCTCGGTGACGAGCTGGGGGAAGGTGCACGCGCGGTCTTTGCCCTCGCGCTTGGCGAGGTACAGAGCCTGGTCCGCGGCCGCGATCAGCTCGCCGGCGCTGAAGGCATCCTCCGGAAACGACGCGACGCCGATGCTGAAGGTCAGGTGCTCGTCCGGGGTGGTGGACACAGCCGCCGCGTGGACCGCGTCGACGATTCGATACGCGAGGCGCTGCGCGCCGGTGGCGTTCGTGTCCGCGACCATCACGGCGAGCTCGTCTCCACCGTAGCGCGCGACCATGTCCTGGGCGCGAGCCGCCGCCTTGACGATGCGAGCTCCCATCTGGAGCACCAGGTCTCCGTGTTGATGCCCCAGCTCATCGTTCACAGATTTGAAGTGGTCGAAGTCGATCAGCAAGAGCGAGAGCGGGTTGCCCAACCGGTCGGGCCGCGCAAAGGCGCCCTCCAGCCTGCGGCGGAATTCTCTTACGTTGGCCAGGCCCGTCAGGCTGTCGGTGGTGGCCTCCTGGCGGCTGCGTTGGTAGCGAAGCGCATTGGCGAGCGTCACCGCCGTGCTGCCGGAGAGGGCGTTCACCGCAAAAAGGTCCTGGTTGGTGAAAACGCCGGCCGATTGGTTGAGGCTCAGGATCGCTGTGACGCCGTCACCGGAGGCGATCGGGACGACCAGGCCTTTGTTGTCGGCGGCGAAGACGGCCTCGCCGGTGATTGCAGCTTGCGAGAGCTGGTGCTCGTCCATGGACTCGTCCTCCGCCGCGGGGGTCGAGGCTCCGCTTCGATTGGCGATCGCCACGACAGTGAAGCCTTCCTGCGAGGAGAGGATCAGGCGGCCCCGCTCGGCGCTGGTCATCTGGACGGCGTGGTCCGTCAGCACCACGAACACGTCCTTGATGTCGGTCGAGCCGACCAGGTTCATGCTCAGCTCCCGCAGCGAGTCTGCCTGCGCGGCCCGTTCGACCGCCGAGCGCCGCTCGCGTTCGAGCTCGCGCGTCATATACCCGGTGGCCAGGGCGACTACCAGGAACAGGAACATCTTGCCGATCGTCGCGTTGGGGTCGACGGCAAAGTTGGACGGCGTGAAGCTTCCTCCGACGAACAGGTACAGGAACGAGACCACCAGCGCGGAGACGAAGCTGGCGGTGGCGCCGAAACGTACCGCGTTGGTGATCACGGCGAGGAACAGCGCCAGGAAGAAGGGGCTGTTGAACCCGTCGGACAGGTAGACGAGCGTGGTCGCGAACAGGATGTCCAGCGTCATCGTGGAGAGGCTGAACTGCTTTCCCGGTTGGTATCCCCGCACGAGAAGGACGTTGACGCCGATGTTCATGGCCCCCCACGCGGCAAGAACGAGGTCGATGGTGACCTTCTGGTTGGCGTCGGTGTTCGGGTTCACGTTGTTGAGCACGCCGAGCACGACCAGGAACAGCCACCGGAAAACCACTGCCACGCGTTCACCGACCCGACGGCGATCGGCATCAAACGTGGCGTCGATGGCCAGGGCTCGGATGTCCTGCCAGCGCCTGGAGGGGGTGCTGCCGGGCTGGTTGTTCATGGTGTGGCGTCGACCCACTCCGTGAAGGCGGTTAATTATTCGCCGATTTCGCGACTGAAAACGGCCTTATTCGCGTTAAACGCCATACACATGGTGCATCCTGGGGTCCGATCCGGTTCAATATGACGGCCAAAATGCCTCGAACGGGCGTTCAACGCTCACGCCTTCGCACTCAACGCGGTCAGTCACTGGTCGAGTTCGCGATCTCGTCCATCGTGCTGCTCTTGCTGATGATGGGTTTGCTGGACCTCTCGCGCGCCTTCTACTACGCGGTCAGCCTTCAAGGCGCAGCGCGTGAAGGAGCTCGCCACGGAGCCTGGTTCGACACCAAGTCGCGAATCAACATCTATCTCGACAACAGCGACATCATGTCCGCGGTCCAGTCCGGACTCCAGGGATCGGGCATCAACTGCACCGGTGTCAACGGCATCAACTGCTTCGTGCCGGGCGCTTGCCTCCCGGGAGCGGACGGGAACACCGTCAACAACAAGCCCTACGGGGCAACGAACTACCCGACAACCACGCAGCAGGTGAACGTTTACATCTGCTACAGCGCGCCCAACAACGGTGGGCAGACCGGCTCGATGCCTACCCAGCCGCTGGACAACTCATGGCGGCTGGGCGACGTAAACGTCGCCATCCTGATGGACTTCGGATTGATCACCCCGTTCATCCAGAACATGTTCGGCAATGGCATCAACATGGCCTTCAACGAACATTTCATCATCCAGGGAAAGCCATGAAAGCAAAGCTCGCACGTGGGTTCCGCAGCCAGAGGTCCCAGGGCATGACCGAATTCGCGCTGATCGCCCCGGTGATCCTGCTGCTCACTTTTGGCATCATCGACTTCGGCCGCGGGCTTTACTTCTATATCACCTTGCAGCAGGCGGCCAATGAGGGCGCCAGGGTGGCGGTGCACGCCTCCAACTACACCGACGCGTTCAATGTGAGCTGCCAGAATGCGGGCACCGCCATGCAAACCGGGCACTGCTGGCCGGACGATTCCGACGTCGCGGCAGCGATCCAGGCGCATGCCGTCACCGAGGCACTGGCCAACCCGTGCCCCAACGGGCCGATACCCAACGGCGGCAACCCCGTGGGCTCTGCGCAGCTGCCTCCCTCCAACACCGGATGGATTTTCATAACCGACCCCAGCCCGGCCGGCGATGGAAACGGACTCAACTTGCCCGGCCAGCCGGCGGTGGTCGCGAACGGCCCCAAGGGTGGGCTCGGCTCCTTCGTGACCGGACCCGGATGCGATTACCTCAAAGAAGCGACCGGCAACGAGCCGATCAAGGTGACCCTGTGGTTCAACTTTCAGCCACTGACCCCGATCATCCAGCAAGTTGTGGGCAACAGAATCGTCATCACGGCATATGCGGTCTACCGAGCTGAGTACTCGAACTAAGTCGCCGCAGCGCAAGCTGCAGGATGGTCAAGCGATCGTCTTGATCGCGCTGCTGATCCTTGTGCTTTTCGGCATGCTCGGCCTGGCGGTCGACTCAGGCCGCTCGTACGTCGACAGGCGCGACCAGCAGACCGCCGTCGACGCCGCTGCGCTGGCGGCGGGCGACTTCTACGACAACTACCCTGACTATCCAGACGTCAGCGCCACCACGATTCCCAACGCCGAGCGGGTGTATAAGAACAACCTGCACCTCTACGGCCCAGTCACCCATGTCTTCTTCAACCACAACCCGTTCTACGGCATCAACGCCGACCTGATACAGGACCAATGGATCGACACCTGGGCCGGCGGCTACCAGCTGACGATCACCGCCACCAACACCCTGTTCAACGGGTACCAGTTCGAGTTCGACAGCACGCACCAGTTTCCCCTGGCCTTCATGCAGATCTTCGGCGGTCCGCCAAACGTCACCATCGTCGCCTCGGCGGGCTCGATCGTGGGCAACCAGCGCCAGACGCCGGCGCTCCTCACGCTGGATTCCACGCCCGGCGACTGCGCGGTCAACATGGGCGGGAACGGCCAGCTCACTGTGCTGGGTGACGTTTACTCGAACAGCGGGGTTTGCGTCAGCAGCGCCCTCCGCCTGGCGGGGAACTGCTATGGGGCGGCCGGTGCGCAATGCAGCGCGGCGTCGTACTACTGCTACAACTCGACCCCGGGCTTCGTGCCCTACCCCGCACCGTGCTTTCCGGGCTCGGGCGACATCGTGGGACAACCTGTGGTCCCCGCCCCGACGCTGCCGGATCCAGGGTACACAGCGCCCTCCTGGCCGTACTACAACGCGACCAGCGGCGTTCAGCTGAACCGAGGCTCGTACACCGAGATGACCCCAGGTGTCTACAACAGCTTCCCTCTGACCGGCGGAGCGGGCTGCTACTTCCTCGATGCCGGGATCTACACGTGGAACGCCGGCTATTCGTCTCAGGGCGGCCTCGTGTCGAACGAGCTGAAGTCGCCCAACGAGGAGGTGTGGTCGGCTCCGGCGACGCCCGCGCTGGCAGCGACCAACGTCCCGCCAGGAAACTCCTTCTGGTTGCCGGCCGGTTGCGATGGCGCCTTCACCGCGGCATCCGTCAGCGTGCCGGGTGGGTATGGCATGAAGCACAACGCCGGCGGTGGCACGTGGGGCGTCGAGCTGACCTCTGTTCGCTACGACACCTTCAAGGACCCGGTCATAACCGGTTCGTCAGCCCAGCTTTGCTGGGGCTCGCCGGGGTGCCGGCGTGAGAGCGCACCTTCCGCCTGCACCGAGGTGTCGACCACCGATGACACGTCAGGCCCGCAGGGCATCAACGTGACGATCACCAAGAACGCGCCCGGAGCTCAGTACTACAACGTGTACCTCGACCGCAATGGCTGCGAAAACCCGGGCAACCCCAACAATTTCGCATTCGCCGGCCGCTACCTGGCGCCCGGGTGGATCGATGCCGGCGGGCCGCCGGCGACCGCGACCGGCGTCCCCGGGTGGACCGGGGTTATCGCCAACGGAACTGGCGGGTACTGCGGGCTCCCAGTGGGGCTCACGGTCACGATCTGCAACGTCAGCTACGGCGACCCCAACTTCGCGACGACGCATCTGTGCTTCGCGCAGCTGCGCGCACCGGGTTGCCAGACTCCGGACGATGAAACCAAGCCGCAGTGCTTCCAGAGCTGCCCGCCGAATGTGAGCACGCCGCAGGAGAACGCGCCCATGGCCCTCCAGTACCCACTGGGCGGCACGGGTGGAGACGTCGCCAACGAGAACTACTGTGTGATCTCACCGGTCCCGGGTGATGCAAATGCGCCCTGCACCACGGCCAAGGTGACGCCCGGAGCGGTGCAGTTCTACTTTCCCAACAACCAGTGCATGGACCAGAGGGGTGGCGGCTACACCCACGTGTTCAGCGGCGAGCAGTACAACTGGATCGTCATCTACTCTCCTCCTGGAGCGTCGTGCCCAGTGATCCAGAAGCTGAACGGCAACGCCTTCACCCAGTACATCGGCACGATCTACACGCCAGGCAGCAGCTGGGACATCCTGGGCACGGACAAGGCTCCCCTCGCGGGCCAGGTCATCTGCTACACGGCCAATGTCACCGGTAACGGCTCCGCGGGCATCGACTTCAACCCGAACTACGCGCCCGCCCCGCCCGCCGCGCGCCTGATCAACTAGAAGCCCGACCCCAGTCTTCTTCGGCTCGCGCCAGCTCTGGCCGCCCGCCGTCAGGTAGTGGACGCACCGTGTAACCCAAGGATCGGAGCGCCTCGTCAATCCACAGGAGCGCCATTTCCTCCGTGTTGGGCCACGATTCTACTGACGAGCCGGCCAGGCCGGTGTCGATGACGACGCGAGCCGCCACGCGCAGCAGGCGCCTCGCCAGCGGCGCAGCCTCCGGAACGCTCAAAGCGAGGTCTTCGAGAGCACGCGAGAGCATGAAGCAGGCCGAGTTGAAAGTCTGGGCGTCGATCGGCTCTGTGCCGCCGAGCCGTTCGGCGAGCCCGGCCCTCAAATCGGTGGGGTCCATGCGCCGGGTTATCATTTCAGATGGCTGGGAGATGGATCTAAGCGAACCTGTCTTGCTGACACCTGAGGGGCTTGAGAAGCTCAAACGTGACCTGGAGGTCGCGCTGAGGCGCCGTGCAGAGGCGGGCGAGCGCCTGAAAGAGGCATTTCAGCCGGGCGACATCGAAGACAACCCCGAGTACGAGCAGGCGAAGGAAGAGGTCGGGCTCCTCGACAGCCGGATTTACGAGCTGCAGGAGATGATCGGGCGGGCACAGATCATCAAGGACACGCACTCGAGCGTCGCTCAGCCGGGTTCGACGATCGAGGTCGTGGACAACGAAGGCGACGTCGAGACCTATCACCTGGTCGGCGCGGTAGAGAGCGACCCGTCGGCAGGGCGCATCTCGGTAGAGTCGCCGGTCGGCAGAGCACTGGTCGGTAAGAAGAAGGGCGACAAGATCACGGTCAGCGTGCCCGCCGGCTCACTGACCCTAACGATCAAGGCGGTCAAATAGAGCCACGTCGGTAACCGCGACCGCCGCGACCCAGGATCTCAATCCCGAATCGATCGCCGACCGCACGACGGTGGGCGTCTTTTTCCGCCAGGCCGCGCGCTACGGGGACAAGCCACTAATCCACTACCGGCAGGCTGACGCATGGCAAATCGAGACATGGGCGGACTTGCGGCGCCACGTGCTGGCGGTCGCGTCAGCGTTGATCTCCGCCGGCGTCAAGCCGCACGACTCGGTGCTCCTGATTGCGGAGAACCGGGTCGAGTGGGTGTACTGCGACTTTGCCATCCAGACCGTCGGGGCGGTCACAGTCCCTATCTACCCGAACAGCCCAGCAGAGATGGCACAGACCATCGCCGCCGACTCGGGCGCGACTTACGCGATCACCTCCGGCGCACCGCTGGCGTCAAAGTTCAGAGTGGCCGGAGCCCTACGCCAAATCGCCACGATGGACGGCGAGGTTGCGGGCTGGGTCCGCCAACCGACGCTGGACCTCGCTGAGATCGCGGCGCGCTTGAGCCACGTCACTCCCGAGGACATTTGCACAATCGTCTACACGTCAGGCACAACCGGCACGCCGAAAGGCGTCGAGCTCGCGCACCGCAACCTTGTCGACACCGCTCGAGCCGCCGTCCAGGTGCACCCGATCACCGACCAGGATTCATCCCTATCGTGGCTGCCTCTCGCCCATGTCTTCGGGCGGATCAACGAAATGTTCGATGGCATGGTGTACGGCGGCGAGACCTGGATCTCAGCCGGCTCCGACCACCTGGTTGAAGAGCTCCAGCAGGTGAAGCCGACCGTGATGTGCAGCGCACCGCGGGTCTACGAAAAGATGTATGCGGCGGTCATCGGCCGTGTGCAAAAGGCCAGTCCGGCGAAGCGCGCAATTTTCAGATGGGCGGTGAGCACCGGTACGCGATTCTCGCAAACGGAAAACCCTGGACTAGTTCTGAAGGCTCAGCGCCGCCTCGCGGATCGCCTCGTCCTCGCTGGATTGCGAAGACAGCTGACAGGCGGCCGCATGCGCTTTTTCATCAGTGGCGGGGCGGCCCTTGCGCAAAACATCGAGGAGTTCTTCTGGGCGGTCGGCGTGCCGATCCTCAACGGATGGGGACTCACCGAGACATCATCCGGGGTTTGCTCCAACACTCTCCACGAGCACCGATTTCTGACCGTTGGCAAACCACTTCCCGGCGTCGAGCTGAAGATTGCAGACGACGGCGAGATCCTCGTGAAAGGCATCGGCAACATGATCGGCTACCACAACAACACTGACGCCACGGCGGAGGTCGTGAAGGACGGCTGGTTCTACACGGGTGACATCGGTGAGATCGACGCAGATGGTTTTCTGAAGATCACCGACCGGAAGAAATCGCTCTTCAAGACGTCCGGTGGAAAGTACATCGCGCCGGTGCAGCTGGAGCACGAATTGCTGAGCGATCCGATCATCGAGCGTGCGGTCGTGGTGGGAGATGGGCGGCCCTATGTCACGGCGCTCATCGTGCCCAACTGGCCGTCCGCCCGCAGCCAGGGCCTGGACGAAGCACAGCTCACCGCGCGCATCCAGCAGACGGTCGACAAGGTCAACTCGCGCGTCGGCCACTGGGAGACGATCAAATACTTCACGCTGCTGCCGAAGGACTTCACGGAGAAAGACGGCGAGCTGAGTTTGAAGCTGGACGTCAAGCGCAAGGTCATCCAGGAGCATTACCGGGACCAGATCGAATCGATGTACACGGGGAAAACCAAACCCTCGTAGATTTGTCCGCATGGCCGGTCCCACCGACATGTCCGAGCTCCACCTGGCGCTCGACCGCCTGCGCCCGCAGCTCTGTCACTGCGGGTTCAAGGGCGAGTGCCTGGGCTGCAAAGGCATCGAGATGGTGCGCGCGCAGGCAGAGGCCGTGGTGGCGGCGGCGAGCCAGCCGATCCTGATCCAGGTCGCGCAGGAATCCTCGATGAAGGACATGACGACCCGCTTCCAGGCCATGTCCGAGCGCCTGATGGCGGACCCGGACATCCGCCGCTCCGCAGAACAGATGCAGGAGCGCCTCATGTCCGACCCCGAAACCCGCCAGCTCCTGGAGGAGCTCATGCGCCGCCTGGGCACCCCACCCGAGGAATAAACCCGCATCCGGGGATGAAAAGCGTCTGGTAGCGGCCACAATAAGGCGTCGCTAACTGCCCGGGACGCGTGATCTTTCGTGCACCGTTGGCGGCGATGGCAGCTCTGGCCATCGGCGCGTGCAACTCTCAAGCGCCGTCCGGCTACCCCGGATAGATCTCCAAGACGTTCGACGGCACCAAGCACCTGATCCTTGTTGCCGACTACTCGGTGAGGGCCATGGCCATAGGTATCAGGGCCTGGGCGGAGGTCGACGCCGGCGTTCCGGGGACGGTCGAACTGACTGGCCCATGGCACCTGCACTGTGCGGGTTTGTCACGCCGCCGGCCGGCAACGTATATCCGGAGACCCTCCCAGCCCTCGACATCGGAGAAGGATGGGAGACCGCGCCCGGCTTCCACGGCCCTCCCGGGCAATACACGGCTGCGGTCACGATACCTTCCAAAAACGTCAGCATTTCGAAGAGTTTCGCCGCCGGTAATTCATCGACCAACGCTTTCACCGATACGTACGATCCGCCGGGATCCTGCACCGTGGTAGCTGACACGAGGCAGCAGCTGGACGACCTGACCTTGCAGCACGTGCGCGCGGTGGCCATCTGGGTTGGCCGGATGGAGGCCTCTCCGCTACGGACCCAGTTGACTCAGCTCGCCGACAGGGCGTACGCGGCCGCCAGTGCGAATGATCGGGCAACCGCGCTCAACGCCATGACCCAAATCAAAGACCTGGCGGACCCCCTGAAGGACCAGGACTACGACCTGTACGGCGACGTGCGCATCGCGCTTGCGCTGCTTACGCAGCCGGTTCCCGCGACTTAGCGCATCAGGTCGTCGTGGTCGTCGTGGTCGCCGGGGACGCGGTTGCCGCCGGCTTGGGCCGGCGCATCGGCGCGCTCCAGAACGGGATCGGGCCTGTCTGAAGCTGCTTGAGGATCGCCTGCTCCTGGGCTGATGTCAGCTTCTTGTTGCTGACCGCGGTGTCGAGCAGAGGCGTCAGCTTGGCGATCAACCGGGTGCGGAACTGCGCCTCGGTGACCGGCGGGTTCTGCGCGGCCGCGATCTGCGAGAGCGTCATCCCGCTCGCGAGGTCGGTCTTCAGCTGCGCGTCGGTGATGCCTAGAGCTGACGCGGCGGCGCTGATGAGCTGTGCTGTGTACGCCCCAATGGTGGCGCCGGCGCCTGGCGCGGCCACCGGCTTGCCAAGATTCCCGGCGAGGGTGCACGGCGGCTGGCTCGCCAGCTTCTGCTTGATCGCATCCGCCTGCGCCTGCGTGAGGTCCTTGTTCTTCACCTCGTCGGCCAGCGTTTCTCCGATTGCCTTCTGAACCGCGGCGTTCACCTGGCTCTGGCTCTTGCCGAGATCGCTCGACAGGTGTGAGAGGAAGTCGTTGCAAACGGCCGACGCGCCGGCCTTCTGGCTGACGGAGGCGGTGTCGGCCGCCGCGGGCTGCGCCGAGGAAGGGCGGAAGCCCACGTTCAAACCGGCGGCGGAGGCGGTGACCAGGACCGCGGCGCCCGCGACGAGGACGGCACCCACGGCGAATCCTAGAACTCTCAGATGGCGGAGCTTGGCAAGGCTTGTATTCACCTCCCGAGTATCACAACCGCACCGCCACGCGTTCATCACGCTGAACGTCAAGGTTTTGTAAGGCGGCCGTCCCTGGCGGGACACCCTATATTCGGCGGATGGAATCACCGCCCAGCTCGGGCTGGTCCGGGAAGCACGCGGTCGAGCTGTACGTGCGTACGTACACCACGATGCTGCAGAGCTCGGGCGAGATCAAGGTCGAGTCGCTCGTGCAGGCCCACCTGGGCATGGGCTCGGTGCTGCACCCGCTGGCGGCGGAGCCCCAGACCGACATGGGAGCCCTGCTCTACGCGGTACGCCGGCTTCCGGAGGCGATCAGCCGCTGCCGGCACGTGGTGATGGGTCAGAGCCCGCAGGGCTTCCGGGCGGTTCTCCACGCCGACATCCTCACCTGGCAAAGGGTCAAGGCGCCGGCCCGGCGCCGCCGCTGGTACCACGACGGCAAGGACATGCTCGCGGTGCTCATCGCATCAGCTTCGGACATCGACGACCTCATTCCTACGCTGGTCGCTTATCAGATCGAGTGGAACAAGCTGCACCGCGCCCTGCAGGAAGTCGAGCTCTCGGACGCCCAGGCCCGGCAGGCGGCCGGAGCGAGCGAGGACGACTGGCACCGGCTGCGTGACGCGTGGGGCGACTCATTCGACTCCAACCTGGCCGCCATCAAGCGCGAGGAATGCAGGATCGTGCTTCGGCTCATCGGCGGGAGCCATATCGGCTACGCGCGAAACGCGAGCCGCTGGTGGCTTCCGATTGCCAGCGCGATGGGCGAGATGGGCGCGCGCGACGCGCCGATCTATTTCGTCTCGTCCAACTCGCACAGCCTAGTCAACGTCCTGACCGGAGTCGCACGCGAGTTCGAAAGAGACATCGTCGATTGGATCGG
>Ga0066795_10000105_pt1 | contig 11182 bp, 12 predicted proteins | sample PersoiDNA2013191_FD_70940 | JGI IMG/M metagenome (GOLD analysis project Ga0066795, IMG submission 70940) | Permafrost soil microbial communities from the Arctic, to analyse light accelerated degradation of dissolved organic matter (DOM) -... | ecosystem: Environmental > Terrestrial > Soil >... | reverse complement strand
CTTCGGATTGGAGCGCGAGGATAGCCTCGCCAAGATCGACGAGCGTCGTGTCGAGAACGGGTCCACAGAGTCCGGTTGGACAGCACAGCGGCGGGTCGAAAACCTCAACGTCGATGGTTGTGGCTGTGGCCGTGGTGGTGGCTGGATCGATCACGGAACAGGTACCTATGTGGCTGAGGGGACCGGGACGCCGGTTGAGAGGGTTTCGGCGACCGCACGTTCGATCGCGGAGATGTTGAGCTTGCCGCCCGCGAACCGAGGGACGCCATCGATCAGGACAAGCGGCGGAATCGAGCCGCCGACGACGAGCGTTTCGACCTCTGGGTGATGCGCCATCTCGGGGCTGAAGAGGTCGATGTACGCGAAGCGAACCGCCGCTCCGAACCGGTCAGACAAGCGTGAATGCACCAGTTCCGCGGCGGCTCGCCACGTCTTCGTGCTCGCACAACCCGCGAACGGTGGCGACCCGACGATGAGGACGCTGCAACTCATGACGGGACCTCCGCGAGGCGCCCTAAGTCGGGCAGCCTGGTTGCGCCGAACCGAGGACCCCGTTCGGCGCCGCATTCGGAGCACAGACACGTGGCAGCCGCCTCGTCGGTCGGCGTGAGGAGCACGGTGACGGCCGCCCGCAACCGTTCGAGGGCGTCGAGGTCGAGCGAGTAGTAGACCCACCGGCCGCTGCGGCGCTCCCGCAACAAGCCGCTCCCCCTTAGTACTCGCAGATGGTGCGAGACGAGTGCGGGGCTTAGGGCGAGCGTGTCCCCGACATCGCACACGCAATGCTCGCCGTGGCTGAGGAGTTCGATGATGCGAGCACGGGTCGGCTCGGCGATCGCCTGAAGGGCGGCCACCACGTCGGGCGCAAGGGCGGGCGCGGCTGGGTGCGGCAACGTCGTGTTCACCGCGTTATTCTAACAGGCGTTAGTACAACGTGCGTTTGTGCGTCGTGTGTCCGCTGCTGCCCACCGGCCGACTCCGGCGACCCACCACCGCGCCGCTAGATGAAGAGCGTGGAGTCCGCCTCGGTCATCAGCTGCAGGGCAGTGGCCGCGCCAACCGGCTCGCCCATGCCGTCGATCAGGTCCTCACGCTTGAGGCCGAACATGTCCATCGTCATCTGACAGGGCAAGAACGTGACGCCCACTGCCTGGGCCATCTCGAGCAGTTCCTTGGGCTTGGCCACGTTGTACTTCTTGGCCAGCTGAAACATCATCCACGGGCCCATGCCCATGAAGTTCATCTTGCTCAGCTTGCGGTGGCTGGCGCCCGGCCGCTGCATGAAGGACATCATCTTCTGCATCCAGTTTTCGCCGGTGATGCGCTTCTTATCCTTCACAAAGGTCTGGAGTCCCCAGAAGGTGACGAAGACGGTCGTCTCCATCTCCATGGCGCCGGCGGTCGAAGCCAGGATCATGGTCGCCCAGGTCTTCTCCAGCTCGCCGCTGTAGCAGATGATCACGAGCTTCTTGGGCTTGTCGACTGCCTCTGCGGTCACGTTATGTTCCTTTCGCGTGGTGGCCGGCGCTCCCCTGCACCCGCCGGGCATGGGCTACTTGCGGCGAAGCACGAACCGGAACTTGCCGTCGGCGGCGTCCGACTCGACGAGCGTGTGGCCGGTCGACTTGGCCCAAGCGTCGAAGTCCTTGACCGAGCCCGGATCGGTGGCGATCACCTCAACCAGTTCTCCCGACGCCACGGTCTTGACCGCCTGAGACGCCTTGAGAATTGGGAGCGGGCACGAGAGGCCGCTGGCGTCAACTTTTGTCTTGATTTCCATCGATCGTCCCTTCCGATTGTTGCTTGCGCGGCTAGATGAAAATGATCTGTCCCTCGCCGGCGTTGATGTAGAACGCGGCCACGCCCTCGACTCCATCGACCATCGGGTCGAGGTCGGCCTGCTTCAGCTTCAGGAGGTCCATCGAGGCTGAGCACGCCTGGATGTCGACCTCGCCCAACTCCTTGGCCATTCGCAGGGTCTCGATCCAGGTGGCTTGGCCCGCCTTCGCGGCGGCGTCCACGGCGGCCCGGCCGGCCTCTCCCGCTTCCGGCGCCAGGCCGTGATCGGCCATGATCCCGTCGGCCCGGAAGGCATTCAGCCCCCAGAACTGGAGGAAGATCTTGACCGGCCGGCCCAGGGCCGCGCCTCCAGCCGCCAGAACAGCGGCGGCGGCCAGCTTGTCGTCCGTTCCAGAGAAGAGCACGATCGAGATAGTTTCGTCCATCGCGGGCAGCCTCAGCTAGCTTGAGTGATGGGTCCCGTCGAGCCGGCGGCTGCGACGGCGGTTCGCTCGGCGACGAGTTCGCTCGGCGTTCGGGCTGCGGCGACGGAAAGACGCGCCAACCTTCGAACCAGGACGCCACGCATCGTCTCGCAGGCCGCGATTATCTCGGGGTCGCTCAGCCGGTAGCGGACCTCACGTCCGTCCCGCTCGGCCTCGACGACCCCGGCCGCGCGCATCAGCGCCAGGTGCTGCGAGACATTGGGCTGGCTGATGCCCATCTCTTCGGCCAGACGCGAAACCTCGCGCGGACCGTCGGCCAGGAGGTGGATGATCTCCAGCCGCCTCGGGTTGGAAAGCGTCTTGAGAACTTCCGCCTGGAGCGTGTAGACCTCGTCCATGCGGTGCAGTGTTCGTCATATGCGCAGGTGCGCATAGGTACAGGGGACCCAACCACGCGGGCCGAACGGCATCTCAGTTCGAATACTCGAGTTGATGCCAGCCCTACTGTTACTTGCTGGAATCGACCACTTCGATGATGTCGCCCGAGTAGTAGTCGACCATGACGGCGATAGACGTGTACGGCAGGTCGCACGGCGACGGTCCGGGCGCCTTGCCCGAGCAGCCCGGCTTTGCCACAAGGACAATGACAGCCCAGACGGGCGTTTCCGCCGGAACGAGGGTCTGCTTCGGATCGAAGCCCCCGATCGTCACCAGCTTTCCGAAGGGCGCGGTCATCGTGACCGGGTAGCGCGCGCTGGCGATCGCGATCGCCCGGGCTTCGGTGATGCCGCCTGATGGCGTGGCGACTGGCGAGAACGTCGGCATCGGGGCGCCGGGGACATCGCCCGGCCGAGCGGTCCTCACCCACCACAAATGGACCTGAAGCGGACCGTACTCAGTCATGCTCCCCGGCCCTATCTCGGCCTGCATGACGGCCAGGAACCCATTCCGGAAAGCCATCAGGTGACCGCCCGGCATGGCTTTCCCCAGCACCTGGTCCGGGATCGGACTCTCCTGCCAGGTGACGGCATCCTGCGACGTTGTGATCCGAGACCGATCGTGGACGCCATCAGGCCCCGCGAGCACGACCCAGCTGCTCATCGCGTACGTCATCGCGCCGACCGACGAGTTGGACGTCACACCGGCATTCGTCCAGGTCCGCCCATCCGACGAGCGGATGACGGACATCTTCGTGGCGGCTTGGTCGTAGGTGCCGGCGACGAAACCGTCGGGCCCGGCCGTTACCGACGTAACCTGCGTCGCGAGACGGGGGGTCGTCCACTTGCTGCCGTCATCGGTCACGGCCAGGGAGTTGTTGCTCGTCAGGGCCACGATGTGGCCCGCGTGACTCACGACCTTGGTGGCGATGACCGACGTCGCCTGCCACGACTCACCGTCGGCGGAGGTGAAGACCGGGGACACCGTGCCGGACGTCTGGCTGTAACTCGGGCTCAACGCCGCGACGTAGCCCGTGCTCGTGGCAACGACAGATCCAAGGCCGCCCGCCGGCAGACCCCTGGTCGAAACGGCGCTCCAGCGCAGACCGTCCGTAGAACGCCACACGAGCGGGCTGGACGTCCCCGTCCCTGACCCCGGCTTCCCCGGCTGGACTCGGGCGCCTACGGCGATGTAGCCCGCGGGCCCCTTCGCGAGCCCCGTCATCCGGACCTGCTGCGTGACCGGGTCGTCACTTCGGAACGGCGACGCGTCGAGCTCCTGGAAGTCGGACCCGTCTATGGTTAGCCAGAGTCGAGTCTGGGCCGTCCGGCTCGTCCCGAGCACCAGGAGTCCCTGATCGACCGGGAAGAAGGCAAGATCTTCGACCCCGTCGAACGCCCCGATGCCGACTTCCTGCCAGGCCAAACCACCCATGGAATACGGGGCGCCAGTGCCGGCCGGCGTTGCCGGCGCAACCGAAGTCGCGGCTGCGCTTGACGATGGACCCGCTGGAGTCAGCCCGGGCGCGACGGGCGATCCGGTAGAGCCCCCGCGCGGACCGGCCATCCGGACGCCGACGGTCATCGCCAGCGTCGCGGCAATCACGAGACCCGCAAGTCCGAGACCGGCCCACCGCCGCACGCCGAAGACCCCGGGCACGCGCACGCGCTCCCGATCCGGCCCGGCCGAGACGACGGTGGCAGGCAAACGTCGAAGCGAATCGGGAGCCGGCGGGCGCGGGGAGGTGGCGAAGAAGGCTCGCACACGCTGGCCCAGTTCGTCGTTCTTCATCGTCCCGACTCCTCTCGTTCGAGTTCGGGGCGCATCCGCCGGCAGGCCGCCCGCAGCCGCCACTTGACCGTCCCGCTTGGAATGCCCATGGTCCGGGCAATCTCCCCCACAGACCGATCGTCCCAGTAGTGCAGCACGACGACCGCCCGCTGATCCGGGCCGAGGAGTCGCAGCGCGCGGCCGACGGCGTCGCGCGCCAGCACCGTCGCGAACGGGTCGGCCGCCTCCGGCTCGACGCCATCGAGCGGCACGAACGGCGCAATCCGCCGGCGACGGAGGCGATCCCGGCAGACGTTCACAACGATCCGGGTTAGCCAGGGCCGGAAGCGATCTTCCTCCCGCAAGCCATCGAAGCGGTCCCAGGCCCGGGCGACCGCCTCACCGGCCGCATCCTCAGCCTCCGACGCATGGCCCAGGAGGTAACCCGCCAGCTGGTAGGCGCGGTCAATCTCGGGCCCCAGGAGTCGCTCGAAGCGCTCCAGGGCGCTTTCCGTCGCCGCCACGCCGACGGTGAGTGGCAACTCCATCGCTCTCCCTCGAAGACCGCGACGAGTTGCACCCGCCGCTTCATCTATCCAGACGAAGCATGCGCCTCTGCGGTTGGGTTCGTTTGGTCGATTTCGTCAGCAGATGCGCGGCAGCTGCTCCCCTACCAGCATGTCGACGATGCGCTGGGAGCCCACGATCGTGCGCATCGTGACCATGGCGGGATGGTCGACGACGACGCGGCCGATCTCCACGGCCTCTGCTCCCTCGGCAAGGGCGCGCATCGCGGCCAGCACGGCCTGGGCCGACGCGGCGGGCACGATTGCCACGAGCTTGCCCTCGTTGGCGACGTGCAGCGGGTCCAGGCCGAGCATCTCGCAGGCGGCCCGCACGGGACCCGGAATCGGGATGATGTCCTCGCGCAACTCCACGCCCACTCGGGACGCGGCGGCGATCTCGTTGAGCGCCGATGCCAGTCCGCCCCGCGTGGGGTCGCGCAGCACGTGCACGTCCGGGCAAGCGCCGACGATCGCGGCCACGAGCGCGTTTAGCGGCTGCGTGTCCGAGGCGATCTCGACTTCAAAGTCCAGGCCTTCGCGGACGCTCATGATGGCGATACCGTGAAAACCGATCGCGCCCGAGAGGATGACGGCGTCCCCCACGACCGCCCGATCCGCGCCGACGGTCACGCCCGCGGCCACGAGCCCGATGCCCGCGGTGTTGACGAACAACCTGTCGGCCGCGCCGTGGCCGACCACCTTGGTGTCGCCGGTGACGATTGGGACGCCCGCCCGAGCAGCCGCCCGAGCGACCGATTCGGTGACCTTGCGAAGCTCGTCGATCGGCAGGCCTTCCTCGATGACGTAAGCGAGCGAGAGGGCCAGCGGCTGGGCGCCCATCATGGCCAGGTCGTTGACGGTGCCGTTGACGGCAAGCTCGCCGATGTCGCCGCCCGGGAACTCCAGCGGGCTGACGACGAACGAGTCAGTCGTGAAGGCGAGCCGCACGCCCGCCACTTCCACCACGGCGGCGTCGTTGAGCGGCCCGCCGGAAGTAGCCGCCGCGCCGGAGCCACTCGCAAGTGCCGGCCCGATGACTTCGCGCATTAGCGCCGCCGATAGCTGACCGCCGGACCCGTGGCCCAGCAGGACGCGCGCCCGTTCGGGGATCGGTGCCGGGCAGACAAGGTTCGCCGGGTCCGGCGCGGCCGCCGGGTCGATCGCCGTTCGTCGCTCGCTCACCGGGGCGCCTCCCCTCGTGGCCGCGACAATTCGTAGAGTGGGAACGCCGTCGGCGCGGCCAACCCGCGGCCGGCTGCGTGGTAGGCCGAGCAGACGCCCTCGCTCGACACCATCGGCGCCCCAAGCGGTTTCTGCGGCGAGCAGAGCGTGCCGTAGGCCGTGCAATCGAGCGGCGTCTTTGTGCCCTGCAGGATCTGGCCAGCGATGCAGGCCGGGTGCTCCTGGGTGTGGATGTCGCCCACCTCAAAGCGCGCTTCGGCGTCGAATTTCGCGAACTCCGGCCGCAGGTGCAGCCCGGAGCTCGGGATCGAGCCGATGCCGCGCCAGGTTCGATCGCCCGCCTCGAAAACGCGAGCTATCGCCTCCTGTGCGGCCCGATTGCCCTCGCGCTTGACCGCCCGAGCGTACTGGTTCTCAACGACCGCCCGACCCTCTTCGAGCTGGCGGATAGCCATCAGGATTCCTTCGAGCAGGTCCAGCGGCTCGAACCCGGTGATCACGATCGGCACGTGGTACCGCTCGGCAATCGGCTCGTATTCGGTCCAGCCCATCACGGCGCAAACGTGGCCGGCGGCAAGGAAGGCCTGAACCTGGCATGTGGGCGAATCGAGGATCGCGGTCATGGCCGGCGGCACCAGAACGTGCGACACCAGCACCGAGAAGTTGCTCAGGCCGAGCCGCGACGCCTGCCACACCGCCATGGCGTTTGCCGGGGCCGTCGTCTCGAAACCGATGGCGAAGAAGACCACTTGTCGATCCGGATTAGCGACCGCGATCCGGACCGCGTCGAGCGGCGAGTAGACGATCCGGACGTCGGCGCCACGGGCCTTGAGCGACAGCAGGTCCGTGGTTGATCCGGGGACGCGGAGCATGTCGCCGTAGCTGCTGAAGATGACGTCGGGTCGCGCCGCAATCGCGAGCGCTTTGTCGATCTGCTCGAGCGGCGTAACGCAGACGGGGCAGCCCGGGCCGTGGATCATGCGCACGCCCTTCGGCAGCGCCTCGTCGATGCCCTGCTTTACGAGCGTGTGAGTCTGGCCGCCGCAGACCTCCATCAACGACCACGGCTTGGTGGTCACGCGATGGATCTCGTCGACAAGCTTGCGCGCAAGATCGGAGTCGCGGTACTCGTCGATGTACTTCATGCGGTGGCCGGGGGAGGAGCCACCGATGCCGGCGGGCCTTCGGGAGCGAACATCGAGCCAAGCTCCATTTCCACCATGTCCGCGTCGATCAGGCGCAGCAGTTCGAGCGTCTTGCGCGCCTCATCCTCGTCGAGCCTGCTGATCGCGAAGCCGACGTGGATGATCACGTAGTCGCCGATTTCGACCTCGGGCACATATGCGAGGCAGGCTTCTTTGCGCACGCCGCCGAAGTCGACCTTGCCCATGCGGAGCGGTCCGTCATCACGGATCTCGACCACCTTGCCGGGGATTCCGAGGCACATTCGATTGCTCTCCTTTTCGCCGTAGAAGCTAGGACGCGCCGGCCAGACGCGCGGCCGCTACCGCAGCCTGACCGTAGCTGATTCCGCCGTCGTTCGCCGGAACCAATCGATTCGTGTGAACCTCGAAGCCATCGCCGGTCAGGCGTCGGACGAGGTTAGTCGCGAGCCACTGGTTCTGGAATACGCCGCCCGAAAGGACGACCGTTTCGAGGCCGGTCGTCTGGCCGACGTCGGCCACGAATTCGCGGCTGACGGCGGCGATCGTCTCTTGGAAGCGGGCGGCAAGAAGTCCCGCGGGGACGCCCGCGGCGCGGCCCTCCAGCAGGCCGACGATGGTCGGACGCGGGTCGTAGACGAGGAGACCACCGGGCCGGGCGAACGCGTACGGCAGGGGCTCGACAATCCCCTGCTCCGCCAGCAGCTCGAGTTCGATGGCGGCCTGGGCCTCGTACTCGGCGACTTCGCGGATGCCGAGGAGAGCGGCGGCGGCATCGAATAGCCGGCCGGCCGACGACGCCAGCGGCGCGTTCAGCCCGCGGGCAAGCTGGACGCGGACGACTTCGACTTCTCGCGGGTCCAGGCGATCGAGGAAGGCCCGAGCTAGCTCAGGGTCGAGCCAGGGGGCGGCCGAACCTGCGGGGTCGAACGCCTCGGCGGCCATGAGGTAACCGAGTGCCATGCGGTACGGCTTCTTGACCGCCAGAGCGCCACCGGGCATGGGCGCCAGGCCAAAGCGGCAGACGCGCCGGTAGCTCGCCAGCGTGGCCACGAGCACCTCGCCGCCCCAGAACGTGCCGTCGTCGCCCATCCCCAAGCCGTCAAACGCAACGCCGATGAACTCCGTGGTGATGCCCGCCTCGGCCGCGGCCGACGCCACATGGGCGTGGTGATGCTGGACGGGGACGCGCCGGCTCTCCGGGAAGTGGCGGGCCGCGTACTGCGTCGACAGATACCCCGGATGCATGTCGTGGACGACGTACTCGGGCTCTATGTCTAGCAGCCGCTTCAGGTGCGCGAGGTTCGTCTCGAAGGCGCGGTGCGTCAACAGGTCCTCGAGATCGCCCGTGTGTGGCGCCACGTGGGCGCGGCTGCCCCGGGCCAGCGTGAAGGTGTGTTTGAGTTCCGCGCCGACCGCCAGAAGCGTGGCCGGCGTCGCGACGGGCAAGTCGAGTGGCTCCGGGGCGTAGCCGCGGCCGCGGCGGATCAGGCTCTCGCGCCCGTCCACGACCCGCGTCACGGAGTCGTCGTAGCGTGCCCGTATCTCACGATCGTGGGCCAGGAACGAGTCGGCGATGCCCGCCAGCCGCTCAACGGCCTCGGCGTCGTCCGTGGCAAGCGGCTCGTCCGACAGGTTGCCGCTGGTCAGCACTATGGGCCGGCCCAGGCCCTCAAGCAGCAGGTGGTGGAGCGGCGTGTACGGCAGGAATAGCCCGATCCGGCGGTTGAGCGCCGCGGCGCGGGCGCCGTAAGCCGCGCGACCCGGCTCGGCGTTCACAACACCGTCGGCGAGTGGCAGCTCCCCGTCCCGTGGCCCGGCCGGGCGCCGCTCCAGCAGCACGATCGGCCGCGCCGGCGACGTCAACAGCGCCTCCTCATCGACCGACATCTCGGCCTGGGCGCGGGCCGCGGCTACGTCCCGGACCATTACCGCGAACGCCTTGGCCCAGCGACGCTTGCGGTCGCGAAGTCGGGCAACGGCCACGGGATTCGTGGCATCGCAGGCGAGATGGTAGCCGCCCAGCCCCTTGACCGCCACGATCCGTCCGGCGCTGAGATCTGCGACGGCGGCGAGAAGGGCCGCTTCCCGGTGCGCCGCCGGGGCCGCGTCTCCGGGCCGCCGGTACGAGAGCTGCGGCCCGCAGTCCGGGCACGCGATCGGCTCGGCGTGGAAGCGGCGGTCGGCCGGGTCGCGGTACTCGGCCCCGCAGGCCGCGCACAACGGGAACGAGCGCATGGACGTGCGAGCCCGGTCGTATGGCAAATCGTCGATGATCGTGGCCCGTGGCCCGCAGTTGGTGCAGTTCGTGAACGGGTAGCGGTATCGCCGGTCGGCCGGGTCGAAGACTTCGGCCAGGCAGTCGTCGCAGGTCGCAATGTCAGGCGGGAAGAGCCGCTCGGCCGAAGCGGACGCCTGGCTCTCCTCGATCGAGAAGCCGGCTCCCGGTTCAATCGATCGGTCGGACTCCCTAACAAGCACCGCCTCGACGCGCGCTCTCGGTGGCGCGTCCACCGCCAGCCGCCGCGCAAATGCCTCGACCGCGTCGGGAGTGCCGGCAATCATGATCTCGACCTGGCCGGCCCGGTTGATCACGCTGCCCTCGAGCCCGAGCTCCTCCGCCAGCCGCCACACGAACGGCCGAAAGCCCACGCCCTGGACCAGGCCACGGACCTCGATCGCCCGGACGACGCGAGCGACAGGCGTGCGGACGGACGGCGTGGCCTCGCCTCGCGTCAGTCCTGCGTCGCGCATACGATCAAGCCTCCGTGTCAAGCCCGATGGGGCCCCACATATCTCACACCCGCACGCTGCAGTTTCCGCCTGCCGAGCGGCCCACGTCCCAGGCCAAAAGGTCATGACTACGTCCCTGGCCGCCCGAGTGGCCACGTCGGGGCGTCGCCCCGGATGACCGACACCGTTTGGAAAACACATGAGGGTGCTGTGACAGGGTAGATGTCACGGGCGGTGCATAAAGTTCGCCCCAGACAGAGCCGAGTCCTTCGGTGGCAGACGGGCCGCCGAGCGGCGGCGGAAGAGTCGAGTCCTTCGAGACCAGGCGAGGGCGACGGTCATGGTCAGGCCCCTCACGAGCGGCGTGGAACGCCCGCCGTGTCCGCGTGGGCACGACGGAATCATCTATCTCGACGGTCGCCGCAAGACGACCCAGGGCGGCTTTGAGCGCACCCGGTTTCGATGTGTGCCGCGCGAAGCCGGCGAGAAGACTCCGCAAGATCTGGCTCAGATCGCCGCTACGCCGCAGGTCGCTTTCGCCTGACGCCGACGCTGCGGCATAACAATCCGCTGCGTGGCGTTAGGGCACGAGTCAGATGGCAGGGCGCGGATCGCCTCGCAGAAGCACATAGAAGACATCATCCTCTGGGTTCCCATTGCGATCGAGGTCCCAGGCCCTGCGCACGCCTTCGCGCGTGAAGCCGGCACGTTCGGCCACGCGGCCGGAGGCGTCGTTTTCGGGGTGTGTGTAGAGTTCGAGACGGATCAGCCCCGGCGTTTCGAGGGACCAATCAACGAACAGGCGCAGTGCGCGAGTCGCGACGCCACGGCTACGGGCATTCGGAACGAGCCAGTAACCGAACTCTGCCCGGTGCTCCGCCCGAAGATGTCGGGCGATGGATCCGAGAACTTCGCCGGTGGTCGCGTCAGTGATGGCGAAGGATCGTTCGCCCTCACTGGACCAGTCGAGAGCGCGGCGCGCCACATACTCCCTGGCCACGGCCTCTGTGTATGGCTGTGGAACCGGCAGGAAGCGAACGATCAATGCGTCCTGGCACGTCGCCCAAACCGCGGGCGCGTCCGCCGGTTTCCACGCACGTAGCCG
>Ga0066795_10000103_pt1 | contig 11221 bp, 9 predicted proteins | sample PersoiDNA2013191_FD_70940 | JGI IMG/M metagenome (GOLD analysis project Ga0066795, IMG submission 70940) | Permafrost soil microbial communities from the Arctic, to analyse light accelerated degradation of dissolved organic matter (DOM) -... | ecosystem: Environmental > Terrestrial > Soil >... | reverse complement strand
CATCGCAAGGTCGAGTGGATACAAGGCGTTGGCGGCCATGTAGAAGATCGCGATGACCGTCCCGCGTGGGTCGCGCAGCAGCTCTTCGTCATCCAGACTGCGGATCCTCTTGATGGTTCGTTCTATGATGATGCGGTCACGCCTGCGTCCAATGCCTTCGAGACGGCCCCATTGCGTTGCGAAAGCCTGCCGGACACAGGTGACGCCGCAATAAAGCACTGTCAGAATCGACAGGTTGTGCAGGACGAGCCGCAACGCTATGACGGCAGGAGATGGGAAGAAATTGACCTTCAACCTGAGTGCCAGGAACATCTGCCACGTGCGCGGCACCATAAGTTTCCCATCGATGATCCAGGGCGAGGAAGGGCCGAACATCAGCGTGTTCAGAGCCTTGCTGTGCATGCTGATGAGAGCAACGAAGATGCACCCCATGCCGAGCAGCAGCAGGAGGGCAGGCACAAGCCGCCGCAGAGACTTGCCCGGTCCCTGCTGGAGGATACCTCCCAGGAATATCCACGCAAGCAGGATCATGAGTGGAGCTGCCAGCAGAGAACCGGCGAGAACCTGGACCTCCTCGACGAGTGCGGTCCGCATCAACCAGGAGCCGAGGAGACTCGTCGCAGCGGCAGGCCAGGGCTTCCACCAATTCGTGGTATGGCGTCTTGTGATGAAGTCTACGGCGGTAGGACGGCCAAACAGGAAGTCCTGTAGACTTTGGGCAGTCGATGCGCTGAACGGGCCCGTCTCTACCGGCAATGACGTCGTCAGGACCGTGACCACGATCAGGATGATGGCAACCGGTACCAGCCGCTGCAGAAACCTCGGCCGATCCTCGTCTGTTCCCGCAAGCAGCAGTGCCAGCAGGACGAGGAGTGACAGCACGGTGATCGAGACGGCGGCGCCTGCGACGTCGAGTGTGACGAGTAGCGCCAGCCACACAATGTTGCCGAGGTAGACCGGCTCGCCGGCAGTCTTCAGCCTGGTGCGAACGATGCCGGCGTAGAAGAGCATTGGTACGAGGAGGAAGAAGAACTGCCGGTAGCGTGCTGCGTAGTCGATGGCCAGGCGATAACTGTTTGTGGCCAGGACGCTCACCAGAGCAACGGCGATGATGGCTTCCCACGTCAGCCTGCGTCGTTGAAGCCATGGTCCTGCCACCAAAACAGCCAGTGCGGGCAGCACAATCCATAGTGGGATGGTAGCGCGTGCTGTCCAGAAGACCAGGAGTGTCGCTACCATCAGGAAGGAGACATGCAGCAGTGATTTCTCGTGGTTCATGGTCAAGTCTCTCCCAGGGCAGCGAGGGTATCGTTGAGACCGATGATGGACAAATCCACGCTGGCATCTCTCAGGATCCTCTGCGTCTTCTTGAGCCGGGCAATCTGTTCGATATCTGGCATGAAGTATGGGGCCGCACGCTCACCGTACAACAGGAAGCTTCCATAGGGGAACAGGCAGATCGAAATGCGAGAGAACTGCGCCTGCATGCGAAGCAGCGCTCCAATCTCCTCTTCCTTCAGCTCGTGCTGGATGAGAAACAGCTGTGAGCGGGCCGGTATGCGGAGTCGCTCCCGTTTTAGATAGTCGAGGAACACCGTACTGGACGGTTCCCGGTCCATGCGGGCCCGCGCATGCGCAAGCAGGCGATAACAGGCGAACAAATGGGTCGCGTCCTTCGAGAAGCCATTGGAGGAGAGTGTCTCCTCTCCCAGAACGGTAAGTCCGAAGGGCAGCTTGTGGTCATAGGCATACTGGAGGACACTGGCCCCCACCATGGTCATATAGTCTTCGAAGGTTTCCAGGGTAAAACTGGGCTCGCGCCGAAGCGTCAGGTTGAGCAGGACGACGACGGTCTTTGAGGCGGATGGGGCGAACTCCTTCACCATGAGCTCACCTCTGTGAGCACTCATCTTCCAGTGAATACGGTTCATGGGGTCACTTTCATAAGGTCGCACTCCCGCAAGCTGCGAGACATCATAGTTGGGTGCGAACTTGACGCGCTGACCATCGAGGGGAGAGGTCAGTGAGATGCGCAGTTTCTCGAGGGGAAGGACCGTTGGAAACACCGTGAGCTTCTCATCTGCTATCAGGCGTCTGCTGATGCGGAACAGGCGCAGAGGGTCGGTCACGGTCAGGATACCCTCTCCCAGGTCATACACCCCTCGACGGTTAACGTGGAACTGCAGGATGTACGTCCGGTCGTGCCACGAGGAGTTTTCGCGGATGATGTATTCAGGGGCCAGCGGCTGGAGCTGGATCGAGAGAGGGGAGCGTCGCGGGATGCCCTCGAGTGAGATCGTCAGCGTGTCCTGTGATTTCATCTGCACGACCGCCTGTCGCAGACGCTTGACGATCCTGATGCGGTCGCTTGTCCGCAATACCAGCGGGACCATGATTGCCGTGTAAGTTATGATGAGGGTCGCAAGATAAAACAGGGGCCGGGTGCCGAGGATAAGCCATGACACCGCTGCGAGCGAGGATATGAGGATTGCGCGCCCTGCGACGCGGAGAATTCGCCTCATGCCGCGCTCACGGTTCCATGTCCTGTCTTGCACGGTCTCCCGAGTGCCTCATGCCAGGACCACCTCTTTGCCAGTCAGCCATGTACTGCCGACTACAGATATTGTATGGTGGAAGGGCTGATTTGCAATGCTGGAGCGGTGCAAGAGGATGCCACGGTGGTACCGGGGTGCGGTCTCTAGCTTGGCTGGTTGTTGCGAATCGTTTTTTCTGGTAAACTACACAAGCGAATACGCGGAGGTGAACGACATATGGTACAAGTTGTCATGGACACGACAACAGGCATGACCAGACAGGAGTTTGACCAGTCAGGCATAACGATGATCCCTCTCTACGTCCGGGACGGCGACAAGGTCTACCGAGAACAGGTGGATATCTTTCCCAATGAGTTCTACCGGCGGGAAAGGGCGGGTCTCATTTATGAGACCGCTCAGACGAACCCTGCAGACCTGGTTTCCGTGTTCAAGCCCATCGTGGAAGCTGGCGACGAAGTCGTATGTGTGCTCATCTCAAGCGCCATCTCGGGTTCCGTGAACGCAGCGCATGTGGCTGCCCAGATGCTCGGGGCCGAAGACAGGATCACGATCGTCGATTCTCTGGAATCCGGCTACGGTGAGGCATACCTTGGTCACACGGCAAAGAAGATGGCCGATGCCGGCGAGAATCGCGTGGAAATTGTTCGGGCTCTTACCGACATTCGGAGTCGGACGCGCACGTACTTCATCATGGAATCGCTCAAATGGCTGTTCCATGGGGGTCGTCTGACGGGAGCACAGTACTTCGTTGGATCCGTGATCAAGCTGAACCCGATTGTCTGGTTCGACGAGGCTGGACGCATGACGTCCTACGACAAGACACGAACCATCAAGGTTGCCAAAGACCACATGCGCCAGCTTGTCGCAGACTGTGGCAAGAACGGGGTCGAGGCTGCGACCCTGCATTGGCCGGACAATCTGAATGAGGCTCAGGGGTTCCACGCCGAGATGGAGGAAATCCTCCAGGCCCCCGTGTCCTATACCAGGCTGTCGTGTGTGCTGGGCGTGCACACCGGTCCTGACCTTCTCGGGCCTTGCATCATCATGAAGGCGTCGTGACCAGACCATTTAGTCGGACCAGCCAGCGACGCCGACCCTCATGCTGCCGTGTAGTACGATGGACGCATCTGCAAGTGACATCAGAAAATGGTGACAGGCGGCCCACAAAGGGGCCCTGGAAAGGAGTCGAATGATCAAAGTCGTCATGGACTCGACGTGTGGCATGACTGTCGAGGACTTCGAGAAGGCAGGCATTGTCATGGTGCCTCTCTACATCCGTGAAGGAGAGACTCTCTATCGCGACGGCGTCGACATGAAGCCGGCCGAGTTCTACAGAAAGGAACGGGAGGGAGTCATCTTCGAGAGCGCGCAGACCAATCCCGACGACCTGGTGCGCATCTTCCGGCCGATCGTGGAGGCTGGAGACGAAATCGTCTGTGTCATGATATCAGGGGCTATTTCGGGGTCCGTCAATGCGGGTCGCGTTGCCGCCCAGACGCTGGAGGCCGAGGATCGGATTTCCATCGTGGACTCTCGCCAAAGCGGCTACTGCCAGCTTACCATGGGCAGGCTGGCCAAGAGCATGGCGGATGAGGGCAAGAGCCGTGCTCAGATCGTCGAAGCGCTCACCGAGCTGCGGGACCGCACATGGGTCTACTTCATCATGGAATCGCTCCACTGGCTGTACAAAGGCGGCCGCCTCACGGGCGCGCAGGCCCTCATTGGGACGATCATCCAGCTCAAACCTATTGTCTGGTTTGATGACCTTGGCCGCATGGTAACGCATGACAAGATCCGAACAATCAAAGCGGGTAAGGAACGACTCAAGGAGCTGGTCCTGGAAATGGCCTCATATGGCGTGGTGTCTGCAGGGTTACACTGGGCCGATAACTGGGATGAAGCCAAAGAGTTCGGAGACTGGATGGAATCTGTGCTCCACGTACCAATCGAGTATAACAGGGTCTCCTGTGTCGTCGGTTGTCACGTGGGCCCGACGGTTCTGGGACCCGTCGTCGTCATGAAGGAGAAGCCAAAGGCGAAGAATCGCGTAGACTGAGCAGGACGCCCAGAAGGACGACGGCTCCGCCGGCCAGCTGCATCACTGTCACTGTTTCGTGCAGCACGACCCAGGAGGTCAGCACACCGAAGACCGGGATAAGGTTGAGGATGTTGACCGCCTGGGTCGATGTCATTCTGGCGACCCCATAGTTGTACAGTGAGTACCCTCCGACCGAACAGAAAACCGCGAGATAGATGACGGCCCAGACAGCTGCGGCGGGGATTGGGAAGACCGGCCGCTCGAACACTCCTACCAGAGGAAGCAAGACGACACTGCCGAACAGCATCTGAAACATCGCAGTCCTGCTGGCTGAGCTGTTCTTGGACAGATTCTTGACCAGAATGCTGTAGAATGCCCAGCAGATGCCCGAGAGGATGATGAGTCCATCGCCAAGCAAGCGTTGCCCTCCCAGGGTCTCTCCCAGCGAACGTGGGTTGACGATGAGGACGACGCCGACGACTGACAGCGCAATGCCCGCGAGGGTGGTATGCGAAAACCTTCTGTGGTACACAAGAGCCTCCACCAGGAGCGACAGTACGGGAAAGACACCCATCATGAGCGAGATCTCGGAGGCCGTTGACAGGGTAAGTCCCACGTTCTCGAAGATGTGGTTCAGCGTATAGCCCAGGACTCCTCCCAGAATCATGGCGCCGAATGCCCGGCGGTCCAGGCGGAGGTCTTCGTGACGAAAGAGCAGCCAGACGAGCAGGATGGCGCTTGCGAGCACGAAGCGTATCCAGGCGAGTGAAAGCGGCGGAATCGAGCGCAGGGCCAGCTTGGACACGGTAAAGGACGTTCCCCAGACGAACGCCGATGCTACGACGGACGCTATGTTGGCGGTTCGGCTTGTTCGCATGATTGTATGATGGTACCTCTACCGGCAGCTCTTGTCAAAGAGGGGGACGCGAGGTTGCACCTGTACTGCCGAGAACGAAAGAAGCCCCGGCGGTTCGTGTCCGGGGCTTCGTAGAGTGAGGAGATCAGTTGCAGGATATCGTCGCTACTGGTCCCGGTCCTGCAGCTTGTAGTCCCGGATCTTGTTGAACAGTGATTTGCGGGAGATGCCAAGGATCTGGGCGGCCTTGGTCTTGTTGCCACCGGATTCGTGCAACGCCTTGCGGATCATATCGATCTCCATTTGCTGGATGGCGTCTGACAGGCGTAGCCCACCGTTCCCGTTTGTGGCGACGGGCTGCGGCTGCGCGGGTTGCGCCACCAGCGGCTGACCCTCAGGATCTGAAGATTCCTCGCGCCGATGCAGAATGGGTTGAGAGCTAAGGTCCACTGTTTCGGGAAGGAGCACGTGTGCCTGAGAGATGATGACTGCCCGGGCGATGACGTTTTCCAGTTCTCTGACATTTCCTGGCCACTCGTATGCATCGAGGCGCTCCAGGGTTTGGTCTGCAATCTCGGTGACATCGCGCCCGTACTTGGCGGTGTATTTTCTGAGGAAGTGGCGAGCCAGCAACACGGTATCACCGCGCCGGTCGCGCAGCGGGGGAAGCCGCAGCGTAATGACATTGAGACGGTAGAACAGATCCTCGCGGAACTTCCGTTCAGAGACCAGTCTGGTCAAGTCCTGGTTCGTGGCCGCGATGACACGTGCCGACGACGTCAGGTACTCATGGCCGCCGACGCGTTCGAAGCCTCCATCCTGCAGGATTCGCAGCAGTTTGGCCTGGAGCGGCAGCGACATGTCGCCGATCTCGTCGAGGAAGATGGTGCCGCTGGATGCTTGCTCGAACTTGCCGATGTGTGTCTCGAAGGCATCAGTGAAAGCTCCCTTTTCGTGACCGAACAGCTCACTCTCAAGAAGGTTCTCCGGGATGGCCGCGCAGTTGACGACGACGAACGCACGGTCCTTCCGATGGCTGTTATTGTGAACGGCCTTGGCGACCAGTTCCTTGCCTGTACCTGATTCGCCGAGAACGAGAACGGTCGCATCCGAGCTGGCAACCTTGCCGATCTGCTTGTAGACTTCCTGCATGAGTGGGCTCTGGCCGACCAGCTCGTCGCTGTTGATGACGGGAAGGTCCTCGGGGCGGGTCCGTCCTGAGAGAAATGACAGCTCGCGAAGCTCGAGAGCCCTCTTCACCTTGATTCTCACCTCGTCAATGTCAAACGGTTTGGTCAGATAGTCATAGGCGCCGGACTTCATGGCCGAAATGGCGAGATCCGACGAGCCAAATGCTGTCAGGAAAATGACGGGGAGATCGGGCTGGGACTCTTTGATCTTGAGAAAAGCATCCATGCCACTCATGACGGGCATCTTGACGTCCATCAGGACGGTGTCCGGGCTTATAGCTTTAGCCTTCTCGACTGCTTCCTGGCCGTTCTTGGCGACATTGACGCGATAGCCCTCGTCCTCAAGTGATTCACGAAGCAGTTCGCGTATGTTTTCCTCGTCGTCCACGACCAGAATGAGCTTGCTCAGGGTTTTCATAGGCAATTGCACATTTTATCGGTTTCGAAGTCCGAGTCAAACACCAGGATCGATGATTCGCTGCATGTTGACAGTGAAAGTCGTGCCTGCTCCCTCTGTGCTCTCATAGGTGATAACCCCATTGTGGAAGGATGCGATCTTCTGGGAAATGGGAAGGCCAAGACCCGTACCATGCTCCTTGGTCGTGAAGAACGGGGTAAACATCTTGGGCCTGTCCTCGTTCTTGATACCGACACCGACATCACGTACCTCGACGATGACCCGATCCGCTTCGGTCTTTGCAGTGACGGTGACAGTTCCGCCTTCCTTGTCCTGCATCGACTGTATGGCGTTCTGCAGCAGGTTCATGAACATCTGCTCGGTCTGGCGCGCATCCCAGGTGACCATGACCTGCGGCACCTGGAGGTCGAGCGTCGCGTGGCCATCCTTGAACTGCTGTGCCATGAGCTCGCCGAGCGAAGCGAAGAATTCCCGGAGATCGAATTCGATGGGCTGGACCGGCGACGGGCGCCCGAAGGTGAGGAGGTCCTTGACCAGTGCTTCCAAGCGGTCGGCTTCGCTGCGGATGGGGATGATGTACTTGGCTTCGGGACGCCCCTGCAGCTTCTTCTCCAGAAGGCTTGCATATCCCTTGATGCTTGTGAGAGGGTTGCGTACCTCGTGGGCGATGCCGGTCGTAAAGATACCGAGCGTCTTGAGGGCCTCGGTTTGCTTCGCTTCTTCGATATTCCGCTTGAGTGAGTGTGCGAGGTCGGCGACAGCGCGCGAGATCTCTCCCAGCTCTCCTCCACCGCGTGGTACGCGCGTATCCAGGTTGGTCTTGAGTCGGACGACGCTGCGGCGCAGGGACAGCAGCCGTATGAGAAAGAAGGTCAGCAGGACGATGGTTGCTGCGCCACTCAGCCCGATGGAGATAGTCGAAGTCTTGAAGGCCTCGAAGCGGACACGTTGCAACGAAGCGAGGACTTGAGGCATGTCCCTGTCGACGATCAGGTAGCCGAGTGTTTGTGTGCCTGCCTTCAAAGGAAGAGCGACGGTCAGCTTGGGTAGTGGGTTGCGCGACGCGTCGGTCAGGTAGACGAGGTTTGGGGTGAAGAGGCTGATTTGGTACCCGATGTTGACACGGGGGAAGTTGTCCTTAAACACGTTGATGTAGTCATAATAGGATTTGGAGAGGAAGATGCTCATCAGTTCGTTCTGCCTGGTCTGGCTCAACCTGTCGAACTTGTAGCTGTTGAACAGTTCGCGGTACATGCGGTTCCAGCGCTCGACGGCCTGTGACCCTATGGTCTGGAGGGTCTCGCTCTCCTTGCTGACGAGTTCGGTCTGAAACTCAACAATGAGGCGGTTGCTCAGGATCGCCATCGAGACGCCCACGATGAGCAGGGCAGTCACAATGATCTGGAAAGTCAGTGACTTGAAGACTCGACCCAATTGGTCCTCCCGGGATGAAGCAAAGCTAGATGGATACTCGCTTCAGCAGTTCCACAAGTTCGGGCTTGAGAAGGTTGCGCCGGCTGACCGCTTCGAGCGTCTCCTGAAGGACAATATGTCCGTCGCGTGTTCCTGCGACGACACCCGAGTGGCCTTCACTGAGAGCGACAACTGCTGCTTCGCCCGATGTACTGGCCAGGATGCGGTCGAAGCGTGTGGGGCTTCCCCCTCGCTGGACATAGCCAAGGACGGTCGCCCTGCACTCCACGGGCAGGTTGGCATTGATGTAGCGTGACAGTTCCTCTGCATGCCCTGCGCCTTCTGCCATGACGATGATGTGGTGTTTCTTGTGTGCCATGACGTCGTCGTGCAGGCGTGTGATGAGTTTGGGGATACTGAAGGGCAGTTCCGGGGTCAGAACAATGTCGGCGCCAGTTGCCAGAGCAGCTTCGAGTGCAATGGAGCCATTGTCTCTTCCCATGACCTCAACGACAAACACACGGTCGTGAGACTCCGCCACGTCGCGAATACGGTCGATAGCGTCAATGGCGATGTTGACGGCAGTATCAAACCCGATGGTGTAGTCGAAGCCATACAGATCGTTGTCGATGGTCGACGCGACCCCGACGACGGGAACGCCCAACTGGCCGAGCAGGTAACCACCAGTCTGTGAGCCGTTGCCCCCGATGATGACCATGCCGTCCAGTTGGTTCTCCTGGACGACGAGCGCTGCCTGCTTACGGCCTTCCTCAGTCCGGAACAGCTCACTGCGGGCACTCTTGAGCATCGTGCCTCCGAGTTCCAGGATACCGGAGACGCTGCGTGCGTTGAGGTCTATCCAGGCGTTGGATACCAGTCCGTCGTAGCCGCGCTCGAAACCGACCGCCTCGACTCCCATAGACGCAGCCGTGCGTGCAATTGCGCGGATGGCAGCGTTCATACCGCTGGCATCGCCGCCGCTCGTCAGAAGTCCGATGCGTTTCATGGCTACTTGGAGAAGACCTTCAGGAGGTCGACCCACTCCTGAGGCACCGTCTTGAGCTTGCCGACAGCTTCGGTGAGCGGAATTGCGATGAGTTCGGTGCCGCGGAGAGCAGCCATCTTGCCGAATTCGCCGTCATGGATCATCTCAACGGCTTTCACACCGACGCGGGATCCCAGAATGCGGTCGAACAGGGTGGGGCTGCCTCCCCGCTGGATGTGCCCTATCGTGGCTGAACGAGTTGAGATGCCTGTCTTCTCTTCGACGATCCTGGCCACTTCCGGCCCCACACCCCTGTTCTGCAGCAGCATGTGGCCAAAGTCGTCCAGACTCTCGCCGGTGGCCTGCGTGACTTCTACTCCCTCGCTCACGACAATGAAGGCATACTTCTTGCGCTTATAGGCGGTCATGACCTGCTGCACCATGGCGTCCCAGTCAATGGGAACCTCGGGGATCAGCGTGTAATCGGCTCCTGAGCCAATGCCGGTGTAGAGTGCAACCCATCCGGCGTGCCTGCCCATGACTTCCAGGATGATGATGCGCCGATGGGACAGTGCAGTGTCCTTCAACCTTCGCGAAGCGTCAAGAGCAACATTTACTGACGTGTCGAATCCGAATGTGAAGTCTGTTCCTGACAGGTCGTTGTCCATCGTCTTCGGGACGCCGACGACCTTGACGCCCACTGCTGCAAGCTTGGCGGCTACACCCAGCGTGTCGTCCCCGCCGATGGCGATGACGGCATCCAGATCCAGGGCCGCAATGTTGGCGATGGTCTGCTGGACAAGAGAGGGGTCCTTGAACGGGTTGGTTCTGGTGGTGCCCAGAATGGTGCCACCCCGGTCGATGATCTCGTCGACACGCACGAGGTCCAGTGGTTCGGTCTCACATGAGAGAAGTCCCTGCCAGCCTCCGACAAGGCCAACGCACTCGTCTCCATAGTCGAGCGCTCTGAACACTGCACCGCGTATCGCCGGGTTGAGTCCGGGGCAATCCCCGCCGCCTGTCAGGATTCCGATTCTCATCTGTAAGTCGACCTCCATTCGTAGATACTGATACCTGGATCTTCAATCTACAATAAATAGTGTTGCACCTGTTTTTGTGTGGGAGCTGTGCGGATAATTTTCATCTTCTACCTGATAGGACATACCCTTGCGCAATTGGATCGTTCTGCCATCTTTCAGTTCAGTCGTCATTTCACCTTCAAGACAATACAGGATGTGTCCTTTTGAACACCAATGATCGGCTTTGTAGTCGGGCGAATATTCCACCACACGCACGCGGATATCACCGCACTGACGAACTTTCCACTCAGCATACCCAGATTCTCCGTCGTGACGTTCACTTTTGACTATTGCCCAATCGGTTGCTTCAAATGGAATATTTTTGATAATCACTGGAACCTCCTTTGGATTGTAAAGGAATACTACCAGTAGATGTAGCACGCCTCCATTGTAGGGTTGCGTCAAGATGAGTCAAGGCGATGTTGTGGAGTCGGCGCGCGAGGCCGCCACTCGCGCCGTCTCACTATCGGTGCAACTCCTTTCCTCCAGGATTTAGCGAAGAGTCCCGGAGGTCTTCGTTTGCAGGAGTCATCGTGGTTTCCACGCCAAGGATGTATATAGTAATATATATAGTGTCAGGTGGACGTGATGAGTACGTACCATGTCGGGGCCCGGGGCTCCGACGAGGAGATGAACGCTGATGGAAATTCTTCTGACAAGTCTTGGGCTGGCGCTGCTCTTCCTGGT
>Ga0066795_10000100_pt1 | contig 11235 bp, 10 predicted proteins | sample PersoiDNA2013191_FD_70940 | JGI IMG/M metagenome (GOLD analysis project Ga0066795, IMG submission 70940) | Permafrost soil microbial communities from the Arctic, to analyse light accelerated degradation of dissolved organic matter (DOM) -... | ecosystem: Environmental > Terrestrial > Soil >... | reverse complement strand
GTTGCCAGGGTTTCGCAGAGCCTAATCTCTTCACCCTTCTTAATAAAAACCAAACACCCTGAAAAGGAAGGAATATTTGATTTGTAGGGTCAAAGGTAAAAAGGATTTTTGAAACTGCAAAGAAAATTATTTTACTTGCCTGTTTTTTACCCCCCAAAACCTATTTTTTACCCCCCAACCCCCCAAATAGGGGACTATTTAAGTGGTCAGCCATCCTTTATGATGTTTGGGGGCCGAAAAAACTAATATTTACCTTATTTTTGTCATACCAAACAACCAGATAATGCAAAACAACCTTTTCATTTATAACAGTCTTTCAAAGAAGAAAGAAGCTTTCAAACCAATTCATCCTCCATTTGTCGGGATTTATGTTTGCGGTCCGACAGTATACAGCGATACCCACCTCGGACATTCCCGTCCTGCAATAACCTTCGATTTGCTTTTCCGTTATCTCACACATCTTGGGTACAAGGTTCGGTATGTCCGGAATATAACTGATGTCGGACACCTTGAAAATGAGACACTTGGAGAAGGCGAAGATCGTATAGAAAAAAAGGCCAGGCAGGAACAGATTGAGCCTATGGAAGTTGTACAAAAATATGTGAATGCATACCACAAAAACATGGAACAGCTTAACACGCTGTCACCTTCAATTGAACCCAGAGCAGCCGGCCATATAATCGAACAGATTGAACTGATAAAGACCCTGATTAAGAGCGGTTATGGATACGAATCCAATGGCTCTGTATATTTCGATATATTGAAATACAATGAGAAATACAGATATGGTAAACTCTCGGGCAGGGTCTTGGATGAGCTCATGAGCAACACGCGAAACATTGAAGGGCAGGAGGAAAAACGCAACTCATTCGATTTTGCTCTCTGGAAAAAGGCCAGCCCGGAACACCTTATGAGATGGCCCTCCCCCTGGAGCGTTGGGTTCCCCGGATGGCACCTGGAATGTTCTGCCATGAGTATCAAATATCTTGGAGAAGAATTTGATATCCACGGAGGAGGAATAGATCTTCAGTTTCCCCATCATGAGTGTGAAATAGCCCAGTCAACTGCTGCTCTTGGAAAAGAATCAGTTCATTACTGGATGCACAATAATATGATCACCATTAACGGTCAGAAGATGGCCCGTTCTATTGGCAATTTTATTACTCTCGATCAGCTTTTCAGTGGTGATCATCCTGCATTACAGCAGGCATATTCACCGATGACAATTCGTTTTTTTATCCTGCAGGCACATTATCGCAGTACTATTGATTTCTCAAATGAGGCTCTTCAGGCTGCAGAAAAAGGGTTTCAGAAACTGATGAAAGCCATAGAGTCGCTAAAAAAACTCAAACCTTCAGATAGTTCAACAATTGATGTTATCAAACTGAAGGAAAAATGCTATGAGGCACTCGATGATGATCTGAATAGTCCTATTGTTTTATCTCATCTGTTTGAAGGAGTGAGATTTATCAATTCAGTGCTTGACGGAAGTGAGAAAATCGATGCTTCCGGACTTGAATCATTAAAAACACTTTTCAACACATTTGTTTTTGAGATTCTTGGATTAAAAGATGAATCTGCCGGGATAAGCAATGAAAAACTTACCGGGGAATTGATGAAGATTATAATTGATTTAAGACAGGCAGCAAAGAATCGGAAGGAATTTGAGGTTTCGGATAAAATCCGTAAAGAGCTTAACAATCTTGGGATCACAATTAAAGACAGGAAAGATGGGACACCGGAATGGGAGAAGGCCCCCCTATGATCCCCCCAAGGGGCGTTGAATTATATAGTTTGTAGATGGGTGTAAAACCCCCTATGATCCCCCCAAGGGGGGATGAGAACACAGATATTAAGGAACTTACAGATAATGTTGTACTACGGAAACAGGGAGTTAGTTAAAAAAGCCAGGGTACTAAGGAGTCATATGACCTTGGCAGAAATAATTCTTTGGTCCAGGTTGAGATCAAAAAAAATTGCCGGGCATAAATTCCGAAGACAACAACCAATTTTTAATTATATAGTAGATTTTTACTGTGATGAGCTTAAGCTAATAATTGAAGTTGATGGAGAAATCCATTCTCTGAATGAAAAACCTAAATCTGATTTAAAACGAGACAATATTCTTAAAATCAATGGATATCATATTATCCGTTTATCCAATTTCGAAGTTGAAACTGAACTCAATCATGCAATTAATAAGATAATCTCATATATTTCTGAGAAATTGTCCCCCTCCCAGGGGGACCAGAGGGGGTCAAACAAATGAAAAACAACATAGAAAAGACGGATTTGTCCTCCTCCCGGGGAGGGTCTGTGTATAAGTCCTCAATAGTCTCAATCGGTTCCATCCCCCTCGGAGGCAACAACCCTATCCGTATTCAGTCGATGACAAACACTGATACGCTCGACACAAAAGCATCTGTTGCCCAGTGCATAAGGATTATTGAAGCCGGAGCTGATTATGTGCGACTTACCGCACAAGGTATCAGAGAAGCAGAGAACCTTGCCGTCATAAAAAAAGAGCTGCGAAAAGCCGGGTTTGAAACTCCTTTAATAGCTGATATTCATTTTAATCCTGTTGCTGCCGAGACAGCCGCCCGGCTTGTTGAAAAGGTGAGGATTAACCCCGGAAACTATGCAGATAAAAGAGCATCTTTTGATAAACAGGAGTTCACTGATGCAGAATACAACGAGGAGCTCGGGAGAATCCATACTAAGCTGCTTCCACTGATAAATATTTGCCGGGAAAATAAAACTGTGATCCGCATCGGAATCAATCATGGTTCCCTCTCCGACCGGATTATGACCCGCTTCGGAAACACTCCAAAAGGAATGGTATTTTCTGCTTTGGAGTTTATCAGGATTTTCAGGGCAGAGAACTTCAGCGATCTTGTTCTCTCAATGAAATCATCCGACACTGCAATAATGATCGAAGCTACACGGATGCTTATTAAGATGCTGCAAAGCGAAGAATTACCGTATCCCATTCATCTTGGCGTTACTGAAGCCGGAGAGGGAGAAGACGGCAGGATAAGATCAGCTGCAGGAATCGGAGCCCTCCTTGCAGAAGGAATTGGCGACACAATAAGGGTCTCACTATCAGAAGATCCGGAGAAAGAGATACCTGTCGCAAGGAAACTTGCAGGTTATTATCCCAGAGGAATATCCCTTAAGGCGCCCGATAAACCGTTAACGTATAAAGTTCCATCATCCAAACCGGAAATTCTAAAAAGAATTAATGGTCCGTTAATAGTTTCAAATATGACATCCTATCCGGAATTAAATTCAGTGGTATATAATAATGCCGGGTTTAAAACAGACACAATAACCGGTGAGATAAAAAAGACCGGTGGTTCGGCAGATCTGATTATAGTTAAAAATTGTCCTGAAATCATCCCTGAAAATGTTTTTCTTGTCCTTCCTTACAGGATATGGTCCGATAAGCGGGAAATTGACAGAATATACCCATTGTTCTCTCCCGAGACATTTCAAGATAATACTTATATATCCGGGAAATTAAATCTCCTGCTTACAGGTTCTCACTTCAATATTGAATATCTTAGAAATCCTGATCCTGAAACTGTTCTGGTTATGTTTACTTTTAATCCTGAAAAAGAGAAGTATGCTACCGACTATTTTCTCAATGCTCTTGAAGAAAACAACCTGAGTCATAATATAGTGCTGAATCCTGTTTTCAGTGAAAACAATCTGGAAGATCTGCAAATCAAAGCTTCATCACTTTTAGGTCGTTACATTCTAGACAGAAGAGTTACCGGAATTTCTATCACTAACACCGGGGATATTGATTTAAAAGATGTCACTGCTCTTGCCTTTTCCATATTACAATGTACTGAAACGCGCATCACACGGACAATATATCTGTCGTGCCCGACATGCGGCCGTACAAAATTCAATCTGCAGGAATCAGTAAAAAAGGTAAAAGAGGCTACCGGGCATTTGACAGGCTTGAAAATAGCTGTAATGGGCTGCATTGTCAATGGTCCGGGCGAAATGGCAGGGGCCGACTACGGATATGTGGGGGCAGCTGATGGCAAAGTTCATATATACAGAGGGACAGTACCTGTTCTGAAAAACGTGCCTGAAAAAGATGCCGTGACGGAGTTATTGAAAGTGATTCAAAATGATCAGGCTAACTTATAATCCAGCTGCTTCTTCTGAAGATCTGCCTTCACAACTTCAATATTAACACGGTCTCCCAGAGTGTATATTTTGCCTGTTGACCGTCCTTTTATACAATAGTTCTCCTCATCATATTCATAGAAATCATCGGCAAGCTCACGGATATGTATCATTCCTTCACACTGATTCTCAATTATCTCCACATAAATTCCCCACTCTGTGACCCCTGAAATTACGCCTTCAAACACCTTCCCGGTCTTATCGCTCATATACTCAACCTGCTTGTACTTAACAGATGCTCTTTCTGCCTCAGCGGCAGTCCTTTCCATCTTTGATGAGTGATTACAAAGTTTTTCGTACTTATCCTTGCTGCCAGGATTCTCTTCAGCAAGATAAGCAGTCATAAGCCGGTGTACCATCATGTCGGGATAACGACGTATCGGAGAAGTAAAGTGGGTATAATATTTGAATGAAAGTCCGTAATGACCTATATTGTCTGTTGAATAGATCGCTTTTGCCATCGATCTGAGTGCAAGTGTTTCAATGATATTCTGTTCCTTTTTCCCTGCCACAGAGTGCAATAATTTATTCATTGCCTTTGGCAGCGATGTCTTATCATCCTCAATCAGTTTATAACCAAACCGGGTAATAAAATGGCCGAAGTTACTTATCTTCTCCGGATCAGGTTTATCGTGAATGCGGTAAACAAATGTTTTACCTCTGAGCTTTTTGCCAACATATTCTGCAACACGTTTATTTGCCAGAAGCATGAATTCCTCAATAAGCTGATTAGCAGTACCCATTTCCCGGAATTTTATTCCGAGTGGCTTTCCTGCTTCATCAAGATCAAATCTTACTTCAATCTTCTCAAAAGCAAAAGCGCCCGAGGCAAATCTTTTTGCCCTGAGTTGCTGCGCCAGCCGGTGAAGTAACGTGACTTGTTCTTTCATATCACCTTCTCCGGTATCAATCACCTTCTGTGCTTCACTATATGAGAATCTTTTATCAGAATTGATAATTGTTCTTCCAAACCATTCAGTAATTACTTCAGACTTATCATTCAGTTCAAACACTGCCGAATAAGTGAGTTTATCTTCAGCCGGATTAAGAGAGCAGATATGATTAGAAAGTCTTTCCGGGAGCATTGGCACAACCCTGTCAACCAGATATATTGATGTGGCTCTTTGCTTTGCTTCTTCTTCCACCAGGGAATCCATTTTCACATAATGGGTCACATCGGCAATATGAATGCCAACTTCCCAGTTTCCATTCTCAAGCTGTTTAAGAGAAAGAGCATCATCAAAATCTTTTGCATCGGCAGGATCGATTGTAAATGTGGAAATTTTCCGGAAATCGCGACGGACCTTTATATCGTTTTCTGTGATCTCACCCCGAATTTTTTCAGCATCTGCCTCAACTTCTTCAGTAAAATTGTAAGGAAGTTCAAACTCCGCAAGAATTGCATGCATCTCCGTTTCGTGGAGACCAGGATAACCAAGCACATTAATGATCTCAGCTACAGGATTTTTGGATTTGGGGTCCCAGTCAACTACTTTTGCGACTGCTTTCTGCCCTTGTTTTGCACCATTTAGTTTGGATGTCGGGATAAAAAGGTCAAATGGCATGTTCTTGTTATCAGGAATGAGAAATGCGAAGTTGGGCATGATCTCAACAGTGCCGACAAATGATGTTCTCCATCTTTCAATGATCTCCACTACCTCTCCTTCAGGTCTTGATCCTTTCCTCTTTGCATAAAGCCATACTTTAACCTTGTCGCCATGAAGAGCTGTTTTCAGATTTTTGGCACTGACAAATACATCGTCCTCGAGATCGTCGGTCGAGATGAAGCCGTATCCCATCCTCGTCATGTCAACAGTTCCTGTGATATAACCACGGGTTATTTTTGCTTTGTACTTGCCATGAAATATCTCCTGTACAGAACCCTGTTTTGTCAGTTCCCCTAAAATATCCGAAATCAACTCTCTTCCCGGAGAATCAGTAATATTAAGACGTTTGGCGATCTGCTTATAATTAAACCCCTGCTCGGGGTTTTTGGTCAATGCTGCAAGTATTTGTCCGGTAAGCGATTCCCTCGAAATACCGGAATCTCCATTACCCATTCCCTTCTTACTCATAATTCAGTTTTTGCAAAGGTACGAAAAGGAACCATAAATTTTAATACATTTGGTTGATAATTAGAATTCAATGGCAGGTTTGAAATCGATACTCTCTCAATCTACATCAATTGTTACCAGGAAAACCGGAAATGAATATGTGCTCGTTCCTATTACCAACAACATAGCAGATATGAACAGTGTTTATACTCTGAATGAGACCGGTGCATTCATTTGGGAACATATCGACGGGAAAAGAACTGTTGAAGAAATAATCACGGAACTGATGAATGAGTATGAGATAGACAAACAAAACGCTGAGTCAGATGTTATTACATTTATTGGAAACATGAGAAAATACCTGATTATTCATTAATCAGGTAATTTTGTATCGATAAATATGAGGAATTTTAATTTAAATATAGCAGGGTATAATATCGGATTTGAGGCTTCAGCTAACGGTCCGGATCTTAAGCCGTCTGCAAGATTCCTCAGAAACATCAATCAGAATAACGGATCTGATATCCTGATACGTGTTCATTCAGAACCTTTTAATCTTCCAAAAGGAGCTGAAAGGGTTTTCCGTGCTCCTTATGTTGAAGAGTTAAATGGTATCCAGTTCAATAATGTCACAAGCTTCTGGAGTGTCTGGGAATATCATTCAGAACTCTATATCTGGACGATCTTTCCACTCTCTTCAACAGAAAAGAATGCAGTATTGAAATTCTCACTTACATCGATGGAATGGGACCTGTGGATTTATGGCACCCGGGAAGAGACTGACCCGTTCGAATATCCGCTTGATGGACTTATTCTCTATTATCTTACAGTAATAAACGGGGATATCATGATACATGCATCGGGAGTCAATAATACCGGACATGGTTATATCTTCAGCGGAGTATCAGGAAAAGGGAAGTCTACAATGGCAAAGCTCTGGGATAATTCAGGTGCCAGGGTAATCCACGACGACAGGCTTATTTTAAGAAATAACGGTGGTATTTACAGGATGTATAATACCCCGGTGTATAATGATGATGAACCGCGTGAATCGATTCTTAACAGGATTTTCATTATTGAACATGGAGCTGAGAATATACTTATCCCGTTAAAAGGAGCTAACGCGGTAACGCAGGTAATGGCCAACTGTATCCAGCATAACTGGGGAGCGGAAATAATTGCCCGTCTACTGGGATCAATTTCGATAATGTGCGGGACGATCCCAACCTCAAAGCTTTTCTTCAAACCCGACAAAAGTGTAATTGATCTTATACTCGAACATGAATAACGGGCAGAACAATCATGCAATTGTAAAAGATATCGGACTCAAACTGCTCTCCGAAGGAAAATCCATCAGAATAAAAGCTCATGGGTACAGTATGTATCCATGTATTAAACCAGGTTCACTGATACTTATAGAACCAATAAGTATCAAGGGTTTACCCCGGCCCGGGGAGATTATTGCAGTCCGGAGAGAGAATGGACTCATAGCCCACCGCCTCTCTAAAATAATAAACAAAAATGGCATTAATTACTACATCGCAAGGGGGGATAGTAATGCATATCCCGATAATCCGGTAAAAATCAGTAATATAGCAGGAAGGATTGTGGGTGCGGAGACTACCGGTGAAAACCCGGTTCCTGCTGATATCAGGATAAACCCAAAGCCAAATTATTTTGTTAACAGGATAAGAGTTATTGGGTTACTTTTATGGAAGCAGGGGGAAAAGCGCTGTAAGAAATTTAAACTGAATGAAGAAAAAAATTAATCTATTCAGGGAATCATTAAGGCTTGTCTGGAACAGTTCCCCCGGATGGACATTTACAAATATTGTGATGTCTGTTCTGCGGAGCATTTTTCCACTTATTCTTATCTGGCTCCTGAAAGAGGTTGTTGATGTTATCACTAAAGCCACCACATCAGCTCACCCGATTTCTGACATAAATGTTGTCTGGCCTGTTTTAGCTGTAGTTATTGTCTGGTTCCTCGATGAAGCCTCTTCTGATTTCAGCAATTATGTCCGTAAAAAACAAGCACTCAAGCTTGAGATTTATATGTACAGCCTGTTGCACTCCAAGTCCATAAAACTCGATCTTATCAATTTTGAACGGCCCGAATATTTCGATTGTCTGTCACGCGCAACAAGGGAAGCTCCCTGGCGCCCAAACAGTATCCTGAACAATATGGTCTCCCTTCTCAGAGGACTTCTCTCATTGCTGCTTATTGCAGGACTTATCTTAACGCTCAACTGGACACTGGCTGTGCTCCTTCTTGTTGCAAATATCCCGGGTATCTGGTTACGACTCTATTATGCAGATATCCTCTATAATTTTCAGAGACAGCAAACACCCGAAGCAAGAAAATCTGCATATTTTAACTGGCTGCTAACAGGCGACAGACCCTCAAGGGAGCTGAGGCTTTTCGGTCTGGGAAACTATTTCATCAGCCTCTTCAAACAATCATTCCTGAAACAGAAAGAGGAAGAGATCAACATCATAAGAAGAAGAACGGTGATTGAACTTATTTCTAACTTATTCAAAGCATCGGCTCTTTTGATTACCCTTTTGTTTATCGCACGCCAGACAATCAATGGTAAACTAACGCTAGGTCAGATGACCATGTATCTCCTTGCCTTCAGACAGGGGATGATTTATATTAAAGATCTGTTCGGGGCACTCGCGGGGCTTTATGAAGATGGCTTATTCATCGGTGATACATTTGAATTTCTGAATCTGAAAGAAAATGTAACTGCAGCCGAACCGGTTATTGTTCCATCCTCTTTAAAGAAAAAAATAGTTGTGGAAAATCTGTCCTTTACATATCCGGGTAATAACTTCACGACAATTAATAACGTATCATTTGAAATTAAAAAGGGCGAGATTATAGCCCTTGTCGGACCTAATGGTGCAGGGAAAAGCACACTTGTCAGACTTTTATGCAGACTTTATGATCCTGATTCGGGAAAGGTAAAATATGATGGAAATGAAATCAGGAATATGGACCCGGAAGAGTACAGAAAACATTTTTCAGTTGTTTTTCAGGACTTTATGCTATATAATCTCCCTGCCGGAGAGAATATCCGCATGGGGAATATTGAAGAAAAAAGTTCTGGGAGTAAGATAAAAGCTTCAGCCACAACGACCGGGATCCATGATTTAATCAATAGTCTGCCAAATGGTTATGAAACAGTCATCGGGAACCTTTTTGACGACAGCCGCGAACTCAGTTGGGGAGAGTGGCAGAAGATTGCCCTGGCGAGAGCTCTCTTCAGGGATGCCCCGGTACTTATCCTTGATGAGCCATCCAGTGCCCTCGATGCCGACACGGAGCATGATATCTTCAGCCGGTTCAGGGAGATTGTAAAAGGCCGTACATCAATTCTCATCAGTCACCGGTTTACAAATGTCACTCTTGCCGACAGGATAATTGTACTCGATAAAGGATCAATTGCAGAAACTGGTACTCATGAAGAACTGATGAAGAGTGGCGGATTATATTTCAAAATGTTCACGAAGCAGAGCAGCAGATTTAACAAATGAAGAGTGAAATAAAGCTTATTCTTTAGTGTTCATATGCCTTCGGACTTAAGTCGACATAGTCGGACGGAACCGATTATGTCGCCGAGCTCCTTTCAACGGAAAGCGACAGATAAAGTCAACGTACCCAGGCCATGGGCAAAGCCCCATAAATATTTTTTATCAAGCAAAATCAAGTAAATATGAATTATTTTCAAACAAAACAGAAAATAATTCGAATATTATTTGGTGATTATCATATCTTTTGTTTAATTTTATAATTGAAATCAAATGCAAGGCAATATTAATTCTGGTAATAATGAACAAGTTTCAAAAAGAGACTTTCAAGATTAGGTTACTAAAACTTGCTGCGTTAAAATGCACGGGGTCACCCAATGAGCTGGCTTTAAGATTTGAGATTAGTGATCGAAGTGTAAAGAGGATTGTCAAAGAGCTCCGCGAAGAAGGGACGGACATCAGGTATAGTCTGTCAAGGAGATCATACGTTATAGATAAATATTATCAATAATATGTTGTGTAACATATCACCTAATCATTTTTCTGTCCCTGTGGTTTTTTACCTTGCATTATAAAGTCAATGTCATTCGAGTTATCATGAGTTTTAATTTAGCAAATATCAGCATCGGGGTGTGTACTAGCGAAAGGAATTTTAGGTTTTCCGGGTATTCAGCACATTCTGGTTTCATAGGTCTTTTCTCGCTGCGTTCTTCGTGCTTTTTGTCTCGTTCTTATGAACAGTAGGTCGTCCTGACCGAGACCGAGACCCCGCCCCGGAAGATTGCTGATTATTTTCCGGGGTTTTTTTTATAAGATTAAATTAAAAAGAGTCCGAAATTAATGAAAGGTATTACTTATATAATTACAAATAACAACAACTATGTTCTTTACACGGGAGTCACAAGTAATCTTAAACATCGTATGCTTCAGCATCAATCAAAAACTTACCCGAATAGTTTCAGTTCAAGATATAATATCTGGAAACTTATCTATTATGAATGTTTCGAAACCATTGATGAAGCTATAAAACGAGAAAAACAAATTAAAGCCGGATCAAGGAATAAAAAACTTAAACTTATAAATGGCATGAATCCTGAATGGAAGGACTTAAGTTTATTTCTTGATGGGAGTTTGAGATTGCCGCGCCCTCCTTTGTCGGGCTCGCAATGACAGTGCAGGTAAGGTTAATTCTGAATGGGAATTGAACGAAGTTTGGAAATGACACGGTCATTGCGAGAAGCGAAGCGACGAAGCAATCCCCTGCGAGCAAAACAAAGCAAGGTAAATTGCATCTGTTCGTAAAGGATTGCCGCGCCCTCCAGTCAACTTTCACTGCGGTTCCAATTTCGGTCTTGTCGGGCTCGCAATGACACTGCAGGTAAGGTTAATTCTGAATGGGAGTTGAACCGAATTATGGGAAAAAACGGTCATTGCGAGGAGCGAA
>Ga0066795_10000099_pt1 | contig 11263 bp, 11 predicted proteins | sample PersoiDNA2013191_FD_70940 | JGI IMG/M metagenome (GOLD analysis project Ga0066795, IMG submission 70940) | Permafrost soil microbial communities from the Arctic, to analyse light accelerated degradation of dissolved organic matter (DOM) -... | ecosystem: Environmental > Terrestrial > Soil >... | reverse complement strand
AGTAGCACCAAAGCTAAGTACAAACAAATACTACGCTACTTTTAAAATACTTAGTTTGCTAACACTAAATTTACGTGTAGCATATTCCATTGTAAGATGGAAACTCTTTACTTTTTGAGATGGGAGCTCATACATTGCATCGGTGAGAATGCTTTCGCAAATACTGCGAAGCCCGCGGGCGCCCAATTTATATTCCATAGCTTTTTCAACCATAAAATCATAAACATCATTGTCTATAATAAGTTCTATTCCCTCTATCTCAAATAATCTTACATATTGCTTAATAAGAGAATTTTTAGGCTCGGTTAATATGCTGCGCAAAGTGATAGCATCCAGTGGATTTAAATATGTTATAACAGGCAATCTTCCAAGCAATTCAGGTATTAAACCAAATGCTTTAAGATCCTGTGCGTTTACAAATTGCAATAAATTTTTGCGCTGATATTCCTGCTGGTCTTTATTTACATTAAAGCCAATTGCATTGGTATTCATCCTGCGTGCAATCAACCTGTCAACTCCGTCAAACGCACCACCGCAAATAAATAAGATGTTGCTGGTGTTTAATTTTACCAGTTTTTGTTCAGGATGTTTTCTTCCGCCCTGTGGTGGCACCAATACATCTGTACCTTCCAAAAGTTTAAGTAACCCTTGCTGAACACCTTCGCCACTAACATCTCTTGTGATGCTTGGATTATCGCTTTTACGGGCAATCTTATCAATCTCATCAATATATACAATACCTTTTTCAGCAGCAGCAACATCATAGTTACAAACCTGTAATAAACGGCTAAGAATACTTTCTACATCTTCACCAACATAACCGGCTTCTGTGAAAACGGTAGCATCAACAATGGCAAACGGAACATTAAGCACCCTGGCTATTGTTTTAGCCAGTAAAGTTTTTCCGGTACCTGTTTCACCAACCATAATAATATTGCTCTTTTCAATCTCTACATCGTTATCAATTTTTTGATTCATCCGCTTGTAATGATTGTACACCGCCACAGCTAAAACTTTCTTTGCATCATCCTGGGCAATTACATATTCATCAAGGAATTTTTTTAATTCCATTGGCTTTTTAACTGAAAGCTTATAATTAGATGTAACTGCAGATTTATCCGGCTGATGTATCATTTCCTGCCCGATGATCTCCTGGGCATGCTCAACGCAATTCTCGCAAATATGTCCTTCCTGACCTGCGATAAGAATTTTTACCTCATCACGGTTCCTGCCGCAAAATGAACAATGTAAAGTTTGTTGTTTAGCCATAAACCCTATCCCCTAAAGGAATTTATTTTTTAAAAGATTGTAAAAATACGAAATGGTTTGCTCTGGTACAAAGGAGAGACAAGATTTTAACTTATAACGATGCTTCCCGAATTTCTCATTAGGGGTTGGGGATTTAGAATTTATCCATTATTCCATCTACAATGCCGTAGGTCATACTCTCATTTGCATCCATCCAGTAATCACGATCAAAATCTTCCATCACTTTATCGTAAGATTGTCCGCAATTTTCTGCCAATATTCTTGCGCCTAATTGTTTTGCTTTTAAAATTTGTATAGCCATTATTTCCAGGTCGGCACTAGTGCCTTGTCCGCCGCCGCTTGGCTGGTGTATCATTACTTCTCCATGAGGATAAATAAATCGCTTTCCTTTTTCGCCGCCACTTAATAAAATACTTCCCATACTTGCTGCTATGCCCATGCATACAGTACTTACAGGAGAAGAGATCATTTTCATGGTATCATAAATTACCATACCGCTTGTAATTACACCACCAGGTGAATTAATATAGAATGTTATCTCTTTTCCGGGGTCGGTAGCTTCTAAATATAAAAGACGGTTCGTAATATCTTTGGCGCTTTTATCATCCACAACTCCCCATAAAAAAATTTTTCTCTGCTCAATAAATTTTTTATCAAACATCATCCCTCCCATCATTTTCTCCATAGGATTTTCCGGAATCTCTTTTGGCTCTTCTTCTTCTTCCAATCTTATAAATTGTTTATTATAAAAATTCATACTTAAGGCTTTAATTTTTTTTCTTTTTTTGAATTGATCAATAAAACTTCATCTACCAAACCATAATCTTTTGCTTCCGGAGCTGTCATCCAGTAATCACGGTTGCAGTCTTTAGCAACTTTTTCTACGGTTTGCCCTGTATGAGTTGAAAGTACTTCATATAATTCCTGCTTTACTTTTCTTACTTCATTTACGGTTATCTCCACATCACTTGCCTGCCCCATTGCACCGGCACTTGGCTGATGCATCATGATACGTGCATGTTTTAATGCAGTACGTTTTCCCGGTGCGCCTGCAGCCATTAAAACTGCTGCCATACTTGCTGCCATACCTGTACAAATAGTAGCAATATCCGGACTTACAAATTGCATTGTGTCATACAAGCCAAGGCCTGCATATACACTGCCACCGGGAGAATTTATATAGAGCTGAATATCTCTTGTGCGGTCAGTACTTTCTAAAAATAATAGCTGGGCTGTAATAATATTTGCAACCTCATCAGATACAGGATACCCCAAAAAAATTATTCTGTCCATCATCAAACGGCTGTAAACATCCATTACAGCAATGTTCATTGGTCTTTCTTCAATGATATTCGGAGTAAGATTGGTTACATTATGTTGGATGTAATCATGCAAAGTATGGCTGCTGATACCCTGATGTTTTATGGCGAATTTTTCAAATTCTTTTCCCTGGTTCATATGTATAATTTAGTAGAAGAAATTTATATTGAATTGAAGTTCCCAAATATTGTACCCCTATCCCCTAAAGGGGTATACAAATAAATATATAATGATTTAATGACTAAATGGCTTATTGATTACCTGCCTACCGGACAGGCAGGCTGACAACTCACAACTCACAACTGACAGTTTTAATGATGGTGGTTGTGTTGCATGGCAGTTAGTTCTTCTGCAGAAACTTCTTTCTCCTCTGGCTTTACCTGTCCTTCTGCCCATGTAAATAATTTGTCGGTGATAAGTCTTCTATAACTGCTGTCAACCTGCTTTTTATCTTTCATCATCCTGTCAATATAGCTTTCTATCCAGCTTGTATCTCCGTCCATTTTCATTTGCCCGAAGTATTGCAGAATTTCTTTCTCCATATTTTCTCTCAACTCTTCCTGCGTTACTTCTAAATTATTTTCTTTAATTATTTTATCGCTGATCAGCGTCCACTTTAATTGATTGGTAAATGATGGGAACTCTGCCTCAACTTCTTCCGGAGATTTTTCTTTTTCTCCACCACTTTGCAGCCATCTTTTTAAAAAATTTTCGGGAAATTGTATTGGAGTATCTAACAGATTATGATAAATCTGATCGTGGAATTGCAAGCGGCTTTGTGCATCCCAATGCTTTTGAATTTCCTGTTTTAATTCGTCCCTGAATTCCTCTTCTGTTTTTATTTCTTTACCCGGAAAAACTTCTTTAAAAAATTCTTCATTCAATTCTCTTTTTTCAACTAACCCTACTTTGGTGATGGTCAATTTAAAATGTTTATCACCTGCAGATGCATCATCTTTATTTAATCCTAAATCACCTGTGATCCATTCTCTTTCTTTCTCCTCAAATGCATTATTTAATTGCAGAACAATGCTGGCATCTTTCTTTTTACCCATTAATTGTTCACGAAAGGCAGGAGTAAAATATTTAACCAATAAAGAATTATCTTTTGAAATGCCACCCTGCACTGGATTTCCTTCTGCGTCAGCTTCCACAAAATTTACATTAAGCACATTGTCTTCTGAGGTAACAGTTTCCGGCTCAAGCATTTTGCCATGACGATTTTGTAACCGTTCTATTTCTTCATTGATCATTTCATCTGACACTTTCACTTTGTGGAGTGTAAGTTTAGCTTTTAAAAAATCAACATCTATTTGTGGCTTTAAACCAATTTCAAACGGGAATTCATAATCAGCAGGATTGTTCATATCCAGGTTGCGGAGATCGCTGCTCATTGGCAAAGGCTGCGCAAAAAAATCAGGTTTTTCTGTAGCAAGATATTTCTGAATTTCTTTTTCAACCTCCTTAATAACTGCATCATAAAACACAGAAGCGCCATACATTTTTTTTTACCATCCCTGTTGGAACCATACCTTTTCTAAAACCGGGTATGTTTGCTTTTTTACTGTATTCTTTAATTGATTTTTCAAACGAAGGATAATAATCTTCCTTAGTTATTTTAACCGTTAATTTATCATGTAATAAACCAATATTCTCTCTTGTAACCGTTGCCATAATTATTGTATTCTTGTTTTATTTGAGTCATTGGTCAATAGTCATTAAGTCAATGGTTGATATTATTAATTTAATGACCTATTGACTTATTGACCAATGACTTTTGGCGATGTGCCCATGGAGGGACTCGAACCCCCATACCTTGCGGCATCAGATCCTAAGTCTGACGTGTCTGCCAATTTCACCACATGGGCTTTTAAGGGCTGCAAAAGTAATGGATTTGATGGAAAGAAAAACATGCCGGAAAAGGATTAAATCAACTTCAAAATAATTATTTGTAAATTCTTCACACATTGTTAATCCAAAGCCCTCCCCAATTTTTCGTAAATTCGTTATTAATGGAAGTTGCAGTAGAAATACCGAAATATAATTTAAACGAAGAACAGGAAAGAAAGGAAATTCTTCGTCATTACCGGGCATTGCTGCGTTCTTTAAAAACTAAATTAAAGCCGGGGGATAAAGAAATGATCCGGACCGCTTTTGAAATGGCGGTGGAGGCTCATAAAACCATGCGGCGCAAAAGCGGCGAGCCGTATATTTTGCATCCGCTTGCTGTTGCTATGATCTGCGTGGAAGAAATTGGTTTGGGCGTAAGAAGTACTATTTGTGCATTGCTGCACGACACAGTTGAGGATACTGATATTTCTTTAGAGGATATACAAAGGGAATTTGGCGGCGAAATAGCAAAGATTGTAGACGGTCTTACTAAAATATCAAACGTTCTTGATACCAATACTTCGAAGCAGGCAGAAAATTTTAAAAAGATATTATTAACGCTTACTGACGATCCCAGGGTTATTTTGATAAAGCTTGCTGACCGCTTACACAACATGCGTACGCTCGATAGCATGAAGAGAGAAAAGCAATTAAAAATTTCTTCCGAAACGGTTTATGTATATGCTCCGCTTGCCCACCGCATGGGTCTTTACAATATTAAAACAGAAATGGAAGACCTGGCAATGAAATATATGGAGCCTGATAGTTATAAATATCTTGCTCAAAAACTTCATGATACCAAAAGAGAACGTACCCGTTACATTAATGATTTCATCAGACCAATTAAAGAAAAATTAGAACAGGGCGAATTTGATTTTGAAATATATGGAAGACCAAAAAGCATTCATTCCATTTGGACTAAAATGAAAAAGAAAGGTGTTGCCTTTGAAGAAGTGTACGACCTGTTTGCCATTCGTGTTATTTTAAATTCACCGCCAGAAAAAGAAAAAGAAGATTGCTGGAAAGTATACAGCATAATAACAGATGAATATACTCCGGCACCGGAACGTTTAAGAGACTGGCTTAGCAATCCTAAAAGCAATGGTTATGAAGCCTTGCATACAACAGTTATGGGCTCCAATGGTAAATGGGTTGAAGTACAAATTCGCACCAAACGAATGAATGATATTGCTGAAAAAGGATTAGCTGCACATTGGAAATATAAAGAGGGTACTAACGATGAAAACAGGTTTGACATTTGGTTTCACCAGATAAGAGAAGTGCTTGCCAACCAGGATACCAACTCAATTGATTTTTTACAGGATTTTAAACTCTCTTTTTTAGCAGAAGAAATTTATGTATATACTCCAAAAGGAGATGTAAAAATGTTGCCTATTGGCGCATCGGCGCTGGACTTTGCTTTTGCAGTGCATACAGATGTGGGAGTTAAATGTATTGGCGCAAAAGTGAATCATAAGCTGGTACCCATCGGGCATAAATTACGCAGTGGAGACCAGATTGAAATTATTACTTCTGCTAAACAAAAACCAAACAGCGAATGGCTGAATTTTGTAGTTACCACAAAAGCAAAATCTAAAATAAAAGATTCTTTAAAAGAAGAAAAAAGAACAATTGCAGAAGAAGGCAAATATATATTACAGCGTAAACTTGATGGAATAGGAGCAGCGATGAGTTATCCTAATATGGAAGAGCTTGCAAACTTTTATAAACTGGCATCTCCTCTTGATCTTCTATATGAAATTGCTGTAAAGAAAATTGATCTGAAAGAGCTAAAAGAATTTACAGTAGCAGGAGAAAAGCTTATTGCACCAAAGCCCCCTCTATCTCCCCCGAAGGGGGAGGATAAGGAGAAAATGGAAGCGAAAAAAACTTTACAAAAAGATGCAGAGCTTATCATTTTTGGAGAAAGCAGTGATAAAATAATGTACACCTTAGCTAACTGCTGCAAGCCAATCCCAGGCGATGATGTATTTGGATTTATTACACAGAGTGAAGGCTTAAAAATACACCGCACTAATTGTCCTAATGCCACAAGATTATTATCTAACTACGGACATCGTGTAGTAAAAACAAAGTGGGTAAAGAATAAGGAAATTTCTTTTCTTACCGGCATAAAAATTATTGGGCTTGACGATGTTGGTGTGATAAATAAAATAACCAATTTGATAAGCGGAGAATTAAAGATCAATATTAACGCTCTTACTCTTGAAGCAAAAGATGGCTTGTTTGAAGGCAATATTAAAGTGTATGTGCATGATAAAGATGAATTGGAAGAACTTGTAGAGCAGGTAAAAAAATTACCAGGTATTGAAAGTGTAGACAGGTATGATACGGAGTGAGTGATAAGTAATTAGTAAATAAAAAAATAAGAAGTATTGGATCTCACTTTAATACTTCTCTTGCTATAATAATTTTTTGTATTTCACTTGTGCCTTCACCAATAGTGCAAAGCTTACTGTCACGGTAAAATTTTTCTACCGGAAAATCTTTTGTATAACCATAACCACCAAATATCTGAACCGCATCTGTAGAAACTTTTACAGCAATTTCGCTGGCATAATATTTTGCCATAGCAGACTCTTTGGTAATATTTTCACCACGCATTTTTTTGTCGCAGCATTGTGCAATCAAAAGTTCTGCTGCCCTTATTTCAGTAGCCATATCAGCAAGCTTAAAAGAAATTCCCTGGAAGTTGGCAATTGGCTGATCAAACTGGTGCCTTTCTTTTGAATATTGCACTGATGCTTCGTAGGCGCCTTGTGCTATGCCCACCGATAATGCTGCAATTGATATTCTTCCCCCATCCAGCACCTTCATTGCCTGCTTAAATCCTTCCCCAATTTCTCCTAAACGATTTTCATCAGGAATGCGACAATTATCAAAGATCATTTCAGTTGTCTCACTTGCTCTCATCCCAAGTTTATTTTCCTTTTTGCCTGCACTGAATCCCGATGTGCCACGTTCAATAACAAATGCCGTTGAATTATTTCTTGTTCTTGGTTCGCCGGTTCTGCAAATTACAACAGCAACATCGCTGCTGTTACCATGGGTTATCCAGCATTTTGTACCGTTTATAATCCAGTCATCGCCATCTTTCACAGCAGTGCATTTCATATTTCCTGCATCACTTCCGGTGTTTGCTTCAGTTAACCCCCATGCGCCAATATGCTCTGCTGTAGCCAGTTTTGGGAGATATTTATTTTTTTGTTCTTCACTTCCAAATGATAAAATATGACCTATACATAATGAATTATGTGCAGCCACAGAAAGCCCGATTGAACCGCAAACTTTTGCAATTTCCTGTATTATTTCGCTATACTCAAAATAACCAAGTCCGGCGCCACCATATTTTTCAGGCACAAGTACTCCCATTAAACCAAGCTTTCCCAATTGTTTAAAAACCTCAACAGGGAACGTCTGCATTTCATCCCATTCCATTACGTGCGGCTTAATATTTTGCAATGCAAAATCCCTGGCTGTTTGTGCAACCTGCTCTGTAAGTTCAGTTCTTTTAAAATCCATAAATAAATATTATATAATCTTGCAAGATAACCAGATTGGCATAACCTGTGAAATTGATCCATAAAAATTTTATTAGTTTACTATAAGATATGGAGACACCTTATTAAAAACCTCATCAATAACAATCATTATTTTTTTTATATCAGCAACAGAAGAAAAATCTCCATGCTGAGTTCTGTATTGCATGATTGCATTGGCAAGATTGAACCTGATATAAGGATGTGATTTCATTTCATCAAGCGTAGCAGTATTAATATTTATTTGTTTTACGCCGGGGTTTGTAAGAATAAGCTTTGGTTTTATTTTGATAAAGGTAGAATCGGGCAAGCCGTAAGTTTCTTTGATCTGATCAACTGAATAAAATCCTCCAAGCTTATCACGGAATGCTATGATGCGTTGAGCAAGCTTACTGCCAATACCAGGCAGGGAAATAAACGCAGTTGTGTCTGATGTATTAATATCTATGATTTGAGGAGATGGTTTTTTATATGTAGGATTATTGTTTTGAAAATTAGATGGTTCATTGTTAGCATATTCCTTTTTGATATTTTCAATTCTAACGTAAGGCAATAAGCGTTCAATATCATCTTTATGCAATCCCCATATTTTGCTAATATCTTCAGGCTTATAAAAATGGCCGCTCCTGGATAAATATTTTTGAATTGTTTCAATAGTTTTATCCCTTATACCTAATCGCTTCCAATCGCTTGCAGAAGCTGTGTTGGGATCAAAATAAAATACCTCTCCTTTTGGTTTTGTATAATAATTTTTTTCAGATGGCTCATAATAATTGGTATAATTATTTTCATCAAAATTTTTATTATAATATTTTTTATCAGTTATACTATCAGTATGCTGAATTTTTAATTGAGAAATTTCTTTATCAAATTGTGAGTGATCATAAGTTTTATGGTGAATGAAATAGGGATATAAAAATGGAAGAAGTAAGCAGAGAATTATCAATGCAAGAAGAATAAAAATTCCTGTTCTTTCTTTTTTGGTAAAACTTAGATACTCATGAAGAAATTGTTTCCACATACTGGAAAAGTAGCATCTCTCATTGTGCCAAACAACGGGTAAAACACCCTATTTTAGGGAGTAAAAACTGCGGGTAAACCCGATAAAATCATTGAATTTACACTTGATTTTGTACCTAAAATGATTAAAAATTGAGGTGAAACTATTCATTATCAGAACTTTATATAGGAGGGTGAAATCACCCGGAATTTTTACCCTAAAAAAGTTTGGTTTTAGGTAAACTTTAAAAAGTTTATAAATGTAACACCAATCCATCCCATGCCAGTTGCATATTCAGCGGCAATTCATTATTTATATCTTCGTGTTTGCCAAGCTGGTGGCTTATATGCGTAAAATATGCCTTAGGGATTTTTAACTCATTTACCAATGTCACTGCTTCGTCCAAAGTAAAATGAGAAATATGTTTTTCTTTTCGCAATACATTTAATACAATTACTTCGCTGCCTTTAATTTTCTGTTTCTCATTTTCATCAATCCTGTTTGCATCTGTTATATAAGTAAACTTTCCAAACCTGAAACCCAACACAGGCATTTTTAAATGATAAACAACAATTGGAATTATTGGTATATCGCCTACCATAAATGGCTCGGTTGCAATTGTATTCATATTTAATTTAGGAATACCGGGATACTTATTTTCAGCAAACACATAAACAAACTCTCTTCTTAATGCTTCTTCGGTTAAGGCATTGGCAAAAATTTCCATTGGCTTATTTAAAAAAAAGTTATAAGCCCTTATATCATCAAGCCCTGCAATATGGTCTTTATGCGGATGAGTAAAAACCACTGCATCCAAATGCTTTACATCAGCACGTAGCATTTGATAACGAAAGTCAGGAGTTGTATCAACCACCAATGTAGTTGTTTTGCTTTGCACTAAAATACTGCTGCGTAAACGCTTGTCTTTTTTATCAGGGGATATACAAACCTCGCAATTGCAGCCTATCATAGGTACTCCACTGCTGGTACCGGTACCAAGAAAAGTGATCTTTAAATCTGGATAGCTCACCTGCCAAAGCTAAATAACTTTTGCAAACGTGAATAGTAATAAGTAGAATAATAGATAATAGGCAATAGACAATAGACAATAAAAAACAGAATGACTAATGACCTATTGACGATTGACAATTCACGCTTCATGTTTCTGCATTACTTCAACATACATTTTTTGGGAATCAATAGTGAGCAATTCATAAGTAACCTGTAATGCCGGCATAAGATCAATAAGCGTATTTATTTTTCCATCAGTGTTTAAAAATTTATTAAGTACCACTACTTTCTTTTCTTCTAAAATACAATAGCCACTTTTGAATGAACCTCTTTCATAGCGGACAACATACCCTGCTTCTTCTAAAATTTTTTCAAGCCTGTTTAATGTTGATTGATTGTACTTCATACCCAAAACCTTACGGGTTTATTTAATTTAAAATAAAAAATGTAACAAAATTTACAAACACTGGATTATGTTTTCCCATAAATCCGGTAACCCCATAAATCATGGTTCAGACTTACTTGTCAATAAGCCTCATCCTCTTATCCCTCTCTACCTCATCCGCCCTACGGGCACCTTCTCCTAAAGGAGAAGGAAAGTTGCCAGAATTTTATTTTGAGGGACGGTACTTCAGAATAAATTCAATCATCAAATCTTCCATATCATCATTACTGCTATGCCCGGCAATTTAAAGTTGCATTAAAAACTTTCGGAATAAAGAATTTTTCTGACAAAGAATAATCTCACAACCTAAGTTCCCCCTTCGGGGGTCAGGGGGCTTTACTTGTCATTCTTATTACCGGAATTATCATTTCTTCCAGGCTTATACCACCATGCTGAAATGTATTGCGATAATAATTTACAAAGTGATTATAATTATTAGGATAACATAAATAGCCATCCTGTTTTGCAAAAATAAAAGAAGAATTTACATTAGGAACAGGCAAGCCTGCCTGCCGCGGATCTCTGTAAGCCAACACTTCTTTTGCCTCATAATTTAAATTTCTTCCATGCTTATATCGCAGATTAGCTGTCGTCTGCTTATCGCCAACTACTTTGCTTGGTGTGTTTACCCTAACGCTTCCGTGATCTGTTGCAACAATGAGATTAATTTTTTTATCTGAAATCTTTTTTAACGCCTGGTGCAATGGAGAATGCTCAAACCACGATGCTGTAATGCTGCGGTAGCTTACTTCATCTGCAGCAAGTTCT
>Ga0066795_10000097_pt1 | contig 11446 bp, 9 predicted proteins | sample PersoiDNA2013191_FD_70940 | JGI IMG/M metagenome (GOLD analysis project Ga0066795, IMG submission 70940) | Permafrost soil microbial communities from the Arctic, to analyse light accelerated degradation of dissolved organic matter (DOM) -... | ecosystem: Environmental > Terrestrial > Soil >... | reverse complement strand
CGGAAGAACAATCTCGATCTGAGCACTCCGTACAACTTCGTGTCGACCAACGACATTATCGGCGGCAATTCGGGCAGCCCGGTGATCAACAAGAACGCGGAAGTCGTCGGGCTCGTTTTCGACTCGAACATCGAAGGCGTCTCGAGTCGATTCATCTTCTCGACGGAGGTGGGCCGCACCGTGAGCGTGCACTCGCGCGGAATTGTCGAGGCCTTGCGCAAGATGTACGACGGGGCACGCATCGCCGACGAGCTGCAAGGTCGGTAGCTGCCAGCGCTTCTTTTTTCGGGATAGTCGCGCCGGTCAGTCGGGAGAATGTCCGACTCGACCCAAAGCAGCGATCCATGAAGGCGCGCCGACCAAGCTAAGCGCGATTCTCATGGGCACAGAGAAGGAATCAAGCGAGCAGCGACTCGATTTTTCTGACGAGCGGCTGGAACGACAGCGTGCCGGCGCCCGCCCTCGTCGCGATTTCTTCGGCGCTCTCGCGCTGGCCCTGCGCGAAGAGCTCGTTCGCAATCCACGGCCCCGCGCTCGGATTCCGGAACCAGTCCACGTCGAAGCGGGCCGTCAGCTCCTCATTGAGAACCGACTGCAACTGCCAGGCGCGCAGGTATCGCGCAGAATAATATCTGGGATCGACGTCCACGAACGCGTCGGCCGCGTCGTACTCGAAACCCGTCGCCTTCGTGAGGAGCGATACGTAGAGGTCGGGCAGCTCCGACCAGCGCACCTCACCGCTGTACAGCGCGCGCTCGTAGAGAAACTTGGCGCAGTAGCGCCGCAGAAAATGCAGCTCCTCGAATCCCGCAGTGCGCAAATACTTTCCGACACGGTTGGTGCCCAGGCTGGTGTAGCGGAGCAGCCAGCCCCCGTCCTGCATCCGGTGGTCGAACAGCATCGCGTACCCTTCAGTGACGGAGTTGTCGCCGAGCCATCTGAACTCGAACGGGTAGTCCGGACTCGCGTACGCGAAGTGGAGCGCATGCCCCAGCTCGTGCAGAAAGGTGCTGTAATCGCTCTGGCCGCCGTGCGGGCGCAGCACCAGATACACTTCCTCCGGCACGCGAACCGGAGAGCAGAATGCGCGTGATCGCTTCCCTTCGCGCTCGCCCACGTCGAAGATGATCCGCCCATCGGCGGTCGGATCCATTCCCATCTCCGAGACCTGTCGCCGTATCACCGTCTCCATCTCGTTGCCGGGGAAGGCGTAGTCGAACTCGGAGGCTCTGAACAGAGCGAGCGCGTCGGCGCGCTTCGCCTGTGATGGCTTGATGCCGAGAGATTTTTTCAGGACGCGCGGCAGCGTGTCGTTCCACATCGACTCGGTATCGCGCAGAAACCGCTCGCAGCTCGTTCCCAGCGTGCCGAGCGATATCCCCGTCACCGCCTCGAACGACGCGTTGTAGTCCGCGGCGACCCCGAGCGATTCGATGTACTCCTTCTCGCGCTGCAGCCTCTCCAGCCGAAGCGGCGCATGCTCGTCCTTCACCAGCTTCGCTCTCGCCTGGTCCAGCGCCAGTCGCAGCGCGCGGTCCCGCGTGTTGGCGATCTCGATCGATGCTGCCTGATACTGGATCACGCGCCCATCGGGCGAGCGAATGAAGGCGGAATTCTCCCACTCGATCTCACGCTCGTCGAGCGCGGCGAGCGGCTTCGCGGCCTGTGACTCGATCTCCCACTCGAGCAGCGCCTGCGCGGATCTCCTGTCGTCGGTCTTCTCCGCCGCCGAATGGAACGCATCGAGCGTGAGCTCGAGCGCTTCCTCGCCGAGAATGCCCTCATACTTCTCGTAAATCGGCTGCAGCTCCGCCGTCTTCTTTAGTCCAGCGTACGCGAGGTAGCTCTCGCGCGAGATCATTTCCATGAACGCCTGGCCTTCAGCTCGCAGGCGCTGAAGGTCGAGGACGCTCACGTCGTGAGCATGCGGGTGAGGTAGTCCTTGAGCTGGCCGGCTTCGACTCGCTCCTGCTTCAGCGTGTCGCGATCGCGCACCGTCACGGTCGCGTTCGTGAGTGATTCACCATCGATCGTGATGCCGAACGGAGTCCCGACCTCATCCTGGCGGCGATAGCGCCGCCCGATTGCTCCGCTGTCGTCGTAGAACACGGGAAACGACGGCCTCAGATCGTCGGCGATGCGGTGCGCCATTTCCGGCATTCCGTCCTTCTTCACGAGCGGAAACACACCTGCCTTGATTGGCGCGATGGAACGGTGCAGGCCCAGCACCGTTCTCCCCTCCGATTCTCCTTCGACCGCCTCTTCGCGGTACGCATTAACGAGAACCGCGAGAGCCGTTCTATCCGCTCCCACCGACGTCTCCACCACAAACGGAATGAACCGGCGGTTGTTCGGCTGGTCAAAGTACTCGAGCTTCTTGCCGGAGAATTGCTGGTGCTGCGTCAGATCGAAGTCGCCGCGGTTGTGCACGCCTTCGATCTCCTGAAATCCGAGCGTCCCTCCGAAATCGAATTGCACATCGAACGCAGCGCGTGCGTAATGCGCGAGCTCCTCTTTCGTGTGCTCATGGAATTGGAGCCTGTTCTCGGCGAGCCCCAGGCCGCGGTGCCAATCCATCCGCTGCTGCTTCCAGTATTCGAACCACTTCATGTCGGTGCCGGGCTCCACAAAGAACTGCATCTCCATCTGCTCGAACTCGCGCGTGCGGAAAATGAAATTGCCGGGCGTGATCTCGTTGCGAAACGCCTTGCCGATCTGCGCGATTCCGAACGGGACCTTCTGCCGCGTCGATTGCTGAACGTTCAGAAAGTTGACGTAGATGCCCTGCGCCGTCTCGGGGCGAAGATATACGACCGCCGCCGACTCTTCGACGGGGCCCATGAACGTCTTGAACATGAGATTGAACTGGCGCGCCTCGCTGAGCGTTCCTTTCATTCCACACGCGGGGCACTGGGCGTCGGGCGTTCCGGGTGTGCCCTTGATGCGGGAATCATCGGCGCGGAAGCGCTTCTTGCAGTTCTTGCAATCCACGAGTGGGTCGACAAAGCCGGCGACGTGCCCGCTCGCCTCCCAGACGCGCGGATGCATCAGGATCGCGGCGTCCAGCCCCTCGATGTCGTTCCGGGCGCGCACCATCGCGTGCCACCAGCGATCCTTGAGATTCCTCTTGAGCTCCACGCCGAGCGGTCCGTAGTCCCACACGGATCCGGTGCCGCCGTAGATCTCTGAGGACTGGAAGATGAAGCCGCGCCGCTTCGCCAGCGACACCAGCTTCTCCATTACATCGGGGTGGTTGGGCATCCGGGAAAGCTAGTCGGGCCGAGCGCTATGCATCCAGTTCCGCGCTCAGCTTCGGTTCCGCCGGAGCGCGCTGGCCGAGCAGCCGCGCGACGATTCGGTCGCCATGATACCGGCCGTTTTCGATGAATACCTTGTTGGCGTCGTAGCCGGCGACCACGACCCCCGCTATGAACAACCCTGGAACCGGTGTCTCCAGAGTATTGGCGTCATGCTGAGGAATGCCGGTCTTCGGATCTATCGGCACTCCCGTCTCGCGCAGCAGATCGAGGCTCGGCGCAAAACCGGTCATGATGTAGACGCGATCGGCTTTCACGCGATCCTCATGTTTACCAATGGCGAGCACCACGTCACGCGACTCGATCGCTTTGACGCGGCTGTCCCATCTTACGGCGATTTGCCCTTCCTTCACGCGGTTCGTGAAATCGGGGAGCACCCACGGCTTGATCTTCTTGTCGAACGTCGGGCCGAAGTGGACGAGCGTCACTCGGGCGCCTGATCTCCACAAATCGAGCGCCGCCTCGGCCGCGGAGTTTCCGCCGCCGACGACCACGACATCCTGGAGAAACGCTTCGTGCCCCTCCCGATAGACGTGCGTCACGTGCGGCAAATCCTCCCCCGGGACGCCAATGCGATTGGGAGAGCCGAAGTATCCGGTGGCGATAACAACTGCCCCCGCTCTGGTCTTGCTCTCCTCGCCCCCAGCCGTGCGCGAGACTACGGTGAATTCTCCGGAGCGGCCCTGAATGGCGGTCACGCGCTCCCGCTGGCGCAGCGGAATCCCGAAGTACGTGACCACGGCCCGGTAGTACGCGAGCGCGTCCCGCCGAGTGGGCTTCTCGGCGGCGATGACAAATGGCAGTCCGCCGATCGAGAGCTTCTCGGCCGTCGAAAAGAATCTGACGTAGATCGGATACGCGGCGATGGTGCTCACTACGACGCCGCTCTCGATCACCTGCGGACGCAGCCCCGCGCGTTGCGCGGAGACCGCCACAGCGAGGCCGCATGGTCCCCCGCCGACGATCACGAGGTCCGCGTCGGTCGCCATCGGTTTGATCAGCCGGTCAGGCGACGCCGACGGGGCCCGCGGGAAGCGCGCCCTCTACGCCGATGATCTGATCGCGGCGAGTGCCCACACTCACGTAGGTAATCTGCGTCTCGACGAGCGACTGTATGCGGTCGAGGTAGCGACGCGCCTCTACCGGCAGATCTGTAAGGTTCCGAGCTTCCGCTGTAGTCGTCTTCCAGCCGTCGAACCACTCGTACCTCGGCACCGCGCGGCCGAGCACGTCCAGATCGCCGGGGAACTCCTCGTAGACCTCGCCATCGGCTTCGTACCCGGTGCAGAGGCCGATCCGGTCCAGCGTGTCGAGCACGTCGAGCTTGGTGACGGCGAGATCCGTGAGACCGTTAACCCGCGCAGCGTAGCGGACGACGACGCCGTCGAACCAGCCACAGCGGCGCGGACGGCCGGTCGTCGCTCCAAACTCGTTGCCGAGCGTGCGAACCTCGGACGCCAGGGGCTCGTCGAACTCAGTCGGCAGCGGCCCGTTCCCGACGCGCGTTGTATACGCCTTGACGACTCCGATAACCGAATCGAGCTCGCCGGGCGCGATCCCCACGCCGGTTGCTGCTCCGCCGGAGGTCGTGCTGCTCGACGTGACGTATGGATAGGTGCCGTGATCGATGTCGAGGAGAGAGCCCTGCGCACCCTCGAGCAGCACCGCGGCACCGCCGACTATCGCGCGATGGATCTTGAGACCCACGTCTTCGGCAAGCGGGAGCAGTCTCTTCGTGAAGCGCTCCAGAACTCCCAGCGTGTAGTCGACGTCCGCGCGCTTCGCGCCCGCCATCGAGAGCTGGATGTTGGCGTGCGCGACTCCACGCTCGACCAGCTTTCTCAGCCTCTCCGGATTCCGCAGGTCGAGGACGCGGATCCCGCGCCGGCCAAATTTGTCCTCGTATGCCGGGCCGATCCCGCGTCCCGTCGTGCCGATCTCCTTGCTGGCCGAGCTCTGGCTGTCGACGAGCTTGTGATACGGCAGCACGAGATGGGCGCGATCGCTCACATACAGGCGTCCCTCAACGTCGATGCCATCCGAAACGAGCTCGTCTATCTCCGAGAACAGCGTCTCGACGTCCAGAACGACTCCATTGCCAATCGCACAACGTACGCCCGGGTGGAGAATTCCGCTCGGAATCTGGTGGAGGACGAACGACTTGTCGCCGATGTGCACGGTGTGGCCGGCATTGGCGCCGCCCTGATAGCGAACTACCCAGTCGGCGCGCTCCGCGAGGACATCAACGAGCTTGCCCTTGCCTTCGTCTCCCCATTGGGCGCCGACGACAACGATGGTGCGTATGTGCGAATCGAACATGCAATCAGAGGGGACGGGAAAAGCAAACGCCCCGAGAGCATCGGGGCGTTGGTTCAATCTACTTCTCGGAGGGTGCGTGTCAACGCTCGGCCCGAGGCGGAGGCGGGACCTCGTCCACCATCCGCGGCGGCTCATCCGGTCGGACGACGCTCTTCATCGGCAGAACGACCGTAAAGGTCGAGCCCTTTCCGTAGACACTCTCCGCAAACACGTGTCCGCCCAGGGCGTCCACGAGTTTCCGGGTGATGCTGAGGCCCAGACCGGTGCCGCCGAACTCGCGCGTCCGGGACTGGTCCACCTGCCTGAAATCCTCCCAGATCGACTCGAGATCGGCCTCGCGGATTCCGATGCCCGAGTCGCGGACGTCGAACCGCAGATCCTCTTCGTCCCTCGACACCGTCACCCAGATGCCGCCGTGGTGAGTGAACTTCACGGCGTTCGAGAGCAGGTTGAGCAGAATCTGTTTGACCTTGGTTCTGTCGGTGTGGAGCTTGAGACCGCTCGATGGCAGCTCGACGCTCAAAGTGAGCTGCTTCTTCTTCGCCAAGGGCTCGATCTGCTGCGAGATCTCGGTCATGACGTCGCCGAGCGTCACATCGTCGAGATGCAGCGGCATCCGACCGGCTTCGATCTTCGCCAGATCGAGAATGTCGTTGATCAACGCCAGCAGGTGCTGCGCGGCGCCCTGAATGCGGTTGAGCCCTTCTTCCTGCCGCGGCGTGAGGTCGCCGTAGATCCGGTCGAGCATTAGCGACGCGTAGCCGATGAGCGCGTTGATTGGCGTCCTCAGCTCGTGCGACATGCTGGCCAGGAATTCCGACTTGAGCCGGTTCGCTTTCTCCAGCTCGCGCGACTGCCATTGGAGCCGCATGTTCTGCTCGGCGAGATCCGCCGTTGCCGCCTGAATGCGCTCCTCGAGCTGGCTCGAGAACGTCTTGAGCTCTTCGTAGAGACGCTCGTTCTCCGCCTGCTCGGTAAGGTCGTGCAGCACCGACACGATCGCCAGCGGCTCGCCGCGGCGATTGAGGATTTTTCCGGAGACCACTTCGACCGGAAGCTCGACGCCCGTCTCCGGGATATGGAGCTTCATCTGCTCGCGACGCGCGAGCGAGGGGCTGATGGTGAAATCCAAGATGAAGGTCGTGAACTTGGTGTCGTTCGCCTGGACCATCGCCGCCCGATCCCGGCTCTCGCTGTCATCGGACTCGAACAGCTGCTCGGCCTCCTTGTTCATGAGGGTGATGTTCGAGCGATCGTCGGTGACGAGGATCGGGTCCGCGACGTTCTCCAGAATGAGGTTCAGGCGGTCGCGCTCGCGCTTCGCATCGATCTCGGCGAGCCGCACGCGCTGTACCTGGCGCTCGAGCTCGTCCGCGGCGCGGCGGAGATCCGTCACGTCGCGCAGGACCGAGACAGTCGATCCGATGTGACCTCCAGCGCCGGGACCGAGGGCGTGCGTCAATACCTCGAACAGGAGGTCGGTCCCCTCGTCGGGGTCGACCAGATTCAGCTCGCGTGAGCCGGCCGTCTCCTTCGAGCCCATGGCGGCTTTCGAGAGGTGCGAGGTGAACAGGAGATTGTTGATTTCCACCGCGCGGCGCCTTCCCTCGGAGTCCTTCTCACTTGTCGACAGCAGGTGCTCTGCGCGCTGGTTCTGTGCGACAATGTCGCGCTCCGCGTTGATGATCACGATCGGATCGGGAAGCGAGTTCATGATCGTGGTCAGCATCTCGCGCTGCTGGTCGAGCCGGCCCGTCGAGAGCCGGAACTCCTCGACGGCAGCCATGCGCGCCAGAACCGGTCCCGCGAGAGCCGCGGCGTTTACGAGCGCCGAGAGAGTCTCATCGTCGACCGAAGCCTCGAGAAGAGCAACACCACCAGGCGCGTGACCGACCTTCCTCCGGCGATCGACGGCCGCCCGCCGCCTCACCTGGCAGCCCTGCAACTGCACGAGATCGAGCTCGGCTTCGGAGAGGAGAGGCGGCGCGCCCCGGAACTGCGGCTGGGGAAACGGGATCGCCGTCCACTCGCCGAATGGGATTCCGGGCAACGTGGCTATTCCATCGCAGCTCACGGGGTGAAGCGACAGCGCCGAAACGGCGAGAGGATTCGAGAGATCGTCCGTTGGGAGGGAAACCGTTGGAGCAGTGTCACCCTCGAATCCGATGCTGGCAGTGTTGATAAAACGTCGGGGCGGGCTGTCCAACGTCACGGCTAACGCCCGGCGAGCACCGACAATGTCGGCGAACTGCGCGAGCATGAACGTCGCGGCAGCTTCAAAATCGGGCGCTTCAGAGATAGCGGAGAGGAGCTCCGCCAGGCGCTCCCCGCTGAGTTGCGGGCGGATGGCTACCGCGGCACTCTCACGCCTGGAGTCGCTCACCACCGCCGCCAGGTCCTTGTGGCTGACCGTGTAGACGCGCGCGCCGCTCCCGCGATGCCAATCTCGCCGAACTCGCGCGAGCGGTCGTTCCGGATGATGCAGTAGACGTATTTCCCCTCCACTGGGGCTGAGTCTGTCGAGGCGCTGACGCTTTCGGCTGCGGTCATGGTCCGGCCGGCAGGGGAAAGTTATTTCGCGGCTGCAATGAATATCCAAACGCCAATCGTTAGGCCAATTCCGATCTTGAGAACCGTTGATACCACGCGCCCGATCAACGCTCCCTTGGCGACGCGGGTTGCATCACCTGCTGACGATCCACCCGTAAATTCCGCAATGAGCGCTCCAAGGAAGGAGCCGAGGAACGCTCCAATCACGGAGCCAACGATCGGTACCGGAATCCCGACCATCGCCCCGACGATGCCTCCAAGAATCGCTCCCCAACCAGCGCGGCGCGAGCCGCCGTACTTCCGGGCAAAGCGGCCGGTGAGCGAGAACTCCAGCAGCTCGGCGACGAACGCCAGCACCGCGACGGCAATGAGGGTGACCCAGCCGATCGGCTCGCCCGGGACGATCAAATTGTACGCGACAGCCGTCGCCACCATTATCCAGAGTCCCGGGAGGCCCAGGACGATCAGGATCAGCGAGAGAATGATCACGCCAGCGAGAATCAGCAGATACATCAGCCCAGTTCCTTGGCTAGAGCAGAAAGAAGGACGCTCGCTTCCGCGGCGCCCGTCCCCGTAAGCGCATTGGAATTATCGCGCCGGGTATGGATGCGCGCGAGAGTCGACAGCGTTCCTCTGCTCAGCGTGACCGCGTCGATACCCAGATCGGCGAACGCCATGCTGTCGGCCAGGATCCCCGGGATGAGACGGCCCATAGGCAGCCGTACGCCCAGCCCGCCGGCGATTGTTTCAGCCGCGGCCGCTATTCGCTTCGGCCTGGGTCCGGTGTGCATGCACCGCCAAGCGCCGGCATCGTCCACGGTGTCGCAATTCAGGACCTTGATTCCGGGCTGTGCCGAATCTGCCCACGCGTGGGCACCCGCCCAGGCGCGAGCACCCGCCAGGCCGAGCTCTTCGCCGCTTGTGATGAGTACCCCGAGGTCGCGGGGTGCCGAGGCCGACTGGGCCGCGAGGAGAATCGCCACCACTCCACTCGCGTTATCGACCGCGCCGTTGGACTCGTTTCGGACGAAGCAGAGCATCGAAGGAAGCACTCCGACGATTGCCCCGATCGCGAGCGCGTGCCACACCGGTACAACGAGGCTCAAGCCAACAAGCGAGAGCAGGAGAACGATAAACGACAAGGCTGTGATGATGGCCAGCGCGACTGAGCTCGCTATTCGAATCAGCATCGGCACGGTTTGGGACTTCGAGTCGACATGCGCCACGAGCCAGACTTCCGGATTTCCGCGCTTCGCTTCCAGATTTGCAGATCTCGCGCGGTGTAGCGGAAGCTGCGCGGTCCAGCGCCGCTTCACGTCACCGGAAGCGAAGATGAGCGCGCTCAGGAGCGCCGCTCCGACCACCAGCGCTGCAAGCGGGCCGTAGTGAACCGCCATGTGCGCGACCGCGAGAATTGTGGCGGCCTGAAATGCCGCGGCGATGGGCGGTCCCCAGCGTCCGGGCCACTGGGAGTACTCGAATGGCAGCTCCCGGCACTCGAATCCAGCGCGCTCCAGCTCGGCCCGGCAAAGGTCTCTCGCTCCCGATTCTTCAACGCTTCCGGAAAATCTTGGGGCTAGCGCCAGCTCGTCGAGCAGACTTTTCGCGCGCTGAGCGAGGTCGGCTTGGGCCATGCCGGACGGCCTAGGTGAGTCCCATTTTTTTCTTCACTTCGCGCATCGTCTTCTGGGCTTCCGTTCGAGCGTGCTCGGCCCCGGCGGCGAGATCGTCTTTCATCTTCTTCGGATTTGCGGCGATCTCTTTCGCGCGCGCGCGAATTGGAGCGAGCTCCTTCTCCATCGATTCGTGCAGAACCTTCTTGCAATCGATGCAGCCCCAGCCCGCTGTTCGGCACTGTACCGCGACGTGCTCGACCGTCGCCGCCGGACTGAACGCCTTGTGCAAATGGTAGATGTTGCAGACTTCCGGGGTCCCGGGATCGGTGCGCCGCACGCGTTTCGGATCGGTCACAGCGGGCTTCAGCTTCTCCCAGATCGACGCCGGATCCTCGAGCAGATCGACCGTGTTCCCGAGAGATTTCGACATCTTCGCCTGGCCATCGAGTCCCATGATGCGGCGAGTGGGAGTGAGAAGCCCCTTTGGCTCCGGGAAGAATCCCACACCAAACCGCGCATTCCACTTGCGCCCGATCTCGCGCGACAGCTCGAGATGCTGCAGCTGGTCATCTCCTACAGGCACCAGCTCGGCACGGTACAGTAGAATGTCAGCCGCCTGGAGCACGGGGTAGTTCAGCAACCCGGCCGGCACGCTCTCTTCCCTGCTCGCTTTTTCCTTGAACTGAGTCTGACGCTCGAGCTCGCCCAACGGAGTAAGAGTGTTGAATATCCACGCCAGCTCGGTATGTTCCGGCACCATCGACTGCACGAACAGCGTGCACTTCGACGGATCCAGCCCGGCAGCGAGCAGTGATAACGCCATGTCAGTCGTGCGGGCGCGCAGATCGGCAGGCTCGTACGGAACCGTGATCGCGTGGTAGTCGACGATGCAGAAGAACGACTCGTATTTGTGCTGCAGCTCAACCCAGTTCTTGACGGCGCCGAGGTAGTTTCCGATGTGCAGGGAGCCGGAGGGCTGAATGCCGCTGAAGATGCGGGTCATTGCGCGAAATTAAAGAGCGAGCGAGAGGAGTTGCAAGCAATTTCACAAACTGATAGCGGCGATTCCGAGCTGCTAGACGTCGCGCTGGAAGCGGCTCGCGCCGGGGCCCGCGTGATTCGAGACGCCACTGCTCAGCGCGAGAAGCTGGTGTGGGAGACGAAGGGACGCTCCGACTTCGTCAGCGAAGTGGACAAAACCTCCGAGCGCGAAATCGTCGGTGTCATCACTCGCCGTCTCCCCCATGCAACCGTGCTCGGCGAAGAGCTATCGCCGACCGCCATCGCGAGCAAGGGAATCGTGGTAATTGCCGATCCGCTCGATGGCACCACCAACTTTCTGCACGGCTACCCTGAGTATTCCGTGTCAATCGCGATCGCGCGCAACGGGGTCCTGTGCGCGGGCGTCGTCCTCAACGTCGCGCGGGAAGAGGAATTCACGGCGACACGCGGCGGGGGCGCCTTCCGCAACGGCAAGCGCATCCGCGTCTCCAGTCTGCGGGAGCCCGGCAGGTCCCTGATCGGGACCGGCTTCCCGTTCAAGACCCTCGAGATGTTGCCACAGTACATGCAGCAGTTCAGTTTGGTGATGCGCGGGACAGCTGGAATTCGCCGTGCGGGCTCGGCGGCGCTCGACCTGTCGAA
>Ga0066795_10000096_pt1 | contig 11493 bp, 9 predicted proteins | sample PersoiDNA2013191_FD_70940 | JGI IMG/M metagenome (GOLD analysis project Ga0066795, IMG submission 70940) | Permafrost soil microbial communities from the Arctic, to analyse light accelerated degradation of dissolved organic matter (DOM) -... | ecosystem: Environmental > Terrestrial > Soil >... | reverse complement strand
CGCCCTGACTCCGCCTTCGTCGAGGAACGCCCTCAGCCGCTCGTCCTGCTCCGTGGCGAAGATCACGGTCGCGGCACGGCTCAGGTCGGCCAGCTCAGCCACAGCCCGCGGTCGCCCGACCAGCGGCTGCGACTCGGTCCAACCGAGGTCGATCGCGTCGCCCGCGGGCTCACCTGCCGTCAGCAGAAGCCGCGACCGCCCGGCAAAGCCGTCGAGCCTGTCGACGCTGACTACAGGGAGCGTGAAGCCCCGCGGCAGCTCGCCGCCGCCGGATTCGGCCGCCGCCAGCATCTGGGCTTCGTCGATCACCGAGCGAGCGTCCGCAAGCTGCCGTTCCGGATCGAAATCCAGCACTGCCGCGCCGGCGGGCACGTGATCCAGGAGCGACGGCCGCGAAGGATCCAGGTAGCCGGCGTAGTACTCGACTCCGGGAAAGGCGCCGCCTGACTCGAGCCGCGCAAGCTCGTCCTCCCAGTCCGAACGAACGTCAGCGCGAAGGCTCTCGAGCGAAACCGCTTCACGGAGCCGAGCGACGGCGGCCGCTCCGCGGCCGGGACCTAGCAACAGCTCCCTCCCGGTCCTGATCGAAGCTTCAGGGACCGCCATCACAGACCGCTGATTTTCGGGGTCGAACAGGCGGAGCGTTTCGATGACGTCTCCTGCCCACTCCGCTCGAACGGGCGCGTCGGCCGCGGCGGGAAACACGTCGAGGATGCCGCCTCGAAGGGAGAACTGGCCGCGGTCTTCGACCAGCGCCTCTCTCGAGTACCCAAGCTCGACCAGGCGAAGCGCCACGGCCACAGGGTCGGGCCCTCGACCTGGAGCCAGCACGATCGTGCCATCGACCAGGTCACGTGGCGAGATGGTCTGCCGGGTCATCGCGCGCCGGGACGAGACAACGGCAATTGCCGGCTCATCGCTCGCGTGCGCCAGCGCCGCCAGCGCCTCGAGACGCTTGTTGACCGAAGCGTCGAAGGCGGGTGGCCGGTCGAGGAAGGAAATCCCGACCTCAGCGAATACGTGGACCTGCGGATGGCCCGCAAGCCACGGTCGCAGCTCATCGGTGAAGCGCTCGGGCGCGGGCGCCAGGATGAGGACCGGCCGGCGCGCCGCGGCGCATGCCCGGACCACCGCGCCGGCGACGATCGGCCACGCCGCGCGAGGCAGGCGGCCAACCTTGAGCTCGCCGTCCGCGCCGGCGATCCACCGCTCCAGGGCGGGAGTCACGGCGATGGTGCGCTTCCAGAGCGAGCTCACGCGAGCTCCTCGCACCCGAGCGACCCGGGCCGGTTGTAGCGATCCATTGCCCGCTCTACACCGGCGTCGAGCGCCAGCTCCAGCGCGCTCGCGACCCCGTCGATGACACTTGGGAGCCGTTCGGCTTCCGCTTTGGTAAATCGCCCGAGGACGTGTTGGCGACCCGGCTGGGACCCCTTGCGCGGGGGCTTTCCGATGCCAACACGGAAGCGCACGAAGTCGGGTGTGCCGAGGGAGTTGATCAGCGAGAGGACTCCGTTGTGTCCAGCGCCAGAGCCCCCTAACCTGATCCGCATGCGGCAAAGAGGCAGGTCGAGCTCGTCGTAGACGACCCAGACATTTTGCGGAGCAACGCGTGCGTCCTTCACCGCCTTCGCCACGGCCTCTCCGGAAAGGTTCATGTAGGTCTGCGGCAGCATGAGCCACAGGTGGTGCGCCTCCGAGCGTCCCACCAGGGACTTCCAGCGCTTGCGATCGATCCGCACGTCAAGCCGCGCGGCGAGCTCGCGCACGCAAGCGAAACCAAGGTTGTGGCGCGTGTCGGCATAGTCCTCGTCAGGATTGCCCAGACCCACGATCAACCGCTCTTCTACGACCACGTTCGCTTGGACCACGTTCTCTTGCATTCAAAATCCAGGTAGACGCACTTAGGCCCGCGGCGAGTGCCGCAGACCGTTCCTGAGTTTACCGGGTGCTCGTCCGACACAATTTGCGCTGATGTTCACGGTCGAGGAACGCGCGCAGGTCCGCGAAGGCCTCTTGAAGAAGGCTCGCTCGGACAATCGCGTCGTCGCCGGCGCCGAGGTCGGGTCAACGGCTGCCGGCGGGGGCGACCGATGGTCTGACCTGGATCTCACGTTTGGGGTTGCAGATGACACGGACATCGCCGAGCTGCTTGGCGATTGGAGCGCGGAGCTTGCCGAACAATTCAGCGCCGTCCACCTCTTCGACGTCACCCTCCAGTCGAGCATCTACCGGGTATTCCTTCTGCCCGGAAACCTGCAAGTAGATCTGTCGTTTACGCCGCGCGCGAAGTTTGGTGCCATCGGCCCGAAGTTCACTCTCCTGTTCGGCAATGCGATCGAGAGGAACTTCGTCGAGGCTCCGAGCCCCGCACACATCTTTGGACTTGGGGCGCACCACGCTGTGCGCGCGCGCATCTGCATCGAGCGGGGTCGGGCGTGGCAGGCGGAGTACTGGATCAGCGGTGTTCGCGACCAGGCGATGGCGCTGGCGTGCCGGTTGCGAGGTCTCGAATCCGGCAACGGCAGGGGTTTTGACGACCTACCGGCGGATATTCTCGATCGCCTCGGCAATGCGCTGGTGCTCTCACTGGAACGAAAAGACTTGATGCGCGCTTTGAACGCCGCTGTCGACAGTTTGCTCGGCGCGGCCCCTGACGGTAAGAACGTGCCGCCCGGGATCGAAGAACAACTGCGCTCGCTGACTGAGGACGATTGATCCTTTCGACAGCTCAGTCGATGCGGCCAGATTTGAGAGTCAGCCCCGATATCAGGAGCGCCGCGTGCGTCAGGCGGTTCATCTCTCTTCGCTCGCGCGAGTCCTCGTGGTCCCAGCCGAGCAGGTGCAGCAGCCCGTGGACGCACAGGAGGCCCAGCTCGGCCTGCTCCGATTCATCGAACTCGCTCGCCTGCCGAAGAACCATCGGCCACGAGATGGCGAGGTCTCCGAGGTGCTGCTCCGAGCCGGCAAAAGAGAGGACGTCGGTTACCGAGTCGTGGCCCGCGAAATCGCGGTTCAAACGTCGCAGCTCCTCATCCGTCGTCAGGCGGACGGCGATGGTCGCGGTCCCGGCCGGCAATCGCGCCTCCACCTCCGGCACGTGCGCCGCCCGCTGGAGCAGCTCGCGCAAGAAAGACGGTGGGACCGGCACGCGAATCGCCTTGAAAACCTCCACCTCCAGGCGCGCTCGCTCAACCACCGTCAGCAAGTAAACCCGTTACAGTCCAGCCGGTGCGAATTCTCGTGACCGGCGGGGCGGGGTTCATCGGCTCCCACGTCGTCGACGCGTATCTGGCGGCCGGCCACGAGGTCGGCATCCTGGACAACTTCAGCACCGGGCAGGTTGGAAACGTGAACCCGGCGGCAGCGGTGCACCGGGTCGACCTGCGCGACCAGCCGGAGGTCGAGAAAACCGTGTCTGCGTTCCGGCCCGAGCTTGTGAATCACCACGCCGCCCAGTCGGAGGTCCCGAAGTCCGTCGCGGACCCCGCCTTTGATGCGCAGGTCAACATCGTCGGGGCGCTGAATCTCCTCAAGGCCTCCGTGGACCATGGCGTGCGCAAGGTGATCTTCAGCTCCACGGGTGGCGCGCTCTACGGAGAGCCTGACGTGGTGCCCGCGGACGAAGATCACCCGGTGAGGCCGCTGTCGCCGTACGGAACCAGCAAGCTCGCGTTCGAGCAGTACCTCGGCATGTTCAGGCGAACCTTTGGATTGGACTACACGGTGCTGCGCTACGCGAACATCTACGGCCCGCGCCAGGATTTCTATGCCGAGGAGGGCCGGGTGATCGCGATCTTCGCGAGCCGGATGCTCGAAGGCAAGCCCGTCACCATCGACGGGACGGGGGAGCAGTCCCGCGACATGCTTCACGTCGGCGACGTCGCAACCGCGAACCTGGCCGCGCTCGAGAGTGGGTCGGCAGGCACGTTCCATGTCAGCACTGGAATTCCGATCAGCGTCAACGACCTGTTCCGGAAGCTCGCCCTCCTGACGGACTACCGGATGGAGCCGAACTACGGACCGCCGCGGAAAGGTGATGTGTACCGCACCGCGCTCGACAACAGGCGGGCGCGCGAGCACCTTGGGTGGGAGCCTCGTGTCAGCCTCGAAGAGGGCCTCAGCCTGACGGTCGACTATTTCCGCGAGCAGGTTAGTACCCCCCGAGCCGGCTGATGCAAGTACTCACATTCCTTCACGGCGTGGGCGCGCGCGCCCTTCTCATCTTCGCGCTGGTACTTGCCGTCTGGGGCACGTACGGATACTTTCGCAACGCCGCGGTGTCCGGCGGATTTCGCTCGAGCTACCTGGTGATGGCCGGGCTAACAGCCCTCCAGGGGCTGATCGGGCTTGCCGCTTTCGCTTTCGGAGGTCGCCCGACGGAGCTCCTCCATCTCGTGTACGGGGTGTTCGCGGTCATTTTCCTGCCGGGCGCTTACCTCTATGCCCACGGAGGCACGCGCCGGCGCGAAGCGGTGATACTTGCCGGCGCCGCGTGGGTGGTGAGCATCGCCTACTTCCGGGGGATCGCCACCGGCTGAACCCGAGCCTAAGCGCGGAACAGCAAGCCGACTCCGTAGGTGAGGGCAGCGACGACGGATCCCACAGCGAGCATCTCAAGGCCCGACTTGACCCCTCCCTTCCCCGTCACCAAGGACCGGGCGGCGCCGATTCCGAAAAGGAGCGCGGCGCTGACCACATAAGCAATCACGAGCGCCGCGAAGCCATTGTCCGCAGCACCGATCAGGAAGCGGCCGAGCAGGTAGCCAAGCACCGGGATCACGCCGCCGATCAGCGTTGAGATCCCTGCGACGAGCCCTTCGCGTGTTGGGTTCTCAAACTGCGAAACGTCCAGGCCGAGCTCCTCCCGCGCCTGGGTTTCGAGCCAGACCTTCTTGTCCGAGGTGATGCGGCCGACGATCGTCTCGGCCTCCGCCGGCGTCAGGCCCTTGGAGCGGTAAATCTTGACCAGCTCAGCCCGCTCGAGCTCAGGCATCGCCTCGATCTCGGCGGCTTCCCGGGCCAGCTGACCCTCATACACCTCGCGCTGGGACTTGCTCGAGAGGTACGCCCCACCCGCCATCGAGACCCCCGAAGCAACCATCGCCGACAGTCCCCCGATCAGCACGACCCTGGGGTTGACGCTCGCCCCACCCACGCCGGCAAGCACGCCGAGCGTCGCGGTCAAACCGTCATTGACCCCGTAGATTACGTTCCGGATGCTCTCGATTCCGCCGCCGTGCCATTCCTCGGGCTCGTGCGCCGCCTCAGCGTCGTAGGCGGCCGCCTGGCCGGATCGTTGCTTTGCTTCTGATGGCTCGCCCGTCACGTCCTCGGCCGATTGATGGTCGAGCTCCTCAGGCAGCACCTTGCGAAGCACGCCCTGCGCCCGCTCGTCGGCCACCGTCGAAACCTGGTTCAGGTACGAGCGAAGGACCTGCCCTTCGGCCGCGCCGGCAAGCGCCAGCGCCGGCCCGATCCCAGCGATGCGGGCCAGCAGCGCCAGGAATCGAGCGGTGAACCGTGGCGTGTGGTTCCCGGCCTTCTCGCCGCCGGACTCCATCAGGGTCGCCCAGGCATCGGCATGCCGCTTTTCAGTCGCCGCGAGGGACATCAGGCGATGTTTGAGTCCGGCATCCGACGTCGCGCCGGCAAGCGCCTCGTACACACCCGCCATGCGCACCTCGGCCTCCCAGTTGCTGCGCACCGAGCGCGCGTCGGGGTCGGACATCGAGCGTTCGGATGGAGTCACGCGTCTATGGTAAGGACGAGTCAACGGGTGCACCCCAAAACGCAGCCGGCATCCGCGCCGGCGCGGCCGCTCCCGGCTGATTGTCTTAACGTAGGTGCCCCCGATGGACCCGACCTCGCTGATCAAAGAGACTGAAACGTCATCGCGCCTCGAAACGCGGCCCGCGCGTGGCAACGTCGCCAGCGCCGCTGAGCGCCGCATCCTCATCACGGGGGGCGCGGGGTTCCTCGGTGTCAACGCTGCGGTCCACCTGATCGGTGCCGGATGGCACGTGACGCTGCTCGACAACCTCAGCCGCCCGGGCACGGAGCGAAATCTCAAGTGGTTGATCACCAAACACCCCGCGCGAACGACCTTCGTCAAGGGAGACGTGAGAAACGCCCTCGCGCTGGCGCAGCACGTGCGGAACCAGGACGCGATCCTGCACCTCGCCGGACAGGTGGCGGTCACGACCTCGCTCGTCGATCCGATCACGGACTTCGAGGTCAACGCGGCGGGCACCCTCAATCTGTTGGAGGCCGTGCGACTGCACAACCCGCAGGCGCCATTTCTTTTTGCATCGACGAATAAGGTGTATGGAAAGCTCGATCGAAACAACGTTGCCTGTAAAGAGATCCAGCCGATCGACTTCCACAGCCCTTACGGGTGCAGCAAGGGCGCCGCTGACCAGTACGTGAGGGACTACGCCCGCTGCTTCAACATGAACACCGTCGTCCTGCGGCAGAGCTGCATCTACGGCGCTCACCAGTACGGCACCGAGGACCAGGGGTGGGTCGCACACTTCGTGCATTCGATCCTCAAGGACCGGCCTCTGACGATCTACGGGGACGGCACCCAGGTGCGCGATCTCCTCGACGCGCGAGACCTGTGTGCGCTGTACGCGACGGTGATCGACAACATCGACAAGACGCGGGGCGAGATCTTCAACGTCGGAGGCGGACCGGTAAACCAGAGGAACCTGCTCGAGGTCATCGACCAGATCGGCGAGCTGACGAACCACAAGCCGAAGTTCACCTTCGCCGGCTGGCGCGAAGGCGACCAGACGTACTACGTCAGCGACATCAACAAAGCGAAAGCGCACCTTGGGTGGGAGCCGCAGATCCCCTTCGATCGAGGCCTCAAAGACCTGATCGCATGGGCCGGCACCATCGATTAGATCCAGCTAACCTTCGTCCTCATTCCAACCGAATCGCGCCGTCGCGCGGTCACGCGTTCCAACCAGCAAACGCGCACCAGGACCCCATAAGCGACGAAGCCACTGCGGCCAGACCATCCAGATCAGAATCATCACCAGGCTGATCGCGGAGACCGCCCACGACAGATACACGTCGGCGGTCGGTCCGTAAGAGAAGACGAGCTGGGCCCCAGGAGGCACCGAGTCAAGCCGCGCGAGGATGAAGTCGGCCTCGCCGTCCAGCAGATGAACTGACCGCGACGCGGCGGCGATTCCTGGCGAAGCGGGCCACTCGAGCTCGGCCGACCAGCCGGGAGCAAACGATTCCTTGAACAGGACCCAGGTCGGCCGCGTCGACGGCGACAACGAGACCTGAGCCTGGTCGTCAGTTACCCATGTGAGCGCCGAATCCGATTGGGTAGGACCCTGCTCACTCGCGTGCAAAAGCCATGCGAACGCATCCGCCGTGAATTGGTCTTCGGTCGCCGAGCCGGCGCCGCTGGCGTGCGCGATCAGGTTCATGCCGCTCCAGAAGACACGGCCGCGACCCACCTCCTGGCGGGCGACCACGACGCGCCCGCCTACGCTGACGAGTGCTTCCGCGCCGGTCCTGACCGACGACGAAGGAGCGCTCGACGCGCCCCATCCCGAGCCCACGCTGCCGTAGGCCATCGACCCCCACGAAGGCGAGGCGGTACCCGAAACGACCACCGGCGTCGCCGGATCCAGAGCGCTCCATCGCAGCTCGCCGACCGGCAGGAGCGCGGGCGCGGGCGAACCGAGGTCCCAGTCGGGGTCTACGTACTGCCAGCCGGTCTCGATGTAGAGAGAGCCGCCCGCGCGCACGTAATCGTCGAGCAGCCCAAAGGCCTTGCCCCGGTCGTGGTAGCGATAACCGACGAGGACGAGCATCGGATATGCGGCGAGCTGGCTCGCGGTGTAGTCGTCCACATACGCGGAGTCACCGCGCAAAAGCCAGCCATATGAGAACGGAATCATCCCGGTGGTGGCCCTCTCGAAGAGGTCGTTGTATGGATGCGAACTGCCGCTTTGATCGGCGCCAATCACCATGCCGGTCTCACCGGACAGCCACTCCGTGGCGAGGCCCGCGGGCGACGGGTTGGCATAGGCCAACGGTGAGGCGCTGACCTGATCCCAGCCCAGCGCGGCGTAATCCGCGCCCTGTGCCGCCTGCGTGTCGCCGAGAACCACGGCGTCGATGCCCATCGCGGAGGCCAGCTCTGCTTTTACCGTCGTCCCTCGATGGTTGAGCATGCTGTCGAGCATCCAGTTGTCCAGCTCTGGGGAGATTGGGAGCTGGAAGTTGTACGTGTACGCCTGGCCGCCCCCCGTAAGGTCACGCCCGGCCATCAGCAGCAAAGGCACGTGCGCGTCCACGACCACCCGCTGCGGCGGCGTGGCGAACATCGAACGGTAAGGGGCCAACCCGGAGCCGGTCGCGCAGGATCCAGTGAAGCAGCCGACCTGTGGCCGCCGCCACGCCGAGAGATTCGTCACCTGGCTGATGAAATCCGACGCCGGTGCGGCGCCCGGTGGATACCGGCCCCAGATGTCATTCGTGCTGGGTTGAAAGTCGCCGTAGGCCAGCGCATTGGGGCTGCCGTCCACCCAGTGGGCAAACCGCCAAACACCTGCTGACGCAAGCACCAAGGCGACGCACACCATGGCGATCGCAGTGAATGCCTTCGGTCGCGCCGCCAACCGCGCGAATCGTCCGAGCGCCCGGCCCAGTACCAACGGAGTCTCGGAGAGTCCGATGCCGGCGAGCACGGGAACACCGAATTGCAAGAGGGTCACCCCCGCACGCTCGTGCACCAGGTTTCCCAGCACCGGCAGGCCCCACGTCGCCGCCTCCAGCGCAGTGGTCACCATGGTGAGGACTCCGAACGCCACCAAAGCCACGAACACGCGCGCGCGTCCATTCCACAAAACAGCGATCGCGCCCGCCACCGCCGGCAGCCAGACCGCTGGAGTCAAGCTCGCGCGGTCGAACACGATCGTGGTCCGGATCGGGTGCAGGCCGAAGACCTGGTCGAGGCTCCAAACACTGAGCAGCCCGGGATCGAATGCACGCGCCGGGACATGCGTGCCGATGAACGAGAGGTACAACTGCTCCGGAACCGACCAGAACGCCGTGAGCAAAAACGTGCCCACGAGCAGGAGCGGCGCGGTCACAAACAACCATCGCGCCCGAGCCCCAAGCCCGCGTCCCCTGATCGCGAGCGCATACATGAAGACGGCGATGACCGCCGCGCCCAGCAGGAATGGCGACACCAATCCCAGCAGCGCGACCAGGCCCGTCGTCGCGAATGCGGACGCTCGAAACCTCCAGCCCCTGCGCCCGGCAGACCATTCGTCGAAAAAGACGTCGAGCGCAAACAAGGCCGGCATGAAGAGGACCGTCCCGACCTGGTTGGAGTAAAAACCCCAATCAACGAGGAACGTCCAGGTCAACGGGCTGAGGAGGTACGCGATGCTAGCAACCAGCCCGGCGAGAGGATTGCGCAAGCGCCACGCGCAGAAGCAGTAGATGCCCACGGCGCCTAACGGAGCTGTCGCGAACTGCACGACCTGGATCGCTTGCGACAGGTCGAGGGCGCCCAGGCGGGAGATGGCCACCGCCGTCCAGTGCGCCGCCAGCGGGTAACCCTCGCGGTACGCGATGCCGTGGTCGTCCCAGGGGTACCACCAGCGAAGGGCCGGGAAGCTCGAGTCAACCCAGCGCGCGAGATGAAGATGAAACAAGGTGTCGCTGCCGACCGGACCGCCGTAGAGGATCTGCCAGCTCAGCACATACGCGACTGCGCTGATGACGGCGGCCGCCACAACCAGGCGTGCGCCGCCCTGGACCAGGTGCAGGCCCCGGCTCACGCTACGCGAACGCAGGTGAAGTGACCGCAACCTCCGGGCAATGCGCGGAAAAGCCTGGCCTCCGCCCACGCCACCGACGCCACCGAACCGGTCGCCACCCGCATCGCAGCCCCGGTCACGCCGTGACGCGACACCGCCATGTCCTCGACGGAGCCGCTCACCGGCCCGCGCCGGTCCAGCCAGGAGAAATAAAGGATGTCGGCGACCTGGAGAAGGCCGTGGTAGCTCCACCGCCGCCGCTCCAGCCGAAGTCCTGCGGCGTCCGCCATCGATTCGAACCGCGCCGCGGAGAAGATCTGAATGTGTCCTCCATGGCGCACCTTGGCCGTCCAGCGGGTGCCGCAGCCGAGCAGCGTGTACAACGTCCGCGGCTGGCCTTCGAGCGGCAGAACGATGTGGAACCGGCCGCCTGGTCGCAGTACACGCGCCACCTCGGCAAGGACCTTCTCCGGTGAATCGACGTGCTCGAGCACGTCGAAGATCCAGACGAAGTCGAGCTCGCCATCTCCGAACGGAAGGCCTTCCGCGGTGGCGAGCTTGAACACGACTCCACCCGGCTCGGCGGTGGCCGCCTCGAGCGCCGAGCGGCTGAGGTCACACCCGAAGACCTGCAGGTCCGGGCGCTCGCGCTTCACAGCTTTGGCCACCGAGCCCGCGCCGCATCCCACGTCGAGCACACGCGCCGCGCCTTGAGGAAGGTCCGCGAGGAGATACCGAAGCTTGAGGCCGTTCATGTACCACGGCTTCGGGCGCAGGCGCGCCGCACCCCAGCGCTTGGCCTCGTAGTCGAACGGCTGCGCGGGCACTACCGGCTCGCTGCCCGTGATGCCTCCTCGCACGCGCCCGGCACCGGCTTCGGCGCCGACACTCCATAGACGAGCCATTGCGTTTCGCTCATGGTCCCCACCTGCACGAACCAATCCGGGTTGAGCTCGCGCATCAATGCGTAGTTGGCATTGTTCGGCGGCATCGCCATCAGCCGCGTGCCGGTCTTGTCCAGCCAGCACTGCACCAATGTGCTGACGACCTGTGCGTGGTCCTGGTAGGCATAACCGCCGGGCAGGTAGTAGAACGGGTCGTACATCTCGCTGACCAGGTGCTTGCCCTCCACGCCGCCGAAACGTGCGAGTCCATAGGTGACGTCGGGCCGGTCAGAGGGAACAGCCATCGCATGACCCGCATAGGGTGGCTGGTTGTACCAGGAGCCGAGCTGGCGGCTTGCGGCGAGCGTCGCATGCCAGTTCGCCTCGGTGGGTCCGAAGACCTGACCAATCGGAATCCAGGCGAGCTGGGCGACCAGCACGAATGCCACCAGCACGGTCCAGCCCACAGGAATCGCGCGCCGCCCCAACCGTCGTGGCGCCCACCAGAGGAGCGCCACCGCGAGGAGCGCTCCTGCAAAGACATAAGGAAAGGCGAAGACCCGCGTGATCGGCATCCACCAAACCCAGCTCGCCAGGTAAGACGTGAAGCCCAGCATCCCGGCCACGAACGCCCAGTACCCGAAGCCGAAGGTCAGCAGCATGTACGAAGCCGGGCGCTTCCACAGGCTCCACGCAAGACCGATCACCGCAGCCACGAGAAGCGCGCCGAGCACCGGCCTCACGGACGCCTGCGCGGAGCTGATCGGCGTGTACTCCCACCGGCCGACCGCGTTCGCGAAGAAGTTCCAGTA
>Ga0066795_10000095_pt1 | contig 11498 bp, 8 predicted proteins | sample PersoiDNA2013191_FD_70940 | JGI IMG/M metagenome (GOLD analysis project Ga0066795, IMG submission 70940) | Permafrost soil microbial communities from the Arctic, to analyse light accelerated degradation of dissolved organic matter (DOM) -... | ecosystem: Environmental > Terrestrial > Soil >... | reverse complement strand
ATTCTACGCTATTTTATCCATAATATTTTTGTTGCCTTTTATGGCAATTGCCCAAACAAAAAATTTACCACAGCTTGGTAAAAATTCTCTCAAAGATGTTATCAACGCAATGACGCTTGAAGAAAAAGCGCACCTGGTGGTAGGTAATGCACGCAGGCGTGGGAGTGCACCTCAGGCTGGTCCTGTCATTGGTGAAACACAGGACAAAGTTCCCGGTGCAGCCGGTACTACATTTCCGATATTAAGATTAGGCATTCCTTCTATAGTTGTTGCAGATGGACCTGCGGGTTTACGCATCTCACCTTTTAGAAATAAAGATAGTTCCAGATCATATTATGCAACTGCATTTCCTGTAGCAACTTTGCTTGCATCATCATGGGATACTGACCTTGTAAAAAAAGTTGGTGTTGCATTCGGCAGTGAAGTTCATGACTATGGTGTTGACATTTTATTGGCTCCTGCATTAAACATTCATCGCAATCCTCTGGGCGGAAGAAATTTTGAATATTATTCAGAAGATCCTTTGATTGTGGGCAGCATGACGGCAGCAATAGTAAATGGAATACAATCGAACGGAGCAGGAACTTCTATAAAACATTTTGCCGCTAATAACCAGGAAACAAACAGAAATACTATTAACACAATCGTTAGTGAAAGAGCATTGCGGGAAATATATTTAAAAGGATTTCAAATTGCAGTTAAAAGATCTGCGCCATGGACAGTAATGTCTTCTTACAACAAATTAAATGGAACGTATACATCAGAAGAGTATGATCTGCTCACAACCATTTTGCGTAAAGAGTGGGGCTATAAAGGTTTTGTAATGACAGACTGGACTGGCGGTAAAGATCCAATTGCTCAAATGAAAGCGGGTAATGATCTGTTAATGCCTGGAAATCCGCAACAGGTACAACGAATAATTAATGCGGTAAATCATGATAGCCTGGATGTAAAAATTCTTGATCAAAACGTAGAGCGCATTTTAAATATTATTCTTCTATCTCCATCCTTTAAAGGATATAAATATTCTGATAAACCTGATCTTAAAAAAGATGCTGAAATATCAAGAATGGCTGCAGCAGAAGGTATGGTATTATTGAAAAACAATAACAACGTGCTTCCTCTTAAAAGCAAAACTAAAATTGCTGTTTTTGGAAATACTTCATACGATATTATTGCAGGAGGTACGGGCAGTGGTGATGTAAACAAAGCTTATACAATTTCATTGGTGCAGGGATTAATGAATGCAGGCTATATTTTGAATGAGGCATTAGATAATAGATATACTTCTTACATAGCAGATGCAAAAGCAAATCGTCCGAAACCGCGAGGATTTTTTGATCGTCTCAAGCCTATTGAAGAATTAGATTTATCACCTGAACTTTTATCGCAGAAGGCAAATGAGGACGATGTTGCAGTAATAACACTCGGGAGAAATGCAGGGGAGGGTGCTGATAGAAAATTAGAGAATGATTATTATTTATCAGACAAAGAAAAAGCATTAATAAAAAATATTTCAGATGCATTTCATTCAAAAGGAAAAAAGGTAATTGTGATTTTAAATATTGGTGGGGTTATTGAAGTTAATAGCTGGAGAGATAATGTGGATGCAATTTTACTTGCATGGCAACCCGGACTTGAAGCTGGTAATGCAATTGCAGATATCATCGCGGGTAAAGTAAATCCGTCAGGGAAATTGGCAACTACTTTTCCTGTTGATTATAAAGATGTGCCTTCTGCAAAAAATTTCCCCGGAAAAGAATTTCCTGAAATGGCTGATACCTCTAACCCCCGTTTCAGACAAGTTCCTGCAGAAGTTACTTATGAAGAAGGCATTTATGTAGGATATAGATATTACAATACATTCAACGTAATGCCTGCTTATGAATTTGGTTATGGATTATCCTACACAAATTTTAGATACAGTAATTTAAAATTAAGCTCTCCGCTTTTTAATGGAAAGCTCTCAGCCACAATAACAATCATTAATACAGGTGCTGTTGCAGGTAAAGAAGTTGTACAATTATATGTTAGCGCACCTCACAAAAAACTGGATAAACCATCAGAAGAGTTGAAAGCCTTTGCAAAAACGCAATTATTAAAACCTGGCCAATCGCAAACAATTATTTTTAATTTAAATGCAACTGATCTTGCATCATTTGATACGAAATCTTCATCGTGGATTGCAGAGGTAGGAAAATATGCAATAAAGATCGGTGCTTCATCTAAGGATATAAAACAAACTTCAACATTTACATTAGCTAAAGATATTATTGTTGAGAAAGATCATAAAGTATTAGCTCCGCAGGTTTCAATTAAAGAGATGAAAAGCGATCAATAAAAATTTAATTATAGAGAAAATTTATTCAATGATCTTCTCTAAAATTTTTCCTGATTGTTTATTTTTTAAGATGAGTTTTTTTGTTCCGTAATGGGTCATTTCTTCTTTAATTAAATAATGATCATTATCATAAGAGGTGAGATGATTGTCTTTTGTAAAGCCTTCTTTTCCCCGCCATATTTCTAATTGCACAGGTTCCCATTGTTTGCTTTTTGCAGATCGGTAAGCAGCATCTAAAACTGCATTAACAACATAGCCATCGTAAAAAGTTTCTTTGGGTTGTTTGCCTTCTTCCATGGCTTTGAACATATCCATGAACATGTGGTTATATCCCAGTTCATTTAGTTCATCACCAACAGGAAACAGCCACCCGGTATTGCTTTCAGCTTTTTCAGCAATATAATCTCCACCTTTCCCTGTTGTAAAAATTTCAAAGCCGGTGCGTAAAAAATTATTTATCCATATGGTACCTTCAGTGCCCATCACTTCATCACGAAGGTCCATTCCGCCACGAAATGTCCAGCTAACTTCAAATTGACCAATGGCGCCATTTTCGTATTTTACCAAACCGATTGCATGATCTTCCGCATCAATAGGTTTTACCTGTGTATCAGCCCAACACATAACTTCAATTGGTTTGATATCTTTGCCAATATAACTTCTTGCTATTTCAACACAATGGCAACCAAGATCGAGAATGCAGCCACCACCGGCTTGTTCAATATTCCAAAACCATTCACTGTGCGGACCGGGATGCGTCTCCCTTGATTTTGCCCAAAGTATTCTTCCTAAACCACCACTTTTTACTGTTTCAAATGCTTTTAAAAATTTTGGGGTATAAACAAGATCTTCTAAATATCCATTGAATATTCCTGCATTTTCTACAGCCTCCAGCATTCGTTTTGCTTCTTCAGCATTGCGACCAAGCGGTTTGGTAACCATCACAGATTTTTTATGCTTACAGCACAGTATTACAGCTTCTTCATGCAAATTATTGGGAAGAGAAACACAAACAATATCTACATTGGGATGAGTAATTGCCTCTTCCATATTGGTTGTATGATGAGATACTTTATAATCTTCAGCAAATTTTTTTGCAGACGCTTCCTTTCTTGAATAAACAGTTATGATCTTGTCTTTATTTCTGTAGCCCTGCAAAGAATCTGCACAAATCTTGCAATAAAGCCGGAGCCAGGCATGGCAATCTTTTGCATTGTTTGTATTTTGATATTAACTATATCGTTTTCAATCTACGCAAAAATAAAATTACCTTTATATAAAATGGTAAGTATGAAAAGGATATTTATTGTAACAATTGTTTCAGTACTTTTTAGCTGCAATTCAAACGATAAAAAAACTACTGAGGATACGAAAAGTAAAAACGAAGTAGGTGTGCAAAATGAGAATGGAGGCATTCCGGATACAACCAATGCAATAAACCTCAGCACTCATAAAAAAGATACTACGATGAAATCTAAAGATTCATTGCGGTAATTCTTATCGAATTAAATTTTTAATTTTTTTAAATAGTCTGCATCAGCCTTGGCCGCCAATAAAGAGGTAGTATTATCATATCGTTCCTGTTCAACAATAAAATATTTCAATCCTTTTTTTTGACCTGCTTTTAAAATTTTTGCAAAATCTATTTGTCCCTGACCTGCAATGCAGGAGGCGTCTTTATCAGAAAGCGGTACATTCTTTTTTCTATCTTTAATATGACTAAGCCGAAAACGGTTAGGATATTTTTCAAACCACTTAATGGGGTATTCACCGGCTGTAACTACCCAGTAAATATCCATTTCAAAATCTACTAAAGATGGGTCAGAACCTTCCAGCAAAATTTCTTCGGATATAAAACCTCCGGGTCTTTGTACAAAAGCCTGATCGTGGTTATGATAGGCAAACCTGAAGCCATTGCTTTTACAGATTTCTCCTTTTTTATTAAATAATTCAGCAGCTTTTTTATAACCATCCCTATCCATATTTTTTTCATTATCCAGGCTCGGACAAATTAAATATTTCATACCAATTTCTGCGGCTTCATTTGCTTTGCGTTCAAAATCTTTTTCGATATTGCAATGGCTCGATACAATCTTCATCCCCAGATCATCCATATACTTTTTAAATTCAATGTTCGTCATTCCCCAAAACATTCCTGCACCGCCTTCAAAACTTTCAATTTGTTTATAGCCCATTTCTGCAACCTGCTTTAAAACACCTTTGGGATCTTTTGGCAATACATCACGTAAAGTATAAAGCTGCAAGCCAAATTCTTTAATGTTTTCAGAGCCAAACAAGGAAGATGATCTGAATCCCAATATTTTTTCGCTTACTGCTGTGAGCGCTATTCCTGTTGCTGCTGTTTTTAAAAAGTCTCTGCGTTGATACATTGTGTTTATATTTTAAGCGAATGCTTTATCACCCTTTTTATAAGGAATACATCCTTCAAAATTTCCAGGGGTTTCTACATAGCGTCTTGCTTTGGTACATCCTATTTCTGACGTGAAATAACCGAGTAAAGTAAGTTCCTTCATCATACGGAAATAGTGAGAAGGCTCTTCTTTCTTTTTATTTTTCATGTAATCTTTTTGCTCATTATCTAATTTCACTAAAAGATCGTGGCGTTGCTGATCATTAATTTTCATGAATAATACATCGTAATTTTTCTTTGAGAGATCATTCAGCTTATCCATTCCTTCATGAAATATTTTCTGATCTTTTTCTTCATAGCAATCATTTATCATAACGGTCATAAATTGCCCAACCATGGCAGCTTTTGCGCCGGGAGTTGACGTTTCAGGTAAAATAGTATTGGCAATTTCATCCAGATAGGCGATGTCATCTGCAGTAAAACTCATTTTGTTGCCGGTACTTTTGCAGCCGGTTAAAAAAGCGTTTCCGCCTACCAATGTTCCTCCTAACAGGAGCGAAATATATTGTACCGCTTCTTTTCTGTTCATAATTTATTTTTTAAAAAATTTTTTTAAATATTAAGATTGTACCCTTTCCGATATTCACGTTTTACAAATTGATTTACGTCATCAAAATTCGTCACTTTCATATTGTCGTTATCCCATAAAAGTTTTATGTATCTACCTGGATAATCAAATCCTTTTCCATCAGCTTTTGGCTTGCGAATATCAAAGCCTCTTATTGCTAAATTAGCCATCAGCAATCCTTCGGTTAACGGTCCTGCCGATTCAAAAGGTGAGCTCACTTCTTTATTTCCATATCCTGCAATACATGCTTCTATCCATTGAGCATAGTGACCTTCTGCACTACCCGGCACTCTTGCCATTCTTTGTTTTACCTGAACTTCTTTTGTTTTACTTGTGGGCAGCAGTTGTGGATTTGCACCATAAGTGCCACACATCATTTTGCCTTTTGTTCCTATGAATAAAGTGCCGTTTCCTCCATCACCAAAAACTTCATTAGGCAATAATTCTTCCGGTCTTTCCGGTTCTATGCCGCCATCCATCCAATGCACGGTAACTTCATGCTTTGTTTTATGTGTTTTAGGAAATGTAAGAATTACATGACTTGAAGGTGGACAGCTTTCAGGAAAATAACCACGTTTGAATTCATCTACATAAACGCTTCCCACACTTGCCTGTACATCGGTAACATATTTCAGATCGAGAACAGTAAATGCCGGCGCCATTATGTGGCATCCCATATCTCCCAAAGCACCGGTTCCATAATCCCACCAGCCACGCCAGTTAAAAGGAACAAGCTTTTCAATGTAATCTTTATAAGGCGCTGTTCCTAACCATAAATTCCAATCTAAAGTTTTGGGCACTTCCGCTTTTTGAGAAGGCCATGGAATTCCCTGCGGCCAAACCGGGCGATCTGTCCAGCAATAAACAGTATGCACTTTACCAATAACACCTGCATCATACCAGTCAACCAATTGGCGAACTCCATCACCGGAAGCGCCCTGGTTGCCCATTTGTGTTACTACCTTATATTGTTTAGCGGCATTTGTTAGTACCCGTGCTTCATAAATATCATGCGTTAATGGTTTTTGAACATATACATGCTTGCCCAATTGCATGGCGCCTAAAGCTGCCACTGCATGATTATGATCGGGAGTGGAAACTGATACTGCATCAAAATGTTTTGATTCCTTATCAAACATTTCACGCCAGTCTTTATAATATTTTGCTTTGGGAAAATTTTTAACTGATGTTGCTGCTCTTTTATCATCTACATCACACAAAAAAGCAATATCTGCTTTTCCGCTTTTAAAGAAGTTTGCAATATCGCTTTCTCCTTTTCCACCCACACCAACACCTGCAATTAACAACCGGTCACTGGGAGCTATAAAACCCTTTCCGCCCAACACATGCCGTGGTAGTATGATGAAACCAGCAGCGGTAATTGCTGTATTCCTGAGAAATTCCCTTCGTGATGTAGAAGAAATATTTTTTGTGTCATCAGTCATACTTTAATTTTTTTTAAGCTATTTAAACATTTTGTTTTTTCAATTCACTAACAGCATGGTCAACTGCACGGGCTGTTAGCGCCATATAAGTAAGGGATGGATTAACGCATGCTGCAGATGTCATACATGCACCATCAGTAACATATACGTTTGGCGCATCCCATACCTGGTTCCATTCATTAAGCACAGAAGTTTTTGGATCTCTTCCCATACGGGCTGTTCCCATTTCATGAATTCCCATTCCCATTGCATAGTCATTGTCGAAAGTGTTTACATTTTTTACGCCTGCTACTTCCAGCATTTCTTTTGCATCTTCCATCATATCCTTACGCATCTTTTTTTCATTTTCTTTTATTTCACAATCTATGGCAAGCACAGGCAATCCCCATTTATCTTTTTTATTTTTATCAAGAGAAATTTTGTTTTCATGATAAGGCAAAGTTTCTCCGAATGCAGTAAAGCCAATAGACCATGGACCTGGCTCTGATAGCGCATCTTTAAATTCGCCTCCTATATTTAATTCAGCAATATCACGTCCCCATCCGTTTCTGCTGGCGCCACCCTGGTAGCCAAATCCGCGGATATAATCCCGCTTATCACCAAATAAATTTCTGTAACGTGGTATGTAAGGCCCATTGGGACGACGGCCGAAATAGTATTTGTCTTCATATCCATCTATCGTGCCTCCTGCCCCGCAACGAAAATGATGATCCATAAGATTATTACCTAACTCACCACTGCTACTGCCCAATCCGCCCTGCCAAACATTGGTTGCTGAATTCATTAATACCCATGCAGAATTTAATGTAGATGCATTAAGGAAAATAATTTTTGCAAAGTATTCATACGTTTGATTGGTTTGTGCATCCAACACTCTTACGCCTGTGGCTTTTTTTGTGTCCTTATCATAAATTATTTCTGTAACAATACTCCATGGACGTAGCGTTAACTTACCCGTTGCCATTGCGGCCGGAAGTGTGGAAGATTGAGTGCTGAAATAAGCTCCGAAAGGACATCCTAACCAACATTTATTTCTGTATTGGCAATTTGCTCGTCCCTGAATGGGTGCTGTGAGATTTGCACTTCTGCCCATTATCATTCGTTTGCTTTTGTAATGAGCATTCATACGTTCTGCCACATCTTTTTCAACGCAGTTAAATTCCATCGCAGGTAAAAATTCGCCATCAGGTAATTGCGCTAATCCATCTTTTGATCCGTTAATGCCCGCAAATTTTTCTACATAACTATACCATGGTGCTATGTCTTTATATCTGATTGGCCAATCAACCGCAATACCATCTTTTGCGTTGGCTTCAAAATCAAAATCGCTCCAGCGATAACTTTGACGACCCCATAAAAGTGAGCGTCCGCCTACCTGATAGCCTCTGTACCAATCAAAGCGCTTTACCTCTACATAAGGATTTTCTTTTTCATTTACCCAGAATTCTAAATTTTGTTCATTTAAGGGATAGTCTCTGCTAAGTACCGGATAATCTTTTATCATTTGTTGTGTGCGACCGCCACGATGAGGAAATTCCCACAGGCCTTTAGTTGCATTTACATAATCTTTTACATGCTCAATGTTTCTCCCTCTTTCAAGCATTATTGTTTTCAAACCTTTTTCAGTGAGCTCTTTTGCTGCCCAGCCTCCTGATATTCCTGAGCCTATTACAATTGCATCATAAGTATTTTCTGGCATAGGATTTTTTAAATTTTAAATTTTTATTTTTTATGTTGAATTTAAATTTTTCTATTGCTAAATGGCTTTATTGCTGAATTGTTGATTAATCATTGTCAATTATAAATTCTATACATCGCAAATTTTAATGGCTTCTCTTAAAGAATCTAATTTATCAGTATAGGTAGGAACAAATTCCTGTGCAACATAACCTTTGTAGCCGGTTTCAACAATTGCTTTCATTACCGCCGGGTAATATAATTCCTGTGTATCATTAATCTCATGCCTACCGGGAACACCACCTGTATGATAATGAGCAATGTACTGATGATTATCTTTAATGTTTCTTATAATATCTCCCTCCTGAATTTGCATGTGATAAATATCGAACAGCAATTTAAAATTTTCTGAGCTGATGCGTTTGCAAAGCTCTGCTCCCCATTCTACATGGTTGCACATGTAATCCTTATGATCAATTTTGCTGTTCAAAAGTTCCATTACCATGGTAACTCCATTTTTTTCAGCAAAAGGTAAAATTTTTTTCAATGCGTCCATACAATTTTTCATTCCTGTTTCATCATCCATTCCTTCACGCTTGCCACTAAAGCAGATTAGATTTTTATATCCCGCTTTTGCCATCACCGGTATTACTTCTAAATATTCTTTTATAAGCTGGTTATGATAAATGGGATTATCCAATCCATTGTATAAATTATTATCGCCTGCGGTATAGCACATAGAACTGTAAATGCCGTGCTTTTGAAGAACAGGCCAGTCTTTTGGGCCTACCAAATCAATTGCATTAAACCCGATTTCTTTTACTGCTTTACACAATTCATCTAAAGAAAGATAACCGAACGTCCAGCGTGAAACAGAATGATTGATATTGCCTTTCAATTTATAATTTTTTTCATCCTCAAAATTATTTGCAAAAGAAATTGCCGGCGACGCAATCATTGCTGATGCTCCGAGTGCAAGATTTTTAAGCACTGATCTCCTGGTTTGATTTGATGGCATGATTTAATTATTCAAACTTTGATCAACAACGGTCTTTTCATTTTTATCATGGAAGAAAATTGCAAACAAAAGAAATACAACGAATGCAATTACCGATGGAATTATCCAGATCATTTTCCAGTTAAAAGTTTTCTCTGAAATTGTATACGCATCTGTTATCAGTCCTGCAATTTTAAATCCTATCAGCATACCTACACCATAAGTTGCCAATGTTATCAATCCCTGCGCTGCGCTTTTATATTTAATTCCGGCTTTGGCATTTGTATAAATTTGTCCTGACACAAAAAAGAAATCATAACACACACCATGCAAAGCAATACCAATGATCAGCATGAAACTTAATTCACCTGCATTTCCATAAGCAAACAAAGCGTATCGCAATGCCCACGCAAACATACCAACCAGAATAGTTTTTTTAAATCCGAATTTTTTGAAAAAGAAAGGAAGCATTAGTAAGAAAAGCACTTCAGAAATTTGTCCTATTGTCATTTTACCGGTTGGGTTTGCAACCCCGATATTTGACAAAAACGGATTTGCATTTTGATAATAAAAAGCTAATGGAATACAGATAAGAATTGAGGCTATAAAAAATATTAAGAAGTTTTTATCCTTTAATAGTTTTAATGCATCCAATCCTAAAATATCAGAAACTTTCACTTTTGTACCAGGAGCAACCTTAGGCGGTGTTTTTGGTAATGTAAAACTAAACAGCCCTAAAACCAGCGAAGCAATAGAAGCAAGTAAGAAAGTATTTTTCATTAAACCTGCTTTTACATTTGTTTCAGAATCCCACAAGAAAGCATAACTGATTAGCAAACCGGCAACGATCCATCCTATGGTTCCCCAAACCCTTATGCTCGAAAATTCTTTTTCAGGATCTTTCATTTGATTAAAAGAAATTGAATTTACCAAAGCAAGTGTAGGCATATATAAAATCATGTATGCTAATAAATAATAAAAGAATGACTCAGGATAGATAGCCGTTATGTTACCTGCACTATACATATAGTACATTAATGCAGCACCTATAAGATGCAATACACCAAGAATCTTTTCTGCATTGAAATATCGGTCTGCAATTAATCCTATAATAAATGGAGCAACAATAGCTCCCCATGATTGGGTAGAAAAAACAGAACCGGTTTGAGTGCCAGAAGCATGTAGGTTATTTTTTAAAAAAGTGCCTAAGGTTACAAACCATGCACCCCAGATAAAAAAATTTAAAAACATCATGGTGGAAAGCTGCAATCGTGTAGTAAATTTCATCGCTGATTAATTATTGGAATTAAATGTACTATTTTTAATGCAAGATTTTATTTTAAGAGAAAAAGAATTTAAACAATTTTCGAAAACTATCAAGTATATTTTAAAAGAATTATTTTCTATATCAGAATTTTTTAATTATGAGAAAATTAAAAATGGGAATGATAGGTGGCGGAAAGGATGCTTTTATAGGAGCTATTCACCGGATTGCTGCCAATACAGATGGTTTGGTAGAATTAGTTTGTGGTGCACTCAGCATTGATAGAGATATTGCCATAGATAGCGGACGCTCTTTGTTTTTACCTGAAAACAGGATTTACACTACCTACCAGGAAATGCTTGAAAAGGAAAGCCAATTACCTGCAGAACAAAAAATGGATTTTGTAACAATTGTAACACCAAACTTTGCACACTTTGCACCTGCAATGATGGCGCTGGATCATGGTTTTAACGTGGTGATTGAGAAGCCAATGACATTCACCCTGGATGAAGCAAAGCAATTAAAAAAGAAATTAGATGAAACCGGTTTACAATTATGTCTTACGCATACGTATTCAGGATATCCAATGGTAAAGCAGGCACGTTACATGGTGCAAAGCGGCGTTTTGGGTAAGCCAAGAAAGATAGTTGTAGAATATATGCAGGGCTGGCTGAGTAAATTATCGGAGAGAGAAGGCAATGCACAGGCAGCATGGCGAACCGATCCAAAAAAATCAGGAAAGGCAGGTTGCATGGGTGATATTGGGACCCATGCT